>ERZ1645187.2672-NODE-2672-length-15506-cov-11.737752_pt1 | contig 15506 bp, 19 predicted proteins | sample MGYA00575352_ERZ1645187 | MGnify/ENA primary metagenome ERZ1645187 (study PRJEB40837, sample SAMN11349314) | freshwater sediment metagenome | isolation source: river sediment | host: Sediment | place: India: Wazaribad , New Delhi | collected 2017-02-21 ...
GCGAACACGGCATTCACTTCCGGCAGGCAGCGGCCGGCGGCCAGCACCGGCAGCACCTTTTCGCGCAGGTCGTCGGCGATGGCCGCCTTTTCTTCGGCGCTGCGCGAACGCATGGTCGATCCGGTGAGGACGGCCCGCTTCTGGATGATGGCGAACAGATCGACCTCGCGGGCGACGGAACCGCCGAGGAAGCCGATGAAGATCAGCCGGCCGTCCCTGGCCAGGCAGGCGATGTTGCGTTCCAGGTACTTGGCGCCGACGATATCGACGATGGCGTCGACACCCCGGCCGTGGCTCCAGGCCAGCACCTCCCCGGCGAAGTCCTGATCGCGGTAATTGATCGACCGCTCGGCGCCGAAGCGTATCGCCGCGGCTGACTTTTCCGGGCTGGAATCGGTGGAGATGGCGCGCAGGCCGAATTCGCGCGCCAGCATGAGCGCGGTCGAGCCGATGCCGCTGGTGCCGCCGTGCACCAGGACCGATTCGCCGCGCCGGACGCGAGCCATCTGGAACAGGTTGGCCCAGACCGTCCAGAGCGTTTCGGGAATCGCGGCGGCCTCGAGCGCGCCGACATTGCCCGGCATCGGCAGGGCCTGGCCCGCCGGCAGCAGGCAGTACTCGGCATAGCCGCCGCCGTTGGTCAGGCCGAAGACCCGATCGCCGACCGCGAAGTTCGCGGCCGAGGCGCCCATCGCCACGACTTCGCCGGCGATTTCCAGCCCCGGCGTCGGCGCCGCGCCGGGCGGTATGGGGTAAAGGCCCTTGCGCTGGAGCACGTCGGGGCGATTGACGCCGGCGGCCAGCACCCGGACCAGCAGATCGCCCTCGCCGGGCACCGGCGTCGGGGCGTCGCGCGCTTGCAGCACTTCCGGTCCACCGGGCGAGGCAATCACCACTTCGGTCATGCTGGCGGGGATGATGCGGCGGGTCATGGCGTGCTCCGGAAGGTGAGGGGGTCCGGAGCGAATCTTATCGCCGCGCCGCGCCCGGCGCCGCCGGTTCAGAAGCTGCCCGCGTCGAGCCCGGCCGGCATCTCCCGGCCCACCTGATCGAAGCGGAGCATGCGGACGCCCTTGTGTTCCTTGAGGAACTCCTCGGCGTCCTCCTTGCTGGCGAGCGGCACGAATTCGTGGCCCATCGGGCCGAGCACGTCGGAGCCCGTGACATACCAGGCCTTCCTCGCGTCGACCTTCCCCAGGTTGTAGAAGTCGGTGACCCAGATCGAGGCCATCATTTCCCGATGATGGCCGGCGGCGTATTTGGGCGGGTCGAACCAGAACTTGAACATGTCCTTGGCGCCGTCGAAATGATGCGCGTGACCATCCTTGTAGACGATGGTGGCGACCCAGTTCGGATACTTCGATACCAGCATGCCGCAGACCGGGCACAGATCCCTGGGCCCGGGCTTTGGCGGCGGCGTCTGGGCCGCGACAAACGCAGCCCAGACGGCGAGCGCCAGGAAGGCGAGAAAGCGCCTCATCCCTTCTGCTGCGCTTCCATCATCTTCCTGCGGCGCTCGGCGCGGTTCTTGCGGATACGGCTGACGTCCTTCGACATGTCGGTGTAGGCGACGAGTAGCGCCTGGTCGAACTTCGCCAGTTCGCCGCCGTTGCTGGCCTGCGCGGCCTTGGCGGCATCATCGCCGCCGTAGGCCACCTTGCTGTTGGCCGTCATGACACCGGGAATCTTGCTGCCGATCAGGAAGGTGGCCTTGTCGACCTCGACCAGCGGCTTGACGTCGCCGGCGGCGGCGTTGTCGCCGACCCACAGGGCTTTCGGCTCGCGGTCGACGTTGAGCGACAGGCTGATGGCGGCGCAATGGAGCGAGCAGGTGCCGTCGGCGAGATCGTCGCTGTATTGGACGAGCATGCGCGAGTGGTGGTACTGCTTGCGGTCCATGCCGCAATAGGGGCATTTGGCGTACTTCTCGATGTCGTTCACGTTGGCCTGCGCATCGGCCGGTTTTTTCGGGACGAACTGCATCGGCGTGCCGTCGCCTTCGCATTGCGCGGCGTGGACAGAACGGCTGCCGGCCACCAGGCCGGCGCTGGCAAATAGCGAGAGTTTCAGGGCTTCGCGACGGTCCATGACGAATTCTCCTTGCGTGGCTTATCGGGGATGCTGCATGGCAATATTAGTCTTCGCCAATGCTCCTGCCATGCGACAAGTTGTCGCACGAAAGTCAGCCGTGGCGACACGCCGCAAGGCCATCAACAATCGCTGCTGATCGGTAGCTGGACCCGGGCGATCGTGCCGCCGCCGGGGCGGCTGTCCAGCGTGACCGACCAGCTATTGGTCTGTGCGATCTGCCTGACGATGGCGAGCCCCAGGCCGCTGCCGCCGGTTCGGCTGCTACGGGAAGGATCGAGGCGGCGAAACGGCTGAAATACCGCTTCGCGCTCGGTTTCCGGGATGCCCGGCCCCCGGTCGAGCACGCGAATCTCGACCAGGCTGTCCGCGATGTCGTACTCGATGTCCACGGCTTGTCCGTCGCCGTAGCGGGTGGCGTTGTCGACCAGGTTGGAGAGGATGCGCCTGAGTGCCAGCGGCTTTACCCGCAAGCGGCAGTTCGGCCCCTTGCGTCCGCGTATCTCCATGCCGGCGGCGTGTTCACGGGCGATGTCCGTCAGCAGTTCGCACAGATCGATATCCGCCGACTCCTTTTCCGCGAAGTCGCGCCCGACTTCGAGGCAGCGGGCGATCAGCGCGTTCATGGCCTCGACGTCGCGCATCACGCGCTCCAGCAGTTGGGCATCGGGCTTCTCGGTCAGCATGCCCAGCGCCAGGCGGATACGCGCCAGCGGTGACCGAAGATCGTGCGAGATGCCAGCCAGCAGCGTTGTCCTGTTGGCGAGCAGCGCCTCGACTTCTTCGCCCATTCGGTTGAATTCGCGCGCCAGCGTGGCAAGCTCGGTTGGCCCGGTTTCCGGTAGGGGCGAGGGGCGCTGCCCCTTGCCGATGCGTTGCGTCGCATTGGCCAGACGAATCAGGGGCTGGATCAGCCAGCGTGCCAGCAAGGCCGATGTCATGACGGTGACCAGCGCGCCAGCCAGCAGGATGATCAGCAGGGCCAGCGATGGCTGCACCGCGATCCGGCTCGCGGGAAAGCCAACCATCAGCTTCCCGGATGTGCTGGCGCTCCTGCTCGGTAGTTCCGCCCAATACCATGTCGTCCCGTCATGCGCGACTTGCCGCCGCAGTCGGATCGCTTGACCGGCGCGGGCCGAGAGCGCGGCCTCGAGAAAATGGAAGTACGGGAGATAGTGGGGAAACGGCTCGGTTGCAAGCTCGAGATCCCGTACTGCCAGGGAATGCATCCGTAGCAAGTCAGCCTCGAGGGCCGTGCGCTTGGCGGCCTCTTCTGCTTGCCAGGAACGGGCGCTGGCGATCATCAACCCGGCGAGGTCGTCCGTGGCAAGCCTGCCCAGAGGCACCAGGGCGAAGTACACGATGACCGCGAGAGTGAACAGTTGAAAGGATACGGAAACCAGTGCGATGACGAGAGCCGTGCGGCCGAACAGCGTGCGGGGAACTAAGGTTGCGCGCATCCTGGCTACTTGGCCGCGACGCCACGTGGCGAGAACAGATATCCCTCGCCCCATACGGTGCGCAGATAGACCGGGCGGGCCGGATCGATTTCGATCTTTCGGCGCAGGCGGGTGACGCGTACATCCACCATGCGGTCGAACGGCGCGCGCTCATAGCCCTTCAGCAACTCGACGAGCGTATCTCGACCCAGTACCCGGTCCGGATGATCGAGCAGCACCTTCAAAAGGGAGAATTCGGCGCCCGACAGGGCGATCTCCTCCCCGTTGCGCGTTAGGCGATGCGCCACCGTGTCGACCAGGAAAGGTCCGAAACGACGTAGCCGACCCGGCTCCGGCGGCGGCTGGCGACGCCGGAGCACCGCCGCGACGCGGGCAAGCAATTCCCGATGACTGAACGGCTTTGGCAGGTAGTCATCGGCGCCCACCTCGAGACCGACGATGCGATCGACTTCCTCCCCGCGTGCCGACAGCATGATGATGGCTGGCGCATCGGCGCCGCGCAGGCCTCGTGCCAGGGATAAACCGTCTTCGCCCGGTAGCATGACATCGAGCAGAACCAGGTCGACCGGGTGATTGAGCAGGTGTTGCTTCATGGCTTCGCCATCGCCCACGCCGGCTACGGCATAGCCATTGTCAGCTAGATAGCGGACCAGAAGTTCGCGCAGTCCCTCGTCATCATCGACGATCAGAAGTCTCGCGTGTTCGGCGCTCATCCTCGGCTTTGTCCTCCCCCGGTGGGCTGCCTGGCCATCCTGTAACAGGTTGTAACAAGACGGGCGTTTCCGCAACAGCCCGGAAATCGCGTTCTTCTAGCCTGTGGTCAGGGAAACATAACACAGGATGTACAGCGGACAGGGAGGCATGACCACGATGCGCGGGATGATGAATAAAGCAGGATGGACGATGGGCATTGTCGCCTGCATGGCGGCTTGGACGGCGCGGGCGGAGGGACAGCCGTCACCGGCCGACATGCAGCGCGGCATGGAGATCATGCAGAAGCAGATGGCGCTGATGTCGCCGGAACTGGTCGAGAAGGCCAAGGCGCTCTCGCCGGAAATCAAGCAGTTCCTCGTCCGGGTGGCGCTCCGCCACGAGCGTCGCAGTGACACCTTGACCCTGGTGCAGGTGATGCAGGAAATCATGGTCGAGCATCAGGCCATCGGGGTGGCCATCGCCACCGACAATGGTCCGCTGGCCGCGGACGCAGCCCGTCGCCTTGCTTTCCATCGCCTGCCGAAGGGAGGCATGCTGCCTTACCTGCCCATCGAGAAGGTCACCACGGAATCGCTTTCCGTGCTGCCGAGCATGGAGGCGGCGGTCGAAGGCAATGCCACGAAGATCGCCGAGGCGGCCGAGCGTGGCGACATGGCGGCGGCGGCGCATCACTACGGCGAGATGACGGCTGGCTGCGTCGCCTGCCACATGCATTTTCGTGGCCAGCCAGGCGCCTCGGCCTACGTGCCGCGACTGCGTAAATGATCGAAGAGCCGGAGGAGGAAATGACCATGCAGCCAAATATCAAGATCGTGGCGGCGGCGCTTTCCCTGGCCGCGCTTGCACCCAACGTCGGTGCCACCAATGGCGATCACATGCTGGGACTCTCGGCGATCCAGAACGGCATGGCCGGTGCCGTGGTCGCGGCCCCGCAAGACGCTGCGACCGTGCTGGTGAATCCGGCCGGAATGGCCCTGCTGGACATGAAGGACGTTCGCTTCGACCTCGGCCTGGGCTTCCTGAATCCATTGCGGCGCGTTAACGGTAACGATAGCGACTCGAAGTGGTACATGATGCCGGCGGGCGCGGTTGCGTTTCGCGTCGATGATCGGCTCGTGCTGGGCATGGGTCTGGGCGGCCTGTCCGGCATGGGGGTTGATTTCGCCGATACGGCGGCGGCGCCCGGAAATCAGGCGGTCGTGACCACCAAGCAATTCTTCAAGGTCGCCCCGGGATTTGCCTACCGGGTTGGTGACGCGGTTGCGCTGGGTGCGACGCTCAACCTGAACTACCAGTCCCTGGCGCTGGCCACACCGGCCTTCGTTCTGCCGCAGAATCAGGTGTTCGGCTTTGGCGTCACGCTCGGCATGACGTGGAAGATCAGCCCTGGCTGGCAACTGGGCGCGGCCTGGTCCAGCAAGCAGGACATGGAAAAGTTCAAGTGGAATACCACCGCCGGCAGGTTCTCGATGAACATGGATGCACCGCAGACCGTGACGGTCGGCCTGGCCTGGCGGCCCGCGCCCGGCCTCCTCGTCGAGGGCGATGTAAAGCGGATCATGTTCAGCGACGTGCTCGACAACGTCAAGATGAAGCGCCCGGCCGGTTATGCTGGAGCCGTTCCGGCCAGCCTGCGTTTCGGCTGGAAGGACCAGACTGCCTATGCGCTCGCGCTGCGCCAGGACATCGGCGAGAAGACGCAGGTTAGGATCGGCGTCAATCATGGCGAGTCGCCGATCGACCCCAAGGACGTCAATGCCAACCTGGGGTCCGTGGCAGTGGTCGAGAACCACTTGGCCATCGGCCTGTCCCGCAAACTCTCGGACAAGGTCACCGGCTCGGTTTCCTACGTGCATGCCTTCAACAACAAGATCAAGTCGAGCGTCGCTCCGCATAACGTCATCGAACTCAAGCAGAACATCATCAATTTCCAGATCAGTTATCAATATTGAGGAGGCGAGAAGGTGACAGTCGATAGAATCGTCCATCTGGTGGCCGGGCTCATGGTGCTCTTCGGTCTCGGCATGGCTCACTACGTGGACCAGACCTGGCTGCTGCTGCCGGCGTTCGTTGGCCTGAACCTGGCGCAGAGCGGGCTGACTAATTTCTGCCCACTGGCGGCGATACTCAAGAAGGCCGGCGTGCCGGACGGTAGCTGCTGTTCCTGACGACGATTGCCCTGACGGAGGGATGCTCATGATCCAACGAACCATCTTCGCGCTCGCCACCGTCGGACTGCTGTCCACGTTGGCGCAGGCTCAAGAGATCGGCGCTCGCGCCAAGGGAGGTTTTGCCGAGTCCTTCTTCATCGAGAAGGTTCCCCAGGCCGAGGCGCAGGCGACGGCGCAGCGGCTGGCGAAGGCGGTGATTGCCGCGCGGATGATCATCTTTTCGTATGCCGGCAAGTTCGTCGATCCGAACCTGGGTGACAAGGGGTTCTCCGGGGAAGTATTCGAGCGCCAATGGCGCGATGCGATCGAGGCCGACATGATCGATGCGACACCGACGCAGAAGCGCCTGTACGAGAAGCTCGTCTGGGCCGGCCGTCAGGTGATCGAAAACAATCAGGATCGCATAAACACCATGGGTGTCGGCTGGAAGAACTTCCTGCCGGCCAAGTGGGAGCGCGAGATGGGCCAGGTATTTACCGCCAGGACCGGCATCGTCATCAAGCAGCCGGGCCGCGCCTACCGCAGCCCCATGAATGCGCCGGACGAAACCGAGCGCGCCGCGCTGGTGTATTTCGTCAAGGCCGCCCGCGACGACAACCGTCCCCGGACGACTACCGAGCAGTGGGGCAAGCAGGCGGTGTATCGACACATGGAGCCGATCCGCCTCCTGTCGCCCTGTCTGCCGTGCCATGGCAAGCCCAAGGGGGCACTGGATCTCGTGAACTTCGAGAAGGACGGGCTGGAGGCGGGCGATGTCATCGGCTTGATGAGCGTGTCGTTCGCTGTCGGCGAGTGACGCCCAAGCATGGGCGTTACGCAAAGTCAGTCACGGCGACACGCCGGACAGGCCGATGACCGCCGGGTCGTCGGCGTGATCGAGCAGCAGGCGCCGTACCCGATCCTGCCAGAGGGCGCGGAACTCGGCGGTCTGCGCCTCGCTGGCCCGGCCGGTCAGGCATGGCGGCATCAGTTCGCCGGTGCGGGCGCTGCCCGCCACGCGGGAAAGATCGGCCCGCACCTCGACGGCCGCGCCGCTGTCGAGCCGCGTGAAGCGCAATTCGCCTGCCTTGAGCGCCTGAGCGAAGAACAGCTTGTCGCGCCGGTTGAAGCGTCCGGCCAGCCCATGGAAGCCGCTGTCCGCCGTGGCGCCGGTGATCAGCGTGGCGACGCTAGCGATGACGCCGGTGACGCCGGCATCGCGGGGCTGCGCCAAGTCGACGCGAATCTCGCCGCGCACCGGCAATTCCTCGCCGAATAGGGCGTTCAGCGCCGCGCGCGTCATCAGGAAGGCCGAGGCGACCGTCGGGCAGCTGTGCCCGGCCAGCCGCACGGCATCCTCGTAACGGTAGTCGATGATGCCGCCCTCGGCGGCGCCGAGAAACTCGGCCAGGGGGTCGCGCATGCGGATGACGGGTGCGGCGGCGAAGAAGTCTGGGAATTGCATTTCGTTACCTTTTTGATGTTGGCGATTGCAGCAAAGCTGATTAAGATAGTAACAGGTTACTTACTAATACTTGCTATGGCACAGATTGCTACGCCCAACCCTCCTCTTGCGGAACCCCGCCAGCGGCATTCCACCGAAACGCGCCGGGAGGAGGCCGTGGTCGCGGTCATCGATCTGGCCAGCGTCCACGGGCCGGAAGGCATCACCACGCAGGCGATCGCCACGTGCATTGGCGTCACGCACGGCGCGCTGTTTCGTCATTTTCCGGACAAGGCCGCCATCTGGCAGGCGGTGTTCGACTGGCTGGGCAGCCGCTTGGGCGCCGTGGCGGATACTGCCATTGCCAAAGGCGGCGAACCGCTGGAGATGCTGGAACGCCTCTTCCACGCGCAGGTTGCCTTTGTTGCCGGCCATCCCGGGGTGCCGCGCATCCTGTTTCACGAACTTCAACGTCCGGAAGGATCGCGTATGCATGCCATCGCCCGCACCATTGTCGGCGGCTACCGTGAGCGCGTGAAAGGGCTGATCCGCCGCGCCAAAGAGGCGGGTCAGCTTCCATCCGCACTCGATGAGGATGTGGCGGCGGTGCTGTTCGTCGGCACGGTTCAGGGCCTCGTCGTCCAGAGCACCCTGTTTTCCGGGACGCTGGACATGCGCGATGCGGCGCGTCGTGTCTTTCCCCTTCTGCTCGATGGCTATCGCGGAGAAAAATCCTGAAGCCACAAACCCGTCGTACCCTCGTGCTGGTGCTGGTCGCCCTGCTGTTCCTGGCGGTGTTTGGCTGGATCGTCGCCACCCAGGGGCCCTTGGCACCCGTGAAGGTCACAGTGGCCAAGGCAGCGGAAAGCCGGCTCGAACGTTCGTTGTTCGGCATTGCCACGGTCGAGGCGCGGCGCAGCCATGCCATCGGCCCGACGCTCGCCGGGCGTGTAGGTAGCGTCCTGGTCGACCAGGGCGATCGCGTGCGCACCGGCCAGCTTCTCGCCGAAATGGAGCCGGTGGATCTCGATGCCCGCCTTGCCGCCGGCGCCGCTTCTGCGGCCGCCGCTGCGCAGCGGGTGCAATCGGCGGAAGCCGCGCTGGTCGAGGCACAAAGCCGCGCAAAGCTGGCCGGGAACAGCGCGGAACGCTTTGCCGATCTGCGCAAGAAAAACTTCGTCAGCCAAGAAGCGGCCGACGCCAAGGCGCATGAAGCCGCCGCCGCGCAGGCAGCGCGCGAAGCCGCCGCCGCCACGCTCGCGGCCGCGAAGGAAGACGTGCGGCGCGCGCAGTCCGAACTGGCCGGGACGGGCAAGAACCGCGCCCACTTGCGCCTGCTGAGCCCGGTGGACGGCATTGTCACCGCGCGGCAGTCCGAGCCCGGTTCCACAGTCGTCGCCGGGCAGGCCGTGGTGCAGGTGATCGATCCGACGTCGCTTTGGCTGCGCGTACGTATCGACCAGGGGCGTTCGAGCGGGCTGGCGGTCGGCCTGCCGGCCGGGATTGCCTTGCGCTCGCATCCGGGCGAGATATTCAAGGGTCGCCTCGAGCGCGTCGATCTCCTTGGAGATGCGGTGACGGAAGAGCGCATTGCCAACGTCGTCTTCGAAAATCCACCCACAGGATTGGCGATCGGCGAATTGGCCGAAGTGACGCTGCGTTTGCCGCCAGTCGAGAGGGCCTTGACCGTTCCCGCCGCTGCGCTGGCGCGCCAGGGCGCGGCGCAGGGCGTTTGGCGAATCGGACCCGAGGGCCGCGCGCACTTCCGGAACGTCGTTGCCGGTGCGGCATCGATGGATGGCCTGCTGGAAATTCGCCAGGGACTGACGGCCGGGGACAGCGTGATCGTTCATAGCGCGCGCATGCTTGCGTCCGAGACGCGCGTCAAAGTCGTCGAGTCGCTCAAATGATCAACCTCGCAAGCCGCGACATCCTGCACGGCTGGGGCAAGTTCCTGTTCACCGGCATCGGGCTAGGGCTCCTGATCGGCGCGACGCTGACCATGGCCGGCGTATTCCGCGGCATGGTCGACGACGGGCAGGTATTGATCGACAACAGCGGCGCTGATCTCTGGGTGGTGCAGCAGGGCACGCTGGGGCCGTACGCCGAACCGTCGTCGATCCGGGATGATGTCTGGCGCGGCATCGCCGGCATCCAGGGCGTGGCAGAAACCGGCAATGCGGCCTACCTCACCATCCAGATGCAGCATGGCGGGAAGGATACGCGGGTAATGATCGTCGGCATCGAGGTCGACCGTCCGGGACGCCCCGGCGCGCCGCCATACCTGACTTTCGGCCGGCCCATCCTGCAAGGCCATTACGAGGCCATTGCCGACGAGAAGTCTGGCCACAAGCTCGGCGAGCGTGTGCGCATCCGCCGCCACGACTACACCATCGTCGGCCTCACCCGGCGCATGGTGTCGTCCAGCGGCGATCCGATGATCTTCGTGCCGCTGAAGGACGCGCAGGAAATCCAGTTCCTCAAGGATAACGATGCGCTGGTGAACGAGCGTGCCCGCACCGCCGCCAATCCGGCGTTCAACCGTCCCGGCGTGCCCGGGCTGCTCGAAGCCGCCCAGGCCAGTGCCGCGCAGGCGCGAAACGTCAATACCGTGCTGGTGCGGCTGGCACCGGACGCCAATGCCGACACCGTCGCCGGCGAAATACAGCGCTGGAAGCGGCTGACTGCCTACACCAAGGCGCAGATGGAAGACATCCTCATCGCCAAGCTGATTGCCACCTCGGCCAGGCAGATCGGCATGTTCCTCGTCATTCTCGCCATCGTCACCGCCGCCATCGTCGCCTTCATCATCTATACGATGACGTTGGCCAAGGTGCGCGAGATTGCCGTGCTGAAACTCATCGGCGCACAGAACCGCACCATTGCCGGCATGATCCTCCAACAGGCGCTGGGTCTGGGTGTCATCGGATTCCTTGTTGGCCGGATTTCGGCCGGGCTTTGGGGGCCGGCATTCCCCAAGTATGTATTGCTGCTGCCGCAGGATGCCATCGGCGGCTTCGCTATTGTCATGACAATCTGTGCGCTGGCCAGCCTGTTCGCCATCCGTGCGGCACTGTCCATCGATCCGGCGGAGGCCATCGGTGGATAACGTCGACAAGCCCGCCATCCGACTGAGCGGCCTGAAGAAGCGCTACGGCAGCGGCGATGCCGCCGTCGATGCCCTGAAGGGTGTCGACATGACCCTCTGGCCCGGCGAGGTGGTCGGCCTGGTCGGACCCAGCGGCTCAGGCAAGAGCACTCTGCTCAAATGCCTGGGCGCGGTGATCGAGCCGACCGGCGGCCGCATGGAGCTCGCCGGTGAGGTCATCTACGACAACGAATGGAAGATACCCGACCTGCGCGCGCTGCGTCGCGACCGCATCGGCTTTGTCTTCCAGGCACCGTACCTGATTCCCTTTCTCGATGTCACCGACAACGTCGCGCTGCTGCCGATGCTGGCGGGTCAGGACAAAGCCACCGCCCGCAAGCGTGCGCTGGAATTGCTCACGGCGCTCGATATACAGCATCGTGCCGGCGCACAGGTGTCGCAACTTTCCGGCGGCGAACAGCAGCGCGTAGCGATCGCCCGCTCGCTCGCCAATCACGCGCCAGTGATCCTTGCCGACGAACCGACCGCGCCGCTCGATTCCGAGCGTGCCTTGACGGTGGTGCGCATCCTCAACGACATGGCGGTCCAGTACCGCACTTCGATCATTGTCGTCACTCACGACGAAAAGATCATTCCAACGTTCAAGCGCATCTATCACATCCGCGACGGCCGCACGCACGAGGAAGCAGGCGAGGGGCGGCCGCTCTAATTCAGCCCGTGCTCCAGGCGCGCGGGCGCTTCATGCCGGCGATCTTGCAGGCCTGGCCGGGGTAGCCGTAGGGGAACAGCTCGAACAGGCGCTTGCGGCCCGTGCCGGGGAAGCGCGTTTCGAGATGCTTGATGATGTGGCGGGCGTCCGGGGCGACCTGGCGCTCCTCCCACAGCGCGCGCATGTGGCGGATCACGTCCCAGTGGTCGTCGTTGAGCTCGATGCCCAGTTCGCCGGCCAGCCGCCGGGCGATGGCCTCGTTCCATTCGGCGGGCTCGATCAGGTAGCCCTCGGCGTCCCGCGCCGGCATTGCCGCCGTTATTGCGTTTCCCGCTTCCATGCGCTGCTCCTCGGTGTTGGGTGCTTGCATCACGATATGATATTGTTTGCCGGCGATGCGGGAGCGTCAACTCCCCCCTTGGAGTAATCTGGCGACGTTCCCGCGAGACCCCGATGAGCAAGCTCCCGTTCGGCAAGGAAGACTTCGAGGCCCTGTCGGCCTTTCGTTACCAGGTGCGCCGCTACCTGCGCTGGAGCGAGCAGTTGACGCGGCGCGAGGGCGTCACCAACCTGCAATATCTCCTCATGCTGCACATCAAGGGCTTTCCCGGCCGCGAATGGGCGAGCATCACCGAACTGGCCGAGCGCTTGCAGGCGCAGCACCACGGCGTCGTCGCGCTGGTGACGCGCTGCGAGAAGCTCGGCCTGGTCGAGCGGCGCGCCAGCCAGGCCGACGGCCGCCAGGTCGACGTGCATCTGACGCGCGAGGGCGGCCGCATGGTCGAGCGCCTGGCGCGCCTGCATCGCGAGGAGCTGATCCGCATCGAGGGCGGCTTCTCCGTGCCGGGCAAGCAACAGCTCACCCAGGCCGCGCGCAGGAAAGCGGCGGCCGGCGGTGGTGATAAGCTTTGAACGAATCCCCCGTTCGCCGACCGCGCCATGACCATTGATTCCGCCACGCCGCTGCCCGACCGCGACGCCATCCTTGCCGCCCTGCGCGGCGTCATCGATCCCGAGGTGGGCATGAACATCGTCGATCTCGGCCTCGTCTATCGCGTCGACATCGGCGCGGCCGGCGTGGCCGTCGACATGACCATGACCTCGCCGGCCTGCCCCATGGGCGACATGATGATCGACGAAGTGAAGGCCGCGCTGGCTGCCCTGCTGCCCGCCGGCACTCGCGCCGACGTCGAACTGGTCTGGTCGCCGCCCTGGGACCCCTCGCGCATGAGCGAGGCCGCCCGCAAGCACTTCAGCTGGTGATGCCGGCACCTCGGCGCACCGCATGGCGATGAAGCCCCTGCCGCCGCTGGCCCGCCTGCCCATGCTGGCGCTGGGCGTGATCGCGCTGGTGGTCGGCGTGCTGGCCGGCCTGGCGCGAATGGCGGTGGTCGTGCCCGAGCCGATGGCGGCGCAGGCGGGCGCGCATGGCGCGCTGATGATCGCCGCCTTCCTCGGCACGGTGATCGGCCTGGAACGCGCCGTCGCCCTGGCGGGCGCCGGTCGCCATGCCTGGTCCTACCTCGCGCCGCTGTGCGCCGGCCTGGGCGGCGTCGCCCTGCTCGCCGGCCTGCCGTTCGCGGCGGCGCAGGCCCTGTTCGTCGCCGCCGGCGCGGTGCTCACCGCCGGCAGCGGGCTGTTGCTGCGGCAACAGGCGGCCACGCACCTGGCGGTGCTGGCGATCGGCGCCGCCTGCTGGCTGGCCGGCAACATCGCCTGGGCGGCCACCGGCGCCATCCCGCCCGCCGTGCCGTGGTGGATGGCCTTTCTCGTCCTCACCATCGCCGGCGAGCGCCTGGAACTGACGCGCTTCCTGCCGCCCTCGCCGCCGGCCCGCCGGGCCTTCGTGCTCATCGTCGGCGCGCAACTGCTCGGCCTGGTCGTGGCGACGGGGTTCGACGGCGCCGGCCTGCGCCTGTTCTCGATGGCCCTGCTGGCCCTGGCGCTCTGGCTGCTCGTCCAGGACATCGCCCGCCGCAACCTCCGCCAGCGCGGCCTGACGCGCTATATCGCCATCTGCCTGCTCGCCGGCTACGGCTGGCTGGCGCTGGCCGGGCTGCTCGGCATCGGCGGCGGCTTCGCGGCCGCCAGCCCGCTGCGCGACGCCGCGCTGCACGCCGTGTTCCTCGGCTTCGTGTTCTCCATGATCTTCGGCCATGCGCCGATCATCTTCCCGGCCGTCGCCAAGGTGCGCATTCCCTACCACGCCGTCTTCTACCTGCCCCTGGCGCTGCTGCACGCCTCGGTGCTGGTCCGGCTGGCCGCCGACCTGGCGACGCAACTCGCGCTCGCCCGGGCCGCCGGCGTCGCCAACGCGCTGGCGCTGCTGGTGTTCATCCTCGTCATGGTCGCCAGCGTCGTGCGCGGCCGGCGGACGGCCGCGGCGACATGAAGCGCCATCCCTTGCTGATCCAGATCTCGCGCGAGCACCATGCCGCGCTGGTGCTGGCCAAGCGCGCCCAGCGGCTCGCCGCCGAAACCCTGGCGCGCTGCGCCGGCGGCGCGTCAACCTGACGCGGATCAATTACCCGACAACCATCGTCAACTAAAATCCGGGACGCTTGCTGCCCGAGCGCCAACCCAACACAACGGAGTCCACCATGGTCCAAATCCCCGTCCACAACCACACCAATCCCGAAGGCATCTACCCGTTCGACGCGCGCGGCATCGCCAAGCGCTTCCGCCACGCCGCCATCTTCGGCGCGCTCGATTCGCTGCATCCCGGCGAAGTGATGCGCTTCGTCAACGACCACGATCCCATTCCGCTGCTGCAACAGATGGAGGCGCGCTACGGCGAGGGTGTCGAGATCGCCTATCGCCAGCGCGAAGCGGCCGGCGTGGTGATCGATTTCGTCAAGCGCTAGCCCCGATGCGCCGGGTGCCCGCCGGCCTGCTGCTGGCCGTGCCGGTCGCCGCCCTGGCGGCGGACGCCGTGCCGCCGCCCTTCCAGGATCCCGTGCGGGAATACGCCGTCCGCGCCGCGGCGCCGGCGGCCGGCCGCTGCGTGGCGGGCGAGCAGGTGACCCTGCCGGTGACGCTCGGCCAGGAAGCCCTGCTCGACACCGTCCATGACGCGGCGAGCGGCCGGCTGCGCATCCGCCACCGCATGCAGTTCAACGACCTCACCGAAGGCTGGAACTGGCATCCGGACATCGCGGCGGCCGGCGGCGACTACTACACCTTCAAGTATCTGCCGATCGCCTCGACCACCGAGGATCGCGGCAGCTACCGCGCCGAGGACAAGATCGGCGCGCCGCAGGAATTCCTGGTCCGCTGGCGTTACGACTACTTCTTCGTCTTCGACAATCCCTACGATTTCTACGCCCGCGATGCCGGCGCCGACGCCGGTTTCGTCGTCGACGTCGCCGTGCCCGAGGCCGACGCCCGCCGCCTGGCCGGCGGCGACCTGCGCATGGGCCTGCGCGGCCGGCTCGCCGCCGACTGCCTTTCCGACAGCACGACGTTCTGGAAATCGACGTTTGCCACGCCGGTCGACTTCACCCTGAAGAAACGCTACCTGATCGGCAAGCTGGTCGAAGTCTTCTTTCTCGACGCCGCCTCGGGCAAGCTGCTGGCGCGGCTGCCGGCGCGTCCCTAGCCGCCGTTTTCGTTCCTCCGCACGCACATGAATTTCACGCGACATTCCCTCTGGTCGGTGGGCTTCCGCCCCTTCTTCATCCTCGCCTGCCTGGCCGGCCTCGCGCTGCCGACGTGGTGGGCGGTGATCTTCACCGGCGGCGTGCCGCCACCGCTGACTTTCGCGCCGCCGCCCCTCTTGTGGCATGCCCACGAAATGTTCTACGGCTTCGGCTGGGCGGTGCTCGGCGGCTTC
>ERZ1645187.2673-NODE-2673-length-15500-cov-60.234186_pt1 | contig 15500 bp, 16 predicted proteins | sample MGYA00575352_ERZ1645187 | MGnify/ENA primary metagenome ERZ1645187 (study PRJEB40837, sample SAMN11349314) | freshwater sediment metagenome | isolation source: river sediment | host: Sediment | place: India: Wazaribad , New Delhi | collected 2017-02-21 ...
TCGTGGGCATTTCGGGCTACACCGTGCGCCCGCGCGTGGCGCGCCAGGAAAAGCCCCGTGTCAGCGCCTTCCTGAGCGCCAGGATCGACGCCATCCTGGCGCTGGAGCCGGACTGCGTGTTCGGCTTTTCCGACCTGCAAGCCGACATTGCCGCGGCGTTGATCCGTGCCGGCGTGCAGGTCACGGTGTTCAACCAGCGCAGCGTGGACGAGATCTGTTCGATGCTGTTCCAGGTGGCCGCCATGGTGGGGCAGGCCGAACAGGGGCTGGCCCGGATCGCGGCGATGCGCGCCGGCTTGCAGGCCATCGAGGCCGTGGCGGCGCGCCTGCCGCGGCGGCCCCGCGTGTACTTCGAGGAATGGGACGAACCGCCGATCAGTGCGATCCGCTGGGTGTCGGAACTGGTCGGCATCGCCGGCGGGGACGACTGCTTTGCCGAGCTGGCGCAACGGCCGCTGGGCAAGGACCGCATCATCGCCGAGCCCGCCGAGATCATCCGCCGCCAGCCTGACATCGTGATCGGCTCCTGGTGCGGCAAGAAATTCCGGCCCGAGAAAGTGGCCGCGCGCCCCGGTTGGCAGGCCGTGCCGGCGGTGCTTGAGGGGCAGCTGTTCGAAATCAAGTCGGCCGACATCCTGCAGCCGGGACCGGCGGCGCTCACCGATGGCGTGGCGCAGCTGGCGCGCATCATCCAGGCCTGGGGCGAGCGCCATGGGTGAGCGGCGGAAGCGTTCCCGGGGGTTCTGGGGCCTGTTTTTCAGGGAGAATCGGCTTCTTCCTAGCGTCCAAAGGCCACGGGCAGCTATGAATTCAGGAGTGATCGACATGGGCGTCAGGCGGTTGTGGTGGCCAGCGCGAGCCACCCTGGATGCCATCGCCGTGCGCGGGGTCGTCCGGCTGCTCGGTGCGCTGGTGTGGCTTGGTGCCGCCGGGCCGGCGCTGGCGCTGCAGCTCACGGATGACCGGGGCGTGGTGGTCACCCTGGCGGCGCCGCCGCAACGCATCGTGTCGCTGCTGCCGTCGCTGACCGAGACCGTCTGCGAACTGGGCCAGTGCGCCCGGCTGGTGGGGGTGGACCGCTATTCCAACTGGCCCGCCAGCATCGCGGCGCTGCCGCGCGTGGGGGGCGGGCTGGACCCGAGCGTCGAAGCGGTGGTGGCGCTCAAACCCGATCTGGTGCTGCTGGCCACGTCCACGCGCGCCGCCGCCCGGCTGGAGGCGCTGGGCATCCAGGTGCTGGCGCTGGAGCCGCGCAGCCTGGCCGACACGCGCCGTGTGCTGGACCAGGTGGGTCGCGTGCTGGGCTTGCCGCCGACGGACGCGCAGCGGGTCTGGCTGCGCATCGAGACCGCACTGGGCACCATCGCGCAGTCGATCCCGCCGCGCTCGCGCGGCGCGCGGGTGTACTTCGAGGTCGGCAGCGGCCCCTATGCCGCCAGCGAAGCGTCGTTCATCGGCGAGATGCTGGCGCGGCTGGATGCGCGCAGCATCGTGCCGGGCAGCCTGGGGCCGTTTCCCAGGCTGAACCCCGAGTTCGTCGTGAAGGCCGACCCGGACGTCATCATGATCGGCGACGAGCTGTTCACCGGCCTGGGCGGACGCCCCGGCTGGGCGGGCCTGCGCGCGGTGCGCGAGCAGCGCGTGTGCGTTTTCACGCCCGCGCAGGCCGACATCCTGGTGCGCGCCGGCCCCCGCCTGGCCGAGGCCGCGCGGCTGATGGCCGGCTGTCTGGCCGGTCGCGCGCCCACCTTGCCCACGGTGGCGCCGGGCGTGCGGCGATGACAGCCACCCGGTCGGCCCGCGTCAGGCGCCTCGGAGGCATCCGGTGAGTCCGATGGCGCGCGTGCACCGGCGCGCCGCGTGGCTGGCGCTGGCGTTGCTGGGCGCCTCGCTGGTGCTGCTGGGCTTGGGCGCCGCGGTCGGCTCCACCGGCTTGTCGGACCTGCGTGCGTTCGGGCAGGACCCGACCGCCTGGCCGATCGTGCGCGACATCCGCCTGCCGCGTACCGTCGGCGCGTGGCTGGCCGGCGCGCTGCTGGGTCTCGCGGGTGCTGTGGCGCAGGGGCTGTTCCGCAATCCGCTGGCCGACCCGTTCCTGCTGGGCAGCGCGTCGGGGGCTTCGCTGGGCGTGGCGCTGGCGCTGGCGCTGTTCGGCATCAACCCGGTGGCGGCGTCCTGGCTGGCTGCCCTGGGTCTGACGGGCGCAGCCTTCATCGGCGCGATGGCCGCCGTGCTGCTCACGCTGGCGCTGGCGCGCGGCGTGCAGCACACGCTGCGCCTGCTGCTGGCCGGGGTGATCGTCGGCGTGGTGCTGGGGGCGCTGGGATCGCTGATCACGCTGCTGGTGCCCGAGACCCTGCCGGCGATGCAGGCCTTCTTGCTGGGCAGCACCGGGTTCATCGGCTGGACCGCGTGTGCGCCCATGGCCAGCGCGTTCGTGTTGTGCCTGTTGGCGGCGTGGATCGTCAGCCCGGTGCTGGACGGGCTGACGCTGGGCGAGGCCACCGCGCGCAGCCTGGGCCTGCCACTGGGGCCGTTGCGGCTGGCGCTGGTGGCCGTCATGGCGCTGGCCACCGGGGCTGCCGTGGCGCAGGCCGGGCTGATCGCCTTTGTCGGGCTCGCCGCGCCGCACCTGGTGCGTTCGGTGGTTCGCACGACCCACGCCCGCCTGGTGGGCCTGTCTGCGCTGGCCGGCGGCGTGCTGCTGCTGGGCGCCGATCTGCTGGCGCGCGCGCTGATCGCGCCGCAGGAACTGCCGGTCGGCGTTCTGACCGCCGTGCTGGGCGGCGGCTACCTCTTGTGGCTGATGCAGCGCGGGCACGGTGCCGGGAGAACGGCATGAGCGCAGCGCCGGGCCGCCCCAAGCAAGCTGCGACCCCCTCGGGGGGCAGCGAAGTACACGCAGTGACAAGCGTGGGGGTGCAAGCGGTCTCAGCGCCGGGGCGCCCCAAGCAAGCCCACACCGCAGTGCGCGGCATGGAGGTTCTCCAGTGAACGCGCCCGCGTTGCAGGCCGCCGGCGTGCGTGCAGCGCTGGGCGGCGTCGAAATCCTCCACGGTCTCGATCTCGTGCTGCCGGCCGGGCGCTGGACCTGCATCGTCGGGCCCAACGGCGCCGGCAAGTCCACGCTGCTCAAGGTCCTGGCCGGGCTGCTGCCGTGTTCCGGCGAGGTGCGGCTGCTGGGTTCGCCACTCGGCGCGCTGCCGGGACGGGAGCGGGCGCGGCAACTCGCCTGGCTCGGCCAGAGCGAAGGATCGGCCGAAGACCTCAGCGTGTGGGATGTGGCCCAGCTGGGCCGCTTGCCGCATCAGGCCTGGCTGGCTGCGCCCAGCGCGGCCGACCAGGCCGCGGTGGAGCAGGCGCTGCGCGCCACGCAGGCCTGGGACTGGCGCGAGCGCCCGTTGGGCCAGCTTTCGGGTGGCGAACGCCAGCGTGTGCTGCTGGCGCGCGCGTTGGCCGTGCAGGCGCCCGTGCTGCTGATGGACGAGCCGCTGGCCAACCTCGACCCGCCGCACCAGGCCGACTGGCTGCTTCTGGTGCGCGAGTTGGTCGCGGCAGGGCGCACCGTGGTCAGCGTGCTGCATGAAATCTCGCTGGCGCTGCAGGCGGACGAACTGGTGATCCTGTCGCAGGGACAGGTGGCCTGGCAGGGCGCCTGCGCCGATGCGGCCACGCACCGCGCGCTGGAGCAGGTGTTCGATCAGCGCATCGCCATCCACCCGCTGGCCGGGCAATGGGTGGCGCTGCCCAGGTAGTCGGCCACCCCGTGTCGGCCGTGTTGGCGCGAGTGAAGGGGCAGGCCTTCGTGGCGTCCCTGCACGGCGAAATTCTGAGAATATGTCAGACTTCCCATCGCCAACCGGTCACAGATTGCTATGAATTCAGAAGTGATTTGGGTGCTGTTCAGGGCCGGCTGGCTCCTGGGTGGTGCGGGTCTGGTCAGTCTGGCGGTCCTGCAGCGCATCCAGCGCCAGCAACAGGCTCAGCCGGTGGTCCCGCGCCACGGCCTGCCAGGGCCGGCCGCCCAGCGCGCCTTCCAGCGCCCACAGCAGGTTGAGGCTGGCGTTGTGGCCGGGAACGGCCTGCACCCGCGCGTAGGCTCGCACGGCGCCGAGTTCGCGAAGCTGCGCCAGGGTCGTGATCCCGGCTGCCGCCAGCAGGGCCAGCGACCGGGGCCCAAGGTTCTTCATGCGGGGAAATTCAGGCGAAGGTGGCATGAACGCGAACACGCGGTTGGCAGACGCGCGCAGCGGGCCCAGGGCGTCGCGGATTCGAATGCCGGGTCGGTGCTGGCATGGAAGAACCTGGGCGGCTGTGGGATGGCAAGTTCGGCTGCGGTTGCGGCCCGAGACTATCGGGGCTTGTGCGGGTCGCACTGGGTCGGGTCGGCAACCAGCAGCCACCCCACGGCCATCACCGCCGGGATGGCCAGGACCCAGGCCGGGTTGTCCGAGAGTGCGACGCCGATGGCGGCAACGATGGCGCCGGCAAGGATGCACAACGCCAGCCAGACCAGCCGCTTCAGGGGCCTGGCCGATCCAGTGCTTGGGGACTCGACGGGTGACATGGTATTGCGCTCCTGCGGTGCTGGCGGACTGTCGACAATGTGTCTTGTGTCTGCGGTGTCGCGCTGAGGCGGCGGGCGCGACCACGCAGTTTTCTGTCGGATCGGCGTGCAGGTTCGGATGCTAGCGCAACCCACATCGGGGGCCCAACCTTTTGAGGCCCCGGTTCGTGCAAGCAGCATTGCGCTGGCCCGCCGCAACGGCCATCATGGAGCCCCATGAGCACCGACCCAAGCCACCGAACCCTCGACTCCGCCGCCCTGGCTTACCTGAAAACCTGGATCGGCCGCACCGAAACCCTCACCGACGACCTGACTGCCGCCCCGGTGCGCGGCCTGTCGGCCACGCTGGACCGTGACGACGCGCCGCCCCGGGACGGTACCGTGCTGCCGCCGCTGTGGCACTGGCTCTACTTCCTGCCGCAGCACCGGCAGAGCGAACTCGGGCCGGATGGTCATGCCAGACGCGGTGGCTTCCTGCCGCCAGTGCCGCTGCCCCGGCGCATGTGGGCCGGCGGGCGCCTGACCTGGAACCCGGCCAACCCGCTGGTGGTGGGCGACGCGGTGCAGCGCACCTCGCGCGTCGAATCGGTGACCCACAAGGCCGGGCGCACGGGTGACCTGCTGTTCGTGCTGGTGAAGCACGAGATCGCCAACGCCGGAGGCCTGAGCGTCACCGAAGAGCACGACATCGTGTACCGGGCGGCGGCCCAACCGGGCGACCCGGTGCCGCCACCTGTCGCCGCCGAAGCCGGCGCCGTCTGGCAGCGCGAGGTGGTGCCAGACGATGTGCTGCTGTTCCGCTACTCGGCGCTGACCTTCAACGGCCACCGCATCCACTACGACCGCCAGTACGTGACCCAGGTCGAGGGCTACCCCGGCCTGATCGTGCACGGGCCGCTGATCGCCACGCTGCTGGTGGATCTGGTGCGCCGGCACCTGCCGGGCGCGTTCGTCACCGGCTTCCAGTTCAAGGCGGTGCGCCCGACGTTCGACCTGCACCCGTTCCGAATCAACGCACAGCCCGCGGCCGACGGCAAGACCGTGCGCGTCTGGGCCCAGGACCACGAGGGCTGGCTGACCATGCAGGGCGAGGTGAAACTGGCCTGAGCGCCGCGACACCAAACCCGCCAACGCGACCCACCCGACCCATGACCTCCACGCCCGACGCCCACCAGGCCATCCGCGACGCCGTTCGCGCGCTCTGTGCCGAATTCCCCGACGAATACCACCGCAAGATCGACGAGGCCCGGGGCTACCCGGAGGCTTTCGTCAACGCGCTGACCCAGGCCGGCTGGATGGCGGCGCTGATTCCGCAGGACTACGGCGGCTCCGGCCTGTCGATGGCCGAAGCCTCGGTGATCCTGGAAGAAATCAACCGCAGTGGCGGCAATGCCGGCGCCTGCCACGGGCAGATGTACGTGATGAACGCCATCGTGCGCAGCGGCAGCGAGGTGCAGAAGCGGGCCTACCTGCCGCGCATCGCGTCGGGCGAGCTGCGCATCCAGGCCATGGGTGTGACCGAGCCCACCACCGGCAGCGACACGACCCGGCTCAGGACCCAGGCGGTGAAGAAAGACGGCCGCTGGGTGATCAACGGCCAGAAGGTCTGGATTTCGCGCATCCAGCACAGCGACATGATGATCCTGCTGGCGCGCACCACGCCGCTGGCCGAAGTGCAGAAAAAAAGCGACGGCCTGAGCTGCTTCCTGATCGACCTGAAACAGGCCATCGGCAATGGCCTGACCGTGCAGCCGATCCTGAACATGGTCAACCACGAGACCAACGAGCTGTTCTTCGACAACCTCGAAATCCCCGAGGAAAACCTGCTCGGCCCCGAGGGCAAGGGCTTCAAGACCATCCTGGATGGCCTGAACGCCGAGCGCACGCTGATCGCGGCCGAGTGCATCGGCGACGGCTACTGGTTCATCGAGCGGGCCCGCCAGTACGCCCGCGAGCGCAGGGTGTTCGGCCGCCCGATCGGCCAGAACCAGGGCGTGCAGTTCCCGATCGCCGAGGCCTTCATCGAGGTCGAGGCGGCCAACCTGATGCGCTGGAAGGCCTGCGAAAAGATCGACGCGCACCAGAACGCCGGCGCCGAAGCCAACATGGCCAAGTACCTGGCCGCCAAGGCCAGTTGGGAAGCCGCCAACGTCTGCCTGCAGACCCACGGCGGTTTCGGCTTTGCCTGCGAATACGACGTGGAGCGCAAGTTCCGCGAGACCCGCCTGTACCAGGTGGCGCCGATTTCCACCAACATGATCTTCGCCTATGTGGCGGAGCATGTGTTGGGTTTGCCGAGGTCGTTCTGATGATCCGCCCGCTCGACGGCATCACTGTCGTCTCCCTCGAACACGCGATTGCGGCCCCGCTGTGCAGCCGCCAGCTGGCGGACCTCGGCGCGCGGGTCATCAAGGTGGAGCGTCCGGGCGCCGGCGACTTTGCCCGGGCCTATGACGCTCGCGTCAAGGGCCAGGCCTCGCACTTCGTCTGGACCAACCGCTCCAAGCAGAGCCTGACGCTGGATCTCAAGCATCCCGACGCGATGGCCGCGCTGATGGGCTTGCTGGCGCGCGCCGACGTGCTGGTCCAGAACCTGGCGCCGGGCGCCGCGGCACGCATGGGCCTGTCGTTCGACGCGCTCCAGGACCACAACCCGCGCCTGATCGTCTGCAACATCTCGGGCTACGGCGACGACGGCCCGTACCGTGACAAGAAGGCCTACGACCTGCTGATCCAGAGCGAGGCCGGGTTTCTGTCGGTCACGGGCACGCCCGAGACGCCGGCCAAGGCCGGCATTTCGGTGGCCGACATCGCGGCCGGCCAGTGCGCCAGCAACGGCATCCTGTCGGCCCTGCTGCTGCGGGCCCGCACCGGGCGGGGCAGCGCGATCGACGTGTCGATGCTCGAATCGCTGGCCGAATGGATGGGCTACCCGATGTATTACGCGTTCGACGGGGCACCGCCGCCGCCGCGCGCGGGCGCCTCGCACGCCAGCATCTACCCCTACGGCCCCTTCGAGGCAGGCGACGGCGGCACGGTGATGCTGGGTCTTCAGAACGAGCGCGAGTGGAGCGCCTTCTGCGAGACGGTGCTGAACGACGCCGCGCTGGCCACCGACCCGCGTTTCGCATCGAATGCGCGGCGCAACGAACACCGCGAACAGCTCAACGCCCTGATCCAGGCCGTTCTGGCGCCATTGACCACCGGGCAGCTCATCGAACGGCTCGATGCCGCCCGCATCGCCAACGCCCGCGTGAACGACATGGCGGGCCTGTGGGCGCATCCGCAATTGCGCTCGCGTGGGCGCTGGACCTCGGTCGGTTCTCCCGTCGGACCGATTCCGGCCTTGCTGCCGCCGGGGCGCAGCAACGCCTTCGACCCCCGCATGGACGCCGTGCCCGCCGTGGGCCAGCACACCGACGCCATCCTGCGCGAACTGGGTCTCGACGAAGGGCAGATCGCGGCCATGCGGTCTTCGGGCGCGATCTGAGTGCTCGCGAATTGATAGCTGTTCGTGGCCGTCCGAAACCGGGATTGGCGTTGAGCGCTGCGGAAGATCGCCTTTGAAGGCCTCTGTGGCTCCCCCGCGGGGCCTCGGGCGGCTCAGGGCGCCGGGGTCTTGGGCTTGAAATCGCACCAGGGCGCCACGGCGCATTCCCAGCAGCGCGGTTTGCGGGCCTGGCAGACGTAGCGCCCCAGCAGGATCAGCCAGTGGTGGGCGTCCACCCGGTAGGCGGCGGGAACGCGCTGGAGCAGTTTGCGCTCGACTTCCAACGGGGTCTTGCCAGGTGCCAGCCCGGTGCGGTTGCTGACCCGGAAAATATGGGTGTCCACAGCCATGGTCGGCTCGCCGAAGGCCACGTTGAGCACCACGTTGGCGGTCTTGCGCCCCACGCCGGGAAGGGCTTCGAGCGCTTCGCGGCGGCGCGGCACCTCGCCGCCGTGCTGCTCCACCAGGATGCGGCAGGTCTGCATCAGGTGGCGGGCCTTGCTACGGTACAGGCCGATGGTGCGGATGTAGCTCTCCAGACCCTCCAGCCCCAAGTTCAGCATCTTCTGCGGCGTGTTGGCTACTGCAAACAGCCGCCGCGTGGCCTTGTTGACACCGACATCGGTGGCCTGTGCCGACAGCAGCACCGCGGCCAGCAGTTCGAACACGCTGGTGTATTCGAGTTCGGTGACCGGGTGCGGGTTGGCCGACTGCAGCGTGGCAAAGAAGGCTTGAATCTGCGCGGTGTTCATCGCCCGCAGTGTACGGCGCGTGCGGCTTGCCGGTGCCTGGATCACAGGGGCAGCAGCGAACTCATGGTGTCCCAGTGGGAGCGTCGCGGGTCGCCGATCTGTTCCAGCCGCGCGGAAATGACGGCCCAGGCGCTCTCGCTGTCACCGCTCACCACCTGACCACCGTCCAGCAGGGGCAGGCCCATCTCACGCGCAACACGGTCCACCTGGGACAGGGTGGACGCTTCGGGCCCCAGCCCGATCAGTTCGGGCACGCGGTGATGATCCTGAAACGCGTCGCGCACCCGCTCCAGCAGGGCCAGGTTTCGCTTCATTTCGTGGTTGAACAGCAGGACCAGGAAGCGCCAGTCCGGCACCAGCGAGCGGTGCAGCCCATGCGCCACGTTGGCGCGCGCCACGGCGATCACGCGGCAGGGATGGCCGCCGAACATGAATTCCACGTAGTCGCTGCCGCTGTCCAGATCGGACTCGCCGGCCCAGCGCCGGCTTTCCTTGGGCAGGCCGTTCTGCTGGGACAGCCAATGCACCAGCCCGAAAGCACCGTTGCCGGAGGCCGAACAGACCACCACCCGGTGGTAGGCCTCGGGGTCGGGCAGGTCATCGACCTGTTGCAGCCGCAGCGGCATGATGAGCTGCCGGATCACCGAGGTGGGCGCGTACTGGGTGCCGCGCTTCATCCGTTCGCGCAGCGCACGCACGCGTCGCTCGAAGTGGCTCGGTGTCTCGGCCGACGGCGACAGCAGCATCGACCAGGGTGTCATCAGCAGGCGCCGGCCACGGCTGTGGTGCAGCACCACCTGGTCCTGGTGGCGCGGGTCCTGGCGGATGCGGTCGAACAGCGCCCGCACCGCCAGCTTCGGTCCCTCGGCCCAGTGCAGGAACCAGCCACTCTGGTACAGCAAGGCCACGTGGATGCCCACCGTCGGGTTGTGCCGCAAGGCGCGTTCGCGGATGCGTTCCATGGTCGCGTAGACCTCGGTTCGATCCGTCACCACGCTGGCGCAGATGATGCGCTCGACCTCCTCCTCGCCGGGAGGCGCCTCGTAGGGGGGCGGAAGGGTGGACATCGGAGGAAGGGTCTCGGATTTTTCCTAGTTCTGCAAATCTATCACGAACGAATGACGGTCGTCATGGCGCGCGCGAAGGCCAGCGGGATCGTCCGACCCCGCTCGTCCCATCCGGGCGCGGGCCGCCAGGCCAGGCGTGTCAGAATGACTTTTTTCCGCTGACCCCAGCGCGCACCCAGGGCCCACCACCATGCCGATCCAGTTTGCCGACCGCCTGAACAACGTTGAAACCTCCGCCATCCGCGAACTCTTCAAGCTGCTGGGCAAGCCCGGCATCATCAGCTTCGCGGGCGGGTTTCCGGACAGCGCGATGTTCGATGTCGACGGCATCCGCGCGGCGGTCAACGCCGCCCTGACCGAAGAGGCCGGTGGCGCATTGCAATACGGCGCCACCGAGGGCTATGGCCCGCTGCGGGAGCAACTGGCGGCCTTCATGACCGGCAAGGGCTGCACCGGCGTGGCCCCGGACAACCTGATCGTCACCACCGGCAGCCAGCAGGCGCTGGACCTGCTGGGCAAGACGCTGATCTCGCCCGGCGACAAGGTCATCGTCGAAGGCCCCACTTTCCTGGCCACCATCCAGTGCTTCCGCCTGTACGGGGCGGAACTGATCAGCGCGCCGATCGACGGCAACGGGGTGAAGACCGACGAACTGGAAAAGCTGATCGCCGAGCACAAGCCCAAGTTCGTCTACCTGATCCCGACCTTCGGCAACCCCAGTGGCGCCATGCTGAGCCTGGCGCGGCGCAAGGCGGTGCTGGAGATGGCCGTGAAGCACCAGACCCTGATCGTCGAGGACGACCCCTATGGCGACCTGTATTTCGGCACGACGGCGGACGACCGCCCGCCGCCCAGCCTGCTGGCGATGAGCGCGCTGGTGAGCGGCAGCCGCGATCGGCTGGTGCACTGCGGCAGCCTGAGCAAGGTGCTGAGCCCCGGCCTGCGCGTGGGCTGGATGATCGGTCCCGCCGAACTGCTGGCCAAGGCCACCATGTGCAAGCAGTTCAGCGACGCCCACACCAGCACCTTTGCCCAGGCCACGGCCGCCCAGTACCTGAAGGCTGGCCGCATGCCCGCCACACTGGCGAACGTGCGCAAGGTGTACGCCGAGCGTGCCCAGGTCATGTGCGACGCGTTGCGGCACGAGCTCGGCAGCGCGATCGAGTTCGTGCAACCGCAGGGCGGCCTGTTCGTCTGGGCGCGCCTGACGGGTGCCGGCGGCAAGGTCGGCGACGGCGGCGAACTGGCGAAACGCGCGATCGAAAAAGGCGTGGCCTTCGTGCCCGGCGCGCCGTTCTACTGCGCCAATCCCGACCACGCCACGCTGCGGCTGAGCTTTGCGACGGTGGGTGTGGACAAGATCGTCGAAGGCGTGGGCCGGCTGGCGCAGGCGCTCTGACCGGCACAGCGCCCCGACCGATCCAGGGCTCGAAGGCCGCAGCGCCGTCAAAAAGGAGATCTCATGACCGAACGCAAAGTCGCCCTCATCACCGGCTCCGGCACCGGCGTCGGCGCCGCCACCGCGCTGATGCTGGCGCGCCGCGGCTACCACGTGCTGATCAACTATTCGCGCAGCGAAGCCGAGGCGCGCGCCTCGCAGGCCGCCTGCGACGAGGCCGGCGCCGACACGCTGCTGATGCAGGGCGACGTGGCCGAGGACGCCGACTGCCGTGCGCTGGTGGCCGGCGCGCTGGAGCGTTGGGGGCGCATCGACGCGCTGGTGAACAACGCGGGGGTTTCGACCTTCACCGGCGCGGCCAACTGGGAGGTGCTGGATGCGGCGACCTTCCAGCGCATCTTCGCGGTCAATGCGCTGGGCGCCTTCCAGATGGTGCGCGCCTGCGCGCCGCACCTGAAGGTCGCGCAGGGCTGCATCGTCAACGTGTCGTCGGTGGCAGGCTCGCTGGGCATCGGCTCGTCGGTGCCCTACATCGCGTCCAAGGGCGCCGTCAATTCGCTCACGCTGTACCTGGCGCGTGCGCTGGCGCCCGAGGTGCGGGTCAACGCGGTCTGCCCCGGGCTGATCACCTCGCGCTGGTTCGTCGACGGGCTGGGCCAGGAGGGCTTTGAGAAGGTCAAGGCGCTGACCGAGCAAAGCACGGCGCTGGGCCGCGCCAGCACGCCCGAAGACGTGGCCGAGGCCATCGTCTGGCTGATCGAAGGCGCCCGGACGATGACGGGTGAACTGCTGCTGCTCGATGCCGGCCTGCACCTGGGCTCGCGCATGCAGGTGCCCGGCAAGGCCTGAGCGTTTGTTCGCTCAGGCCGGCGGCGCGTCGTTCGCCAGCCCGAGGGCGTGGTACACGCGCAGCGCGGCCCAGGCGTCGTTGGCGGCGTAGACCAGCTGGGCCTCGGTCAGGCGCTCGTTGGCCCAGTTGGAGGTGGACGCCTTGCCGGACTTGATGAAGCGCCGGTTGAACAGCACCGCCACGGCCCCGCGCACGCCCATGTCCTTGCGGTAGCCGCGCTGGCGGAACACGTGGTTGAGGTCAACCACGTCCAGCGGCTCCACGCCGAGCTTGTCGCGGATGCGTTTGCGGTCGTCGCCCAGGCCGAACCCGGCCTTGACTACGCCCGGCCGGGCCAGGGCCGCGGCGGCGAGGGCGCGGCAGGCGGCGTCGTGCAGCTGGAACACCCAGGCGCGCTCCAGCGTGGCCAGTTGCAACACGTGCGGGCCGTGCGAGACCTCGTCCTTGCGGAAGGTGGGTTTGGACTCGGTGTCGAACCCCCAGGCCGTCGCCAGCGCCAGCTCATCCAGTGCGCGCTCGGCCTGGGCAGCGTTCCGCACCAGGTCGATCCGGTCCAGCCCGAGGCGCTCGAACGGGTCGAGCAGGGCGATGGCTTCCTTGGTGGGCGCATGGTGGGCTGGGGTCATCGGCGTCTTCCGGGGCGGGGTGCCGGGTTGGTCGGCGGGTTGGTAATCCTGAAACAATAGCATGCTGTGGCCGGCAGACGCTGGGAAGGCGCCGATGGACGGCCGATTCAGGGCGTTTTTCGGGTCCGGATGGCGATCGGCGTCACCCGCGCGCCGCCAGGCGCGCCCGCACCGCGTCGCCGGTGAGTTCGCGCAAGGCGTCGGCGGCAATCCATCGCGCGGCGCGCGAGCCTTGGGCCTGGATGCGCCGGGCGGCTGCGATGGCGGCATGGTTCAGCGCCACGTTGCGCTTGCCGATGTTGCGCAGTGCCCAGTTCACCGCCTTTTTCACGAAGTTGCGCTCGTCGCCCGCGGCAGCCTCGATCAGGGCCAGGGCGTTGACAAACGCGGCGTTGCCGGCGGCCTTGTCGTGCACCGCCAGTGTGGCCAGCAGGGCGAAGGCGGCGCGGCGCACGAAGGCTTCGGGGCGCCCGGCCCAGTCGGTCACCTTGTCCCAGGCCAGGGGCGAGGCCAGAAACGCGCTGCCGCAGACCTGGTCGCAAACGTCCCATGACGCGAAGCCCAGCGCCCAGTCATCCATCTGCCGCGACGTCAGGCGCGTCGGGTCGGCCACCATGCCGGCAACGATGCGCGCATCGGGAATGCCGGTGGCCCAGAGCCGCAAGGCCAGGTCGTGATCCCGTCCCAACGTCCTGGCGATCTGGCGCATCGCCGGCATCGACAATCCCAGACGCCCTTCGCCGACGATGCCGTAACGCGCCATGCCGGCCAGCTCGCCGGGGCGGGCCTGCGCCTGCAGCAAGGCCAGGGCAGAAGCCAAGCGGTCGGATGGGTGCGGCTGGTCAGTCGGGTGGTGGGGCATGGTGGCGGGGCGAAAGAGGGGCCGCAAACCCGGCTGGCCGGAATATTCCCTTTCGGCGACCGTATTTTGTAGCGGCTTTCCCTAATGTCGGCCGCCCGGTCGCTTGACTAGGATCAAGGCGGATCGAATTCCCGGCAACCCCTCTGCAACTGGAGCGCACCATGGTTCGAACTTCTCACACCGGCCGGCTGGGCCGCCTCGTTCTCTGGACGGCCGCCGCCGCCGTGCTGGCTGCCTGTGCCAGCGTGGCGCCCGAGAGTGCCGAAACCGTGCTGCGGCGGGCCGACAACGCGATGGGCGGCAAAGACCTGCGCAGCATCTCGTATGCGGGTACCGGCAGCGGCGCCACGTTCGGGCAGGCCTATGAACCGGGCAAGGCCTGGCCGAAGATCACCTACTCCAGTTTCACCCGTCTGGCCGACTACGACAACGCCGCCTTCCGCGAGGACGCCGCGCGCAGCCGCGCCGAGCCCACGGGCGGCGGCGCCGTGCCGCTGATGGGCGCTGGCGAGCAGCGCACCATGGGTCTGATGCGTGGCGGCTACGCCTGGAACCTCGTGGGCCCGGCGCCGGTGCCCTCGCCGCGCGACCTGGACGCGCGGGTGCACGACCTCTGGACCACGCCGCACGGTGTGATCAAGGCGGCGCTGGCCAACCAGCCGACGCTGGCGACGCGCAACCAGGACGGACGCACCCTCTGGGCGGTTTCGTTCACCATGCCCGGGCGCCTGCGGGCCATGGCGCTGATCAATGCTGACGGGCTGGTGGAGCAGATCGAATCGGTGCAGCCCAATCCCGTGATGGGCGACCTGGGCTCGGTGATCACGTTTTCGGACTACCAGTCGGTCGGCGGCGTGAAGTTCCCGAAGCGCATCCGCCAGAGCCTGGGCGGCTTCCCGGTGCTGGACCTGGCCGTGAACGAGGTCAAGCCGAACGCGCCCGCGGCCATCGAGGTGCCGCCGCTGGTGAGCGCGGCGACCGAAAGAGTCACGGCCGACAAGGTGGCCGATGGGGTGTGGTTCCTGGCCGGGGGCTCCCACAACAGCGTGGCCATCGAGATGAAGGACCATGTGATGGTGGTGGAAAGCCCGTTGTTCGATGGTCGGGCCTTGCCGGTGCTGGCGGAGGTGAAGAAGCTCGCGCCGGGCAAGCCGATCCGGTTGGTGGTCAACTCGCACCACCATTTCGACCATTCGGGCGGCCTGCGCACCGCCGTGGCCGAAGGCGCCACGCTGGTGACCAGCGAACTGGCACGCCCCTATTTCGAGCAGGTTCTGGCCAATCCGAACCGCCTCAGCCCTGACGCCATGGAAAAGTCCGGCCGCAAACCGCAACTGACGGGTGTGGCCGGACAGCGGCGCTTCACCGACGGCGATCGCGTGGTTGACGTGCACTTCATCGACGGCAGCGTGCATGCGCGCGGCTTCATGATGGTGCACCTGCCACGCGAAAAGCTGCTGATCGAAGCCGACGCTTTCACGCCGGGCCCGCCGGGGGCGCCGCCGCCGGCCACGCCGAACGCCTTGCACGTGAACCTGGTGCAGAACATCGAGCGCTTGAACCTGCAGGTCGACAGGATCCTGCCGCTTCACGGACGTGTGGTGCCAGTCTCGGAGCTGTACGCCGCGATCGGACGCAAGAACTGACGGCGTGGAGCAAGTCCTGAAACGATAGCGCCTGGTGGCCGATTGACGTTGGTTTGAAGATCGTTTGGCTCGCTTTTGAGCATCCCGGCGGGGCCTGGCGGCGGGATTGATCCGTTGGCAAGCGGGCCGCGAGCACCGCGGGGCGGTCGATCGGGTGCCAAGGCCTGCGAAAATACCGGTTTTCGCGCGGCGACCATCGGATCGCGCGCACCGGCGCAGCAATCGGGCAAAAGGGACACCA
>ERZ1645187.2674-NODE-2674-length-15493-cov-7.978883_pt1 | contig 15493 bp, 14 predicted proteins | sample MGYA00575352_ERZ1645187 | MGnify/ENA primary metagenome ERZ1645187 (study PRJEB40837, sample SAMN11349314) | freshwater sediment metagenome | isolation source: river sediment | host: Sediment | place: India: Wazaribad , New Delhi | collected 2017-02-21 ...
GCCCTGATCACCTCGTCGATGGTGATACCGGCATAGCCATACTGTGCGAACAAGCCCAGTGTGGTGCGGATGAGATGGGCGCGCATACGCTCACGGCGTTCAACCGCGATTCTGGCCCTGTAATCGACCACGTTCATCTCGCGAAGGCACCAAAAATGACAATTTTGTCGTGATGACATATCTGTCATTTCAAGACAATACAGAGCTCGCCGGCCGCCCTCAGTCCGGCACGGTGACCCGGTTGCGGCCGCCCTGCTTGGAGCGGTACAGCAGCTTGTCGACAGCGGCGATGAAATCGGCTGCCGTGTCCGACTCGCCAGGGATGATCGTGCCGACACCCTGGCTGATCGTCAGGTGCAGGCCGATGCCGGAACGCTCGTGCTCGATCATTTCGTCCACCACCAGCTCGCGGTAGCGCTCGGCCGCTGCCGCCGCTGCCGCCAGGTCTGTCTCCGGCAGCACGACGACAAACTCCTCGCCACCGTAACGCGCCACCAGATCCTGCGAGCGCGAGGCGCCTTGCAGCAGTTGCGCGACCCGCTTGAGGCATTCGTCGCCGGCCAGGTGGCCGTAGTAGTCGTTGTACTGCTTGAAGAAGTCGATATCGAGCAGGATCAGCGAGATCGGCCGCATGTTGCGCCGCGCGCTGGCCCATTCGCGCTCCAGCACCATGTCGAGCATGCGGCGGTTGGCGAGCCCGGTGAGCCCGTCCTTGTAGGACAGTGCTTCCAGCTCGCGCTGCAGGCGCAGCAGTTCTTCCTCGTTGCGCTTGCGTTCGCTGATGTCAAACATGAAGCCGACCAGAGAATCCACTTCACCGTTCTCGTCGCGGATCACATGCACCACATCGCGGATCCAGACATAGCCGCCATCGGCCGTGAGGGCACGGTAATCTGCCTCATGGTCGATGCCGGACTGCGACTGCGACACACAGAAATTGACCACCAGCTCGCGGTCGTCAGGATGCATGCGGGTGGCCCAGTCCTCGGCGCTGAGCCAACTGTCCTGCTTCCAGCCGAGCAATTCCTCGATTTGCGGCCCGATGTAAGTGAACCTCATCGTACGCCACTCGATGCTCCAGGGGATGGCCTTGGTGGATTCCAGCAGTGTCTTGTAAAACGCGCTGTCAGGTTCAACGTGTCGCTGGCCGGGCATCGTGAAAAACTCCTCTTATTATTAGCCTTACCAATGATAAGTGAATATTGCACTCATGCCGACATGGCCTGCTGCAGGCGGCGCCCTTGCCGCTCCAGCAGGTACTCGGTATTGAGGATATAGACGAGGCTGCCATCCCCCAGCAGCGTGACACCGTTGACATGCTGCACCGTCGCCAGCGCGGGATGCGCCTCCGGCACGAACACACTGCGGCTGCCTTCCACCTGCTGCACCGCCACGGCCAAGCGGCCGGCACCGGCACTGACGACCACCACACTGGCGTTGCCAGCGCGATCGACCGGCAATGCTGCGCGCTGTGCTGGTGCTGTGGCGACCGAGAGCAGCTCATCGAGTACGACCACCGGTAGCCGTTCCTGCTGGTGCTCCACCGCCGGCTGGCCAGCGAGTGAAACCAGGCGCGCCGGCGGCAACTGCAAGCTGGCCGCCACGTTGCGTGCAGGAATCGCCCACAGGCCGCGCGCCGTGCGCACGACCAGCATGTCCTGCATCGCCACCGAGGGCGGCACGGCGAGCCGGCAACGCAGGCCCCCGTCCGCAGCGGCTTCGAGGCTGAGGTGGCCGCCAATGCGGCCGAGCAACTGCCGCAGCCGCGCCAGCCCCAGCGCATTGCCGCGGGCCTGCAGGGCTTGGCCGCTGACCGTCGCGCCATCGTCGCACACACTGATCTCGACCAGCCCGTTGGCGCTGCTGGCCGCCACGGTGACGATCCCAACCACCGGCTTGCCAGCGGCCTGGCGCATGGCCGGTTCCTCGATACCGTATTCGATCGCATGGCACACCAGCTGCACCAGCGGCTCCAGCAGCGGTTCGATCATGCCCTTGTCGAGGCGTACATCGCCGCCGGTCATTTTCAGTTCCACCTTGCGGCCGCAGGCCTGCGCCTGCTTGCGGGCGATGTTCGGCAGGCGGTTCAGCACCGTGGACAGCGGCATCTCGCGCAGGTCGAGCACCGTCTGCTGCACTTCACCCATCGACGACTGCATGCGGCGGTCAGCCTCGCACAACTGCTCGCGGTAGGCTTGCAGTTCCAGCACACCGGCTTTCAGGTCGGCAAAGTCGGCAGCTGTCGCCTTGCCTTTCTGCGCCTTGTCGAGCAACAGCCGCAGGCGTTTCTGCAAGCCATCGAACTTCTCACGCGACAGCAGCGAGCCGATCATGTTACGCAGCATCACGATCTCGCCGAGGCCGGTGACCAGCTCGTCCAGCACCTCGCTGTCGATGCGTATCGTGCCGGTGGTGAGGCGGGCGGCTTCCGCCGCCACCGAAGCCGTGGGCGTTTCATGGCTATCAGCAGCCGGCTGGGCCACTGCCTGGTCACTCGCCATGTGCTCGCGCAGGCGGAAATAACGGTTGTCGGCATCGATAGCCTGCAAGGCATCGCGCACTACCGCCAGCGGTTGGTCAAATGCGACCAGGAACACGATATGGATCTGGTCTGCCTCGCCGTTGTGGCTGAAGGACGAGACATTGTGCAGGATGGTGCCGTTCTGGCTGATCCATTCCAGCAGTTCCTCGACCACCGGCTCTTCCTTCGTCATGTCGAGGTCGATCTCGTAGAGCGAGCGGCCGCTGTTCAGCATCTGGCCCAGCAGCGACTGGCCGGCAGCATCGAGGCCGCTGCGGAAGCGCTCCTGCACCGCCGGTGCAGCCTGTGGCTGCACGACGTCGTCACCAGTGCCGCCAGCAACACTGTGCTCCAGCTGGCGGGCAGCGGTGTGGATGCTGTCGACCAGGGGCGCCTCGCCCTCATCGAGCATGAAGGCATAGGGATGGTCGACAGCCCGGCCCAGCGCCGCCAGGACGGCATTGGAGGCCGGCAGGTAGCCGCGCCGGACACTGCGCACCACTTGCGCCACGTAACGGAACAAGCCATTCAGCTCGATGAAGCCGCACAGCGAGGCGCAGGCAGACAGCCGGTCGAGCAGCTGCGCGATATGTTCGCACTCAGCACCGAGCGTATCGTTGTCGGCGGCGTGGCCGGCGCGCTCCAGCGCGGTGAGCAATTCCAGTACCGCCTTGAGGAAAGGCGTGCGCAAGGTGGTACGCCACTGGCGACCCGCATCGTGAGTGGCGCAATCCACACCGTGCAGGGTTTCCAGCAGGCGCAGGCGTTCGAGCAGCTCCACTTCGTCATGCAACAGGCGCAGGCTGCCGGCACCGGCATCGGCGCTGCCGAGTGTCTTGATGATGTCGCGGCCCAGCGCCTTGATGACCGGCAGGTCCATCAGCTCGGCCATGTTGGCCATCTCGATCAGCGCGTTTTTCAGCGGCGCATCCAGTGCCGTGGCCGCGCTGAGCAGGCGCAGCGCGCGGGCACAGGATTCGGCCAGCTCCACGTACTCCGGGTCGGGGCCAGCCGCCGGCACGGCCAGTGGATCAGCCCCGACGCTGGCCGGCACCGCCGCAGCCACAGACGCTGTCGCACTGCTCGCGATGAGGCGACGCAAGGTATCCATCAGCGAACTGGCGGGTTCCGGGTCACTGCGGGTCGCCACCGCCAGCACCAGGTGGCGTTTCAAGGTTTCGACAGAAGCCAGCAGAGCATCGAGGCCTTCCTCACCGAGCACGGCCGTGCCCTTGCGCAACAGGTCGAGGTAATCCTCGCTGATGTGCGCGAGCTCTTTCATGCTCGTGAGGTCGAGCATCGCGCAACTGCTCTTGATGGTATGGAAATCGCGGAACACCTGGTGGATGTCGCACTGGCCGATGCCACGCAACAGCTCCATGTCCAGGTTGTCGAGCTGCTCACCGACTTCTTCCTGGAAAGCCAGCCAGAGTTCTTCGTCAGCTGCGCTCATGCAATTTGCCCTTCCCTTACTTCACATCAGGGTGGATGGCGTCCTGGAGGAACGCCGGGATCCCGGGGTACGGCAACTGGTACTGCACAGCCCCGAGATTCATCGCTACTTTCGGCATGCCAAAGACGGCGCTGGTGGCTTCGTCCTGGCCGATGGTCAGTGCGCCTGCCTGGCGCATTTTCAGCAAGCCGTCCGCACCGTCATCGCCCATGCCTGTCAGGATAATACCAACGGCTTTCTCACCGGCAATATCGGCGATAGAGCGAAACAGCACATTGACCGACGGGCGGTGGCCGCTGACCGTATCGCCGTCATACACACGCACGCGCAAATGACCGGGATAGCCGGCCAACGCCAGCTGCTGGCCGCCCGGGGCAATGAGTGCGGTGCCTGGCAATACCTCGTCGCCGTCCTGCGCTTCCTTCACCGTGATGCGGCACAGATCATTGAGGCGCCGGGCGAACAGGCCGGTGAAATACGGCGGCATGTGCTGCACCACGATGACACCAGGCGAATCCAGCGACAGGCTTTTGAGGATGTGTTCGACCACCGTGGTGCCGCCGGTCGAGCTGCCGATGCCGATCACCGTATAAGCCCGGTGTCCCGCCGCGCGCGGCACGACAACCGGCGCAGGCGCTTCGCGCCGCTCCGCTTTCACCGGTACCAGCCCATCGCGCCGGTGCGGCTGCTGCACCACGGCGCGCGCGGCCGCCTTGACCGAGGCGATCATCGTCTGCGTGATTTCCTCGAGGAACGACTGCAGGCCGACATTCGGCTTGGCGATGATTTCCACCGCGCCAAGCGCCAGCGCATCGACCGCAGCGGCAGCGCCGTGGCCGACATGACTCGAACAGACAACGCAAGGCGTCGGGCGCGTCTGCATCACGTGGCGGATGAAATCGAGCCCGTGCATGCCCGGCATCTCGAGATCGGTGATGATGACATCGGGCCACTGCTTTTCCATCTTGCGCAGTGCGATCGACACATTGGCTGCTGTGCCGAGCACCTCGATGTCGGGATCTTCCTCCAGCAACATCGACAACACCGTGCGCACGGTGGCGGAATCGTCGACGATGAAGACTTTCACCGTCATGCCACAGGCTCCTGTGCCGCACCGAGCTGCTCGCGGTGGCTGCTGGCCATGCTGAACAGGTGGTCGAGGTCGAGGATCATCACCACACTGCCGTCACCCAGCAGCGACACGCCGCCGAATGCGGGCAGTGCAGCCAGGTCAGGGTGCACCTCGCGCACGATCAGTTCCTGGCGCCCGATGACTCCGTCGATCATCAGGCCAAGCCACAGGTCATGGTGCAGCAACACCACCACCTCGCGCGCAGTGCCAGGCAACACCGGTTGCGGCACACGGCCGAGCAGGTGCGACAGTGTGCAGACCGGCAGCACGCCGTCGCGGAACTGCAGCGCCGACTGGCCGTTGACCAGCTGCAGCTGGGCCGGGTCGATCGCGATGATCTCGCTCACCGCCCGCAGCGGCAGCGCATGCGCATGCTCGCCGTCGCGCACCAGCAGCACGCCCTGGATCGCCACCGACAGCGGCAGGCTCAGGTGGAAACGCGTGTACTCGCCCGGCACCGAATCGACACGCACACTGCCGCCGAGGCTGGTGATGCGCGTGCGCACCACATCCATGCCCACGCCGCGGCCGGATGTCTCGGTGATCTTTTCCGCCGTGGAAAAGCCCGGCATGAAGATGAGGTCGCGGATACGTTCGGCGGAGAGCGACTGCTCATGCGGCGCCACCAGGCCGAGGCGGCGCGCCTTGTTCTCGATGCGCTGCAGGTCGAGGCCCTTGCCGTCATCGCTGATCTCCAGCTGCAGCATGCCGCTGTCCTGCGAGGCGCGTATCGTCACCGTACCGGTGGCAGGCTTGCCTTTGGCGAGCCGCTCGGACGGCGTCTCGATGCCATGGTCGATCGCATTGCGGATGATGTGCACCAGCGGCTCCATCAGCGTGTCGACCATGCGTTTGTCGACCTTGACCTCGGCGCCTTCGGTGACGAGATCGACATCTTTCTGCGAACTCTCGCTGGTTTTCTTCACCAGCACCGGCAGGCGGTTGAACACAGCATTGATCGGCACCACGCGCAGGTCGAGTACATCCTGCTCGATCTGTTTCAGCGCACTGCTGACTTCGTAATCGGTTTCGGTGACGAGCTGCTGGTAATCCTCGAACACGGCCAGCAAGTCGTGGATGGCAGCCAGGTCCTGCTGTTGCCAGTCTTGCGGCTGTGCACTCTCGAGCAGCGCGCGCGACTGTGCCAGTGCGGCCTCCACGGCAGCGCTGTGCACGGCATGCGAGAAACGGTGCTCACGCATCGCCATGTGGCCGACGTTGGCCACCAGCGTGTCCAGCGTCTGCGCATTGACGCGCATCGTCTCGCCACTGGCAGTCTCCTGCCGCACACTGGCTGCCTCATCGGCTGGCGCTGTGCTGGTGGCCAGCACAGCGGGCCCTGCGGCTTCAGCAGCGGCGGCAACTGTAGCGGCACAGGCCGCCAGTGCAGCCACCAGCTCGTCATCGCCGGGCGGATTCTGTTGCGAATCGGTCACCTGCGCCAGCTGGCGCTTCAGCGCATCGACCGCGCGCAACAGCAATGCATAGCTGTCGGCATCCACCGGCCGCTCATGCTTGCGCAGCACGAACAACAGGTCCTCACTCGCGTGCGCCACCTGCTCCATCGAATGGAAATCCATCATCGAGCCACTGCTCTTGATGGTGTGGAAAAAACGGAACACTTCGTTGACGTCGATGGCGGCCGGCGTGCGCGCACCCGGTTCGAGTGCCGCTTCCAGCCCCTCCAGCTGTTCGGTGACCTCGGCAACGAAGACGGGCCACAACTGGTCGCGCATGCTGCTCATTTACTTGCCCGACATGATGCAGCGGTGGATGGCTTCCAGCAGCTCGGCGCCGCGCTTCTCCTCGAAATCGACACTGAGTACCCCGGAAGGTTTGGGGATGATGTCGGAGGCACCGAGTTTCAGCACCGTGGCAGCCTGCGGCGAGTCAATGCTGGCCACCGACGAGATGATGATGACCTTGGCGCGGCTCACCATGCGGAAGCGGCGCAGGAACTCGATGCCATCCATGCGCGGCATCTCGATATCGAGCAGCACCACATCCGGCGCCAGTTCGGCGATCTTCTCCAGCGCCTCGACACCATCGGCGGCCTCACCAGCCACCTCGAGCTCGGGACTCTTCTCCACGATATTGCGGATGATGCGCCGCATCAGGAAAGAATCGTCGACAATCAGCAGGCGATAAGTCTTGTCAGTCACGGCCCTTGCCTCCAAAGAATCTTGCGGGTCTGTTCATACGCATCCTCACGCCAGTGGCCGCACAGCTGCCGCTGCCGACCAGGCCAGTTTTTCCGGGTTGAACATCGAATACAGCTCGTCGCCATAACGCGCCACGGCCGCGACATACGCCTTGCCGGCGTGCACCGACTGCGTGATGTCCTTCGCCGGTAACTGCAGCACCTCATGCGTGTGGCTGACGCGCACGGCATAGCTCGCCTGTGCATGTTCGATGACGACGTATTCACTCCAGCCATCGAAACTCGCCGGCACATCCGGGTTCGCGTTGACCACCGGCACCACACGCCCGTCGACATCGATGGCACCCAGCACATGGCCCGCCTCAGTGTCGAGCGGCTCGCACGGCCGGTAGGCCACGATGCGGTTAATGCAATCGAGCGGAATGGCAAAACGCTCGCCGGCGATACTGACCGCGAGGCATTCGACAGCTGCCTGCTCCGCACCGACCATCGTGTCGAGCACGTCCGGCGCGAACTGGCGCAGCTCGTCCAGCTTCTGCATGTTCAGCAGGCGCTGCGGCTCCACCAGCATCGCCAGCTCGCCGTCGCGGGTCTCAAGTACCGCCGCGATGGCACTGTCCGGGTGGTGGATCGGCGTGACTGCCGATGGCGCATAGTCCTCGATGCCACTGACCTCATCGACCAGCACGCCATAGGTAATGCCATCCTGGTTGACCATCAGCGCCCACGGCGGCAGGTCAGCGCCGTCCGGCACGACCTGGCCCAGCAACGCCGGCAGCGAAGCCATCACGAACGGTTCACCGCGCAGCGGGCTCACGCCGGCCAGCCAGGCCGGTGCACCGGCCAGCGGCGTACACGCCTGCCGCTCGACCAGCTCGATGATGCTGCCCAGCACAAAGCCGTAACGCGCACCGGCGGCCATGACCGCCAGCACCTGCACATTTTCCTCGGCCGCCGCCTGGCGCTGCGGCGCCTTGCCCACCAGCCCGGGCTGCCCCGATGGCAACGGGTTGGCGCGCACCAGCAGGCCGACCTGCGCCGGGTCGACCAGCAACACGTCCTCGCCAGCGTGGCTGAAACGACCGGCGAGGCAGCGGTCAGCTGCATCCCCTGCCGTTGCTGGCAGGCGCTGCACCTGCGCGACGTCAATGCTGATCCTGTCACCGACCTGCTGCACGCGCAGTGCACACGGTGTGCGGCCGGTATCGAGCAGCAGCAAGGCCTCACCGGGCGCAGGAACGCCAGTCCCGGCAAACAGCCGGCCCAGGTCCAGCTGCGTGGCGATACGGCCATCGATGTTGACCAGCCCCTCGATATAGCCAGGCACAAACGGCAGCGGCGTCACCGGCCCCGGGCGTGCCGCCTCATGGCAACAGCGCGCCTCGACCGCGTAGCGTCGGTTGCCGATCAGCAGGGTGAGCAGTTCAGCGGTTGCGGATGACATGCTACGGCTTCCTGTAAATCACACATTGCGGCAGGGCGTGCTTCACCACCGCACCCGCCGTTTCCGGCGCATCGACCAGGCCGAGGAAGAGCACGCCCTCGGGCTGCAGGGCATCCGCCAGCATCTGCACGATGGCTTTCTGCGCCGCATTGTCGATGTAGATCAGCACATTGCGGCAGAACACCACATCGATGTCGCGCAGGAAAGCGATGCGGCTGACCAGGTTGAACACGCGGAACTGGCAATAGCGCGCGAGCTGCGGCTTGACCTTGTAATAGCGGCGGGTGTTGCCGGTGTCGGCGTGGGTCGGCGCACCCGCCTCGGTGAAAAAGCGCAGGTAGGGCTGCGGGAACTTGCGGAACGACGACAGCCCGTCCTCGCGCGAGCAATACATGGCTTCCTTCGCGAGGCGGATGGCCTGGCGCGAAATATCGCTGCCGTGTACCTCGAGGCTCCAGCCGGGTGACAACACGTATTCGCCCGGCGCCTGTTCACGCGCAAAGCCCTGGCTGGCCAGCACTTCCAGCGCAATCATCGCCAGCGTGTACACCTCTTCACCCGAAGAGCAGGCCGCCGACCACAACACCAGCCGGTGCGCGCCCGCCTGGCGCGCCTTGGCCTGCACCAGCGCCGGCAGCACATGCTGGCGCAGCGCTTCCAGGTGCACCATCTCGCGGAAAAAATAGGTTTCGTGGTTGGTGAGATCCTCAACCAGCGCCACCAGGTCGGTGCGCTGCGGGTCCTTTTCCACCGCCTGCAGCCAGGCGGAGAAATCCTTCGCCGGCATGTTGCTGAACACTTTCTGCAACTTGAGCTGGATCTGGTTCGAGGCGCGGAACCCGGCAAACTCGCGCAGCATCGTCATCAACCGGTTGATCTGGGCATTGACCTCCCGGTCTGCGGCAGGCCTTGCTGCAATGGTTCCTGGCAAACCGGGCGTCAGTGGCATCGTTAGCCCCGTTCCCTGGAGGGTTCGAAGAACGCCATGTTGAACGACTGGTACTTGCCGTTGCGGTTGAGCGGCTCCAGCAGGCGCGCCGTGTGGCCGGCCTCGGCATCGCCCTGGCGCAACACCAGCACCTGTCCCGCCGGCAGGCCGATGTTTTCCATCAGGATGCCGAAATGCTGGCGGGCACCGACCGGGTTACTGATGACAAAACCTTTCATCAGCCGGCCGTATTCCGCAGCGCGCCCTGGCCGGGTCAGCACCGTGCGCATCAGCACCGGGATCACCCCGTTCGACAGGATCGAGATGCCGGTCTGGCAACAGTTGCGGCTCAGGTAGCGGATCCACACCACCTGGCCGAGCTTGCAGCGACCGTCAGCAGGATCCTGCAGGATCACCAGTTCATCCACTGACAAGGCACTGGACGACTGCTGCTGCCACTCGAGGCAGAAACCGGTGCTGCTGCTGTCAACCACGCGCGGCGTGAACACCGGCACGCCGTTGCCGTCCGGCAAGGCCTCGATAGCGGCCAGCGGCGGCGCTTGCCCGCCGAGGCTGAAATCCAGCTTGCGCTCGCTGAAGTCATCACCGAGGCTGTCGTCATCGTCCGGCCAGGTCGCCGGCAGCCCGGCCAGTTGCCAGGCACTGTTGAGCCCCACGCTCACGCGCACTGTCTGCTCACCAGCCACCGGATTTCGCTCGGCCAGCCGCTCCTGGTACACGGTCCAGTTGTTGAGGATGCGCGCGGTGGTCCAGGCCGGCAGCGTGTAGCGCGCACCGTCGACAAAACGCTGGTGCACATGCGTTTTCTGCAGTTTCTCGACCAGCTTGTCGAAATCGAAACAGAACAGCGACTTCGGGAATTCGGTCAACGTGCAACTCAGCGCCGGCACCTGCATCGTCGCCGGATCCATGCACAGGCGCAGCTCGCCCGACGCCGGGTCATACTTGCGCACAGACACCAGCTTGACCCAGTCCTTCAGGTGCTCGGCCAGCGCGGCGATGTCCTCGACCACGAGGTTGCGCGAGCCGGACGCAGCCAGCAGCATGATGTACAGGTAGATCTGGCGCACGTTGAGCGTCACATCGGCAAAGGCCAGCTTGTCCGGCATCGTCTGGTTGAAGACGTTGTAATCCTCGGCGATGCGGTACAGCTGGCCGAGGTGGCGCCAGACGCCTTTCGGCACGTCCATGTACAGCTGCAGGTAGCACTGGATCAGCCGCGCCTTGTCCGACAGTGCGCGGTGGATCGCACTGCCCATGATGAACACCTGCGAATCGCCGTGGTGGCGCGCCTCGTCGATGATGCTGTCATAGGTGTCGGTCAGGCGGGCAAAGACCTCGATCGCCTCGAACAGCAGCGCGCTGGTTTTCGAACCCGGCAGCACGGTCTTGCCGAGGAAGCGCGAGGTGACGGCAAACACCTTGCGGTAGATGATCGAACGCACGGCCTCCAGCAGGGCAAACGCCTGCACCGGCTCGACGTCGAGCTCTTCGATCACTTTCAGCACCAGGTTCAGGTACTGGAACTGGTGGCTGGCCGAACCGCTGATCTCGCCGAACTCGCTTTCGATGCGCGACGGCGGCGTGACCTTGAAAAACTGTTGCAAGTCCTTTTCCAGGACGAGCTGGCTCTGCAGCGACCCGAAATCGTTGAGGACTTCCTGGCTGTGCAACTTCACCAGCATGGATCGCTCACTCCCGGAGGATTCTATTCAAACCAGATCGCGACACTGGAGCCGGAATCTTTCCATTTCAGCGGTACCACATAGGCCTGCCGCGCCTTGCCGGTATCGATCTGCACCGGGGCATCGCGGAAAATCTTCGGCGTGGAGAGATTGAAACCGCTGCCATAATGCGCCCGCGCATTGCCGGCAATCGAGTTGGCGATCTCGCCGACCAGGTCGGCAATCAGCTCGTCGTCGATCGAGGTTTCACCCATGTTCTCCAGCAGGCGCTGGATCAGCGCCAGCGGCGCGGAGAAGAAAATGCGACCGTGCTTGTCACCCGTGATATCGATCACGCCAGTGAATTCATAGAACGGCGTTTCGTGGGCATTGCTGACGAGCGTGGGCTGGCCGACCACAATCTCGCCCTTGCCGAGGTTGATATCGAAAAACCTCGTCGCGGACTCGATGAATATGCCGAGATCAGCTTCTTTCATGCTCACACCTCAAGGACGAGCAGGTCGCGGATTTTCGCGGCCAGCTCGTCGTCATCGAACGGTTTTTTGAGGAAACCCTTGGCGCCGTTCTTCAACGCCTCCATCGTGGTGGCCTTGTCTGACAGCGCGGAGATCACCAGGATCAGCACAGTCGGGTCGATCGCCACCAGCTGCTTCACGCACTCGATGCCGTCCATCTCGGGCATCGTGATATCCATCGTCACCAGTTTCGGTTTCTCGCGCTTGAAGGTTTCCACGGCTTCCACGCCGTTCGAGGCGGTCAGCACGTCGTAGATACCGATGGCTTCCACCGCGCGCTGGATCTTGCCCCGCATCACGCGGGAATCGTCAACTACCATCAACTTCATAATGCAACCTGTCTCTGTTGGCCGGGGTTAGTAAATCGTCTGTCAGTCTTGCACGCGGAAAAACGCCATCAGTGCCTTGAGCTGTTCGGCCTGCGTGCTCATCGCGACCGCCGTGGCCGCGAGCTCCTCGGACGCCGTGGAGTTCTGCTGGGTGATCTCGTTCAACTGCATCATGGCATTGTTGACCTGGCCGACGCTGGTGGCCTGCTCGCCGGAGGCGGCGGCAATTTCCTGCACCAGCTCGGAGGTTTTCTGGATCGCCGGCACCATGTCTTTCAGCAAGCCGGCCGCCTGGTCGGCCACCTGCACCGAGGAGCCGACCATCGCGATGATGTCCTGCGCCGCCACCTTGCTCAGTTCGGCGAGCTTGCGCACCTCGCCGGCCACCACGGCAAAACCGCGGCCCTGCTCACCGGCACGTGCGGCCTCGATCGCGGCATTCAATGCCAGCAGGTTGGTCTGGTAGGCGATGTCATCAATGACCTGTACTTTCCTGGCGATATCTTTCATGGCTTCGGTGGTCTTCTCCACCGCATCACCACTGTCGAGCGCCTGGCGCGCGGCCTGCACGGCCATCGCATTGGTGGCACTGGCATTGTGGCTGTTCTGGCTGATCGATGCAGTCATCTCCTCGACCGTGGCCGAGGTTTCCTCCACCCCGGCCGCCTGCTCGGTCACGCCGCTGCTCATCTGCGTCGCAGTGGCACTGATCTGTTCGGCAGAAGCGGCAATCTGGTTGGCAGCGGCGCGCACCTCGTTCACCGTCTGCGTCAGTTGTTGCACCATAGCCTTCACATTGGATAACAAGCTGCCCTGGTCGTTGGCCGCGACGGCAATCGGCACGGCGAAGTTGCCATTGGCCACTTCGCGCATGATGCCGTTGACCACCGCCGGCTCGGCACCGAGCTGGCGGAACACGCTTCGCAGGATCTGCAGGGTCAGCAGCAGCAGCACCACCAGTGACAGCACAAATGCCACAGCAACGGCCCTCGTGGCCATGGTCGCACTCTGCTTGCCGTCCTGTTCTGCTTTCAGCACCGCGTCCAGCATCATTGTATCGATCTCTCCGAGCGGCCCTTCCAGGTCGCGGAACGCCTTGACGAACATCATCACCTTCAGCGGATCCACCTGGCCATTACTGTCCAGTGCTTCCTTGACCAGGACGTCTGCATCTTGTTGGTACTGCTCCAGCAGGGGCTTCACTTCCTGCAGTTTCGCGTCAATTGCCTCGCCATGGCTGAAGGCCAGGTTATCGGCGAATGCCTGGCGCTGCTCGGCAATGTGCTCGGCCAGGTCATCGCGCACAACGCCTTCCATTTCCTCGTCCTGCTGCTGGCCGATATACATCGCCACGAACACGTCGGAATGGATGGCGTCGTGCGTCATATCGACCACCATCTGGTTTTTGAGTCCGGCAGACTCCTGGGCCATCTTGCTGATCTGGCCCGTCAGGGTGTTGGTGATCCAGTAACCGGTTCCCGCCACGGCGGACAGCAACAGCAAGGCAGCCAGCGCAAACAGCACCAGGCTCTGCTTGATGGACAGGGTTAATTTCATCGGTCGCTCCATCGCCAGGGGGCGAGCCTGCAGGCGCAGGCAAAAAAGGCTTGTTCTTAGTTAGCCGATGCTACAGACGATATATTACATTGTCGACACGACCCCGCCGTGGATGCCCGCATGCCGCGCCATTGCTTGATCCCCGTCATCCGCCAGGCCCTGCTGGCCGCCGCCCTGGCCCTGCTCACGGCCTGCAGCAGCCAGCCAGTCGCGCCACCCGATCCCGCCGCCGCCAACGAGGTGCTGTTCAGCGCGATGAACCAGGTGGGCAAGCCGTACCGCTACGGTGGTAACTCGCCCGCCACCGGCTTCGACTGCAGCGGCCTGGTCGGCTACGTGTACCGGCAGGGAGCAGGCATCAGCCTGCCGCGCACCGTGGCGGCGATGGACGGGCTACCCGGCCCCGCGATCGCCCGCGACGCGCTGGCCAACGGCGACCTGCTGATCTTCGCCACCGGCGGCGGCCGCCGGCCGGACCATGCCGGCATCTATGTCGGCCAGGGACGCTTCGTGCATGCACCCAGCCGGGGCGGGGTTGTCCGGCTGGACCAGCTCGGCGACCGCTACTGGGACAACAGTTTCCTGCGCGGCCGGCGGCCGCTGGCGCGCTAGCCCCGCTACTTACCCACACCAACCATTACCGACTAACAATACAGGAGCCACCCCCATGCAGACACCACCCGCCATGCCAACCACCACCCTGCTTGCCGGCAAGATCGCCGTCGGCGCCAGCTGGCTCATTGCGCTCGGCGCGCTGGCCCTGGCCCCGGCCGACAGCACCTGGCACAGCGTCGGCTTCTGGCTCACCGCCTTCCTCGCCGGCAGCCATGCGCTGGAGCTGGTGATCTACGGCCCGTTCCTCAAGGCCGCCAAAGCCACCGGCGCCGACTACCTGCAAGTGTTCCTGTTCGGCATCTTTCACAGCAGCGGGCTGAAGGCCGACCGCTGACGCACACCAGTACGATGGCGCGCCAGCCGTTCACCCTGGCCGATCTCGCGCAGGAGTGCGTGATCGAGACCGGCTGCTACCGCCTGCACGGCCCGCACCCTGCCCGCACCACCGGCGCCAAGGTGTTCGTGCCGGCGGCGCTGCAGGCACGCTACCCGTACAACGCGTCGGCGTATGTGTTCCTGCAGCAATTGCGCAGCGCGATCCGCGAGTTCGGCACGCTCGAGTTCCCCGGCCTGCCGCTGAACCGCAGCAACCACACCATCGCCATGCGCTCACCGCGCGAGCACGGCTACAGCAACAATCCCTACCTCACCGGTGAATGCCAGCACCTGCACCAGGACACCCCGCCCTACCCCACGGCCTTCTGGCTGGACGAGGAGCGGCGCTACTTCGCCACGTGGATCGTGTCAGCACCCGGCCTGCAGCGCTATGCGCAATTCACCCGCGAGCATCCCGGCCTGTCGATGAACGATGTGCACCGCACGCTGGTGCCGGAGAGCCTCGCCAACGGCACCGGCATCGTGCTGAACCACTCACCCGGTTTGCTGCTGCTCGATAACAGCGAGCACAGCCAGCTCTACCACGCGCGCACCTGCCGTTTTGAGGCGATTACGCGCGAACCGGACTACACGCACGACGCACCGATGTACGCCTACAACGAGATCGGCCTGCTGCACTACCTCGACACGATGGACGAACGCCGCGGCGAACAGGATCGCGATACCGCAGAGCAGCGCGAGATTGCCGCGTTCATGCAGGCGGAGCAGTGGTAGGCAACGCACCTCACCCCAGCAC
>ERZ1645187.2675-NODE-2675-length-15491-cov-17.035566_pt1 | contig 15491 bp, 16 predicted proteins | sample MGYA00575352_ERZ1645187 | MGnify/ENA primary metagenome ERZ1645187 (study PRJEB40837, sample SAMN11349314) | freshwater sediment metagenome | isolation source: river sediment | host: Sediment | place: India: Wazaribad , New Delhi | collected 2017-02-21 ...
CCCCCCGGCAAGTCCCCTTCTCTGTGCAAGATAACGAAAGAGCCCGGCAGCAGGGCTGCCGGGCTCTCCGAGTTCATGTTGATGCCTCACCAACGGCGGCGGCGCCACCGACGCCGGCGACGCCGACGGAAGGGGAAGCCGATCCAGAAGCCCCGGCGGCGGCGGCGCCAACGGCGACGCGCCTGTGCGGGTTGAGCCGTAGAGGCGAGCGACAGGGCCGTGACACCGGTGAGCCCCATGGCCGTCAGGCCGTAAGAGCCGATCGAGCTGATGCCGTACACGACGAGCATCGCCACGATCGCGACCGCCTGCGTGACCTTGCGGCCAGCGAGGCGTGCCACCGAGGACACCGCGGCGGCAACCTTGCCGCCGACCGTTCCTGTCTCTCGAAGCGCAAAGTTGGTCATTGCATACTCCGCTTCACGAGTTGGGATGAAAATCCGCTCGGGCGGGCCGAGCGGGCCTTACCGCCGACGACGGCGACGACGATCGTCACCACGACGACGGCGACGGCGACCACCGAGGCCGATACCGATATCGCCGAGATCGATGAACACGCCACCACCGCCACGGCGGCGACGGCGACGCTGCGCCTGGGCCGGCTGAGAGGTGGCTGCGAGAGAGAGCGCCGTCACGCCACCCAGACCCAGGGCCGAGAGGCCGTAGGTGCCGATGGAGGTAACGCCGTAGATGACGAGCATGGAAGCAACGGCGACGCCCTGGATCACAGAACGGCCGAGCTTGCGCGAGTAACCCGCGACTGCAGTTTGGATGGTCATTGCGACACTCCGCTTCGCATTTATGAGCGCCGACATACGGCGCTCCTGTGGTCAGAGCAGATCGTACAGGCTGAGCCGACGCCGTCGAATACCCGGTAGTCAAATAACGGCGCAGCGGCGTCTGGGTCCCTCGAGCGAGCGAACCGGCCTTAGAACGCCCCACGTGCCGATTTGTGGGCCGTCCACTGCTCTGCCACTTTGGCGTAACATGAATTTACCCCAGTCACAACAACACTTGATCCAGCGTGCGCGGGAAAGTGGACATGTCTCGTGACTTGCCGCAGAAATTGGCACCGGCTCGCAGCTGCGAGCGCAATGCGAAGGATTGAAACCCGTGTGACGCTCACTCACCTATCGTATGGAGGCGCGATCCATCAAAATTTTTGATGCATCGCAGCAAGCCGGTTTTCCGCCGCGATTTCCGCCGCCCGTCAGGCGATAATCGCGGCACGCCTCGGGTCTGGCTTGTCCCACCCCGATCCCCTTCCACGCAAGAGCCTCCAGGGGAGACCGCTCTCCGCCGCAAATGCCGCGCTCCCGCGGCCCCGCCCCATGATCACGAACAGGAAACATGCCGATGACCAACAAGCCGATCTATGTTCTCGGCATCAATGCCTATGACCACGATGTCAGCGCCTGCCTGCTCAAGGACGGCAGAATCGCCTACGCCATCGAAAAGGAGCGCATCACGCGCAGGAAGCACGCCACCGGCTTCTTCCAGGAGGTCGTCGACTACGTGCTCGATGCCGAGGGCATCACCTTGCGCGACGTCGCGACCATCGTGCGCAACTGCTACGTGCTGCCGGTGGAGGATCTCGAGACGCGCCTCCTCTACGAGGACATTCCCGAATTCATGGACACGGACGAGCGCGAGCAGGCCAAGCACAGCCCGCTCTATCTCACCAAGTCGCCGAACGTCGTCACGCTGTCGCATCACCTCGGCCACGCCTACAGCGCATTCGCCGCCTGCCCGTTCGACGAGGGCGTCGTCATGATCGTCGACGGCGTCGGCAGCTACGCGACCGACGTCAAGGAACCGGGACAGATGACCGAGGGCGTCAACCCGTTGGCGCGCGAATCCGAGAGCTACTACACGTTCAAGGGCTCGGACCTCACCTGCATCCGCAAGGTCTGGCTGGAGCCGGTGCGCGGCTTCCTGTCCGACGAGTTCTATTTCATGCCCGGCCTCGGCGCGATGTATTCGCGCGTGTCGAGCTACATCTTCTCCGACTGGAACAAGTGCGGCGAGGTGATGGGCCTCGCCCCCTATGGCAAGCCCGATGTGCACCGTCCGCTGGTCACGATGGAGAATGGCGAACTGAAGTTCCCGCAATGGGACGAGAGCTTCAACAAGCCGTTCAGCGCCGAGAGCGATGCCAAGTGGGAGGCCTCGCCCCACATGCAGCACTGGATGGACATGGCGTGGCGCATGCAGGACGACAGCGAGAAGATCCTGATCGAGCGCGCACGCTGGCTGCGCGAAAAGACCGGCGCGAAAAACCTCTGCCTCGCCGGCGGCGTCGCTCTCAACTGCGTCGCCAACGGACGCATCGTGCGCGAGGCGGGTTTCGAGAACGTCTGGGTGCAGCCGGCGGCCGGTGACAACGGCATCGCCATCGGTTGTGCCTATTACGGCCATCTCGCCTTGCAGAAGCAGCCGCGCACCCACGTCATCGACACGGCGTACTTCGGCAAGCCCTACACGGATGCGGACGTGAAGCGCGCGCTCAATCGCGTCGACGTGAAGCTCGAGGCGAAGGCGGTCGAGAGCGCCGACATCTGCGCGGAAACCGCGCGCCTGCTTTCGGAAGGCCACATCTTCGGCTGGTACCAGGGCGGCTGCGAGTATGGACCGCGCGCGCTCGGCAACCGATCGATCCTCGCCGACCCGAGGAAGCCCGAGACCAAGGACATCGTCAACAAGCGTGTCAAGCACCGCCAGTCGTTCCGTCCGTTCGCCCCCGTGGTGCTCGCCGAGCGCTCGGCCGAGATCTTCGAGGGCGAGGAGGAGAGCCCGTTCATGCTGCTGGCGAAGAACGTGCTGCCCGAGTGGAAGGACAAGATCCCCGCGATCGTGCACGTCGACGGCACCGCGCGCGTGCAGACCATCCGCGAGAACCAGAACCCGAAGCTCTACCGGCTGCTCAAGGAGTTCGAGAAGCTGACCGGCGTGCCGGTGCTGCTCAACACCTCGTTCAACGTGCGCGGCGAGCCGATCGTCGAGACGCCGGAGGATGCCATCAACTGCTTCCTCCGAACCGGGCTCGACCACCTCGCGCTGCACGACACGCTGCTGACCAAGACGAAGCTGCACAAGCCGATGCTGAGCGCCAAGCGCACACTCAACGAGATCACCACCATGGTGCGCCGCGGCCTCGCCGACGATTGAGCACGGCCCCCGGCGGACAACTCACACGATCACGACAAGGCCCGCACGGGGACATCCCGTGCGGGCCTTGTCGTGTGGTGCGAGGGCGGGTGCCTCAGCTCTTGTCGGCGGCGCCAGCCTCACCGCGCCGGAACGCCTCGATGCGTTGCATCAGCCAGCCCCAGGCTTCGAGTTCGCGCGGCCCGGCCGTCTTGTCGATGGCGATCTGCAGATACTTGAGTTCGTTGTCGAGCTTGTCCGCCGGCAGCATCTTCAGGCGCGTCACCAGCACCGCCGCCTCGATCACCGCCGCCTGCGCCCTGTTGAAGCCGCGCCACGACACATGGCTGACCTCACGCACGGTGCGGCAGATGAAGCGCGGCCGCTGCGGGTCGTCCTCGAACGCTTCGACCGACAGCTCCCAGCGCGCGATGGCATTGGCGAGGCCGGCGCCGTCGCCCGAGTCGACGCTCATCAAAGGCCAGTCGCGCCGCCCGGTGACGCAGCCGGCGTAGACACGCACGTCGTCGGTATGATTGGCGACCGCGAAGCCGTTGGCCAGCAGGTTGTCGAGCGTGCGCGACGGGCGAAACGGCGCCACGATCCAGCGATTGTCGCGCGCGATCAACCCGAGCGGCGCGATGTGAACGTCGCCGCCGGGGCTCCTGGTGGTGACGATCGTCTCGACGATGAACGGCATGTTGTATGTCCTGCGTCAGTCCTGATCGGTATCGCGCCGACCGTCCGTCGTACGTGCCGGTTGTACCGCGTCGCGCTCCTCGGCCGCCGCGCGTTCCGCTTCACGCCGCGCGGCCGCCTCCTTCGCCTTGGCCTTCAAAGTGGCGCCCTCGACCGAATGGCGCGTCAGGTCCTCGACGCGTTTGTCGGCGGCGACACCCCAGTCGAGCGTCTGGTCCTGAACGTAGCGCTTGGCGAGCGCATGCGCGATCTCGGCCTTGGCGAGTTCGTAGCCCAGGTAGAAGGCGTGCGAACCGTCGTCCTCGACGCCGAGCGAGGGAAACAGCTCGAACGGCTGCGTCGAGGTGAGGTGTCGGTCGCGGTTGTAGACGTGGATGCCATCCTCGGCCGCCTCGATGCGGTAGTTGAGATCGCGCACGGCGGCGGCGCTCTCAGCGATGTCGGCGGGTGACTGCGGCCACGGCTTCAGGTCGTGCAGCGACAAGAGCCCGCCGCCGTAGCTCTTCGGCAATGCGGTATCCTCGCGCGCGCGAAACATCAGCCGGCGGGCCGCGTCGTGCTCCTCGACCGTGCGGCGGGTGTGCGGCGACACCTGCACGATGAGGACATTGCGAATCGTGAGTTCCGAGCAGACGCCCATCAATAGCGCGGTGACACCCTGGCTGTCGGCGTCGGTCAGTTCGGTCAGGTTGCCGGTCCCCATCAGGATTTCGACATCGGGTCGGCGGCGGCGCAGCTCGGCATAGCGTTCGAGCGACGCCATGAAGCCGAAATGGATCGGATCGAGCACCGGATCAGCGATGTGAGGTATGCCCCTCGCCTCGGCCGCATCTATGGCGCGGATCAGCGAGTCGAGATCCCCGTGCGGCTTCGGCACCAGGATCGGCACGCATCCCGTTCCGGCAATAGCATCGAGGCTCGTCTCGTCGAGGCTCAGCACGTAGTCGGCACCGGCCCGCGCCGCCCGCGCCAGCTCCGAAACGTCGCCGCTGTCGGCGCTGACGCGCAGGCCCTCGGCCTTCAGCGCGGCGATCACCTGTTCGAGATGCGGGAACGGCGTATCGGGCTGGCAGCCGATGTCGATCACGTCCGCGCCGGCAACGCGATGCCGCCGCGCCCGCGCGACCAACTCGTCGACGGAGAACAGCGGCGCCTCGACGATCTCGGCGAAGATACGCACGTCGTGGCGTGACAGGTCGGGCGGCTTGCCGCCCCGCCCGAGATACTGCGGCAGATCGACGATCTCGTCGGGTCCGCGCTCGAACGGCACGCGGTAGTGCCGCGCGAGGCTGTCGAGGTCCATGCGCGAGCGACCGGGGACGATGACGCGATCGACGCCGCCCGTGTCGGCGAGGCGGTTGCGCACGATGGCCTCGGTCATCAGCGCGGCGACCTTGATGCCGAGGTTGGCGACGCGCCAGCTGCCCTCGGGCAGACCGATACCGCCGAGCGTGGCGCGCAGGCGATCCTCGGCGAGGCGGCCGGTCAGGAACAGCAGGTTTTCCGCCATATGCGTCACCATCCGCCGTCGTCAGCGCGCGCTGAGACCGTTCCTGCGCTGTGGCCTCTGTGCTTCACGTCCGCGGCGCAGGGACTGGAGCGGAGAGCGCCCGGCGCAAGGCGCGGCGCGCACGCTCGAAGCGGCCACGGCGCGGTGCCGAAAACGACGGCGCGGCGGCCCCGATGATCTCGGCGAGTTCGCGTTCCTCGCCCGGTCCGACGATGCGGAACTCGAGCCCGGCGCGCGCAACGATGTCGACGAACGCGGCGTCGACGATGCCTTCGGCTGCGAGTTCGGCAGCGCCCGGCCCGGCGGGCACGCGCCGCGACTTCACCAGCACCACCGACGAGAGGCCCAGACGCTCGGCGAGGCGCGCCGCGAGCCCGTCCGAGGTGATCGACCAGTCGGCCGGTATGTCGCTGTCGGTGGCGGACATGCGCAGCGGCAGCCAGACCGGGATGCGGTTGGCGGCGAGCGCCTTGCGAATGCCGGACAGCGTCTCCACCGCGACGAAGCGCGGTTGCAGGTCCTCGATCAGCAGGCCCATCTGGTGCATCGCGAGCAGCGCCATGGCATGGGCGGCGCGATCGGAAACGTCGTGGCGGGTCTGCGCGCGGCGTACCTCGTCGGCGAAGGAGCCGCCACCGGGCACCACGACCACACCGCGGCGCGCCTTGGCGAGCGTCGCGGCAATGCCCGCAAGCCGATCGCCCGCCAGCAGCGAGCCGCCGATCTTGACGATCACCGGCTCCGGTCTCACCCGCTCTCTGGCCTCAACGGACGCGGTCAATGGCTTTCTCGCGTTTCAACGGCCGCACGATCTCGACGCCGACGGCTGCGGGGCCGCGCTCGAGCTTGTCGATACGCACGCGAACCGAAGCGATGCGCGGATCGGCGAGGCAGCGCGCGGCAATCCGCTCGGCCAGCGTCTCGACCAGATTGATGTGGCCCTCGTCGACGATGGCGCGGATCGTCTTCAGGATATCATCATAGGAGGGGACTTCGGCAATCTCGTCGTGCAGCGCCCCGCCCGAGCGTGCCACCTCCGCCTCGACGGTGAAGCCGACCTGCTGCGTGACGTTCTGCTCCTCGGGATAGACGCCGATGTGGATCGGCAGCACCCAATCGCGGATGAAGATGCGGTCGCGCGGCGTCTCGTCTTCCAGCGTCCGCTGCACGGCACGCGACGCCAATATGGTCAGCTCAGACATTGCCGCCCTCCGCCCGGGCCTGTGTGATGGCCCGTTGTCGTTCTCTTTAGCAGTCGCCGCTCTCTCGAGCGGTCGCCGGGTCCGCACCGGCCCGCAGCGCCCGCGCCACATCCTCGACCGCGGAGCCGTCGATCTCGCCGGCCCGCGCCTCCGCGCGGCAGAGCGCGCCGCGAAAGCCGAGGATGTCGGCGCCGAGCCGCATCATACGAGGGATGTGCCAGAGACGCAGCGCCCCGGCAAGACCCACGCGCAATCCCGCCTGACGAGCGGTAAACACGAAGCCGGCCAGTTGCGCGTCGTCGCAGATGTCGGCGAGCGAACCGGACGACTTGTCGGCGGTATCGAGCATGACGCCGGCGAACCCGGCACGCGGCAGCTCCGCCAGCAACGCGAGGTCGAGGCCGCGATCGGCCAGCATGACGAGAAAACGCCGGCCGTGCCCCTCGCGGACATGGGCGAGACGATCGAGCATCGCTGTCGCTTGGCCCGGCATGAACAGACCGATCTTGACGATGTCGGCGCCGGCCGCGCTCATGCCGGCGGCGCGCGCAGCGATCTCGTCCAGCTCGGCGCATGGGACGTCACCGATGGTGGCGCTGACGGGAATGGGCGCCGGCACGATGGCGCGGATCGCGCTGACGACATCCGCATCGACGGCACCGAGCGCACCGCGCGCGGGCTCCTTGGCATCGATGAGGTCGGCACCGCCCGCGACTGCCACCTGCGCCTCGCCGGCAGAACGCACGCTGGCCAGCAGCAGCGGCCGGGCTTCGCGACGCGGCCCGGGGCCCGACACGCCCACAGGTCCGAAGGGAAAGAGCGCGTTCAACCGAAGATCCGCCGTTGTTCGGACTGCACCGCGTCGCGGTTCAGACGCTGCTCCCGCCCGAGCCGCACGGCCGCGTCGGCCTCGACTGTCGCAGGGGTACCGCCGAGACGCAAGATGCGGGTGCCGAGCGTCACCGCTTCGGCGCGATCGTGGGTGACGAACAGCACCGTCGTCGGCTGGCGCTGCCAGAGGTCGATCAGGAGCTGGCGCAACGCCTGCGCGGTCGGGTCGTCGAGCGACACGAACGGCTCGTCCATCAGCAGCACGCTCGGCTCCAGAATGAAGCCGCGGGCAAGAGCCGCTCGCCGCTGCATGCCGAGCGACAGCCGCTCGGGATAGGCGTCACCCGCATCCTCGAGGCCGACACGGGCGAGCATCGCATCGATACGAGCGTGGCGAGGGTCGCCCTCGGGCAGCACGAGCGAGATGTTCTCGCGCACCGTGCGCCACGGCAGCAGGCGCGGGCTCTGGAAGATGTACGTCACCTCCTGGCCGGGCGGGTCGAAGGCGACGTGGCCGGTGTAGTCCTGGTCGAGCCCCGCGACGATGTTGAGCAGTGTCGACTTCCCGCAACCCGAAGGCCCGGTGAGCACGACGAACGATCCGCGCTCGATGTCGAGGTCGATGCGGCCGAGGACGGGTTGCACAGGCCGCCCGGCGACGGCCGGCCAGGTCTTCCCGGATATGGCGACGCGCAGGACGACGCTCATCGCCGCCACCTGTTGGCGCGCGCTTCGAGCGGCTGCAGCAGGCCGATCTCGATGATCTGCACGACAACGATGAAGGCGACCGCATAGGCGAGGATCATCGGCACGTCGAACAGCTGGAAGGCGACGTGGAGCTGGTGGCCGACGCCATTGGAGCGGCCGAGCAGTTCCACGACCAGCACGATCTTCCAGACCAGCGACAGCCCCGAGCGGGCGGAAGCGGCGAAGAACGGCGCCATCTGCGGCAGCGTCACGTGCCGCAAGGTTTTCCAGAATCCGAACCGGTACATGCGCGCCATTTCGGAGAGATCGCGTGACAGGCTGCGGGCGCCCTCGCGCACGGTGACGGCGACGTTCGGGATCTTGTTGATGGCGACGGCGACGATCGCGGCGGTCTCGGTGAGGCCGAACCAGACGTAGCAAAGGATGATGACGACCAGCGCCGGCAGGTTGAGGAAGAAGATGAGCCAGCTGTCGAAAAAGCGGTCCGCCCCCTTCGAGCGCCCGAGCGCGAGACCGATCGCCGAACCGACGATCATCGCCAGCACGAACGATACGACGACGCGGGCGAGCGTGGCACCGACGTGATGAACGAGTGCGCCGGAACGCAGCTCCACGAGAACCGTATCGAGCACGGTCAACGGCCCCGGAAAGGTGCGGCTGCCGGCCAGCGCAGCGGCGAGCTGCCAGACGAGCAGCAACACTACCAGCGAGCCCACGGACCAGAGCGTGCGAGAGCGCAGCAGCGCTTCGGCCTGAGCGCCCGCGAGCGGCGGCCGGCTATTTGTCGACTCGAGCGCCATCGAACAGCTTTGCATCGAAGCGGGTACCGCCGACGAGTTCCGTCTCGCCGAGTTGGACCAGCAGGTTGAACAGCTTTTCCGCCGCCGCCGTCTGCGCCTCGCCCCAAGGCTTGGGAATGCCGGAGCGGTAGTAGGCCTTGAGCGCGAAGAACTCGGCGTCGGAGTTGGCGCGCATCAGCGGGCGCAGCCGCTCGAACGCAGCATCCGATGTCGCGAGGATACGGCTGCCCTCGTCGACCGCCTTGAAGAAGGCGGCAAGTTCCGGCGCCTTCGCCTTCGCGGTCTCCTCCTTCCAGACGAAACCGACCAGCGGCGGCACCGGCTCGACACCGAGCTTCGCCAGCATGTCGTCGGCCGACAGCAGCGGACGAAAACCTGCGCCCTCGAGACGGGCGGCAAAGGTCCAGAAATTCAGGCAGGCGTCGATGCGTCCGTTCTTCAACTCCTCGGCCACCAGAGGCGCTGCACCGAACACGGGAGTCGCGCTCTCGGCGAGATCGCGGCCGAGCATCTTGCGCGAATAGGCGCGCAACAGGATCCATGTCTTGTCGATGGCTGAGCCGGCGACACCGAGACGCTTGCCCTCGAGATCGGCGAGCGTCCTGATGGGCCCGTCCTTGGCCACCATGATCGAGCCGAGAGTCGACGAGAACGGACGGAACTGCAGCGCTTGCCCGAGCGAGCGCTGGCGCATCGCCCAGGTCCAGTCGCTGACGATGACATCGGCATCGCCGGCCAGCAGCGCGATCGGCCCGGCCTGGTTGGTCGCCACTTCGACCGGAACGATGCGGACCCCGGCCGTCTCGGCGAGCTTGTCGTTGGCGATGGTGTCGAGCAGCCACGACAGCGAGCCGAACTTCAGCGTCGCGATGCGCAGCGCACCGGCTTCTGCGAGTGCCAGGCGCGGCAGCAGCGGCAGGGCGGCACCCGCTGCCGCGAGGCTCAGGAGATGGCGGCGGTCGATCATTCGGGAACTCCGGCGGCGTGCAGCTGGCGCTCGGCGAGATGGCGGACACCGCGCGCCCACGCCTCGTCCGTGCTGCCCTGTACGGTCGTCGACAGCACGGCCGTCAGTTTCTGCTCACGAACGTCGCGAAGGTAAAGCTTGAAGTTGAACAGCAGGTCGGAAAGCTTCTCGACCGTGGCGACCAGCGCGAGGCGGGCGCCGGCCGACTTGGCGATGTCGTCCTCGCACCCGTTGCACTGACTGATCGGCTGTTTGGCGGCCACCTCGGCGGCGACATCGGCTTCCGGCACCAGCATGAAGCGCGCGTCTTTGGCGACACGCTCACGCAGATCAGCGGAGATGCGGGCCAGCCGCTCCGTTTCCGCCTTGGACGGCCCTTGCGGCAAGCCGCCCGGCGCATCGTAGCCGAACGCGCCCGCGGTCTGCGTCGCGTCGATCAGTTCGAATGGAAAGACCACAGTGCGCGTGGCGCCATGAGCGCTTTGAGCGCCGCAGGCGATCAGCACGGCTGAGGCGCAGAGCGACGGTATCGCGGCTCCAGCTCGGCGCATGTTCCTCCTCGATCCGTCTTATCTTGTTATTTGGCCGCGCAGGTGCGCCATGAGCGCACCCGAGCGGCAGGCGGACAGGCTCTCAATATACGCAGCGTTCGCCGGCCGCAAAGGTCTTGGGGCAGCACTATCGCGCCCTTGATGCGCGCCAGCGCCTGCACCGGCTCACGTTCACGTGATCGTCGCTCTGTGCACCGCGCCCCGGGCCGGCATCGTAGTGCTCGCGATCAATTCCGCTTGTCGCGCGGCGAAACGTAACTATGTTACATCAAAACACGATCAGAAACTCCGGGAGGATGATGGCATGGCGATCGCCGCCAGTGCACGTTCGGCCATTCGCGCAACTCTTGCTTGCGCCGTAGTTGCGTCCGCCGCCGCTGTCGTGACGGCCCCGTCGACGACGCTCGCCCAAGAGGCGCAGCCACCGGCCGTTGCCCCCGCTGCGACGACGCGCGAGCCCGGCACGCAACAGATCACCATCCTGCTTGTGCGCGAACTTGTCGACCGGCTGCCGCCGCTGTCGCTGCTTGACCAGCCGCCCAAGGATGACGGTATCGCCGGCGCCAGGCTCGCCATCGACGACAACAACACGACCGGTCGCTTCCTGAAGCAGAGCTTTTCTCTCGACACGCTCGAAGCGAGCGATCCTGCCCAACTCATCGCCGACACGGTTGCGCGCGTCGACAAGGGCGCCGGCTTCGTCGTCGCCGACGTCGCCCCCGATACCCTGGTGAAGCTCGCGGATGCGCTCGCCGGGAAACAAGCCGTCATTTTCAACACCAGCGCGGCGGACGAGCGGCTTCGCGAGGAAGATTGCCGCGCCAACGTCAAGCACACGGCACCCTCGTACTCCATGCTCGCCGATGCGCTCGGGCAGTATCTCGCCGTCAAGCGCTGGCGCAACTGGCTGATGATCACCGGCAGCAACGCCGACGACAAGCTGTGGGCCGACGCGCTCCGCCGCGCCGCCAAGCGCTTCGGCCACAAGATCGTCGAAGAGCGCGAATTCAAATACGAGGTCGGCAGCCGCCGCTCGGATGGCGGTTACGAGCAGATCCAGCAGCAGATCCCGTCGTTCCTGCAAGGTGCTGCCGCGCACGACATCGTCATCGTCGCCGACGCGGCCAGGCTGTTCGCGGATTACTTCCCGTACCGCACGTGGGAAGCGCGCCCCGTCGCCGGCTCGGCCGGCCTGTTCGCGACCGCCTGGCATCCGGCGGTGGAGCTGTGGGGCGGCACGCAGTTCCAGAACCGCTTCAAACGTCTCGCCAACCGTAACATGCGCCCGCTCGACTACAACGTCTGGACGGCCGTCCGTTCGGTCGGCGAGGCCGCGACGCGCCGGCGCTCGGCCGATGCCAAGGATCTCATCAGCTACATGCTGACGCCGGAGTTCGAGATCGCCGCCTTCAAGGGACGCAAGCTCACCTATCGCGACTGGAACGGGCAACTGCGCCAGCCCCTGCTCGTCGCAACCGACAAGTTGCATGCCACGGTGTCGCCGCAGCCCGAGTTCCTGCACCAGTTCAGCGAACTCGACACGCTCGGCGTCGACAAGCCCGAAACCAGGTGCCGGGCCTACGCCAAATAGCGGCTGGCGCATTCCCGCATCCGTTGCCCAATCCCATCCGTCGCGCAAGCACACACAAGAAAAGGGAGCCGACCGCGTGACCAACAAGCTTCGAGGCGTTCTTCCGGCCCTCACCTTGGCAAGCGTCGTTCTGGCCGCTTCGCCGGCGGCGGCCTACACCGTGTTCGTCACCAACGAGAAGGACAACACGATTTCCGTGCTCGACAGCGTCAAGCTGGAGGTCGTCAACACGCTGAAGGTCGGTGCCCGCCCGCGCGGCATCACGCTCTCGCGCGACAACAAATGGCTGCTGGTCTGCACCAGCGATGACAATCGCGTCGAGGTCTACGACGCCAAAACATTGGCACCCGTGAAACACCTGCCGTCGGGCCCCGATCCGGAGCTGTTCATCTTCCACCCGAGCGGCAACCCGCTCTACATCGCCAACGAGGACGACAACCTCGTCACCGTCGTCGACGTGCAGAACGACAAGGTGCTCGAGGAAATCCCGGTCGGCGTCGAGCCGGAGGGCATGGGCATCAGCCCCGACGGGAAGATCCTCGTCAACACGTCGGAAACGACGAACATGGCGCATTTCATCGACACCGCAACGCACAAGATCTTCGACAACGTGCTGGTCGACACACGCCCCCGCGTCGCAGAGTTCACGCCCGACGGCAGCCAGGTGTGGGTCTCGTCCGAGATCGGCGGCACCGTCACCATCATCGAGACGGCGACGAGGAAGCAGCTCGGCAAGATCAAGTTCGAGATCCAGGGCATCACGCCGGACGCCATCCAGCCGGTCGGCGTGCGCATGACCCAGGATGGCAAGTGGGCGTTCGTCGCGCTCGGTCCCGCCAACCGTATCGCCATCATCGATGCCAAGACTTTCCAGGTCGTCAAGTACGTGCTCGTCGGCCAGCGCGTCTGGCAGCTCGGCCTGACACCCGACGACAAGCTGCTGTTCACGACGAACGGCACCTCGAACGACGTCACCGTCATCGACGTCGAGAAGCAGCGGGCCGTGAAATCCATCAAGGTCGGCCGCTACCCCTGGGGCGTGGTCGTGGCTCCGTTCTGATGGCGATGAGAGAAAGCGAGGCTCCCCCCATGAGCCAGTCGGCAAGCGCCGCAGTGGCAGCAGGCGAAGCATCCTCTGCTGCCCTGCGCGTCAGCGGCGTCAGCCACAAGTTCGGCGAGAAGACGGCGCTCGACGACGTATCTCTCGAGGTTCCGCGCGGGACCTTCACCGTGCTGCTCGGCCTCAATGGCGCGGGTAAGTCGACGCTGTTCGCGCTCATCACGCGCCTCTACGACAACGTCACGGGCGAGATCCGCATCCTCGGCCACGATGTGCGCCGCGCCCCGACGCTGGCGTTGCAACGTCTCGGAGTGGTGTTCCAGAGCCGTACCCTCGATACCGATCTGTCGCTGGCGCAGAACCTCAGTTATCACGCCGCCCTGCATGGTATTCCCGCTGGAGAAGCCAGGCGCCGCTGCCGCGAGGCACTGGAAACCGTCGCCCTCGCCGATCGCGCAAATGAGCGCGTGCGGGCCCTTTCGGGCGGACAGGCGCGCCGCGTCGAGATTGCGCGCTCGCTGCTGCACCGGCCGAACCTGCTGCTGCTCGACGAGCCGACTGTCGGCCTCGACATCGGCTCGCGCGAGGGCGTGCTGGGAATCGTCCGCTCGCTGGTGGCGACCAGGGGGCTCGGCGTGCTGTGGGCGACCCATCTCATCGACGAGATTGCCCCCGACGACCGCATCGTATTGCTGCACAAGGGCCGCGTGCTCTACACCGGCGACGTGCCTGGCATGCTCGCGGCATCTGGGGCGAAGGACTTGCGCGTCGCATTTCGCATCATGACCGGCACGGCATCGGAAGCGGAGGCGGCATGAGCAGCGACGTCATCGAAGGCCGCACCGCTGCGAGCGCCGACGCACTTGCCGCAGAACCGGTCAAACGCCTCGGCCTGCGGGCCTATCTCGTCTGCTTCCGCGGCATCGTCTGGCGCGAGGTGCTGCGCTTCCTGCATCAGCGCGAGCGGTTCCTGTCGGCGCTGGTGCGTCCGCTGGTGTGGTTGTTCATATTCGCCGCCGGCTTCCGCCAGGTGCTCGGCGTCTCGATCATCCCGCCCTACGAATCCTACGTGCTCTACGAGGTGTTCGTGACGCCGGGTCTGGTCGGCATGATCCAGCTCTTCAACGCCATGCAGTCGTCGCTGTCGATGGTCTACGACCGCGAAACCGGCGCCATGCGTACGCTGCTGGTGAGCCCCTTCCCGCGCTCGTTCCTGCTGTCGTCGAAACTCGTCGGCGGCGTCGCCGTGTCGATCCTGCAGGTCTACGTGTTCCTTGCCATCGCGTACTTCTGGGAGATCGAACCGCCGCGCATCGGCTATCTCACGGTGCTGCCGGCGCTGATCCTGTCCGGCCTGATGCTCGGCTCGCTGGCGCTGTTCATGTCGAGCGTCATCCGCCAGCTCGAGAACTTCGCCGGCGTCATGAACTTCGTCATCTTCCCGATGTTCTTCGCGTCGTCGGCGCTGTATCCGCTCTGGCGCATTCGCGAGTCGAGCCCGCTGCTGTACGAGATCTGCCGCCTGAACCCGTTCACGCACGCGGTCGAACTCATCCGCTTCGCGCTCTACGGGCAGGTCGACTGGACCTCGCTCGCCATCGTCGTCGGCTGCACCGTGCTGTTCCTCGGCGCCGCTATTTTCGCCTACAACCCCTCGAAAGGCCTGATCGCCCGCCGCGGCGGTCCCGGAGGAGGATGATATGAAACAGTACAAACATGCCCCTGGCCTGCGGTTGCCGCGGCTCGTTCCGGCAGCCGCCCTGCTCGCGCTGCTCGGCATCGGTGTCGCCCATGCGCAGTCGCAGCCCGGCGCTGCGCCTCCCGCCGAGGGCGCTCCGGTGGCGGCCGCACCGACATCGGCCGCGAACCCGGACTGGCCGTGCGTGCAGCACAAGCAGGCGACGCTCACGGCAGCACAGATGTGGGATGGCCCGCAAGTTGCGCCCGAGGGCGCGCGCTCCGACGACGAAGCGGTGCGCAAGCTCGTGCCATTGATCACCAGCCGCCGTCACGAGATGGAAGAGGTCGACAAGGCGCTGAAGGAGTTCGCCGAGAAGACACCGGCGACCGAGCGCGACCGGAAGCTCACGGCGCTTTTCTCAGCGTCTCTCGCCGAGATCAACGCGCAGCGTGCCTCCATCATCAACGGCATCGAGCGCTTCCAGCGCCGACAGGTGGCGCGCGCCAAGAAGCTCGAGGAGGAAGGCATCGCGCTGGCCGCGCTGCAGTCGAAGGCCGTGACCGGCGACAGCGCAGCTACCCCCGAGAAAGTTACCGACGCACAGCAGCGCTACGACTGGGACGCGCGCGTGTTCCAGGAGCGACAGCAGAACATTCCCATCGCCTGCGAGATCCCCGTGCTGGTCGAGCAGCGCATCTTCGCCCTGGCGCAATCGATCCGCGCGCTCATGAGCAACTGAAGCCG
>ERZ1645187.2678-NODE-2678-length-15484-cov-9.046925_pt1 | contig 15484 bp, 11 predicted proteins | sample MGYA00575352_ERZ1645187 | MGnify/ENA primary metagenome ERZ1645187 (study PRJEB40837, sample SAMN11349314) | freshwater sediment metagenome | isolation source: river sediment | host: Sediment | place: India: Wazaribad , New Delhi | collected 2017-02-21 ...
GCATTTAACCCCGTCGGGCTGACAGGATTTGAACCTGCGACCCCTTGACCCCCAGGCGTCCAGACGGCTCCGGTCTGCCCGGATTCCGCGTGATTCCGGGCGTCAGATCATGCAGAACACGTCACGGGATGCATGGATTGCATGATTCTGGTCCCCTTCTGGTCCCCCTCGTAGGCAAGCTCAGTTCGCGGCCAGAGCCGCGAGAGGCGCTACGGCGGCGTGGAACCTGTTGCCCACGAGCAGCACGACGATCTTGTGTCTGGCTCTGGAAAAGACCACGTAGAGGAGCCGACTTGTTGTGGGGAACGGTTCCGATTCGTAGCCCATGAAGTCTCCCTCCCGCAACACCACGACGGTTGCGTCGGCCTCGCGTCCCTTCGTCTGGTAGAGGTTCATTAGTTGAACCTCTCGCGGGCTCAGCGCCGAGTCCGTGAGCGCCGCGTAACTCGCCTCACGAGCTTCCGCACAGATCGCTGCAACCATCTGACGGTCATCGCGGGCGCTGCTCGTGCGTGCCGCTCGCGCGTACATCACCGAGAGCAGGGTGGCTGCTTGCTGCCAGGCGCCCGACTTCTGCGGTAGTCCGAGCGCGTCGTGTGCCGTCGCCGCTACCTCGATTACCTCCCGAATGGACCCCGCCTCGGAGAGACGCTCTCGAAGAGCGCTCAGGCGAGCTTGCAGGGTCGTGGGGCCTGAACCGTTCATCACCTGGTACGCGATGGGGGGCGCCTTCTGCCCACGTTGCGCGCTCGTCAGGAACACGGCTATCGCTTCGAGAACAATTCCCCAGGTGCCATCGCCGGTGTGGAATCGCGCCATCGCTGTCTGGGCGTCGAGAGCGGCGGCGAGCGCGTCACTGAGACCAGCAACTTCATGTTCGATCCCGGCGGCTTCAAGTGCATCCGAGAGAGCCGCGAGCATGTCGTTATGGTGCGTGAATACTGCCACGCCCATATCTTCCGCGGCCAACTCGCTTCCGACCCGTGCGACCTGACTGGTCTCGTCGGAGAGTGGTATTCCGTCTTGGATGACCAGTCTTTCGTCCTGGATGGCGGCCGCGATGGCCTCTGAGCCGAACAGGCGTCCCCTGATGGCGTTGGCGACGGCCGGGATGATCCCGGAGGGGTCTCGGAAGGAGGTTTCTGGCAGCAGGATGGTGTTCTCTGTCCCAGCGGCCGAGCAGGCTTCATCGATGCGCTCCACTCTGACGCCGTCTTCGGCGAGGAACGTGTAGATGCACTGGTTCGGGTCGCCGAGCAGTATCAACCTGCTGTCGCGGGCAATCAGCTGAAGGAGGTCTTGCTGCGCATCGCCGGTGTCCTGAAACTCGTCGACGATTACGAGGCCCCATCGGGTGCGAAGGTGTTCTGCGACAGCAGGTGCGGCCTGAGCGATTTCAAGTGTGAGCGGGATGAGCCTGCTGTATCCGATCTCGTGCTGGGCCAGCCCGAGCTTCTCGCGAGCGGGGCTGACGAGGACGGCGTCGCCGTGTCCGACCAGATTCCCGAATCTCCGGACCACGGAGAACGCGAGCGAGTGGAACGTCATGATGTCCACCTGGGAGCCTCGGCGGCCGAGAATCTCATTTGCGCGGGAGGCGATGCGCGCCACCGAGGAACGAGAGAACGAGAGGAACAGGACCCGATCGTGGGGTTCGCTTTCTGCTACTCGTTCAAGATGGGCGTGAGCTGCGGCGAGCGCGCTGGTCGTCTTTCCGACACCCGCTCCGCCGAGCACGACAGTGAGTTCGGCCTGCGTCGCTACGACTCGCTGCTGCTCCGGGTTCTGCGGGGCGAATGTCATGGCAGATCAGGGATGTCGATGCGTCCGAGCGTATCGCCGCAGACTGCTTCGATCGCGGACCGCGCGATCGGCGGCTGTCGTGTCAGTGCGTGAGCCCAGGCTGCCCCTAGCCCCTGCTTCTTGATCACTTTCGTCGCGATGAGGTGGTCCGCGATGTCGTCGTCGCCGAGATCGGGTGGCAGGGCAGGCATGCCGAAGTCTTCCAGGGTCTCGACCGTCTCTCGGAGCTGATCTCCAGGTACGCCGCGGATGAGCGCGGCCTCCACGGCGGTGCGAGTGGGAAGCACGACGAGTTGTTCGACCATTCCTGCAAGGACTCCGACTGCTGGATCTTCGTGTCCTGGCTTGTCATTGTCGACGATCGCTCGGACGTGGAATCCGAGTTCAAGGGCGATCTCGGCAATGGCTGGGAGCCGGGTAACTCCTCCGTCTGACCCTGGCGGGGCGACCAGGCGGATGCCGTTAGCGGGGAGGCTGTGGTGCGGTTCGTTCGTCTTCCGGAAGAGCCGCGACGCGAGCGCGCCGTACCCCTCGACATCGAGCGGCCCCTCCAGGAGGACAACGGTTCTCGCGCTCAGCGCTGCGAGAAGCTGCTCCAGGATGAGCCTCCGGTTGACTCGGCCCGTCTTGTCCGTGACTGCAGAGAGCTGGTGCTGTCGTCTCTCGCCGTGGCTGACCGTGAGCCGAACCAGCTCACCGGGATCGAATGCTCGTACTACCTCAGGACGGCGCGTTGTGAGGATCGCTTGCCCTGCCGTTACGTGGATGAGCCGCGCCATGTGTTCAGATGAAGATGCGTCAAGGCGATCTCCAAAGTCATCGCCGATGATGACGACGCCTGATTGTGCATCTCGCGCGGCTGCGATGGCTTCAGCGGCCGAGAGCACACTCTCGAGAGTCGACCCCTGGGAACGGACGGGAAGGGCCCCGGCCGCACCCATCGAGATCGCTGGTTGAAGCGCTCTGAGGAGGGCAGCCATAGAACCGTCATCCGCCAGAAAACTGATGTCGGCGGAGTCATCGATACCGAAGAGAGCCTGCGGTCCGGAATCAATTACCTTATCCAGAACGCTAGTGACCACCTCCGTCTCAGAGAACGACCCGGTTGCAGCATGGACGGCCGAATCCAGATCGGTGAGGGCGCTGTCCAGGCCACCAGGATCGGCATCAGCAAGGAGTGCTCTCAGGACTCCCTCTGCCCGCAGCTGGAGAGCCGGCGCACTGTCAACGAACTGGACAGGCAGAGACTCACGCTCGATCCGGCTCGCCTTCTTGAACACACCGGCAGCGGGATCACTTCGCGCCGGGTAATCCACCCAGTGCTCACCGGTGTCCGTATCGAGGTCATATCGTGCGCGATAGCACAGACGTACGCCCAGAACCGCGTCGCCCGCGTTGCTTGGCGTGGCGATCTCCCCGGTTGCCCGGTCGAACGTTTCCAGATTCTCGCTGAGAAGAGTTTCTACGTCCTCCCCGAGGTCGAGGAGAGTCACCTCTACCTCCGTCAAGGACTCTTCATCGCCGTCAGCAGGTCGGTAGACGTCGAGAGGATTCACGCGGGACCGAGTACTGCGGGCGTCGAGAACCCGGCGCAGGGCCTCGACGATGTCAGTGCGGCCCGCCTGCGGCTCACCTGCAAGCACCATGTTCTCTGGCACCACGAGCGCTGCATGGCGATAACCCCGGAAGCGTCCGATACGGATGCGCGCGACCCTCATTGGCTACTCCTTGCATACCCCCCCCCCGATGCAAGCTGAGCGCTCGGCTCGCAACGGGACGATGAGCGTGAATCAACGGACCTTCTCCCGCTCGGAACCGGCGGCTCCCATGCCTATCGTCCCACGGACTGTGGTCAGTACCAGGCGGCGACGCACCATGGCCGTCCCGTGAGACACGCGACGACAGGTTCCGTACAAGCGTCCGAAGCGGCAGCTCGGCCTCGTTCCGTCTGGTTCCGCAGTTCAGGCGACCCACGCGGCGTCGCCGGCATGCTGAATGATTTGCATGACCGTGGTCCCGTGCCTGGGCGCCTGCCCGCGTCGAGAACTGTCACGGCGTCACGGGCGCCTATGGCAACCAGTTCGTGCGTTCGCGCATCAGCGGAGCTCCGGTTGATGCGCCTCGACGTGTCTCAGCCCGATCGCGAAACCGCGCGGCTACGGTTAGGACTGAACGACAGCTCTCGTCCGTTCGGCACCGAGGGCGTAGATCGCCGGACGAATCATCGAGACGAGGCTGGACATGGCTTACGAGCAGCTACCCATCGTGGAGGTCGAACTGAGCCGGCTCCTGCTCGACCTGGAGAACTACCGCATCCCGACGCGTCGCGACGATGAAGCCGGAGCCTTGAAGTATCTGTTCGCTTCCGAGGACGTCCTCGGCGCGGCGCGGCTGATCCTCCGCGACGGCTACTTCGACAACGAGGTGCCGATCGTGATCGCGGCGGAGTCACGGGACGAGCCGCCTTCGTACATCGTCCTGGAAGGCAACCGGCGCGTCAGCGCACTCAAGGCTCTCTACGACCCGACGATCGTGCCTGGTCACGAAGCCGAGGTTCGCTCACTGCTCAAGCGGTACGCAGTCGAGGCAGAGAACCTCCCCGAGCGAATCCGCGTGATCGTGGCGACTGATCGCGCGACCGCCGCCCCGCACGTTGCCCGACTGCACACTGGCATCTCCAAGAAGCGGTGGAGCCGCGACCAACAAGCAACCTTCTACTACTCACTCGTGGACGACCAGACGACTGTGGAGGACGTCAAGGCGCAGTACCCCGATGTCGAGGTCGCAAGGTTCATGAAGATGGCTGTGATGCGACGCTTCCTTGCCGCTGCGCCATTCTCCGATCACACCCTCCGGCAGTACGCCGCCAGCGACGACTTGGCGATGTCGGCCTTTGAGTACGCGTACCGAAGTAAGGACATCGCGGCTGCGATCGGGGTGGAGTTCGATAGAGACGGCATGTTGCTTCCTCGGTCCTCAACTCCCGAAAAGATCGCGTCGGAACTTCCAAAGAAGAAGCTCGGTGCATTGGAGTATCTAGTCGGGGAGTTTCGCGCTGGAAGGCTCAACACCCGCTCTCCGGAGCTCAAGAAGCGTGATGACGCCTACCAGCCGTTCGTGGACCGTCTCAACGGTGTACCCACTACAGCAACGCCGACACCATCACCCGCCGCGCCCGCACCACCGACTCCGCCTGGACCGTCGCAAGGTGGCAGCCACGGAATGCCTCCAAGCGGTCCCGGCAGCGCGACCGGCGGGGCAACGCCACCCCAGCCGGAGCCTCCGAGCGGAGCAGGAAGCCGTGGACCGAACCATCCAGACACAAAGGACACGCTCGATCTGTCTGGCCTCGACTACGAGAACGCACCACTGAACCTCAAACTGCGCTACTTCGAGCTACGACGGATCAACCTGGGAAACTTGCCTATCGCGTCCGCGATCCTATTGCGCTCTGTTCTCGAAGCCACCATCAAAGTCCATTTCGAGGGCTCCGCAACGCCCGCGACAGGCGAGTTGAGTGCGGTTTTCAAAGTGGTCGCGCAAACCTATGGCTCGGAGAAGACTCTCAAATCGACCATCGGCGCCATACAGTCGGGAAACGCCCACAAACATGGCTCTATCCAGTGGTTCAATCTCATCGCGCACAGCGCAGATGCGTCAGTGACCGCAGAGGACGTTCGGCAGGCGTGGAAGGTGGTCAATCCGCTGCTCAGGCGCTTGTTGCGTCCGCCATTACAGTCTGCCCCTGCAACGCCTTGACCACACCGGCGACCGCGGGCGATGCAACGAGCAGTTCTTCGGCCTGCCCCGGATACCGCGCGGAGTAGGTCAGCTCCAAGCGGCATTGGAAGTGCTCGCGATACAGCTTCTCAATCAGTGGAGCCGTGTCATACGTCATGAGCCAGTGCGCCTTCTCAACCGTATTGACGATCGCCGCGAGGGCTGTGTGATCGCGCCCGTCGAACGCGTTGAGGTAGAGCTGAGACCCTGCCTGAACATAGGGCGGATCGATGTACATAAATGCTCGATCGTCCTGAGCGTAACGCTGGATCACTGTCCTGCCGTCAAGGTCTGAGACCGTGATCTGATCGGCCAGGCCTCCGATCGCAGTCAATCGTTCGATGAGCGTTTCACGATTGAAGCGGGCGTCAATCTTGTATCTCCCTTCCTGCCGCTGACCGCCGATAACTCCGGCATTCAGAATCCCTGAACGATTGGTCCTGTTCAGAAAGAAGAAGGCGAACCCGAGGCGGAGTGAATCTCGCTCATCGCGCGATCTGTATATCTCTCGCTGCTTCTGCCATTCAGCGATCGTGAGTGGGACGGACGCAACCATTTCAACGAAGTTGGCATTGTCTCCGACCGCAGATTTCCAGAAGGCGTACACCGCAGGGTCAATGTCGTTGACAACCAGTTCTTCGACAATGCCCTCGCGGAGCAACGCAATCCCAGCTCCCACGCCACCGGCATATGGCTCGATATAGCGTGCGCGCTCGACCCTGAGGGCATCGATGATGTCGCCAAAGAAGCCAGCGAGCGCCGCCTTTCCTCCCGGATAGCGGAGCGGCGAGAGCGTTCCGTACCGACGTGACGCGACAACCCGCAGCGTGTCACTCATCAGGACTCCTTCCCTGCTCGATGCGCGGCGACTCGGCAGCGAGCCGAGCAGAAGCGCGCATCACCTCGACCGAGGAACGCCTGATCGCAGCGCTCGCAGTTACGCCACGCCTTACGGCGACGTAGCCGCTCATGACGCAGCGCTCGATCAACGTCAGTGAGGCCCGCGTCGCTGAGGCTCGTGAGGTCCTGCATGTAACGGATACTACTCGTAACGACATCACAGAGCCATCGACACGCCGAATCGATGCGGTACACCGCGAAGGGACGCGCCAACCGAATGCGACTGTGTCGTGGTCAGTGCCTTACGGCGCGGTGGGCTCGCCTGCGCGTCACCGCGAGGACGGCACCGGTTGCCGTTCGCGACGCTCCCCCGCACGGACACTTATGAGCTGGATCAGACTGACGGGGCCGATCCAGAGGAACCTGAAGGCGTTCCAGACCAACAGCAGGACCAGCAGGTAGAGCCAGCCGGGGCCGCCGTCGTTGATGATCGTGGTGCAGATCGCCGCGGCGTAGAAGTAGACCCCGGCGAGCAGCATCGCGGGGACGCCCCACTTCAGGCCGCGCCGTGTGCGGATCGCGTTGAGCAGCAGATTCGTGGGTGCGTAGCGGAGTACGCCATAGCCTCGTGCGCTGAGCGCCACGCACGTCCGGAGCATTGCGGGCCTCATTCCTCGTCATAGCGCGACGGTGTTCCGTCGTGGAGGCGGCTATGAACCGAGTGCCCGCGAGGGGCCGTCCCGAAGGACCCGCGTAGTTTACTGAATCTGCCTCGCTACCGAGTCTACGACTGACTCGCGACAGAGGGAACCCCGGCGGCAGCCGGGCGTGTACCTCGTCGGTGACCTTGGAGCGGAAGGGACACCGATCATGGCGACGTTGGCGGAGCAGGTGCAGGGTGAGCGGATGGCGCGGATCGCCTTGTCGATGATCGCCGAACCTAACGACCCGGCCACCGGCCACGTCCTCACCCGTCACGGCGGGGTCGAGACGCTGCGGCTGATCGAGTCCGACGACGAGGTGCCCGGCCTGGCCCGCGCCGACGCACTGATGTGGCGCGAACGACTGACGGCGCGGGTCACGCCCGGTCTGCTGGATCAGATGGCTCAGGCGGAGCGCCACGGGTTCGGCACGCTCATCCCGGCGGACAAGGAATGGCCCGCCGGCCTGAACAACCTGGGCGAGCGTGCGCCGTACCTGCTGTGGACGCGCGGCGCGGCCTCGTTCTTGACGACGCCGCTGAGCGATCGGGCCACGATCACGGGCGCTCGCGCTGCGACCCCCTACGGCGAGCACGTCGCCGGCGAGCTGGCGATGGGCCTGGCTGATGAAGAACGGGTCGTCGTCTCCGGTGGTGCCTACGGGATCGAAGGCGCCGCGCACAAGAGCGTGCTCGCCGCGAGCGGTCAGACGATCGCGGTCCTGACCGGCGGGCTGGATCGCCCCTACCCGGCCGGGCACAGTGAGCTGCTGAGTCGCATTGGGGATGTCGGGCTGTTGGTGAGCGAGCTGCCGCCGGGAGCCGCACCGACCAGGTATAGGTTCCTTGCTCGCAACCGCCTGCTGGCGGCGCTCTCGGGTCTAACCGTGATCCCCGAGGCCAGCCCTCGGTCCGGGTCGATGACCACTGTCATCGCCGCACGCGAACTCGGCCGGGGCGTGGGCGCGGTGCCCGGCCCGGTGACCAGCGTCGCCAGTGCCGGACCGAACGAACTCATCAAGCAAGGCTTCGCCGTGCTCGTCACTCAGCCGAGCGACGTGATCGCTCTGCTCGATTCCAACGCCCCAAACCGCGTTGTTGCGCGATCGGAGCTTGGACGGGACCTCGGCTACCGGTGGCCGTCTTCGGGCGCACCGGGACCCTCGCTCTGACTTCCGTCACCCCGCATCAAGGTGTTGTAGTTTGGGCACCGAGGTGTCGGCGATGCTTCTCCGGTAGTCTTGACGGCATGGGATCGCCTGAATCAGACAGAGCGGGGCTACCGGTACACCGGTAGCCCGTGATGCTGGCGTTTTCCCTCATCCTCTTCTCGCGTGCGCTCCTTGGCGTCGCGTCTGTGTGAGCTTGCGCATCCGAAACACCGGTCGTGCCATACGCACCCGTACCCGCTCTCTCATGTTTCGGAAGCACACTTATGCCCTTCTTGTTGTATCTGCTCGCCCTGGCTGTCTTCGCCCAGGGAACCTCCGAGTTCGTCCTGGCCGGCCTGCTGCCGGCGATCGCCGCTGAGCTCGGCGTGTCGCTGAGCCAAGCCGGTCTGCTGACCTCCGCGTTCGCGGTCGGCATGGTCATTGGCGCACCCGCGATGGCCGCCGGTGGCCGGAGACTGTCGCCGCGGTGGACGATGACCGGGTTCCTCGCCATCTTCGTGATCGCCCACATCATCGGGGCGCTCACCGACTCCTTCACAGTCCTCCTGCTGACCCGGTTCGTCGCCGCCCTCGCGAACGCCGGGTTCCTCGCCGTGGCCTTGTCGACGGTCGGTCGGATCGTGGCCGCCGGCCAGCGCGCCCGCGCTCTGGCCGTGATCCTCGGCGGCACCACCCTCGCACTCATCGCCGGCGTCCCCCTCGGCGCTCTCGTCGGCGAGATGCTGGGGTGGCGTATGACGCTGTGGGCGATCGCCGTCATCTGTCTGCCCGCGCTGGCGGCCGTGCTTGTGGCGACGCCGACCCGGACCGAGCCCGGTGCCACAGCCACCACCCCGGCGACACTTGGCGCCGAACTGTCGGTACTGCGCCGGAGACCGCTGCAGCTCGCTGTCACCTTGGCGGTCCTGGTCAACGCAGCGACATTCTGCACATTCACCTACCTGGCGGTGATCGCTACCCAACCGGCGGGCGCAAGCGAGGCTGCGATTCCCGGGCTCCTGGCACTGTTCGGGATCGGTGCCTTTCTCGGCGTCACCGTGGCCGGCCGGCTCGGGGACCGTCACTGGCGTCCGTTGCTCGGGCTCGCGAGTCCCATCCTGCTCGTCGGCTGGGTCACGCTCGGCCTCGCGCCCGTCAGTCCCGCCCTGCTGTGGACGCTCGCATTCACGCAAGGCGCTTTGTCCTTCGCCGTCGGCAGCACCTTGATCGCGCGGATCATGGCCGAAGCGGAATCGGCTCCAACCATGTCCGGGGCATACTCCACCGCAGCACTCAACATCGGAGCGATCATCGGCCCCATCGCGGGCGGCCTTGCCCTCCACCTCGTCGGAACCCACGGCATCGCCCTGACCAGCGCAGCACTCGTCGGCCTCGCGCTGCTCCTGTGGTTGCGCAGCGCAAACCAGCGCCAAGGAACCGGCATGTAGGACCGACCACGGAACGAAGACCCGGCACCGACGGGGTTCGACAGCACGATGTCACCTCTTCACGGCGGATCACTCTGGTTCGAGCCAGTCGTAGCTCGAACCAGAGTGATCCGCGCAGCCGTCGCGCCTCTGGCATTCAACTGCGTGACCGTGACGGTCGTTCGCGACGGCAGCGCGATCTTGCTCAGCGAGTTCGGACAGAAACCGATCAACGTAGGCGACGTGATCCTGCTGGCCGCGAACACGCTTTGTGGCGGGGAATCGGAAGAGCAGGTGACCGTCACGACGATCTGCGCGGACACCGACTATGTGATCGACCAGGTGTTCTGGCAGCATGTCGGCCTATTGCAGGATCGACTGGACGCGCAAGACTTCGCCGCCACCATCTATACCGAGCCCGCGCAGATACTTCGCCTCGGTGAAGGTCGGGCCGGTGCGCTCGAGCCCTGGCTGGATGAGCTGGTGGCACTCAGCACTGAGCACCGGCCGGTCGAGAACTTCTACCGGGTGCAGGCGTTGTGGTTCTCCATCGCACACGTGATCGCGCCGTTCATCAGAACGTCGGATACGCGCCTGTCATCGACGCAACGAGCGACGACGTGGCCGGCGGTTCCGCGCGTTCGCCGGTTCTCCCCACTACGGCGAGAGGCACGAAGAGGCGCTGAACTGCTGCGGAGCGATCCAGTTCGGCATTGGTCGGTGGGCGACCTCGCCGCCGAACTGCATCTGTCGAAGTCGCAGGTTGGCCGACTGTTCGTGGATGCCTACGGCAAGTCACCGATCGCCTATCTGACGATGCTACGGACGGAACGGATGGCGCGCCTCATCCGCACGACAGACGATCCGATTTCGATGATCGCCCGCAAGGTCGGCTGGGGCGATCCTGACTTCGCGGCACGTCAGTTCCGCCGCAGCATCGGCGTGACGCCCCGCAAGTACCGCTCGATGATTCACGACCGTGCAGCGCAGATGGTTGGCTGACGGCGGTCTTAAAGGCTCGGCCCCTGCCGCACCACGACGTTCGTCCGGTGTTGCTCCGCCGGTGCGTTGTCGGCAGCGATGGCTTGGGCGCGGTTGAGGGCGGCGCGGGCGCGGATGGAGTCGATCTTCTGACTGGTGTTTTCTGGTTCGGTGCCGAGCGGGGTGCTGGTGTCGGTGATCTGATAGCGGTCGCGGTAGGCCGCGACTGTGCGAGCAGCGCGCCACCATGCCGCCTGTTGCTTCTTGTCCTTCGGCACCGTGCCGAGCTTCGCTACCCACGGCTCCTTATCGCTGAGGGCACCGCGGAGCACGCCGTCGGCGCGGGCTTCGATCAGCTCGTGGCGCTCGTCCAGGGCTTGCCGCATGTCCTCGGTCATCTGCCCGCCAGCGTGCGGGATCAATCCGACGATCAGCCTCGGGGACTTGCGAGTGCGGCCTGAGCCAGCGGGCCGGACGGTGGCGCGCGCGACGCGGGCGTGCAGGACGGAGGCGATATCGTCGGCATCGTCCAGGCTCCGCGCGGCGACCAAACGCGGGAGCAGCGCGTCGAGGTCGTGATGGTTGGCCTCGGCGTAGCGCAGCTCGGCCGACAGCGCGCCGTAGGCGTCGGAGCCGAGCACGTCTTCGATCTGCTCGACCGTGAGCCCGGACGCGGCGAGCAAGGTCGCCCAGCGATCGTGCTGAGCGGCTTGCGCGATGGTGTCGTACTCGGCCGCGAGTTGGGCGATCGAGCCCCAGCGGTCTTGCTCGGCGGCGATCGTCTCGTGCGCGGACAGCTCGGCACCGATGTGCTGCAACACGCCGTAGAGGATCGAGCGGGCGGTGATGTTCGGGTTGTCGCCGGGATGCGGCACCGCGTGTTCGACGTCTTCTCGGCCGACGGCGACGTAGGCGTGGTTGCTGTGGGCGCCGCGGGTCATGGAGACGTAGAAGTTCTCCCGCGTGGTGGTGGCGGTGACAACCGCGTGCGCGGTGTCGGTGGTCACGCCCTGGGCGCGGTGCGCAGTGATCGCGTAGCCGAGGTCCAGGTGCTCGGCCACGTAGTCGGCCGGCAGGACGATCCCGCCGCCGAACCTGCGTCCGGCCGGGCGGATGCTGACCGACCCGTCCTCCCGAACCCCGGTGACGATCCAGCGGGCGCCGTTGCGGACCCACGTTCGGCCGTTACGGAGCCGCCGGTCGTTCTCGCGGGTGATGACCAGATCGCCCTCCGAGACCGCGGTGCCGTCGCGCAGCGGCAGTTCGCGGGTGGGATTCACGGTGCCGTCGATGATCCGATCCGCCCGCGCCCTGGCGTTCAGCTCGGTGACGGTCGCGTGGGTCTCGGTGACCAGGATCGACGCGCGCCCGGCGGCAAGATCACGTCGCCATGCGGTGTAGGCGGCGTCGATCATCGCTTCCTCATCGCCCCCGGTGATCCGGCCGTGCTCGATCAGGGTGTCGATCGCCTCGGCGCGTCCGTGGCGGAGCTGGAGCGAAGTGGTCTTCTCCCACTCGTTGGTGAAGCGGTGCAGATCGGTCAGCTCGGGGGCGTCGTCGCGATCGTGCACGAGCATCGCGAAGCTGCCGCCGGCGCCGGGTGATTGGAGCTGGCCCCAGTCGCCGACCAGGAGGACTTTCGCGCCGGCCTTCTCGGCTTCACGGGTGAGCCGATCCAGCGACATCGTTCCGGCCAGGCTCGCCTCGTCGATGATGACGAGCTGCCCGGCCGTGAACGTAGTCCCGTACATGATGTGGTTCTGCCACCACTTCGCCGTGTTCTCGGTAGCGATGCCGAGGTCATCGGCAAGGACCTGCGCGGCGACCGCCGAGGGGGCGAGCCCGATCACCGAGCCGGCGCCGTGCTCCTTCTCCCACGCCCGCCGGAGCCCGTTCATCGCTGTCGTCTTCCCCGCACCGGCCGGGCCGACCAGTACGTCGACCATCCGGCCCGAGACCGCGATCTTCGTCAACACGGCCGCCTGGTCATCACTGAGCATCCGGCCCTTGCTGTCGGGCCGCTTCGTGATTCGTTCGACGCTGGTCAGCGGCACCGTCGGCGCTGTGGTGGTGCGGGCGCGCTCGAGGAGGCGGTCTTCGGCGGCCAGCAGCGCCTCGGAGGAGAACAGCGCGGAGTGTTTCGGACGGAACACGCTCGTGCCGTCCGGCCGGCGGAACGCCGCCGGGCTCGACGCGAGCTCCGGCGGGGTCAGGCGCAGCGACGCGGCTTCGGCGGCGTCTACGATCAGGCCGACGACGGCTTCTCGGTCCTCGATCGACGCGAACCGGTAACTCATCGTCTGCCGCGCCGCCTCGGCCGTGAGGTTCCAGCGATGCCAGGTGGAGCGCTTCTCACCGACCGCAGCCACGACGTCTGCCCCGAGCGAGGCGATCACGTCCAGCGGCATGTCGTCGGCGCGCAGCAGCAGCGGCTCCTCGTTCGCGGTCACGCCGCGCGCCCATGAGGTTGCGTCCACCCCGAGCACCCGCCCGGCCCGTTCCCGCCACGAGGAGGTGAGTTCGGCCAGGGACCGCACCTCCTTCTCCGGCCGGGTGGTGAGCGTGGCCTGGGCGCGGAGCTTCATGATCGTTGCCGGCGACGGCCGCCGCCCATGCTCAGCCACGTAGTTCTCGATGAGCCGGTCGGTCTCGGCGTCGATGTGCCGGGCACGGGTGGAGAACTCCTTGACCAGCGCCTCCGGCACCCCGGTGATCGCCCATGCTGGGTTCCGGTCGCGGCGCCTGTCGCGGGCCTCCCACGAGACGCCGAGCATCCGGGTGAGGTGGTCCGCGAAGACGGCCTCGTGAAGCTCGGAGAGCGCGACGACAGCAGCGTGCATCGGCCGCCCGTCCAGGGCCCGCCATTTGCCGTCGAGGACGGTTTGCACCTTGTTGCTGATGACGACGTGCGTGTGCAGGTGCGGGTCGCCCGCCCGGGAGTCGTAGTGATCGAACGCCGTGGCGATGAGCCCTGCGACGTCGACCTGTGCAACCGCGCCGTCGCGTCCGGTTGCGCCCGTGCGGGTGGCTGCAACCTCCCGCTCCATGAACGCAACCACCTCCGCAACCGCCGCATGATGCGCATCCGCGATCAGCGTCTGCGTCCCGGCATCCGCGACCGCCCAGAGCACGCTTGCGGACTTCGGGATGCTGAACGTGAAGTCGAACCCCGCAACCGCCCGTCGCGCCCCACGCTCGGCCTCCTCCGTCTCGATCGCCGCGACCGCTTCTGCGCGTGAGACTGGCCCGAGGGATGGATCGAGTTCCCCAGTGCGTGCCTCGATCCGCTCGGCCACGGTTCGGTACTCGGGGTACGCGCGGCCAAGCGGTTCCCCGGTGATGGGGTCACGGCCCATACCGACGAGGAGCTGGAGCTGGGCTTCGGAGACCTGATCGCCCACGCTGATCCGCGCGCCGCCGAGTGTGGCGACTCCGGCGCCGAGCCAGCGACCCGGCGGGGTGCCCTCGGCGTTGTAGTAGCGCGTCAGCGGGGTGGACAGCGATCGGTCGCCGTCGCCGGCCGCGACAGTGCGCAGCAGGTACTTGTAGCCGTTACCCGCGCTCATCACCCGCATCGAGACCGTCATACGCAGTAGGTGAGCGCACGGCACGCACGCTGCTTTGCCGTCGTTGCGAGGAAGTGGGCTTGGTCGACATTGGTCGTGAGGCCGCGCAGGGCACGTGAAGGACGGTCGATGCGAGATGATGGAGGCATGTCGTCTCCCTCGGTGCCACTGACCGGATTGCTCTCGGATAGCTCGGTGTGGACGCGCGTCACCGACGGCGAGTCAGGCGCGATTACGCTGCGTCACGTGTCCGGGGAACGGTTCGCCAAGGTCGTCTCCGTTGCTGATGCGAGCACGCTAGAAGATGAGCGCGATCGGATCGAGTGGCTGTCGACCACCGGAATCCCTGGCCCCAGCGTGCTCGACTGGCGCACCACCGAGCACGGGGCCTGCCTCATCACCAGCACGGTCGCGGGCGTCCCGGCTGACCGGCTCGACCCGGCCCATCTCGCGCAGGCATGGCCGTCGATCACCGACACCCTGGTCCGGCTGCACAGCACTCCTGCCAGCACGTGTCCGTACGGCAGGACGCTGCACGAGATGACGGCGCTAGCCCGCGCGACCGTCGCCGAGAACCGGGTCCACACCGAGTTCCTGCCCCAGCACCTCATCGACACCCCGCCCGCAGTGATCCTCGAAAGCTTGGAACGCGACCTCCCGTCCCGCCAGGAACAAGAGGACGCCGACAGGGTGGTCTGCCACGGAGACTTCTGCCTCCCCAACATCCTTATCGACCCCGATACCTCGCTGGTCGCCGGGCTCATCGACCTCGGCCGACTCGGACAAGCAGACCCCTACGCCGACATCGCGCTCCTGCTGGCGAACGCCCGCGAGACCTGGCCCAACGAAGACACCGCCCAACGGGCGGATCACGACTTCGCCTCCCGGTACGGCATCACCCTCGACCCCGACCGCCTGGACTTCTACCTACGACTCGACCCGCTGACCTGGTAGACCATGCTCGGCGTACGCTGAATCCGAAGAAACAAGCCAATCAGGACCAGACTACTTTTGCTCTCCTACGGGGTGCCCTCGGCGTTGTAGTAGCGCGTCAGCGGGGTGGACAGCGACCTGTCGCCGTCGCTGGCCGCGACTGTGCGCAGCAGGTACTTGTAACCGTCGCCGGCCGACATCACGCGCATCGAGACCGTCACCCAGGCCGCCCTTCTCCGTCTGCTCACAAGGTGAGCAGCGGCCCGCTGACGGCGGGCTCAACCTCGATCTGCAAGAGGCGTG
>ERZ1645187.2679-NODE-2679-length-15483-cov-11.266334_pt1 | contig 15483 bp, 11 predicted proteins | sample MGYA00575352_ERZ1645187 | MGnify/ENA primary metagenome ERZ1645187 (study PRJEB40837, sample SAMN11349314) | freshwater sediment metagenome | isolation source: river sediment | host: Sediment | place: India: Wazaribad , New Delhi | collected 2017-02-21 ...
TGATTTTCGGCGTCGGCTCCATCTCCGGCAACGGCGGCATCGCCGCCGCCAAGGAGCGCGGCAAATGGGCCATCGGCGTGGACACCGACCAGTACAACACCCTCGTCGACCAACAGGACGTCCTCCTGACCTCCTGCCTCAAGCGCATGGACCGCGCCGTCAACCAGGTCGTCTCCGCCGCCCTCGACAACCAGTTCTGGGGCGGCACCCGCTACGTCGGCAATCTCGCCAACCACGGCGTCGGCCTCGCCCCCTACCACGATTTCGAGGACCGCATTCCCGAACGCCTGCAGAAGGAAATCGTCGACCTCCAGCGCCGCATCCTCGACGGCACCGTTTCCACCGGCTGGAAGGCCAAGCCCCTCGCCCAGCCCAAGAAGAAGGCCAAGGCCGACGACGCGGACAAGGCCCAGGACTAGCCTCCCCCCATGATCACCCCCGTCTTCTCCCGCCTCTTCGGGCCGCGGCCGAAAACCGTCGTCGGCATGATCCACGTCCCCGCCCTGCCCGGCACGCCCCGGCACGCCGGCGGCCTCGCCCCCATCCTCGACCGGGCGCTCGCCGAAGCCGAAACCTACCGCGCCTGCGGCATCCACGCCCTCATGGTCGAAAACATGCGCGACGTCCCCTACGTGCAGCGCCCCGGCCCCGAAACCACCGCCGCCATGGCCGTCGTCGCCCGCGAAGTCAAGCGCGCCCAGCCCGCGCTCCCCCTCGGCCTCCAGATCCTCGCCGGCGCCAACCGCGAGGCCCTCGCCGCCGCCCTCGCCGCCGGCGCCGATTTCATCCGCGCCGAAGCCTTCGTCTTCGGCCACGTCGCCGACGAGGGCTACATGGATTCCTGCGCCGGCGACCTCCTGCGCTACCGCAAGGCCATCGGCGCCGAGCACGTCGCCGTTTTCACCGACATCAAGAAAAAGCACTCCGCCCACGCCGTCACCGCCGACGTCGACGTCGTCCAAACCGCCCACGCCGCCGAGTTCTTCCTCTCCGACGGCCTCATCCTCACCGGCGCCGCCACCGGCGAGGCCGCCTCGGCCGACGAACTCCGCGCCGTCCATGCCGCGACGAAGCTGCCCGTCCTCGTCGGCTCCGGCATCACCGCCGACAACCTCAAGACCTATCTCCCCTTCGCCGACGCCTTCATCGTCGGCTCGCACTTCAAGCGCGACGGCTACTGGGAAAACCCCCTCGAACCCGCCCGCATCCGCCGCCTGCTCGACGCCTTGGCCTAGGCTTGCCCCGGCCGACCGGTTCCGCTAAACTGTTGCGGCGTGGAACCACCCTCTCACGGAGCCGCATGAAAAACGCCCTGCTTCTCGCCGCCGCCCTGCTCGGCCTGCTGGACCGCGATGCGGCCGCATGGAACGCGCGAACCGAATACCTGCATCCCACCTCGCACGTGTCCGCCTCCGGCGAATATGCCCTGTTCGTGGATCCCTCCGACATCATGGGCAGCGGACCGGCGGACTACCGCCTGGCCCGCCACGGCGAAACCGTCTGGACCAACCGCTTTCCGTTCTCGCTCTGGAACGCCGCCGTTTCCGATTCCGGTGCCGTGGCCGGCTGCGCCTACAGCCACGGGTGGGAAGGCTATCCGCGCAAGGATTCCGACGACCGCCTCGGCGATTTCTCCGTCGTCGTCCTCGCGTCCGATGGCGCGCTCGTCGCCCAGGACGTCCATCCCCGCCAATCCGGCGGCATGGACAATCCGCCCGTTCCCGTCGCGCTCGCCGTGTTCTTCGACGGCCTGCGCACCAGCGCCGTCGTCCGGGTGGACGGCACGAATCGATATGCCGACGGCGAAGAATGGTGGATCTACGATCTGGCCAGCGGCGAGCGCCGAACCATCCTCGAACCGGAAACCAATATGCCGGACCACGGCGCATCTCTTTCCGTCGTCGCCGCCCAGCCGCTGCCCGACACGCCGCTCGTGCTCGTCCATTGGTGGCGCTGGGGTTCCGGGAAACGCAACGGCGAGTTCACCCTGATCGATGCCGGCGGCCGGCGGGTGTGGTCGTTGATCCTACCCGAGGATTATGATCCGCCACCCCCGGATCGATGGGATGGCACCCTCTTCCATCACGTCCAGCAACACGGCGCCGTCCTCGGCGTCGGCCCCGGTCCCTCCTTCGACCTCTACCACGTCCGCGACGGCCAGCGCGTTTCCTACGCCGTCGAATCCGCCGAAACCGGCAAGTGGCAAGTCCGTGAAACCGGCCGCGTTCCCTACCAGTGGACCGCGCCGGCCGCCGATACCAACCCGCCGCCGGCGACGGCGGCGCTGGAAAATCTCGGCGAGATCCCCCTCGCCGCCGGCGGCGGCGAAGGGTCCAACGCCTTTGCCGGCGTCGAGGCGTTCGATTTCGATCCCGACGGCACGATCTGCGCGCTGAAGGATCCGCGCGGCCAGCCGAGCCTGCTCCATCTGACGCCACAGGGCGAAATCCTCGCCGAACTCCGCCTGCCGGAAGACGCGCCGCCCGACTATCCCTACGCCATCGGCCCCGCGTCGGTCGGGAACCAACGCTTCGTCGTGGGCTACCCGGTGACCAACCTCGTCGCCCGCTGGTATCTCGCGGATTTCGCGTCGAACGAAATCCGCCGAATCGTCCAAACGGACGACTCGTGCCCGAACGCCTGCGCCGGCTTCCCCGACGGCCGTTTCGTCGCCATAACGGCCCTCCGGCACAAGATCAACGGCGGCCATGGCCTCGCGCTGTTCGATCCCGACGGCAAAACGCTGTGGACCGTCGAAGACGACAACGGCTTTTCCCACAAGCCCGATGAATTCCTCAGCCCCGAAGACGTCGCCGTCGCCGGCTCCAACCGCATCGCCGTGCTCGACGACGTCCGCGACTCGCTCCAATTCTTCGACGACCGCGGCCACTTCCAAGGCTTCGTGGATCTCGAAAAAATCTGGGACCGTAAGCCGAACTATCCCACCGATCTGGCCGCCGACGCCGACGGCGGATTCATTCTCTACGACTTCAACGCGAAGGAAACGCTGCTGTGCCTCAACGGCGACGGCACCATCCGCCGCGCGTCGTCGCCCCGCCGCGCGGACGGCAGCTTGTTCCGCGTGTACGACGGCGTCAAACGCTCCCCCCAAGGCGACCTGTGGACCTGCGACGGCCAGAGCCTCCTGCGGCTGGACGCCCAGGACCGCGCCGACCTCGTCCTCGGCCCCGCCGCCGATCCCGCCGCGCTGGCCGACCCCGGTCTGGCCGTCGTCGGCCCCGGCGACCGCGTCTACGTGGCCGACGAGCGCACCAAATCCATCCATGTCTTCGATGCCGCCGGAACCCCGCTGGGCCGCTGCCAGCCCGCGCCGGATGACGTGAAGGAAATCAGCCGCGTCAGCCATCTCGCCTTCGCCCCGGACGGCCATCTGTTCGCCGCGCTGGATTTCGACGCCAAGGACTATCTGGAATTCGGAACCGACTTCGCCCGGATCGGCTGGTCGCCGACGCCGCCGACCGACCGGTTGTTCGGCGAGCAGCGCTTCTTCCAGCCCCACGGCACGAACGTGTGGATCAAGGGCATGCACGACCTCCTGCTGTTCGATGCCGCCGGCAACCTGTTGCGGAAAATATCGCGCCGCGCCAACGGCCAGTGGCTGGAACGACCCGATTTGGCCGCCGTCGCGCCCGACGGATCGATCGCCATCCGGGCCTTCAGCCAAGATCTGGGGAATTCCATCAGCGTTTTCGATGCGGACGGCAACGCCGTTGCGACCTTCGACGTTCCGTACCACGCGAGGTTTTCCGACTGGTGCCCCTTCGCTCCGCTGATTTTCGACGGCGAGCGCATTTTCGCCCGCGACGGCAATCAAGTGGCCGTCCACGGCATCCGCGGCGAACTCCGCGGCGTCTTCTCCTTCGCCGATGCGGAAGAGGCGAAGAAATGGACCGGCCCCTTCCTCGCCGCGGACGGCCGCGAGCTGTGGTTCGTCGCGGCCGAAGCCCGGACCGTCCACCGCTTCGCCGTCCCTTGATCCGTCCCGCCGGCAATAAAAAGCCGCGGCCCACGTCGGGACCGCGGCGCGGGAATTCCCGGCGGCTAGTTCGGCGTGAACACCGCGCGCAGATGGACCTCCGCGATGCAGTCGTTGACGTTGTTGCCCACCTCGATCTTGCAGGCCGTATTGGCCGGCATCGACACCGCCCCGCTGAACGGCGACGCATGCCCCGCGTTGTGGAAGCCGCCCGCCCCCGCCACCCCTTCGTTCACGGTGAATTCCAAAGGAACGTCGATGGGCGCGCCGCCCGCGATCAGATCGATCGTCGTCCAGGTGGCCTCGATCCGGACCGTCCCGGCCGCCGGCGTCGCCGCCGTCTGCACGGTCCATGAACTTTCCCCCAAAACCCGGCTCGTCCGGTCCAGCAACACCTGCGTCACCGCCGGCGGCGGCAGGGTCGTCGCGTCGTCGTCCGCCTGGTCCACGACGTCCGCCGCGTTGGTGTTGACGACCGCCGTCGTCGCCGCGGCCTCGTCCGCGTCGTCCCCGCCGTCGTCTTCGCAGCCCGCCGCCATCAAGGAAACCGCCGCCGCCGCCGCGCCGGCGATCAGGAACCGCCGCCAATCCGTCTTCCGCATCGCATCCTCCGGGTTAAACCAACGGGCGCCGCACGTGCGTTCGGCCCCTCGGAATACGCAGCGGAACGGCGCGGACGCGCGCCCGCCCCCGTCCCTGTGCCTGCGTTCTCATGCTGCAGACAATAGCCGCCGGCCTCCGTGAAGACAAGCCTGCCCGGCGCGGCCCCGTTTTCCACACCGTGGAAAAATCGGGCAAAGTTTTTACGTTCCGTGGAAAAACCGCCGAAAGTTTTTACGTTCCGTGGAAAAATCGGGGCGGGCGCGGCGCGCGGATTGACGCCGCCGCCCGGGTCGCGGTAGAATCCGCGCCAGAAAGGCGAAATTTCCGACCATGGATGCGGAAGACACAGGCGACCGGCGCGGCGAGCCCCCGGCCGACTCCGCCCCCGAGCTCCAGCCTCCGCCCGGCGGCGCCCCTTCCCCGCCGGATTCCTACGCCCGCCTGAAGGCCATCCTCGACGCCTTGCCCGACATCCTGTTCGTGCTGGACCGCGACGGCTGCATCCTCGATTTCCACGCGCCGCACCCGGAACTCCTCTTTGCCGTCCCGGCCGATTTCCTGGGCCGGCACGTCGCCGACGTGCTGCCCGCCCCCGCCGCCGGCATCGTCCGCCAGGCGTTCGCGGAAGCCGTCGCCACGGGCCGCCACCAAGGCGCCGCCTATCCGCTGCCCGGCCCCGACGGCGAACGCTGGTTCGAACTCTCCATCGCCGCCCAGGACGGCCACCAGGCCGCCGCCAGCCGCTTCGTCGCCATCGCCCGCGACGTCACCGACCGCCGCCGCGCGGAAGAGGTCCGCCTCGAAAGCGAACGGAACTACCGCATGCTCACGGAGGGCATGCAGGACGTCGTCTGGATCCTCGACGTCGAGGCCCGGCGCTTCACCTACGTCAGCCCCTCCGTCGAACGGCTGCGCGGCTACACCGCCGCGGAAGTCCTCGCCCAGCCCCTCGAGCATGCCTGGACGCCGGAAGAACACGCGCGCCTGGAGGAATTCACGCGCCGGTCCGTCGCCGATTTCCTCGCCGGCCGGATCACCGAAGACACCTACGTCACCTACGAAATGCTCCAGCCCTGCAAGGACGGCTCCGTCGTCGCCTCCGAAATCGTCGCCCGCCTGGTCCGCAACAAGCGCACCGGGCGGATCGAAGCCCACGGCGTCACGCGCGACGTCTCCGCGCGCAAGCGCGCGGAAGCGGCCCTGCGCGACAGCGAACAGGCCTACCGCATGCTCACGGAGGGCATGAAGGACGTCGTCTGGGTCCTCGACGTCGAAACCCGGCGCTTCACCTACGTCAGCCCCTCCGTCGAACGCCTCCGCGGCTACACCGCCGCGGAAGTCCTCGCCCAGCCCCTCGAACAAGCCTGGACGCCGGAGGAGCGCGAACGGCTCTTCGCGCTCCTGCAGGGCTACGTCGCCGATTTCCTCGCCGGCCGGATCACCGCCAGCACCTACGTCCCCATCGAATTCCTCCAGCCCTGCAAGGACGGGACCGCCGTTCCCTCCGAAGCCATCTGCCACCTGCTGCGCAACGCGCGCACCGGCCGCCTCGAACTGCACGGCGTCACCCGCGACATCTCCGCGCGCAAGCACGCGGAAGACGCGCTGCGGGAAAGCGAGATCCGGTTCGAACAGGTCGCCCGGCAAAGCCGCGCCTTCGTCTGGGAGGTCGATGCCGACGGCCGCTACATGTTCGTTTCCCCCGTCGCGGAAGACGTCCTCGGCTACCGCCCCGACGAAATCGCCGGCCGCCTCTGCTTCTACGACCTCCATCCCGCGGAAACCCGCGAGGCCTTCCGGACCGCCGTCTTCGACGCCATGCGCCGCCGCGAAAGCTTCCGCGACTACGAAAATCCCATGGTGGCCAAGAACGGCCGCACGATCTGGGTCTCCACCAACGCCATCCCCCTGCTGGACAAGGACGGCGCCCTGCTCGGCTACCGCGGCGTCGATTTCGACGTCACCGACCGGAAACTCGCCGAAGAAGCCCTGCGCGAAAGCGAAGCCCAGCGGCGCGCGATCAACGACAACCTGCCCGACGGCCTCGTCTACCAGATCGATTCCGGATCGGACGGCCAGGAACGCCGTTTCTCGTTCGTCAGCCAAGGCGTCGAGCGCCTCCACGGCGTCTCCGCGGAAGTCGTGTTGCGGGATCCCATGGCCATCTACGGCCAGGTGCTGCCCGAAGACCTCCGGGATGTCGCCGCGCAAGAAGTCCAGGCCGCGGAAAATCTGACGCCGCTGCGGGTGGAAGTCCGTCTCCGGCTGCCGTCCGGCGAAATCCGCTGGCGCCTCTTCGCTTCCGCCCCGCGCCGCCTCCCCAACGACCACCTCGTCTGGGACGGCATCGAAATCGACGTCACCGACCGGAAACTCGCCGAGGAAGCCCTGCGCGAAAGCGAAGCCCAGCGGCGCGCGATCAACGACAACCTGCCCGGTGGACTTGTCTACCAGGTGGACAGCGGCGCAGACGGGAAGCAGCGGATCGTCACCTTCATGAGCAAAGGCGCCGAGCGGCTGCACGGCGTCCCGGCGGAGGACATCATGCGGGACTCGTCGGTCTTCTACCGGCAGTTCGTCGCGGAGGATCTCCCCCGCGTGATCGAACTCGAGGCCCAAGCGATCGCGGCTATGACCCCCTTCCAAGCGGAAGCGCGCATCCGCCTGCCGTCCGGCGAAATCCGCTGGCGCCTCTTCGCTTCCGCCCCGCGCCGCTTGCCCAACGGGCATCTGCTCTGGGACGGCATCGAAATCGACGTCACCGACCGGAAACTCGCCGAAGAAGCCCTGCGCGAGAGCGAAGCCCGCTTCGCCGCCAGCACCGAAGCCAGCCGCTCTTTCGTCTGGCAGGTGGACCCGGAAGGCCTCATCACCTACGTCAGCCCCATGGTGGAAAAAGTGCTGGGCCGCCGGCCCGAGGAAATCGTCGGCCGGCTGCACTTCTACGATCTGTTGCCCAAAGCGGACCGCGCGGAGGTTAAAAACCTGGGGCTGGCCCTGATGGCCCGCCGCAAGGCCATCAGCGGCTTCGAAAACCGCAACGAAACCGGAGACGGCCGGCTGATTTGGGTCTCCAGCAGCGCCAACCCCTTGTTCGGACTCGACGGCACCTTCCTGGGCTACCAGGGCATCGACACCGACGTCACCGCGCGCAAGCAGGCCGAGGAGGCCCTGAAAGCCAGCGAAACCCGGTATCGCGGGCTGATTGATTTCGCGGTGGACGGCATCCTGCTGGGCGACCCGGACGGCGTCATCACGGATGCCAACGCGTGCATGTGCGCGCTCACCGGCCGATCGCGCCGGGAACTGGTCGGAATACACGTCGCCAAGCTGTTCGATCCGGAGACGCTGGACCAGACCCCCCTGCGTTTCGACCTTGTCCGCAAGGGCAAAACCGTGACGTGCGTGCGCAAGATCATCCGCCCGGACGCGTCCGAAGTCTTCGTCGAAATGCACAGCAAGCAGATGCCCGACGGCACCTACCAGTCCATCTTCCACGACATCACCCGGCGCAAGCAGGCCGAAGAGGCGCTCCGGCGGTCGGAAACCAAATACCGGCAGCTGCACGAAACGATGCGCGACGCCTTCGCCACCGCGGACATGCGCGGCCGCATCCAGGACTTCAACCCGGCCTTCCGGAAACTGACCGGCTATTCCGCCGCGGAACTCCGGCAGATGAACTACCGCCGGCTCACGCCGCGCAAATGGTGGGCCCGCGAAGCGCGGATCCTGGAAAAGCAAGTCCTGGCGCGCGGCTATTCCGACGTCTACGAGAAGGAATACCGCCGCAAGGACGGCTCGCTCGTCCCCGTCGAGCTGCGCACCATCCTGATCCGCGACGCCGCCGGCCGCCCGTCCGGCATGTGGGCCATCATCCGCGACGTCGCGGAACGCAAGCGCGCCGAAGAGGCGCTGCGGCAGGCCCACGACGATCTCGAACGGCGCGTCCGGGAGCGCACCGCGGAACTCGTGGCCTCGCAGCTGGCGCTGGCGGAAAGCGAAGAACAGTTCCGCCAGATGGCGGAAAACGTCCAGGACGCCTTCTGGCTGATCGACGCCCGGACGCTCCAAGCGCTCTACGTCAGTCCGGCCTTCCGTAAAATCTGGAACTGGCCCGTCGATAAGAACGTGGTCCGCTGGTTCGCGCACATCCATCCGGAAGACCGCGAACGCATCCTCCGGGCTTTCAAGAACGGCCTGAAAACCGGCGTTCCGGGCACGGTGACCTACCGCCTGGTCTGGCCCGACGGGTCGATCCGCTGGATCGAATCCACCGGCTCCATGATCCGGGATGCGCGCGGCCGCCCCAGCCGCGCCGCCGGGTTGCACCGCGACGTCACCGAACAACGGCGCCTGGAGGCGGAACTCCTCAAGGCAACCGAATCCGAACGCCAGCGCATCGGCCGCGACCTGCACGACAGCCTCGGCCAGTCCCTCACCGCCATCGGCTATCTGGCCGACGCCGTGCGCGAGGATCTCGTCCGCCATAAGCGCCCGGAAGCCCGGGACGTCCGGAAACTCGGCCGCCTGATCGAACGAACCGCCAACCAGTCGCATGCGCTCGCGCGGGGACTGCTGCTGGCGGACCTCAAGCGCGGCGGCCTCGCCGCCGCGCTGCAGGAACTGGCCTTCCGCACCCAGGAGCTGTTCGGCGTCGCCTGCCGCTATTCCGGCCCGGCCCTCCTCCCGCCGCTCGACGCCAACGTGTCGGGACAGCTCTATCGCATCGCGCAGGAAGCCGCCACCAACGCCGCCAAGCACGCCCACGCCAAGCGGATCGACGTCCGCTTGGCGAAAGAGCGCCGGGATCTGCTCCTGTCGGTGCGGGACACCGGCACCGGCCTCTCCAACAAGAAACCCCGGGCCGGCGGCTTGGGTCTGGACATCATGCGCTATCGCGCCGGCCTGATCGGCGCCACGCTGGAAATCGAAAGCCGGCCGAACCGCGGCACGACGGTCCACTGCCGCCTGCCGCTCCCCGCCCACAAGAGGAAAAAATGAAAGCCAAGCCCGCACCGAACGGCCGAAAAAAAACGGTGTTGATCGTGGACGACCATCCGCTCCTCCGCGACGGTCTGGCCAAGGTCATCAACCAGCAGCCGGATCTGGCGGTGTGCGGCGAGGCCGCCGATGCGCGCAGCGGACTGGCCGCCGCCGCCAAGCTCCGCCCCGACGTGGTGATCGCGGACCTGACCATGGACGACGGCAACGGCCTGGACCTGATCAAGGATCTGCATGCCCGGGAGGCCAAGCTGCCCATCCTGGTGCTTTCCATGCACCACGAAAACCTCTACGCCGAGCGGGCCGTGCGCGCCGGCGCGCGGGGCTACGTCATGAAGCGCGAACCGGTGGGCCACGTGATCGCCGCCCTGCGCAAGGTGCTCCAAGGACACGTGGCCTTGAGCGAGGAAATCGTCAGCCGCCTGCTGGGCGCGCCGCACAACCACGCGCCCGCCGCGGTGGCCGATTCGCCGGCCGACGTGCTCAGCGACCGCGAACTGGAAGTGTTCCGGCTTCTGGGAAGCGGCCAGGGCACGCGCCAAATCGCGAAAACGCTCCGGTTGGCCACCAGCACCATCGAATCCTACCGCTCCGGCATCAAACAAAAACTGGGCTTGGCCAGCGCCACCGCGCTCGTCGCCCGCGCCGCCCAGTTCGTCGCAAACGACGCCCGGCGCTGACTCCCCCGCCCCCTGTTTTCCGCTACCCTCTTTCCGCTTTTTCCATGATGTCTAGCTTTTGCGCCGTCGTGCTAGGGTATGCATGGTTATGAAAGTGGTGCGCCCCTAGTTGCAACGAATGTTCCGAACGTGAGATACGGCATTTCCATCTCCGGCCCCATTCATTGGGCGATTTCATTGGGCCGGATTCCGGACGACATCGCCCAGCGGATCCAACACGCCCTTTCTCCGTTCCGGATCGATGCCGACCTGTTCGACTCGGAAAATTTGCGGGGACCGGCCAAACAGGCCGAATTGATCGTCAAACTGGGCTATTGGCTGGCCATGGGCCAACTCACCGACAAGGAGTTCCGGACTTGGGCCGAACGCATTCCGCCCGAGGACAACGCCGGTTGGGACGTGGATCTGCTTCATGCCGCTCCCGGTTCGGGAATCCGGCACGTCCTGAAAATGGGCCCGCTGGCGACGAAGCCCGAAGCCTGCCTGGTGCAGGAAACGGCCTGGGGTCCCATGCCGTAAGGTCGGGAAATGCCGCTTCTACATATCCAAGCGGTTCGGCGGGCGATTTTGAACGGCCGATTTTCCAAAGACGTCGGACGGAAAATCAAGGATGGCCTGCGGATCTTCCTCGTGGAAGCGGCGCTGTTCGATCGGCCCGATTTGCGGGGATCGGCCAAGCAGGCGGAACTGGTCGTCAAGCTGGGGTATTGGGTGGCCAAGGGACAACTGACCGAATCGGAATTTCGCTTCTGGGTCGATTGCATTCCTGCGGAGGACAATATCGGCTGGGACGTGGTCTTGCTCGCCGGGCAAGCCGGTCCGAATTCCCGGCCCATCTTGAAAATGGGGCCGTTGGATTCGGAGCCGGAGGCATGTCTCGTGCAGGAACCGCTGGAAGCCCCCCCTCCATGAGAGGATCCGATCTTCGGGTCAAGAAGAGGAAACAAATGTTGCAGAAATTACTCGTCCGAATGTTCGGGGCCATGGCGGCGATCGGGCTGCTGGGTACCCTCGTCGCGTATTCGATCTGCGGAAAGATCGACGGCGACTACGTCGGTTTCCGGTCCGTCTTCTCCTCCGACCTCTCAACGCCGGATGACCCGTCCACGGCGCAGCCCGAAATGGACGGCATTCGGACGAAAGTCCTTGCCGGCGGCTGCGCGGGAATCTTGATCGGGCTGGGTCTGCCGGCCGGTTTTCGCGCCAGAAAGCGTTGAGCGCCCCGGCGGCACGCCGCGCGGCGGGAGCGCCTCACGCCCGAACGGACGCGGCGGGGCGGCGCAGCAGGAACAGCAGACCGCCCACCAGCGAATAGACGATCGTGATCAGCACGTAGACCAGCGCCAGCGCCAGCGCCTGCTCGCGGCTGGCGCCGCCCTGCGCGAAGAAGAACACGTAGAGGCTGTCGCGCACGCCGATGCCGAAGATCGAGATCGGCAGCGCCTCGCCCAGCGTGATCAGCGGCACGAAAATGCAGAAGTAGATGAACGGCACCGTCCAGGCCAGCGCCTGCGAGATGCAGAAGATGATCGCGATCGCCATCATCTGGAAAAACAGCGAGATGCCGAACACCCGCGCCAGCAGCGCGCGATCGGCGTGGTAGCCCGCCAGCGAGTCGAGGAACCGGTGCAGGAAGGCGTCGAGCTTGTGCAGCCGGTCCAACCGCAGGAACCGCCAGACGGCCACCAGCCACGTCCGCTGCACCAGTGCGAACACCAGCCCGGCCATCAGGCCGAACACCAGCACCGGCAGGAACAGGATGCGCTTGTCCGGCAGCCGCGACCAGCCGAGCGCGGAAAACAGCAGGCCCCAAATCGCCAGCGCCAGGAACCCCGTCAGCCGGTCGGCGAAGACCGACGCGAAGCTCTTGGCGGCGCCGCCGTGGCGGCTGGCGTCCACCACGCGGTAGGAATCGCCGCCGATGCTCGACGGCAGGAAGAGGTTGAAGAACGTGCCGATCAGGTAGCTCGACAGCAACGAGCCCAACGGCACCCGCACGCCGTCGGCCCGCAGCAGCATCTTCCATTTCCAGGCGCTGAGGGTCGTGTTCAGGAAGAACAGGCCGTAGATCAGCGGCAGCCAACCCCACTTCAGTCCCGCCAGCGCCGCGCGGAAGGCCGCGAAATCCACGTTGCGGTACAGCACGGCCAGCAGGCCGGTCATCACCCCCAGCTTGGCCAGCAGGACCAGATGCTTTTTCATTCGGCCGTTTTCCGGGTCTTGACCACCCGCGCGGGCACGCCCACGGCGATGGAATTCGCGGGGATCGGCTTGGTCGCCACCGCGCCCGCGCCGAGCGCGACGTGGTCGCCCAGGCTCGCGCCGTCGAGCACCTTGGCCCCGGCGCCGATCCAGCAGTCTTCGCCGATCTCCAGCGGGCCCTTCGTGCAGGTGCCCTTCTGCAGCGCCAGCGGGGTCGGATCGTCCAGATCGTACTCGCCGCCGCTCAGCAGATACGCGAACGCCGCAACCACGCTGTTCTTTTTCATGACCAGCTTGTTGGAGGAAAAGACGATGCAGTTGGCCGAGAAGCTGACGTTCTCGCCGATCTCGACGTCGCCGTTCTTGCAGTAGACGATCGTGTTGCGGCCGACGTACACGCGGTCGCCGAGGACGATCCCCGCGTTGTCCGCGCCCTTGGCGTCCACCACGCAGTTGTCGTCCAGCACCACGCCGGCGCCCAGGACGATCTTGTGCGGATGGCGCAGCGTCACGTTCCTGCCGAACACGACCTTGCGGCCGCAGGACTTGAAGAGAGACGGATACAGCTTCATCCGCAGGAACAGCCCCAGCGCCCCGCCCAGACCGCCGATCAGCGTGAAGAGAAGCTCGGCCCAGACGATCTGGCCGAGCCCCATGTCGCCGTACATCAGCGCGCGGTAGGCCCCGAACGCGGATCCCTGCGTGACTTCCTTGACCTTGAATTCCGCGGATTCGGCCATGGCTTGCCCTCCTCTATCCGTTGCGGAAGAACCGCCGGTGCCAGATGGCGATATTCATCAGCCCCCACAGCACGTGGTTGTGGTTCTGCTTCATCGACAGGTGTTCCTCGATCAGCCGGTCCACGAACGCCACGTCGAAGTCTTCGCGGATCAGCGGCGATTCGTGCAGCAGCGCGACCATGAAATCCTTGAGCTGCGTGCGCAGGAGGTTCTTCACGGGCAGGCTGTAGCCCTGCTTGCCGCGCCAGATGATTTCCTTGGGCAGGATGCCTTCCAGCGCCTTGCGGAAGATGTACTTGGTGGTCATGCCGCGCAGCTTCTGGTTGCCCGGGATCGTGCCGACGTACTCCACCAGGCGGTGGTCCAGCAGCGGCACGCGGATCTCCAGCGCCGAGGCCATGCTCATCTTGTCGGCCTTCATCAGCACGCTGTCGCTCATCATGAAGCGCGTGTCGAGATAGGCCTCGCGGTTCACGACGTCCCGCGTGGTGCACTTGGCCTGATAGTCGCGGACGCGCGCGAACGGATCGAACGGCACCTTGGCCTTGTAGGCGTCCGTGAACAGATGCTGCTCCAGGCGCGGATCCATGAAGTACTGCCAGCGCAGGTGCATGGCTTCCTCGGGCAGCAGCGAGCCTTCCACGAACCGCTTGAACATGTTGATCGGACCTTTTTTCGCCGGCCGGTCTTCCAGCCCCTTGGCCCACTTGCCCACCAGGTCGTGGCGCACCCACTTCGGCAGGAAGTTCAGGAACCCCGCGATTTTCGCCGCCTTGAAGCGGTCGTAGCCGACGAACACCTCGTCGCCGCCCTCGCCGCTCAGGCACACGGTGACGTACTGCTTGGCCTTCTGGCAGATGAACATCAGCGGGATCGACGACAGGTCCGTCATCGGCTCGTCCAGATGCCAGATCGACTTCTCGATGGAGGCCGCGTCCATCTCGTCGATGATCAGCACGCGGTGCTCGGTGCCGAAGTGGTCCGCCACCGTCTGGGCGTAGTCCAGCTCGCTGAACGTCTTGTCCGGGAAGCCGATGGTGAAGGTCTTGACCTTGCCCGGCCAGTGCTTGGCCATCATCGCCACGATCGTGCTCGAATCGAGTCCGCCGGACAGGAACGCGCCCAGGGGCACGTCGGAAATCAGCCGCAGCCGCACGGCGTCGTCGATCAGGTCGCGGATGCGCTCGACCATTTCGCCTTCGGAGCGGACCACGCCCCGCTCGGGCATCTGCAGGTCCCAGTACGGCTCGATGCGGAGCTGGCCGTTTTCCAGCACGGCCCAGTGGCCGGCCGGGATCTTGTGGACGTCTTCGAACGCCGTGTCTGGCGCCGGGACGAACTCGAAACCGAGGTAGGCATAGAGCGCCGCGTGGTTCACCTGCCGCGCCACCTGCGGGTCTTCCAGGATGCACTTGATCTCGGACCCGAACAGGAAGCGGCCGTTCTTGAAATAATAGTACAGCGGCTTGATGCCGATGCGGTCGCGCACCAGCCACAGGCGCTTCTTCTGCTCGTCCCACAGCGCAAAGGCGAACATGCCGATGAACTTGTGGACGACGTCGAAGCCCCATTCTTCGTAGCCGTGGGCGATGATTTCGGTGTCCGAGTGCCCCTTGAACACGTGCCCCTTCGCCTCGAGATCCGCCTTGATCTCGGCGAAGTTGTAGATCTCGCCGTTGAACACCACCTGGATCGCGCCGTCTTCGTTCGCCATCGGCTGGCGGCCGGCTTCGGTCAGGTCGATGATGCTCAGCCGCCGGTGGCCCAGCGAGACGCGTTCATCGCACCAGACGCCGTCCTGGTCCGGACCGCGGTGCGCGATGACGCTCGTCATCCGCTTCGCCAGCTCGGGGTCGCGCCAATTGAATCCGCAAATGCCGCACATGGCGCCGGCCTACTTCTTGAGGTAGCCGTTGGCGCGGTACCAGTCGCCGGTGATCTTGAGGCCTTCCTTGAGGCCCACCTTCGGCTCGTAGCCCAGCTCGCGCCGCGCCTTGTCGATCTTGAACGCCCGGTTCTGGCGGTACCAGTCCGCGCGCCGCCGGAACAGCGGCGGATCCCACGGCAGCGGCTTGTAGAGGAACTCCACCACCGCGCTCACCGCGTACAACGGCCAGAACGGCAGGTGCACGAACTTGCAGGGCTGGCCCATCGCCTCGGCGATCATCGCCACGATGTCCTTGATGTAGTAGTACTGCGCGTCGGCGATGATGTAGGTCTGCCCCTTCGCCGCCGGCTTCTCCGCCGCCAGCTCGTGCGC
>ERZ1645187.2680-NODE-2680-length-15480-cov-15.034295_pt1 | contig 15480 bp, 12 predicted proteins | sample MGYA00575352_ERZ1645187 | MGnify/ENA primary metagenome ERZ1645187 (study PRJEB40837, sample SAMN11349314) | freshwater sediment metagenome | isolation source: river sediment | host: Sediment | place: India: Wazaribad , New Delhi | collected 2017-02-21 ...
TAAACGAGGCTGCCATACAAGAGGCTTAGTTGGTAAGGCGTTGAAAAACCATCTGTTTCCGCTCCGCTGAGGTGTGCCCAAAGATGGCCCGCAAAAAACCAGGGTGAATACAGAACAGCCATTCCCATCGGGTATTTCATCACCCAAACGCCATCAGCTTGCGGCAAAGCCTGATAAAACCACATGGTGTTCTGGTATTTGTCAATAATACCCCTGACAACGTCAAAGTTGCGAAGCCCAAGATCATCATAGATAAAAGTGAAGGGGAGATAGAGGTAATAACCAAAAATATCCCACGATAAAATTTTATGAGGTGTGTGCGAAAAAACAATCCAACCCAAAGCAATGAGAATGGCTATGAGCACATAGACCGACAAATCGTAAGCTTTTGATTTATTCTGCATGTGAAGAAGAATTTCTGGTGTACATAGCTATAAATTGATTGTCAGACACTTCGCTCAGTGTATAATGGTCTTTAAGGATTTGCCTCAGCCCTTCCTGCGTTTCTTCGGCAATAAATTGCCTGTATTCCACAATCACAACGTAGGTAGCCAATGAATGTTTGTTGTCAGGAGTTGGATATCCTGTGAATCCCTTCATTTCAGACGCGTTTCGCAACACATCGGGTTTGCCGGCATTCCAGCTGAAAGCCATGAAACGTGAGGCCGAATTGCCCCTGAAATCAACCAATGCTTTTTCCATTCCGATGTAATTATGAAAATAATGCATCAACCAGTTTTTTGTGAAATTCATTGTCACTACCTGACTTTCGTCCGGTATTTTTTTCTCAAATGCCTCAATCTGGAGAATGTAATTATCCAACGGTTTCAGAAATTTGTGATGAATGCTTCTTGTTGAAATGCCGAAATACAGAACGAAAACAAGACTTATCATTTGAATAAAGGCGGGGAGCTGTTGTTTGCTTAGCCATACAACCCAAAGTATTGCCGTGAGTATGAGCAAACGAAGACCTACACTGCCTGCGGCATCGGCGCCATCGGGCAAAACAAAATAGAGGAATAGAAATGCGAGGGCCACAAACATCCAGATATCTGATTTGTGCCATTTTGTTTCTCTCTTTTTTTGAAGCAATCTGAAGAAAAACGTAATTACCGTGAGCAGGACGAGGAAGTAAAAGAGCTGTTTTGTTAGAGGCAACTCCGCCTTGAAATCGTATCCGACGAGCATTCTGAAGTTGATAAGGTCGGCAAATTTATTGGCTTCCGCGGGCCTGAATCCTTCGCTTTGCTGAAAATCCATGATGTCAATCAGGTAGAAAGCTGACAACACCAAAGCCGGAACGACCGCCAAAAACGTGGTGAGTGAGATGCTTAGTTTCAATGACCAATTGATGGGTTTTTGCTGAACGATTGCTGCAAACAGCTCAAGGATAAAATGTAAAGCAATCATTAGCAGCAATGTGTAAAAAACAAATAAATGGGTCAGGTAGGTGAGTAGCACCAGTGCACCAAAGCTTATGAGCGATATCGTGGTGAACGACTTGCTGTATTTCAAATACCAGCCTAAGCTGAAAAACATCAAAGCAATGCCCAGGCTGAAATTGTAATAGCCCATCATAAAAAGTGAGCTGTGTGTGAAGGGGAAGACCAGCAAACTCAATAAAACCGGTTTCCCGTGAATAGCTGTGATTAAAAAACGAAACCCATAAACAAAAGTGAGCAGATAAGTTGCAATGAATAGTTTTTCGGCCAGCCATGCCGGAAAAAACAAGTTCAGAATCGAAAGCAGATACACCCCGCCAAGGTTGCCGATCCAAACCGGATTCAGGTGAAAATAGGTTTGAAAAAGGTTTTCACCGCTTAAAAGACGGCCAATGACATTTGATGCAGTGAGATGTTTTGGTCCGTCGAGCGAGGCAACATACCATGTTAGAAACAGCGGAATAAGGCTTAAAACAGCAAAAATCAAAAAAATCAACGGCTCATAACGACTTAAAAACTTAGCAATCTTCGAGGTTTGCCCGTTGTCCATCTTACGTGATTTTATTTTATTGCTGCTTCTTTTCTCTTGTTTTCATACACCCAGTTGGCATCAATGCGTATCATTTCATCAATGCTGATGTTGCGTTTTTGGGCTTTTTCCCTGATCATTTCCATATACGACGGGCTATTGCGAATCCTTGTGATTGTGGCCTGAATCTCACTTAATGCATTCTCATCCCAATCGGCATGTTGTTGAATGGCATTGTAAAGTTCAGGAATGAACCCAAAACTGTAGCGTGACATATTGGCGTCGGTTTGTAAAAGGATGATGAAATCGGCTTCGAAGACACGTGTCATAAGGTCAATATCTGTTTTGTTGATCGCGGCACTGCCATCGCCCGGAATGATTTGCTTGTTGTAGTACCAGAAGTCATGTTTCCCGAAAGCCCTTGTGGCATAGCCACTTCCATACCACTGCCAGTAATAACTGTCGGCAACCACGATAACAGAGGGCATGCTGTCGGGTGTTTTTTTATCAAAAGTAAATTCAGGGTAGGGCATGGGTTTGTCGTGAGGCTTGCTGATAATATTGAGTCCTTCCCATAAATCCCTGTCGGGCGATCGCAGCTTTCCGGTCGTTTCGATTGATTTTGTTCCAAAATCAATGAACTGCCTGCCATTTAGCTGATTCATTGTTCGCAACACCGAGTCGAAAACCAGCCCCATGCCATAATACGACCAGTGGATGCCGCATTGCGGAAAAAGCCCGAAACGACAGCTGTCTTTGACAGCAGAGAAAAGACGGTTGCCGCTGATGACCGGAATCCCAGCTTTATTAAGTTCTTGAAAATAAGCTGTTTCGTTGGTAATTTGTTTCGTTTTGGGTGCATACCCATCCGGCAGATATTCCGGAAAAAAACTTCCTTTTCCGGGAGCAAGTACCACAATCAGGTGTTTTTTTTGCTTTTTGAGCCAGTTGTTAACTGCTACGGTCTGCTGAATATGCTTAGTTAGCGTATCATCGCCCACATAATCAAGTCCATAATAGGCTTTGATATAATTTAGCTCAAACAAATATCCTTCCTTTCCCTGTATCACACCTGCTGCATTCAGCGTGTCAAAAAAAGTGTACTTAAACTGATTGTGAAGCCTCACAAGATCGGCCCTGTAACCAATATGTTGTTCAAGATATTTGTTCAGGCTGTCCTGATAGCTGCCGTTCCACAGGTTTGTTTTGTTTAAAACAGGCTTCTGCGGAAGCAAAAAATATCCCTTCAAAGGTTTTATTTTCGGGATGTTGACCTGCTGTTGAACGAATGGAAGCACCAACATCAACACCAAAATCGTGAATAGAATATGTTTGATCGTGGTGGCTTTCATCTTAAAAACGGAAATAAATGAATGGATTGAAACCTGATGATGTTATTGCGCCCAGACTCAAGATGAAAAAGAGAGCAGAGGCAAACGTCAGCACCACAAGGGTACGCAGGCTATGCTGCTTATCAAACAATCGTTGTTGCCATTTCTCGAAGGAGGGAAAATAAGCCATGAATCCGAAAATAGCAGCAACCATCATTGTTATCCACACTTCGCGACTCACAAAAATGCTGTCGCCACCGCGAAAACTAAACATGCCTGCTGTAAAGTCCCACACCTGAGTCATTGTTGTTGACCTGAACAAAACCCATCCAACGAGTGTGATAATGAATGTTATAACAACACTTGGAAATTTGCCGATTGCAGAATAGAAACGCAGCAAAAACAGGCGGTCGGCAATCAGGAAGAGACCATGAAATGCCCCCCAAACAACAAAATTCCACGCGGCTCCATGCCAGAATCCTGAGATAAGAAAAACAAGCCACAGGTTGAAATACATCCTCCGTTGACTCACTTTGCTACCCCCTAGCGGGATATATAAATAATCCCGCATCCATCTGCCGAGCGACATATGCCACCTGCGCCAGAATTCGGAGATGTTTTGAGAGATGTAAGGATTGTTGAAGTTCTCAACAAAGTCGAAACCAATCATTCGGCCAAGGCCAATTGCCATATCCGAATAGCCCGCAAAGTCGTAATAGATTTGAAAAGCGTAGGCCAGAATGCCAATCCACAATACCGGTGTGGAGAGAAATGTGGCATCTGCCGAAAAAACACTGTCGGCATAAGCTCCCAACGGATTGGCTATCAGCACCTTTTTTGCTAAACCAAGGCTAAACCTAAAAAAACCTGTAATGCGGTTGTCAACATTTTCGTTGTTTCGCCTGTCTTCCAACTGATCTGCAACTTCGTTGAACCTGACGATGGGGCCGGCAATAAGCTGTGGAAACATGAGAATATACAAGGCGAGGTCGCTTACACTTTTTAACGGTTTATGCACACCACGGTAAACATCAACGGCATATGTCATCTTCTGAAAACTGAAAAATGAGATACCAATCGGCAAGGCAATTCTGGTCCAGGATATCGGTTGAATATTAAAAATACTGAGCACCGCATCAATGTTTTCGACAAAAAAATTGGCATATTTAAAGTAGAGTAACATGCCGATATTGAGTACAATACTAAGTCCGGTGAGCACTTTTTTCTTAGTGCCTGTACTTTGGTGCATTGATTTTACCAGGTAAAAGTCAACGACGATGCTGCCAAGCACAATGAAAATGAAATCGGGTGCACCCCAGGCATAAAAGAAAATGCTGGCAAGCAATGCAACATAATTCTTCAGTATCCGGGGACTGAGATAATATAAAATCAGGAATGCCGGCAGAAAATAAAGCAAAAACAAACTGCTGCTAAAAACCATGTTGCTGTGTTATTGAAGATTCAATATTTGACTGAATTTTTTTTGTTAGTGCCGCGGAAAGAACAACGCAAAGTGCTGTAGCATTTGAAAATGAACTTACCTTTTTATTTGTCCTGACTTAGCACCAATCTGTCGAGGGTGTTTATAATGAGGCGGTCCATATAAGGTTGATAGTCACCTGCAAACTGTTCCGTTACCCTGTTGGCGATGATAACACAAAGTGTAAGTGCTTCGTGTCCAAGCAGTTTGCTAAGCCCGTACAAGGCTGAAGATTCCATCTCGAAGTTGGTGATCTTAAGACCCTTGTGTTGAAAGCTTTCAATTTTAGGGTTCATCTCCGGATCGGCCAAGGGCAAACGCAGCACACGGCCTTGCGGACCATAAAATCCCGGTGAGGTGGCTGTTACCCCCACATAATATCCATCAGAAAGCTGCGCAAGCAATTTCTCAGAGCCTTCAACCACGTAAGGAGAAGGCAGAAGGGGGCTCCAGTGCATATGTGCAACGAAAGCCTGTGTCATCTGTTGGTCAATATATGCATCGCTTCCGGCGTAGAAATGTAGCAGCCCGTCGAGACCGAGTGCATAGCGGCTTGCAACAACACTGTCGCCAACAGCAATATCGCCCTGCAAAGCGCCCGAAGTGCCTAATCTGATCAATTTAAGGGTTTTATGTGTTTCTTTCGGACAGCGTTTTTCAAGGTCAATATTCGCCAGTGCATCCAGTTCGTTCAGCACTATATCAATGTTATCTGTACCCATTCCGGTGGATAGCGCACTGACTCTCATTCCTTTGTAGTAACCAGTATGTGTTACCAGCTCACGGTTTGAGACCTGGTGTTCGATGCTGTCGAAATAACAGGATATTTTACTAACACGGTTTGGATCGCCTACCAGCAACACAGTATCTGCCAATTGTTCAGGATGCAATCCAAGGTGATAAACCGATCCGTCGGGCTTCAAAACAAGCTGGGAATCCGGGATGATTCTTTTCTCCATATTTTTCAATTGTTTACGAGACTAAAGCTTTAATTTTGCAAAGTTAATGAATTGACAAATCGTTCCTAAGACAAGACGAGAAAATAAGCTTGCAAAGGTTACGATAATCCGAAAGAACCCGAAAAGTATGAGCAAAACCAACAGAGAAAACGGAGCCGCAGAAATCATCTCAATTGGCGATGAACTGTTGATTGGACAGGTAATAAACAGCAATGCCTCCTGGATGGGCGAACATTTGTTTATGTATGGCATTCCACTTAGACGCGTCACAACAATTGGCGACAGCGTTTCTGAACTGCATCAGGCATTGGACGAGGCACTCGGGCGGGTTCAGTTTGTTTTTTTAACGGGTGGTCTGGGGCCAACTTCGGATGATATCACCAAGCCGGCTTTGTGTAGTTATTTCGACGTCTCGTTGGTTTATAACCGGCAGGCCTACGAACAGGTTGAAGCGCTTTTTGCACGCCGGGGGATGAGGGTGACCGAACGAAACATGCAACAGGCTTATCTGCCATCCAATTGCACAGCCATTGAAAATAGCAACGGGACAGCTCCCGGAATGTGGTTTGAGCAGGATGATGCCGTTATTGTTTCAATGCCCGGCGTACCTTTCGAGATGAAGCCAATGTTGCTCGAAAAGGTAATACCTGAGATATTGCGTCGTTTTAGCACATCGAAATTTCTTTTCAAGACAGTTATGACAATGGGGGTAGGGGAGTCAATGCTTGCCGACCGAATCAAAGAGTGGGAGAATGCCCTGCCTTCCGGATTTAAATTGGCCTATTTGCCGCAACCCGGCATTGTACGGTTACGTATCGGGGGCCAATCAGACAATGTCGAAAGCTTACAGAATCAAATCAATGAGCTGGTTCAAAGTCTTTGTAAATTGATTCCGGAGTATGTGTATGGCTTTGATAATGAGATGCCTGAAGAAGCACTCGGTAAATTATTGGTGTCGAACGGGCTGACAATCTCCACCGCCGAAAGCTGCACAGGTGGATATCTGTCACATCTTTTCACCTCTATTCCGGGATCATCACGCTATTTTGTTGGATCTGTTGTGGCCTACGACAACATGGTTAAAGAAAAAGTTCTTGGTGTAAGTGGTGAAAGCCTTGAACTTGAAGGTGCTGTGAGTGAAGTTGTTGCTAAACAGATGGCAACAGGTGTCCGCAACCTGCTCAGCACCGATCTGGCTATTGCAACAACCGGCATTGCCGGCCCCGATGGCGGTTCACCGGAGAAACCGGTTGGAACTGTCTGGATAGCCATTGCAGGCGAAGCTTTCGTAATTGCCGAACGCTTTCAGCTCGGCGAGCACCGCGAACGCAATATCCGCAGGGCTGCTCTCACAGCATTCAACATGCTGAGGTCGGTGCTTAAGCAATAAAAAAAGCTGCCCAAAGACAGCTTTTCATAACAAAAAAAGTTTCTTGAATTATACGGTGGCACTTGAAACTTCGAGGTTTCGGTCCACTTTTTTAAACAATCCCTGCAAAACAGTGCCGGGACCAACTTCAACCACGGTCTTTACACCACTTGCAATCATGTTGTTCATGATATGTGTCCATCTGACAGGTGCTGTGAGCTGGGCAATAAGATTCTTCTTTATAATTTCAGGGTCTGTAACAGACTGTCCTGTAACGTTTTGATAAATAGGACACATGCCTTTGTTAAATTTGGTGGCATGAATGGCTTCGGCCAGTTCAACACGGGCAGGCTCCATCAGCGGTGAGTGAAAAGCGCCGCCAACCTTGAGCGGGAGTGCACGTTTTGCGCCGGCAGCAAGTATTTTTTCACAAGCAATGGCTACTCCCTGTTCGCTGCCTGAAATGACAAGCTGGCCGGGACTGTTGTAATTTGCCGGAACAACAACGGCGTCTTTGATGAGCGCACAAATGTTTTCAACTTCTTTGTCGTCAATTCCCAAAATGGCTGCCATTGTTCCCGGAACAGCTTCGCATGCAGCCTGCATTGCTAAAGCACGTTTGTAAACCAATTTCAATCCATCTTCAAACGACAAGGTTTTGTTGGCTACAAGGGCCGAAAATTCACCCAAAGAGTGACCGGCAACCATATCAGGTTTGAATTCATCACCCATCACTGCGGCAAGAATCACTGAGTGCAAAAAGATGGCGGGTTGCGTAACTTTTGTCTGACGCAGGTCTTCTTCAGTTCCTTCAAACATCAGATCAGTGATGTTGAACTTGAGGATAGTGTTGGCTTTTAGAAAGAGCTCCTTTGCTTTGGCAGATTTTTCAAACAGCTCTTTACCCATTCCTGGAAATTGGGCGCCCTGCCCTGGAAATACGTAAGCTTTCATAGTAGAAACAGTTCGTTTTATTGCTTAAGACGCTTAAATACACCCGTTTAGGGTTTTATCAAAAGCATGCAAAGATAGTCATTTGCCTGCTTGGTAGAGGTATTACTGAATGTAATATGGAAGTATTGTTGATTTCTTTTTGTTCAACCTATTGATTTACAATTTGTTGAAACAGTTGAAAAACTTATCAACAAATGCAGTTTTTTTAATTGACTTTGATAATTCCGATCTGACACAAAAAACGTAATCTAATGTAGTTTATTCTGAATCAGACTAATAAACTCTGCCCTCGTTTCCATGCGCTGAAAGGCACCGGTGAAGTCGCTTGTTGTAGTAACGGCACTTTGTTTTTGAACGCCCCGCATTGACATGCAGAGGTGCCTTGCTTCGATCACCACGGCCACACCCAGCGGATTCAAGGCATTCTGGATGGCGTCTTTAATCTGTGAAGTGAGGCGTTCCTGCACCTGTAAACGGCGGGAATAGGCTTCAACGACCCTGGCAATTTTGCTCAAACCGGTAATATACCCGTTCGGAATATACCCCACATGCGCTTTGCCAATAAATGGTATCATATGATGTTCGCAAAGCGAGAAGATTTCTATGTCTTTGACAATGACCATTTCGCGATAGTCTTCTTTAAATTTCGCCGACAAAAGTATTTCCTGAGGATCGTGGTCATAACCTTGCGTGAGAAATTGAATAGATTTTGCAACCCTGCGGGGTGTTTCAAGCAATCCTTCACGTGCGGGATCTTCGCCTATGAGTTCGAGGATAGCGTGATAATGCTTTTCGAGTGCTTCGAGTTTTTCCGGGGCATACTTCTCGATTTTTTCATAATCCAGAAGTCCTTTTGGCAATTTACTCATATGTGATTCAATATGAAATTAGTTGGATTAACTTTTGTTTTTTTTAATCACCGCACCCACTTCCAAAAAAGTGAAAGCCATGTAATAAACAAATATAGTGATTAAAAACGGAATCGTTTCGCTACGGAAATAATAAAGGTATGCGACGATAACTCCGAGGTAAAGTATCAGTTTCAATGAGCTTGCAAGCATAAAATAGTTTGCAAAGCTGCTGAACTTTTTGTTTTGTGCTTTTTGATTCATCCAAAACAGCAGGCTGTTGACTGATAAAAACAAAATCAGCAAAAAAGGCCATGCCCGGGTATGCCATGCAGGATCAAGCTTTGCTTGTGCATAAAAACTCAAAGAAGCCAAAATAGCTCCTAACCCAAATTGCTTTAAAAAGAAGGATTGGTATTTTTGATTCATATCAACTTTTGTGTATAAAATCTTTTAGTGCAAAATAAAGGGCTAAAACAACGCCAAGCAATGAAAAAATTAGTTTAAACAAAGGAAACGACCAGCCGGTCAGCTCATCCAGTTTGAAGCCTGCGAAAACAAATAACAGTATAATCACAATCATTTGAAATGCAAGTGATGAATACCGTGCATAAGCATAAAGGGATTTATTCCTGTCGTCGGACAGTTTTGGTTTACTCTTTTGCATCGGGGAGTGTGCCTGTCATATCGCAGCGGCCGGAGTATTTTGCGCCAAGCTCGATGGCTATTCTGCCTGTTTTGAGGTCTCCGGTAACAACAGCACCTGATTTCAGGCTGGTCAGGTCGGTTGCCTGGAGGTTTCCTTTCAAAATGCCACTTATATCTGCATTCTGGCAGCTGATGTTTCCTTCAACTTTGCCAGAGCTTCCGATAACGATCCGGCCTTCGGATTGGATTGATCCGATGAGCTCTCCGTCAATTCTGAAATCACCTTTAAGTGCAATATCGCCTGTTATCTTCGTGCCATGTCCGATGATATTCCTTGCGGCAGAATCACTTACAATATCAGTAAATTTTTTCATGATTTTCAGTTTATTTTGTGATATAGTGTTTTTTTCGGAATTTTTCATATTCAGCCTCGTCTTTCAACCTGTAAAACACCGGATAATTTACCATCGAAATCGGGTTCACGCTGATATCCTGACGTGTGATGCCACCAAAAACATAGTCTGAGAGCTGAAGCGCGTTTGCATAGTCCAAAGCTGCAGTGCTGCTGCTGAAGTTGCCGATTGTCACGAGTGATCTGTCGTTGTCGAGCAGCAAGCTTTTGATGATAAGTTGCGCACTTTTGAAATCTTTATTGTTAAAATCCGAAAGCCTCACCTTTAAAGGATCAATACGCACAGATTCACTTTTTGCAACGATCATCACCATATGTGCTTCATTTTCGGCAAAAACATAAACGGAGCTTTCAGCTTCTGCAGAAGCTGTATCACCCGGCAGATCAGGCACTTCGATATTCATATTGAACTCCTTGTTCATATTGCGCAGAATAGCAGCTGCCGGACTGGCAACCGGATGCGTGGGATAGGTTTTTACAATGGTTTCAAGTGCCACAGCCATTGAATCAACCGTTTCGAGCCTTCCTTTTGCAATAGCCCTCAAAAAATCGAAACGTGGAAGCAAATCCACATCTTCGGGATACAGGTTTCGGGCTTTGTTTGTGTTGAGCATTACCCTGAAAAATTCTTCATTTTTGTAGGCGTCGAAGGTCTGTTCGTAAAATGCGAGCGAGGCATCGGCCACTGCTGCCTTGCGGACAAAATAGTCAGGGTCTTCAATCACCCTTGCATAGTCAGTATTTGGATAATTGCTTAAAATCAGTTGTTTAAAATGCTCTGCCTCGCTTGTATTGCCAAGTTGGGAGTGCATCTTATATTGTGCATACCACGACTGCAAACTGTATTCACTTTGCGGGAAACGTGTGTTAAGCTGTGTGTAAGCGTCAATTGAGCGCGGAAAATCCTGGAGTTTTTCTTTGTAGGAATAGCCAAGGTTGTTGAAAGCATCTTCGATTTGTTTCAGTGATTCTGTTTTTGCTTCATCGGTGAGTGGGATATCGCGGAGATAGTATCCTTTATCGCGGTCGGTAAATTTTGCCGTACTGTCACTTGAACCGCCGCCGGGAGCGTTTCCGTCGAGTGCCACACTTTCGATGCTTTCGAAGCTGATGCTTTGTTTGTCGCTGATGCGCCAGTTGTCTTCGAGTTTGCGCCGCCCCCATTTTCTCAAAAATTCGGTATAGCCAAAACTCAGGGTGTTCGGATTGTAAAAATACCATTCAGCGCTTTGGCTCACATTGGATGTGCGATCAACAAACTGATTCGACATCAATACGTTGCGCTCTGTTTCGCGTTCTTCTGCTTCGCGTTTTCGGTCGGCTTCTTCAAGCGATTTGATAATGCCGTCAATCACCGCCATGCGGGCTGTTGAGTCCATGTTGGCCAGCTTCAAAAGGCTGTCCTGACGCTTGATGGTGGTCAGGTCTTCTACAAGTTCACTAAGAATGGAGGCTCTGAGCCTGATGCTGTCATAGCCCGGATATTCACGTGGTAAAGATCCTACAGCAGTATCATAATACGCCTGGGAAAGGACGTATTCATTTTTGCTGAAATATATCGAAGCAAGTTTCAATGCTGATGTTGACTTCTGCTGTTTGTTTTTGGTGCTCGATGAAACAGATTTTGCAAGGTGTTTCATTTCGAGCGGCTCGTTGTTTTCGCGAAGTGCTATCTCGGCAAGTGCATAATACACTTTGTCATAATAATCTTCATATTTAATGTCTTTCAGCATTTTTTGAAGCAGTTTGACGATGGCTTTGCTGTCGCCCTGGGAACCATCAAACACCCTTGCCATATTGATTCTTGCTTCAAAATCCATGTCAAATCCCGGGTTGCGCTTAATAACCTGACGGTAAAGCGCAATGGCTTTCATGTTTTCGCCTCTGATCTGATGTATTTGGGCAGTTATAAACATCACCCTCGTTTTCAGATGTTTAGACTTTATAAGGGGCATACTTTCATTAAGATAGGACAATGCTTTGTCGTAGTTACCGCGAACAATATTGTAGTCGGCAATAAAGAGCAACAGGTTTTTATTCACCTCATCGGGTGTTTGTCCCATCGTTCTTTTGGCTTCGAGTGCCTCGAAAAGTGGCGCGGCTTTCTCAAACTGTTCCATTTCCTGAAAAGTAGCAGCAAGCCACATCTGAGCCGTATAAGTAATTGGGTTGTAATTGAATTGGGTAGCAATAAAATCGAAGGTTCTTTTGGCGCTGATAAAGTCTTTTTTGTAGAAATGTGCTTTCCCCATCATCAGGTAGCTGTCATCAATCCAATTAACCTTTTCTTTTCCGCCAAATACCATAGAGTGTTTTTGAATGCCAATAGCGCCTTTTTCGATAGCTCTTTCCATCGGGGCGTTGATTTTGGACACATCAGCTTTCGTTCCGTAATTGAAAACCCTCAACACTTTGGAGTAGTCGTCGGTGGCTGTCTTTCGCAGATCGGTAAGCCCTGTCTTCATGCTTTCATTTCCGTTCCAGTAAACATTATAATGACTGGTAAGGTTATGATAGGTACGTCTTGTCCAGGTATTTTTTTTAGTTGAACAGCTAACTGTCTGAAAAGCCAACAGCAACAGCATCAGTCGGAAAAAGGATTTATTCAGCAAATGCACACTCATTCGTTTTGATCATTAACTCCTTTTCGGGGCAAATATTTTGTACAGCCTTCGCTTTTATATTTTACAAACGACAAAAATAAGCAATCCTGCCGAAAAAGCCGATGCTTTAAAATCTTTGATTGCTTTTGCATAGTCAATTTCTTCTTTTAGTTTGCTAAATGATACATAACGAATGTGTTATCAGCGTGTTTTCGACATTTTCTGCATAAAGCTTTCTGACTGACAATGTGAAATAGTCCTAAATAACCCTGCGGTGTTGCGCCTTTTTATACATTTGCAGCCGACGAAAAATCAATGCTTTTTCACAATGAAGCAGAAAAATGAAAAATGGTATCAAAAGCTGCGTGACAAATACCGTCTTGTAATTTTTCACGACGAAACTTTTGAAGAGAAGTTTAGTCTGAGACTTAGCAGGATGAATGTGTTTGTGCTTGTTACGAGCGGAAGTGTTTTTCTGATTTTCATCACCAGCTACATCATCGCTTTCACTTCGCTCAGGGAATATATACCGGGTTATACAGATGTAAACCTCAACAGAAGGGTGTATCAGCTGCAACGCTCCGCCGACTCACTCGAGGATGTGTTTCGTCAAAAACAACGCTATTTCGACAACATTAAACGCATCATCGAAGGTCGAGATTTTGAGTCGCAAACACAGGAGTTGCAGGGTGCCTCTGTGCCAAAGTCGGGATCGGCCTACGACACTATCAATCTCATTCATTCTGACGAAGAGCGTGAACTCAGGGCCGAATTTGAAAAAGCCGAAAAGTATAGCATCCAAACCGATCCCTCTCTGATACCGGAAGCACGCCGGCGCGCCACCACAGTTTCGAGTTTTTTCACACCTGTGCGCGGAACAGTTACCAACAAATTCAATCCGGCACAACGTCATTATGGTGTTGACATTGTTTCGCGAAGCAACGAAGCCATCAAATCTACACTCGAGGGCACTGTTGTTTTTGCTGATTGGACAGTCGAAAAAGGACATGTAATCGGGATTCAACACGCAGGGAATTTTGTCTCGGTTTACAAACACAATTCTGTTTTGCTCAAACGCGAAGGTGACTTTGTCAAAGCAGGCGAGCCTATTGCCATTATTGGCGAATCGGGTGAGCTCTCAACCGGACCACATCTGCATTTTGAATTGTGGTTCAACGCTGCTCCGGTAAACCCCGAAGATTATGTGAGGTTTTAGTCAATAAATGCTTGCCGGTATTGCCCGATTGCTTCATTGGCGGTTCATGTATTTCCATTATTTGCTTTGGTAATCGCCCCTCATTTATTCCTTACTTGACTCTTAATCAAAGCTTTAATGCCCAATCACCGAACAAAGGATTCAAGCATATATAAATCTTTTTCCAAGCGGATGTTGTTTAACGATAAACGAAATGCTTCGATATTCCCTTTTTTGCTGTTAGCCTTAACACTATTTGACAAAAGAGCCGGCTGTCAATTGGCTTTTTTTTCGTAATCTTGCCGCCTGTTTTAATAGAAAGGAGCTATTGTATTCATTCAAATCAACGCTCCTGAATGTAACCCTTAGAATCATAAAGTCCTTCAATGGAAATACTTATCAAGATTTTACAGCTTTTACTCAGCTTGTCAATCCTTGTGATTGTGCATGAGTTCGGCCACTTTGCAGCAGCCAAAATGTTTAAAACCCGTGTGGAGAAGTTTTATCTTTTTTTCAATCCCTGGTTTTCACTCTTTAAATTTACCTGGAAAGGGACCGAATACGGTATGGGATGGCTTCCCCTGGGGGGCTATGTGAAGATTTCCGGCATGATTGACGAGTCGCTCGAAGCTATGAAACAGCCTGCCCAACCCTGGGAGTTTCGCTCAAAACCCGCATGGCAAAGATTGATCATCATGCTTGGCGGCGTGATCATGAACGTTGTTCTGGCTTTTGTAATCTATATCGGGATGCTGAGTGCCTACGGCGAGCAATACCTTTCTACCTCAGAAGCCAATAAATATGGTGTTGCCACCGACTCTCTTGCAAGGGAGTTTGGCCTGAGAAACGGCGATAAAATCGTTTCGGTGGATGGGCAATATGTGGAGGATTTTAATAAAATTCCCTTAACACTCATTCTTGAAGAGGCAAAGACGATTGAGGTGGTGCGCGAAGGTCAGCGGCAAACATTGCAATTGCCGGAGGGCGCAATCGGGAAACTTGTCAAGCACAAATCGCCCATGTTTTTGACGGTGAGGATTCCATTCATCGTGGAATCTTTCCCCGAAAATTCGCCTGCCCGCGATGCAGGTCTGCTGCAAGGTGATAGCCTGTTGGGCATCAATGGCCGTGTGATCAGGTATTTTCAGGATTTCAGGGAGGCTATTCAACAGTATAAAGGTCAAAACGTTAGTGTAAGTGTTATCCGGGGTGCCGACACACTCAGCTATGCGATGGATGTGCCCGAAGCTGGTTTTATCGGGGTGTTTCCGAAGCAGCAATTGGATGCATTTTTCACACTCAACCAGAAAGACTTTACGGTTGTTCAGGCGGTTCCTGCCGGCATGGCAAAAACAGTGGATGGGATCGGAGGCTATCTGAAACAGCTGAAACTGCTCTTTTCGCCCGAAGTTAAAGCCTATGAGAGCGTGGGTGGATTTATCACCATCGGAAGTATTTTTCCTGCCGAGTTTCATTGGGAAAGCTTTTGGCGCCTCACAGCATTCTTATCAATCATGCTGGCTGTGCTCAATCTTTTGCCGATTCCTGCTCTCGACGGAGGCCACGTTGCTTTCCTGATGTATGAAATTGTTGCACGTCGCAAACCAAGCGATAAATTTATGGAAGTGGCCCAAATCATCGGAATGGTTATCCTGTTTGCTTTGATGATTTATGCCAACGGCAACGATATCGTGAAACTCTTCAGATAGT
>ERZ1645187.2682-NODE-2682-length-15478-cov-11.869481_pt1 | contig 15478 bp, 14 predicted proteins | sample MGYA00575352_ERZ1645187 | MGnify/ENA primary metagenome ERZ1645187 (study PRJEB40837, sample SAMN11349314) | freshwater sediment metagenome | isolation source: river sediment | host: Sediment | place: India: Wazaribad , New Delhi | collected 2017-02-21 ...
GAGACAGGGGGAAAAGGCGAGATCGCTTCGTACCTCGCGATGACATAAAACCACGTTCCTCGCGATGACAAAACAGGGCTGCGCTCGCGATGATAATGAAGCCCCGCAGCCAAGTCGGAGACGGGGCAGGCTGCCCCCTACTTCTTTTGACTCATCCGCAGTTTTCTTTCCTGCAGGAAACGATGCGTCCCATCGCACAATGGCTTGTTCATTGAACTCCCGCAGCGGCAGAGCGTCACCCGATTGCGCGGCTCAAACGGCTGCCCGTCCGCCCGTTCAATCGGAATGTATCCCATCACCCACAGCGGCCCTTCAATCGGGCCGTACGAAGTTATCTCAATCGTATCGGCAATCTGCATAGGCAAATCCGGTTCGATATCATGGTCGGCCGGCTCCAGCCGGTAGGTCAGCGATCCGGAGGGGCAGTCTTCCACCATCTTGATCGCCCGAGCCTTCTTAACCGGATCGGCCGCCTTGCGGGTCAATTCATCCACGCCAGTATCGCGCAAGTAACAAAAACCGGAAGCCATGCATAAATTCACCTGCTTGTGCACTACCAGATTGCTGTTGCCATGGTAATCCAACTGCCTTCCGGAAGGCCCGGCGGTGATGGCCGTTTCTGTTCCTGTAAAATTTGCCTGCAAATGAGATCCGTCACAAAACGGCTTATGTGAAGATTTACCGCAGCGGCACAGCCTGTACTCCTCTGTGTCTACCGGGATCAGCCCAAGATCGCGCCACTCGAGCGGTTCTCCCCACTCCGATGTGATTTGGGTCAATCGGCGCAGGGGAACGTTGCCAGTGACGATGTACGGCCCGTTGGGCGTGATGGTAATTTTTGCTTTTGGTTGAGCTGGTGGGTTGTTTTCTTCGGTCACGGATGTCCTCTTTTCCAAGTCCCCGATATTATAGCCTTTTACTCAGAAAAGACGGACACTAATCCAGTCGCTGCAGGATATGGGTCACAGCGGTGGAACCCGTAGCAGCCAGCGTCTGCACCATGGCTCTCTGTGCGCCGGCGACCTGACAGCCACCCGCCTCAGCGCGCAGCTGAAGGCAGGCTTCTACTGCCTGATACACCCCCGCTGCGCCCAGGGGGTACCCACGAGCCTTGTGCCCTCCCATGGTCGCCACTGGCAAATAGCCATCGCGTGCCAGCGACCCATCGCTTGCCAGCTGCCAGCCCTGGCCGCGCGGAGCCAAACCGGCTGCCTCCAATGACAAGATGGCATGCAGTGTTGTATTGTCAGAGTATTCAAACAGATCCATTGCGCTCATTGGCATACCTGCCGACTGACAGGCTCGCTGCACCGAAACCGCTGCAGCACCGAAGAACAGCGGGTCTGCCCGGTCATGCAGTGCCAGGCGGTCGCTGATCAGGCTGGATGCCACCAACTGAACCGCAGGATGTGCCAGCTTCTGTGGCAGCAAGTCGCGCCGGGTCAGAATAATTGCCGCGGCCCCGTCTGCAACGGGTGCCACGTCAAAAAGGTTCAGCGGGTCTGCCACCATGCCGGAGCGCATGTAAGCCGCGCTGTCGATGGCTTTACGGTACATGGCATATGGGTTTGCCACAGCGTTGGCATGGGCAATTTTCGGAAATTCGGCCAACGCTTCACGTGGGGGCTTATTTTCGTGCATGTAGCGCTGCAGCAGCAAAGCCGCTTGGGAGATGGTCGTCATGCCCTCGCCAGCTTCATAATCCGAGTCTAACGTGCGCGCCAAGACGCTTTCAACGCTGCTCCCGACCACATCCGTCACTTTTTCTACCCCGACAACGGCCGCGCAAGAAACCAGCCCGGAGCGGATGGCCAGATAGGCCAGGTAAATCGCAGCTGCGCCAGAGGCTTCCCCGGCTTCGGCGGTTACACCCTCAGCAATGCCCGCCAGCCCGGAATACTCGGAGATGAGCGCGCCCAAATTCGCCTGATGCGAAGCCGACGCCGCCAGCATATTCCCCACATAGATGGCTTCAGGGCGCAGTCCGGCGGCATCTTCGCGGGCTGCGCGCAGGGCGCGCACTGCCAGGTCCCTTAACGAAACATCCCAAAGCTCTCCGACGGGCTGTTGACCAACACCGACAATTACGACTTCTGGCTGCGGGTTCATCGCTACTTCACCACAATTTCACCGCGGAAGCGCACATAAGTGGCATAGTCAATTTCTGTCCGCTGACGAATATAGTCTTGAGTGCTGCGCGCCTTCCCCTGGCGCTCCGTGATCGCTTCCTGCACGCTGAGGATGAATGAGTCTGAGCCGGCGCCTGAGCCGTAAGAGGTCATCAGGATGCGATCGCCGGGCTTGGCAATATCCAAAATCGCGGTCAGACCGATTAATGATGCTCCTGAATAGGTATTGCCAATGACTGGCGAAAGCAGACCGGTTTTGATCTGCTCCGCTGTAAAGCCCAGCATCTTCCCAACTCGTGACGGAAATTTGGCATTGGGCTGATGAAAAACCGCATATGTAAAATCCTGCGCTTTTAATCCGGCTGCCTCCATGATGGTTTGGGCAGAAGCGCTGACATGCTGAAAGTAGGCCGGCTCACCGGTAAAGCGCTGCCCATGTTCCGGGTAAACGGCATGTGCCCGCCGCCAGAAATCCGGCGTGTCAGAGACGTATGAATAGGCGGCCTCGATCACTGCCAGCGATTCCTCAGCTGGGCCGAAGATATAACCCGCACCGCCGGAAGAGGCAGTAAATTCAAGTGCGTCGCCAGGTTTGCCTTGGGCTGTATCCATACCAATCGCCATGGCATAGCGGCCCATGCCCGAGCCGACCAGCCCGATGGCCGCCACCATCGCTTCGCTGCCGGCTTTACAGGCAAACTCCCAATCGCCAGCCGAAATGTTGCGAGACGCTCCAATGGCCTCAGCCACAACCGTCCCGCTCGGTTTTACGGCGTACGGGTGCGATTCAGAACCGACCCACACCGCGCGCAGTTCCAGCGGGTCAATGCCGGCCCGAAGCAGTGCATTGCGAGCAGCTTCGATCGACATAGTAATGACGTCTTCGTCCAGCCCTGCCACTGCTTTTTCGATGATCGGCAGCCCTTCTTCACTGCCGCCCCAGATGCGCGCCACTTCTTTGGCGGGCAGGCGGTAACGCGGCACATAGGCACCATAACCAACAATCCCTACCGGCAGCTTTGGCCGCAAGAGCAGGCTTTCGGCTTGAAAATCTTCGCTCATAACGCATTCCTCCACTCCGCCAGGATCTCTCCGGCGCGGTCGCTGTGAATATTTTTTTCTAAAACCAGCTGATTGGCCAATCGATCCACCTCATCCGCTGCTGCACCAGCGGCGATGGCCACCTGGCGGGCATGCAAAGCCATATGGCCGCGTTGGATGCCTTCGGTCGCCAGCGCGCGCAGTGCCGCCAGGTTTTGCGCCAGTCCAACGGCAGCAATAATTTCGCCCAACTCAGACGCCCGCTTAACCCCCATCAATTTGAGGTTGGCCTGGGCGGTGGGGTGCACTCTGGTGGCCCCGCCGACAATGCCAACCGCCATGGGCAGCTCAAGCTCTCCGTGCAAATCTCCCGAGTCGGTCACCGACCAGGTGCTCAAACTGGTATAACGGCCAGAGCGGGCTGCGTAAGCATGCGCGCCGGCCTCAACCGCCCGCCAGTCATTCGCAGTGGCAATTACAACCGCATCCACGCCATTCATGATGCCCTTGTTATGCGTAGCCGCACGATAGGGGTCAACCGCAGCAAAAGCCCAAGCCTCAATGATTCCGTCGCGTACGCGTTCGCCGCTGAAGTCGTCAAAAGCCAATGTGTCTTTAGGAATGGTGACGGAAGCGCGCGCCAGGCGTCGGTCTGCCAGGTTAGAAAGAATTTTGAGATGGACTCGCCCACCGGTCAGTTCCTCCAGGGGCTGCGCCAGGTTTTCCACCGCCGTGTTAACGGCGTTGGCGCCCATCACATCCTGCACGTCAAATATGAGGTGAACGACCAGGAAAGGCCCAATGACTGGCGATGAGATCAGCCGCACCTCCAAGCCACGCGGCCCGCCGCCATGTTTGCTCAACAGCGGGTCAGTATGGGAAGCTCTTTCAAGCAATTCGGTCCTGTGAGCCTCAATCACTTCCTGTGCACCTAGCGGGTCTGCCAGGTCCAAAATCTGGATCTGGCCGATCATTTCCGGCGCCGTCATGCTGGCCCGGAAACCTCCGCCGGCTTGAGCCAGCTTCGCCATGAATGAAGCGCCTGCCACCACCGAAGGTTCTTCAATGACCATCGGAACCAACACCGGCCGGTCGTTGATCACAAAGTTTTGGGCAATGCCCAGGGGCAGGCTGTAGAGCCCAACCACATTTTCAACCATAAGGCCAGCCACTTCCTGGCTGAGGCCGCCGGCAGGGGTGTAAGTTGCCACGTCGGCAGCGTCCAGAAATTGGCCGGCTTTCAGCCATGCCTTCCGTTCCTTTACAGATAACTGGTAGAATTTTTTAGTCATAACCATCCATAAGTCTCAAATTCTTGCCTTTTATATCCCGGCAAGCCTCTAAAAAACTATCAGATTAAGCCAAAAAGAGGCTTCAGGCAGGACGCGCCGCCTTGAGGTAATATTACCCCATTCGCCAGCCGGGGTTATACGAAGCTGCTTAAGCCGGCTGGACGAAAGTTAATATTAGCGGAATATTACTGGCCGGGGTGATACATTCCGGCTGAAACGGAGTCTGGATGACGGAATCAAACCAAGAGGCCTTTGATGTGATCATCATTGGCGGCGGCCCGGCCGGAGCGAGCGCTGGCATCTATGCAGCCCGTGCCGGCCTGAAAACAGCCATCCTGGATAAAGGCCTGACCACAGGTGCGCTTGGAATCACCAGCAAGATTGCAAACTACCCCGGCATTGAGGGCGACATCAGCGGCGCAGAGCTGCTCGAAATTATGCGCCGGCAGGCCGCCAGTTTTGGCGCCGTTTTTATCAATGACAAAGCAGTGGGGACTGAACTCCGTGGCGAGCTTAAACAGGTTTATGGCAACCAGGGCGTCTATGCTGCCCGGGCAGTGGTCATTGCCACCGGCTCGATGGGACGCGGCAACCGGATCAAAGGCGAAACTGAATTGCTTGGCCGGGGAGTTTCATATTGCGCGGTCTGCGATGCAGCATTTTTTAAAAATGCCAGCGTTGCTGTGACCGGCAGTACTGATGAAGCCGTGGACGAAGCGCTTTACCTGACCCATTTTGCCGACCAGGTGCATTTCTTTTCCCCAACAGTCGAGCTGAACGCGCCGCCAGCCCTGGTGGACGAGCTGCTGAAGCGCCCAAACGTGGTCTTTTATCCCGGCGGAGCCCTGCGAGAGATCGTTGGCAAAGAGCATGTGGAAGCCGTCCGCTTCAATCAGCGTGAACGCGGGAGCGGCGAATTGGCAGTGCAGGGCGCCTTTGTTTATTTGCAGGGGGGCGCTCCAATCACTGATTTTTTGCAGGGTCAGCTCGAACTGACCCCCAGCGGCTGCCTGAGGGTGGACGAAGAATACCAGACCGCCATCCCAGGCGTCTTTGCTGTTGGCGATGTGCTCTGTGAGCATATTAAACAGGCTGTGATTGCCGCAGCGGATGGCGCCACCGCCGGAATTGCTGTGGAAAAATTCTTGCGCGGCCGAAAACAAATGGGCTTTGATTGGTCCAAGTAACTTGCAATTCCATCCGTTCGCGTCAGGCGGCTGCGTTTGCGGGTAAAATAGCGCCATGCCGCATGTGATACCCGAAAATCTGGAAAAAGCCGCCCAGCGCGGAGAGCCCTCGCACGTCTGGCGAGCCGGCCAACAGCGCCGCTTCGAAATGCTCAAAACCGCCGCTGCCTCCCGCCTTGGCGGTGCCGTACTTGTAGATGGCTGCGGCGTGGGCACCTACCTTGCGCGCCTGGTGCCCATCTCGGGTCAGGCAATCGGGCTGGATATCGAACTGCCTCGCGTGCAAGACAGCCAGGCGTTTACACCGGATGTCATTTGCGGAGCCGGTGAATATCTGCCTTTGCCGGACGAAAGCATGGACCTGGTCTTCAGCCATGAAGTGCTGGAGCATGTTCAGGATGACGAAAAAGCCATTCAGGAAATTGTGCGGGTGCTGAAAGTCGGCGGGCGGCTGGTATTGTTTTGCCCCAACCGCGGCTACCCCTTTGAGACTCATGGTGCCTATTGGGGTGGGAAGTATCATTTTGGCAACATCCCGCTGATCAATTATTTGCCGCGTCGCTGGCGCGATAAGCTGGCTCCGCATGTGCAGATTTACACCCGCAGTGACCTCACCCGGCTGTTCACCAACCTTCCGGTCAAGTTCATTGAACGTCGGACGGTCTTCGGCGCTTACGACAACATCATCGAACGCCATCCCAGCGCCGGGCGTGTGCTGCGCGCTGTGCTGCAGTGGCTGGAACGCACCCCTCTGCAGCGTTTGGGCTTGTCTCATTTTTGGGTGGTAGAGAAAACTTAAGCCGCCGAAAGTTAGCTCTCCCTCTAACTTGCCCGCCGCAAGACAAATTGACAGGCATTAACGGGCAATGCAGAGACTTGCTTTTCTGTTCACACCCAGCTTTTGGCGGGCGGAAACCACAGCTTGAGGGTCACCATGGCTGAAGACCTGGATAACACACAAAAATTTAGCGGCAAGGCCGAAATTTATCAGAAATCTCGGCCGGGTTACGCTCCGCAATTCTTTCGCTTTTTACGGGATGAACTTCAGGTAGGTCCGGGTTGGAGCGTGGCCGACGTCGGGTCGGGAACAGGCATTTTCACGCGTCAGCTTTTGGGCTTGGGCGTGGAAGTTTTCGCAGTGGAACCCAACCCGGATATGCGTAGCCTATGCCAGGCTTGCCTGGGCCAGCAGCCCGGCTTTCATTCCATCAACGGTACGGCCAGCGCTACCAGCTTGCCTGATCGCTCCGTCCGGATGGTTACTGCTGCCCAAGCCTTCCATTGGTTCGACGGGCCAGCTTTTCGGGCAGAATGCGTTCGCATCCTGCAGCCCGCTGGGCTGGTATGCCTTGTGTGGAATCAGCGCGACCCTTCCCAACCAGTCAATCAGGCCTCCGCCAGTGTTTTTCGCGAATACTGCCCGGGGTTTAAAGGCTTCAGCGGTGGAATGGCCGGCCGCCAGGAGGATATTGAACTTTTTTTCAGCGGGCATTATCAGACCCGCCGCTTTGCGCACCCGCTGTCCTACGACCTGGATGGCTTCCTGGGGCGATCCAATTCCGCATCTTACGCGCTCAAAGCAGAAGAACCGAACTTTGCAGCTTTTGAAAACGCCCTGCGCACCGTCTTTGAAGATTGCGCGGAAGGGGGGCAGTTGGTTATGGGGAATGAGACCGTAGTGTACTTCGCAGCTTTGGAGTGAAATCAGGTTCAAGCCCTGAACCCTGTGGGTCTCAGCCAGAACGGCTTCTGGAACTACGATTTTGCGGCTTTCAGTCTGCCTTTACGCCCGGCGCGATGCTTCGTACCCGCGGATGTAGTCTTCAACTGCGGTTCTGGTAATGATTTCGCCGATTTTTTTCAACGGAAGCTCATCAGGCCGCTTGAACCGCAGGCAAGACTTTCCCATGTCCGCTTTCAGCCCATCCTGGGAAAATGCTTCCATCAGCTCTGCAAACTGAGCCGGATCCTGATAAATACTCATCAGGTAGAGCGAATTCTTTTGTTTTTGAGCCGCCAGGCCAACATAATTGAGCGGCTGACCATTATATGTGTGCGGGTAAACCGAGAGTGGGACCTCGTAGCTCAACATGCCCCAGCGCATCGCTTCCACATAACCGGAAGGCAAATGCTCCAATATTAATTGGCGCAGCACGGCAATGGCCGAGCAGCGGTCATCAGGCAAAGCGGATAGATATTCTGCAGGAGTAGCAGCACTGCTGGTGGTCATGTTCAGTTCTTATTAGTGTTATCGGGCTTGAGAATCTCGCGTTCGATCTCTGGCAGCGACTCGATCAGCATACGCGTTTCAGCTTTCAGCTCTGCCGATGCAGCCGGAGAATACTGAATCAGCTTCACCAGCTCAAACGCCTGCTTCAGCAGGTCTTTTACCTGAGCGGTGTAACTAAAATACTCCCAGCCGGCAGAATCTGGGGCCTGAAGTTGGCGCGCATCCACGATCAGCTGGCGAGCTTTTGCGATCCGTTCAGGGGTAGTCATCATTTTGGACATAGCATCATTTTACCAGTGAAATAAAGCAGCGATTTCCTCCGCCGGCATGGGCCAGGGGGCCAAAATCAAGAGAAGGCTAAAGCGCCGCCAGCCCCATCGACCTGGCGCCCGGCAGGCGCGCCATTCCTCTTGACAGCCGCGGCTTTCTTTATATAATTTGTGTCAATTGAACTTTGAAAGACGTTGACGAGGACTAGTAAACGCCGCAGCGGCGGCACAGAGAGCAGGAGGCGCTGAGAACCTGCCCGAACGACTGCGTTGAATGGACCTCCGAGTTGCCAGGCGAACCCATAGGGCAGTAGCCTGTGCCGGACCTGCCGCCGTTATCAGGGTAAAGGGTATCGCTTTGAGCTGTACCCGCAAAGAGTGAGGCTGGCTTTCCGTTGTGTTCATCACCGGAAAGTTTTTTTATAAAGGGACAGCCTAAGTTGGGTGGCACCGCGGATTCTAAACACATCCGTCCCAGAGTGGACGGGTGTGTTTTTGTTTATTCGGAGGAACCTGAAGGTGTCAATGAGCCAGCAATTTACTTCAAACCATTTCAGCCTGACAACAGCCGTGCTGGAGGGGTGCGCCCCTAACAACCGTCATTTCCGCCGCTTGGCCGCCGCATTTCGCAGCGCCGTCATCTATTGATTCAATTTTGAGGAGGCCTTTCATGACTGAAAACCATCAAATCCGCTTTGAACTTTCTGAGAACGACATCCCGCACTTCTGGTACAACATCCTGGCTGAAAATCTGTTTGAGGCTCCGCCAGCCTTTAACCCGTCCTCCCGGCAGCCGCTCACGCCAGAAGACCTGTTAGCGCTTTTCCCCATGCCGCTGATTGAACAGGAAGCCACCCATGAGCGCTATGTTCCCATCCCGCAGGAGGTGCGGGATGCCTACAAGCTCTACCGACCCACGCCATTGATCCGTGCAGCCCGGCTGGAAAAAGCACTGCAGACCCCCGCCCATATTTATTTTAAGTACGAAGGCGCATCCCCAGCCGGCAGTCATAAACTTAATTCCGCCATTCCGCAGGCTTTTTATAACAAAATCAGCGGCACCAAAGCCATGACTACCGAGACCGGCGCTGGCCAGTGGGGGTCAGCGCTGGCGATGGCCGGTCAGATGTTCGACATTAACGTCGAAGTTTACATGGTCAGCGCTTCATATCTGGGCAAACCTTACCGCCGCATTTTGATGCAGACCTACGGCGCGGATATTTACCCCAGCCCTTCCGACCGCACACGCATCGGCCGCGAATACCTTGCCAAAGATCCGCAGCATCCTGGCTCGTTGGGGATCGCCATCTCAGAAGCCGTGGAAGTAGCTATCGAATCGCACGGAGCCAAGAAATATGGGCTGGGGTCCGTGCTTAACCACGTGCTGCTGCACCAAAGCATCATTGGCGAGGAAGCGCTCAAACAAATGGACCTGGCCGGAGAATACCCAGATGTGGTTATCGGCTGCGTCGGCGGAGGGTCCAACTTTGGCGGAATTGCGACGCCTTTCCTGCGTAGCAACCTGACGGACGGGAAAAAGACGCGCTTTGTAGCGGTTGAACCCAGCTCCACTCCGTCATTGACACGGGGTGTCTACGGCTTTGACTACGGTGACTCCGCCGGCATTGTGCCGATCCTGAAGATGTATACGCTCGGCAGTGACTTTGTCCCCGACCCGATTCACGCCGGCGGGCTGCGCTACCACGGCATGTCTCCAATTATCAGTGGGCTCTATCACGCTGGCCTGTTGGAAGCGCTGGCAGTTGGCCAGCGCGAGGTGTTTGCGGCCGCAATCCAGTTCGCCCGCACGGAAGGCATCTTGCCGGCCCCAGAATCCGCCCATGCCATTCTTGCTGCCATCAATGAAGCCCGCGATGCCCGGGAAAAAGGCGAAAAAAGGGTGATCTTGTTCAATCTTTCGGGGCACGGCTTTTTGGACCTCTCCGCTTACGACCAATACCTGCATAACGGAATGATCGACGGACAGGTGAAGAAGGAACAGCTGGAGGGGCTGGAGGCGCGCCTGCCAAAAGTAAACCTCTGATTATCGTTAGCCCTTGGGCATGTGACCAAAATCAATCTGCCCGCGCGGCAATTCGCGTGGGCAGATTGATCATTTTATAGCCAGCTGAGAACCAACCAGCCAGCGCGTTGCGGGATTACTGCAGAGGAATGTTGGAATCAAACAAGCAGTTGAATACCAGAGGAAAGGTGTTCACCGGATCAATCCCGTCGGTGAGAGGCATATTGGGGCATGCCGGTGCATATACTGCGTACAAAATAGAGGTCCGGTATATATCCGGGTAATTGATCAGACTACGTTCTCCATTGCCGTTATCCCCCAGGTTGCGGGCGCCATGATCCGACTGGAGGATGATGATGGGCGGGTTGTCAGGGTCGGCAGCCTCCATTATCGTCTGGACGGTGCGATCAATAATCTTCAGCGTGAACTGGTATTGGCCAAAATAATAGTTCCAATCATGGTACGCGGAGGGCTGCAAATAACTGCCATTCTCAGCGAACATAAATGGCATATGCGGGAGAAGCAAGTGAGAGTAAACAAACTTGGGTTGGGGTAAATCCAGCTTACCCAGCTCATCAGCCACAAAGTAGACCGTATCGCGGTGTTTTTCGAGGTCGACATTTTCAATGTCGTAGTTTTGGGTGAATGGCAGCAGCATGGTTCTCTCTGCCACCAGCAGGCTGAATGGGTTAAAAACCATCTCGGGCGCAGCCTGGCCGCTCACCAGCGTATCCTCCAGCAAGATATCGGCCTGGATTGCGGTTTTAGCCTGGAAGGCAAACGATGCGGATCGGGCCTCATCCATCACGACGGTGGTGTACCCCTTGCTCTTGAGCAGGTGCATCACTTTATTGTCGGAGATTTTTTGATAATATGCGAGCTCATCCAGATCGGCGGGCAGCTGCTCATAGTTCAGGCGGGTTGCAATCTGGTGCAGTGTCAGATATGAACTGCTGTGCGAGCCTTCAACCACCTGAAAACCCATTTGCTGCAAGTGCTCTGAAAATTGATCGATCTCGGGGTAATTAAAGTAATCGCTGGCCACATCAAAACCCGAAAACTCATCAAAAATCAGCCAATAGATATCTGGATATACCTGGGCACCAGCGGCAGGCTTCGCGGAGGCCGCAGCGGAAGCTGTGGAGCCATTGGCAGCCTGAGATTTTTTTTGCAATTCAGCCGGCACAATTTTGACAAAATTCAAGACCAACAGGATGGCAGCCATGCTGGTGAGAATGAGCCAAACCTTTTTGCCGGCCTCTGCTGGAATCTTTGAAACCAGCCAGCCCAGATATCCGCCCAGGATCACGGCCGCCGGCAGCAGGCTGAAGTGATAGACTGGCAGCAGGTCGATTTTGATCAGCAGCTGGTAAATACTCCCATAGGTAAGAAATAAAAGCACAAAGCAAAGGGCTGCCAATGCTGCCGAAAATGGCTTTTTCTTCAATACAAGGACCCAAATCAGGTAAACGAGCAGGCTGATGGCGGCAAAAATCCCCAAGATTCGCCAGAGACTGGCCATGGTCAAAATGGAGACATTGTTGGCATAGGTAAAGACAATCGGATAAAGGACCGCCAGCAGTGGCAGAAGCGCTGCCAGCAGATAATCCGTCAATTTGTGTTGAGCAGAATTCTCGGTCATGGCTAATCTTCCCCAAGGGAGATGACCGCAGTGTTGGCAGTGCGGTCTAAAACAAATTTCGAATCCAACCGGGCTTGAGTGCCATCTGGCAATGTAAAAAGCAATGCGATGCTGTAGCGAGCCTGGGGCAAGGCCTCAATATTAAATGATACCGAATAGCCGGCGTTCTTTAAATTAAGACCCAGGTCCTTAAAAACCGCAGCGACGTCCGCCCGTGGAACAGAGGAAGCTGGCAAGGCAAAAACATGTTGATCCGAGACGAGCAGCACGCTGCGTTCATAATCATCGGGCGCCAGGTTGACTGGTTCAGTCAAAAAGCCCCAGCCTTCCAGACGGTACAAATGCTCGGTTTCGTCGACTTCGCGAAGGGCATCCACATACATTTTGGCATCAGTCGTGACTTGCGGCAATGCGCCCTCAAACTGTGGCAAGGGTGAATTGCGCTGAATATGCATCCGATAGACCAGGGGAGAGACAATAACGAGCAGACCCAAGCTCAGCCAAACAATAACATGAACTTTATTTTTTTTGAACCACACAGACAAGATCTCTTTTTCTAATTAAACTCCGCTTTCAGTGGCACTGATAATACCCCTTTTGGCCTCAAGCGCAAGCCGGTAAAGCTGCAGATAGAAAAAAGCTTCCTGTTCCACTGTGGGAACAAAAGTGTTCAGCCGAATATTTAACTTGAATTGATTTAACCGACTAGTGTCTTCGATCAAAATCTGCATTTTTTGGCGCAAGCTATCCGGGTTCCCGGGCGCAAAAATGAATCCGTTTTCGCCATCCACGATCTTCTCGGTCATCCCGCCCAAATCGGAAACGATCACGGGGACCTCGCTGACCAGGGCTTCGTGGACCACAAGTGAATACGTCTCATAACATACCGATGGCGCCACAAGCACATCTAACTGTTCCAGAACAGAGCTGAGCTCACCTGCAGTGTAGGCCCCTCTGAATTCAATCCGCCGATCCTCCCCAGCCAGGCGCCTCAATTCTTTTTCATACGCAGCTTCGCCAGCCCCGAATACTATAAGGCGTGCATCCACATCTGTCAGACCTCTGAAGGCCTCAATGAGGACATGCACACCTTTATGGTACGCCAGGTTCCCCAGATAACCGAAGGTAAGGCGCTCTCCACCCTGATAGACCCGTCGAACTGGTGTTAACTGCTGATAGCGAATCCCGTGGTTGTTTACCCAGGGCTTGAGGCCTTCCACTTCTTTGGCAAGCATTTGCGCCGAGAAACGGCTGGGGACCACGACTGCGGAGGCATTCTTCAGAATCCCGAAGCCAGTGGCAAGTCTCTTGTCAATGAATTCAGGCTTAAGTTCAGGGCAGAGCTGCCGGCAGGCCACACCGTTTTGAGGCCCCCCACAAACAGTATCCCGATTGGGGGAGAGAATCACCTTGGGGCAGATGAGAAAAAAATCCGTAGCCGTAACGATATAGGGGATTCCGAGTTCTGCAGCCGCGCTAATAAACGGGTTCACCCGCATGGCGTGCCCCACATGGATCAGGTCTGGCGCTTCATTCTTCAGCCACTGGCGCGCAAAATCCAGGCCACCACCGTCTCGCAAACTGTAGTTAAGATCGAAAGGTTCACTCTTGTAATGAAAAGCTGTAACCGGCACACCTTTATAAAAGTAATCCAAGATATGAACATTACTGATCTGATAATCCGGTTCAGGGATGTTGGCGACACTATAGGTCAGCACACGCACAGAATGCCCGCTTTTTTGTGTCATGTTAGCGGTGTTGTAGACAAACCGCTCGGTGCCGGCCTGAAATTCGGGAAAAAATTGATGCACAAGGTAAAGAATTTTCATATTCAAACGCCTTCCTTGAGCAGCAAATGAAGCTGTTCCATCGTCCCGGAATCTTCAGCAGAACCGGTGCGGTAACAATACGCCAGGTATGCCCCGGTCAGGATGCAAAAGGCCTTATGCAGACAGTGCTTAACGTCATCCAAAAGCTCATCATTGAGGGCTTCATAGGTATTTTGAACGTAGGCCATGGTGATATTAGCGTAACCCTGGAAGGCACTCAGGAGAAACCCGGTATATGCCTTCCCTGCCTTGTTCAAACCCCAGCCGGTCATTAAATGCAGCAATAGCTCTTTTGCCTGCGGGTCGAGGAAGGCATCCTGCAGGGTGGGGAGTGAAGCCGGGTAATGCTGCGTTCCGGCGCCTGCAAATGCCCGCAGCATGGCCTCCGCAAAAAGGTTGGAATCAGCCGGCAGGCTTAATTGCTCCAATTGGCCGACTAATTCCGAAAGGAAATGATAAGTAAAGGTAACATCCGGAATCAATTCATCGAGTGTCACACGTGGCAGCACAAAATCCGAAAACATATCGGAAAGGAAAAGGTTATCTACATAGCCTCTTTTTAGGAAATAGTAGGGCGAGCGGTTATGAGAATGGATAACGCGGGTACTCCCCAAAAAAGCGATCCGGTGGCCATCCTGAATCAGACGCAGACCCAGGTCCAGGTCTTCGGCATAGTCGCGCCGGTAGCCATATTGCAGAAACAGTTCGCGCGGAATCAAGCATGCCAGATCTGAAAGCTGCGCGTTTTGCCGTAAAGAAATGTGGTCCTTTTTCTCGGGCATACTGAAAATCCGATCTGATTGATTGATGCCGAGGAAATTGTAATGATTCCAACATATTTGGCGGTAGAAAAGGTCTGCATCTTCCCGAGGCGATTCCGCACATGAAACAGCCGAGACTTCATTCTGCTGCAGCACCTGAAGCATGTCGCGCACCCAGGTTTCATTGGGAGGCAGCGCATCCTGCACGGTGAAGAGCAAAAAATCGCCCTGCGCCTTTTGCGCGCCCAAATTGCGCGCATATGAGTGTGAAAATTCTTGCGGAGCAATCTGTACAATTCGTGCGCCAAATTGTTCAGCCAGAACCAAAGTGTCGTCTTTGCTGCCCGAATCTACCACCACAATTTCGATGGCTTTTAACCCTTTTTGAGCTCTCAGAGTTTTAAGCAGCGGCAGCATGTCTCCACCGGCATTTTTGGTAGGAATAATCACCGAGACCGTGACCTCCGCATCCGCCAGCGGTTCATGCCAAACCTCCGAACGGCTGACCACTACCGATGGGATGAGATTCATTGCCCGGGTTACATCTGGGTGCCCAAAAGCAGCCCGCGGGATGAGTTTCTCCTGTGCCTTCCTGACCGCTCCCTGCACTCCATAAACCTTGGCGTAACCAAAGGCGGAGCGCAGGGTGATTTTACGGCGGGCTGCCGGAGCTGGCACGAACTGGCGGCGGGCACGCCGCGCTTTCTCACCAGGCAGCCTTTGCCGGCCTTCAGCTTGCCCCAAACGCAAGTAATGCACCAACGGGTTGACACCGGCCTCGCGGACGTCTGAATAGGTTTCAAGATAAAACGAGACGCTAAACCCGGGTGATGGATCGCGCAGCTCCTTCCAGCCATGCCGCAAAAAATGCCGAAGAGGATCAACATCCGCCACGCGAACATCCGGGTTATTTAACAGATAAAATACCGGGTCAAAAAGATTGCTTTTTTTAACCAGGCGATAATCGGACGTGAGGCGGTTCAACTTCCCCCCCGCAGTTTTTTCGTCAGTTTGCGAAGCGGTCGGGTTATTTTCCAACTGGTGCTCAGGGTGTAATTCACCGCTTCAAGCTTTG
>ERZ1645187.2683-NODE-2683-length-15469-cov-21.055080_pt1 | contig 15469 bp, 20 predicted proteins | sample MGYA00575352_ERZ1645187 | MGnify/ENA primary metagenome ERZ1645187 (study PRJEB40837, sample SAMN11349314) | freshwater sediment metagenome | isolation source: river sediment | host: Sediment | place: India: Wazaribad , New Delhi | collected 2017-02-21 ...
CGAGCAGGGGATTCCCGGTCTGCTTGGCGAAGGCCTCGAAGTCCTTGACCGACCCCGGGTCGGTGGCGACCACGCGCAGCACGCGGCCACTCTGCAGGGTCGATAACGCCTTCTTGGCGCGCAGGACCGGAAGGGGGCAACCCAGCCCCGATGCGTCGAGCTCCTGGTCGAAGACGGCCATCAATGGTCTCCTGTGGGCGGCCGGAAGGGGTGAATCGGCCCAGTTTCCCTATATAGGCAAATCGACCGGTGCCTGCAACTCGCGCCGGGTGTCGTGATCAGCGCCGCGGCCCCGGTGGCCTGCCCGGGGACCTGCACGCGGGTCGCAGGGCATGGAGAGGCCCGGGCGGCGGGACCTCAGGACTTGGGGCAGAGTCCGCGCTCGACGGCAATCACCGCCGCCTCCACGCGTGAGTGCACCTCGAGCTTGCGAAGGATCGACTTCACGTGGAGCTTGACGGTCCCGTCGGAAATGCCCAGCTCCCGGGCGATGACCTTGTTGCTCTGCCCGGCGGCCAGGTGGCAGAGGATGTCCATTTCCCTCCGGGTCAGGGTCGAGAAGGACAGCCGGCCCGGGTGCGGTGGGGTGTCCTTCTGGAGGGCCCGGGCCAGGACTCCAGCCATGTCCGGGGCGACCACGGTCCGGCCGCCCACCACGTCGTGAAGGGCGCTGACCAGCTCGTCCGGCTCCATGTCCTTCAAGAGATACCCCTGGGCCCCGCTGCGCAGGCTCTCCACGAGGTCACGCTCCTCGTGGCTGGTCGTCAGCATGACCACGGGCGCCGAGAAGCCGGCGCGCCGCAGCTCGTGGATGGCGGTGAGGCCGTCCATCCCGGGCATGCGCAGGTCGAGAAGGACCACGTCGGGCAGCAGCTCGGCGGCCAGGCGGCATCCTTCGTCGCCCGCGCCGACGGCGGCCACCACCTCGATGCCCCTGCGCTGCAGCAGCTCCCGCAGCCCGCCGCGGAAGAGCGCGTGGTCGTCGATGATCAGGATTCGCACGTCGGCCCCGAGTCTCCGTCTCCACCGGTTCCAGGTACCCCGCGCCCGGCCACCTCTCGCAAGACGCTGGTCATCGCGCGCGGGCGTTGCTGAAGTTTAGCTCGACCCGCGTCCCCTCCGCCGGCTCGCTTTCCACGCTGAGCTCACCTCCGAGGCGGCGGGCCCGCTCCTGGAGGATGGCGAGCCCGAGGTGCTCACCAGCGTCGGCGGCCTCGACCTCCTCGCCAAAACCCACGCCGTCGTCTTCCACCATCACGTGATAGTGGCCTTCGTGGTCGCACCGCAGGAGGATGCGCACGGCGTGGGCGTGGCTGTGCTTGCGGATGTTCGCGAGGCACTCCTGGACGATGCGCACCACCTGCATCTCCTGGCTCGCCGCCAGCTCGGCGTGGGCACACTCCTTCTGGAAGAACGTGACGATCCCGGTCTCGCGCCGGAACCGCTCCACCAGCCCCTGCAGCGCGGCCAGCAACCCCCGGTGGTCGATCGGGGCACGAAACTGCTCGAGCAACCCCCGCAGCTCCGCGTTCGCCTCCTCCAGGCTGTTCTGGATCCGGTCCAGCTCCCGCCGCGCCTGGGCCGTGCCTCCCTGGGCGAGGGTGTCGTCGAGCATCCTCACCTGGAAGCGCAGACTCGCGAGCGTCTGCGCCAGCGAGTCGTGGAGCTCGTGGGCCAGGAGGTTGCGCTCCTGCATGATGGATAGACGCTGGGCCTGGGCGTCGACCCGGACCTTCTCCACGGCCATGCCCAGGTGCCGGCCGATGCTGGTGAGCAGGTCCCGCAGGTCGCCACGCTCGGCGAGCTCCGCCTGCTCGACGAACAGGTCGTAGACCCCGAGCGTCTTGCCGTGGTGGCGCAAGGGGACCGAGATGGTGTGCAGCCCTTCGACCATGAGCGGCGGCGGACCCTCGGGCAACGCCGCCTCGCCACCCTCCTCCCGGGCGATGACGGTGGCCCAGGCTGGGGGGCTACCGGGCGCCGGGGGCTCGTGGGCAGTCCTCTGCTCCGAGAGCCCCACGCTCGCCACCAACCGCATCTGCCCGTCCTTTTCCTGCAGCCGAACCGTCGCCGCCTGGGCCTTGACCACGTCGATGAGCGTGTGCAGGAAGCGCGTCAACAGGTCGTTCAGGTCGTTGAACAGGTTGACGCTCGCGGCCACGTCATAGAGGACCTGCAGGGAGCGGGTCTTCTGCGCCAGCGTTTCCGTGTGGCGGTGGACCTCCTGGTCCATCCGCTCGCTCAGGCGCTGCAGTGCGTCGCCGAGGTCGTTGATGTCCTCGGCCACCCGCTGGAACTCCCCCCCGGCCGGCACCGGGAGGCGCGCGCCAAGGTCTCCCCCGCGCATCCGCCGCGCCCAGTCCCTCAGCTGCGCCAGGGGGCCGAGGAGCTGTCGGTCGATCCTGCGATAGAGCAGAGAGACGAGGCCGACGGCGCCGCCGAGCACCGCGATCTGGGCGACGAAGAGCGGGCGCGGCCCCGCCCCGAGCACCAGGGCGCCCGCGGAGCAGGCCAGGCAGAGACCGAGCAGCGCCAGCAGCGCGGCAAGGGGTCGACAGACCGGCCCGCCGAGAAAGCTGACCGGGCGGCCGAGCGCCCGCAGCAGGCATGCGACCCAGCGCTGCAGGGGCGAGCCCGCACCCGCATCGACCAGCCCGCAACCTTCGTCCGCGTCCACTCTCTCCTCTAAACGCAGCCCGTCGGCTTCGGCAGTCCGGCGTACTTGCACGCGAGCTTGCCCGGACCGTAGGGGAAGAGCTCGTAGAGGTACTTGCTGTTGCCCTTTTCCGGGCCGAGCTTCTTGCCCACGGCCTTCGTCAGGACCCGTACCGCCGGGGCGATCTGGTATTCCCGGTAGTACTCCCGGAGGAAGTGGATGATCTCCCAGTGGTCCGGGGTGAGGGTGAGATGGTCATCGGCTGCCATCGCCTCGGCGACCGCAGGCGACCACTCGTGCATGTTGCGAAGGTATCCCTCCTCGTCCGTATCCAGAAGCTTCCCATGGACTTCGATGGGCATGTAGCTCTCTCCCGCTTTTCGTGATGACAGGCCTCTCTCACCTAGACCCAGGCATGGACCTTGTCGTTCTCCACCGCCAGATCGACGAAACCGCGGTAATCGACGACACCGATGCCTTCGATCAGCGCGCCCTCCTCCAGTCCGCGGGCCTGAAGGTCCGGACCGAGGACGTGGACCCTGAGCCGGCGGGCCGCCTCGCGCATCTTCTCCTCCAGGACGGTGCCCTTCACCGCCGCATACACCGCGTCCTCCAGAAGCAGCAGCGCACTGCCCGGCTTGGCGAGGCGCAGTGCGCTCTCCAGCGAGCTCTTCTCGAACGGCGACCGGTTGACGGTGTGCAGCATGGCTCCCCCACTCAGAAGCTGAGGATGACGTCCTGCTCGTCCATCAGTTCCGCGACCTCCTTCGCCCCCAGCACCCGCACGGGGACGAGCAGGTCCCCCTCACCGAGCCCCCGGGCCTTCAGCGACTCCCGCTCCACGTAGAGCTTCTCCACGTCACAGGTCGCGAGCGCCCCATAGGCCGGGGAGAAATTCTTCACGCCAATGGCCCTCGTGTCCTGCCCCTTCTTGATCTGGTACACACCGTCGTCCACGAACAGCACGCTGACGTCCTGGTCGAAGGCCGCGGCGATGAGCACGGCATCCAGCGCCTCCACGGCGTACCCGGTGCCCCACGGTGCCCGGCGGTTGACGAACAGGAAGCGCTTGATTGTCCCCACCCCCTGCATCCCGTCCTCCACGCTTCCCTCCCGCGCTCAATCGCCGAAGACCACCAGACGATCGGACTCGATGGCGGCCTCGATCAGCTGACCGAGGCCCGAGACCCGGAACCGCGGCGCCAGATTGGTCGCGCCCTTGCCGTGCCTTTCGGCCTCGCCCTCGTCGACGATCCCCCGGCGCTGCGCCGCTGCCACGCAGACCACGAGGTCCAGGTCGTAGCGTTCGGCGAGCTCCGTCCAGCGTCGTCCCACGTTGCGGTCGTCCTGCGGCGGCGACGCGAGACGGGTCGCGTTGTTCACGCCGTCGTGGAAGAAGAAGACCCGTACCACCTGGTGGCCTTTCTCCAGCACCGCCCGGGTGAATTGATACGCCGAATCCGAGGCCTGGTGCTGGTACGGACCTTCGTTGACCTGGATTGCGAACTTCATCGGAGCGCGCATGCCTCCTAGAATAGTGAATAATGTCGCAAACAGGTGAGGGCTGCCGGCCCCGCTGCTTCAGGACCCGTCAACCCCACAGCGGCCGAGAGCGGTGCCCCGGCCGGGAGGACCGAAATGCGGAAGCGCAGCGGGCGCCAGACCGACCCCCTGGTCTTCATCGGGGATCGTAACGTCCGCGGTCGCGACGACAGGGCGGAGCTGGACCGGGAAGGCCGGCTCGACCCGATGCCGGGGCTCGGCACACGCACATGAGAGCAGGCCCGGGAACCGGCATGACCCCGGAGGCCGGCGAGCCGGGTCAGCGGCTCGACAAGTGGCTCTGGGTCGCACGGTTCTTCAAGACCCGGTCGCTCGCCACCGAGGCGGTCGAGGGCGGGCGGGTGCACGTGGACGGCCTGCGCGCCAAGCCCTCGCGACTGGTCCGACCCGGGAGCAGGGTGCGCGTCGGCAAGGGCGACGTGGAACTGGAGGTCGTCGTGCTCGGCCTGGCGCCCCAGCGGCGTCCCTTCTCCGAGGCATCGCAGCTCTACGAGGAAACGCCGGCCAGCCGGGATGCCCGGGAGCGCGTGGCCGCCGAGCGGCGCACTGCACCGGTCCGCGCCCCGGGTGCCGGGCGCCCCACCAAGCGCGAGCGACGCCAGTTGGCTCGGGTCACCGGAACAGGCTGAGGGCGCCCGAGGAATCCATCCGTGCGCTCGCCCCTTCATGCGTTGCTCGACGAGCCGGACTTTCCCGAGGGGCAGGTGTGGCGGCGCGCCGGATTCGGCGCCCGCGACACCATCGTCCTCGAGGGCGAGCAGGCCAGGGACGTCTACCTCATCCTCTCGGGCACGGTCGAGGTGAGGGGCACGGTGGAGCTCGAGGACCAGCGCCGCGTCCACCCCGGGTTCTGTGAGTTGCACGCGGGCCAGATCTTCGGGGAGTTGTGCCTGTTCGACGACGAGCCGCGGAGCGCCTCCGTCGTGGCTCTGACCGACTGCGAGATCGCCATCGTCGACGGCCAGTCGCTACTCGCGTACCTGGACCTGCACCCGGCCCAGGGCTACTTCGTCCTGCGCCACATCGTGCAGACGCTGGTGGAGCGCCTGCGCACGGCCAATCGCCGCTTCCTGTCGGTGTTCAGCTGGGGCCTCAAGGCCCACCAGATCGACCGGCACCTGTAACGGGCCGTGATAGAATGAAAAAAGAGACAGGGCGCGAGGCATGAACACTCCCCATCATCGACCCTACCGCACCGAGGACGTGCGCATCGCGTCGATCGACGCGGTCAGCACGCCTGCGGAGGTGCACGCGGAGTACCCGGGCTCGGAAGCGGCGCTGCGCACGACCTTCGAGGCCCGCCAGGTCATCCGGGAGATCCTCCTCGGGCAGGACGACCGGCTGCTGGTGGTGGTGGGGCCCTGCTCGATCCACGACGTGAGCGCAGCGCGGGAATACGCGGGGCGGCTGCTGCCACTGCGGGAGAGGCTCGCCGACGCCCTGTACGTCGTCATGCGGGTGTATTTCGAGAAGCCACGCACGACGGTCGGCTGGAAAGGGCTCATCAACGACCCCGACCTGGACCAGACCTTCCGCATCAACAAGGGTTTGCGCCTCGCCCGCCACCTGCTCGTCGACATCAACGAGATGGGGATGCCGGCGGCGACCGAGTACCTGGACCTGATCACCCCGCAGTACGTGAACGACCTGATCAGCTGGGGCGCCATCGGCGCCCGGACCACCGAGAGCCAGGTCCACCGCGAGCTCGCGTCCGGCCTGTCCTGTCCCGTGGGGTTCAAGAACGGGACCGACGGCAACGTGCGGATCGCCATCGACGCCATCCGCTCTTCCTCCCGGCCCCACCGTTTCCTGTCCTACACCAAGGCGGGGCACTCGGCGATCTTCGCCACGCGGGGCAACGAGGACACCCACATCATCCTGCGCGGCGGTCGCAAGCCCAATTACGACAGGGCCGCGGTCGAGGACGCCTCCCAGCAGCTGCGCAAGGCCGGCGTGCGCGATCAGGTCATGATCGACTTCAGCCACGCCAACAGCGCCAAGGACCCGCGCGTGCAGATCACCGTTGCGGAGGACGTCGCCCGCCAGATCGCCGCCGGTGACCGCAGGATCATCGGCGTGATGATCGAGAGCCACCTCGTGGGGGGGCGTCAGGACGTGGTCCCGGGCCAACCGCTGGTGTACGGCCAGAGCATCACCGACGCTTGCCTGGCCTGGGACGAGACCGTCCCGGTGCTGGAGACCCTGGCCCGGGCGGTGCGCGAGCGCCGCGAGGGCTGAGCGCCCCCCTACCTGCGCTCGGGCTGGGCGTCCTCGCGCGACAGCAGGGCGCGCACGGCCTCGCGGGGATCGAACCCCTCGTAGAGGACACGGTAGACGGCGTGGCAGATGGGCATCTCGGCACCGTACCGGCTCGCCACCCGCTCGATCTCCCGCGTCGTCCCGACCCCCTCCACCACCTGGCCGATGGCGGCCTCGGCCTCCTGCACCGAGGCGCCGCGGGCGAGCGCCAGCCCCATGCGCCGGTTGCGCGACTGGTCGTCGGTACAGGTCAGCACCAGGTCCCCGAGCCCCGCAAGGCCCATGAGGGTCTCGCGCTCCCCGCCCATGGCAACCCCGAGCCGCATCATCTCGGCCAGCCCGCGGGTGATCAGGGCGGCCCGGGTGTTCGCGCCGAAACCGAGGCCGTCCGCGGTCCCGGCGGCGATCGCGAGCACGTTCTTGACGGCGCCCCCGACCTCCACGCCCACGACGTCGCGGCTCACGTAGACCCGGAACGTGGGGCCGTGCAGGGCGAGCGCGAGGTCCCGGGCGAAGGCATCGTCGGGCGAGGCCACCGTGATGGCGGTCGGCAGACTCCGGGCCACCTCCCGCGCGAAGGTGGGGCCCGAGACCACGGCGACCGGGACATCGGAGCCCAGGTACTCACGCACCACCTCGTGCAGCGGTCTCGCCGTCTCCGGCTCGAGGCCTTTCGTGGCCCAGGCGACCCGCGACCCCGGCCGCAGCGCCGGGCGCACTTCCTCCAGCACCTGGGCGAAGAACTGACTCGGCACGACCAGCAGCAGGTCGCCGGCCCGGGCCAGGACGGCGCCGAGGTCGGCCGACAGGCCCAGACTCTCGGGCAGGGGTACGCCCGGGAGGAACTCCACGTTCTCCCGGGCCCGGGCCAGGCGCCCCATGTGCGCGGGGTCGTGTCCCCACATTTCGGTGGGGACCCCGTTGCGGGCGAGGAGAACGGCGAGCGCGGTCCCCCAGGAGCCCGCCCCCAGGACCGCGATGCTCACGGGCTCAGTTCGGCGCGGCGGAGGCGGCCTGGGAGGCCTGCTGGCGCAGGTGCTGCGCGTACAGGGCCTCGAAGTTGACCGGCGCTATGAGGAACTGGGGGAAACCGCCGCGGGTGACCAGGTCCGACACGGTCTCCCTCAGGTACGGGAACAACAGGTTCGGGCAATAGCTCCCGAGGAGCGGGCCCATCTCGGCGTCGCTGAACCCCACGAGCACGAAGACGCCCGATTGCTTCACCTCCACCAGGAAGGCGGTCTCCTCGCCGGACTTGACCGTGACGGTTGCCGTCAGCGTGACCTCGTGCTGGTTCGAACCGACCGCGCGGCTGGCGGTCCCCAGGTTCATGCTCACCTCCGGGCGCCATTCCCGGTTGAAGACGTTGGGGGCGTTGGGCGCCTCGAACGAGATGTCCTTCACGTAGATCCGCTGGATGGCCAGCTGCTTCTGGGCCTGTCCGCCCGCGGCGGCTTCTTCCGGTGCTGCCATGGCTCGTGCTCCCGATCGTGTTGGGTTTGAGATGCGCCTCGGGTCTGAGGTGCGCCTTATTTGCCTCGAACCAGGGGCAGGTTGGCGTTCTGCCAGGCGAGCATCCCACCCCGCAGGTTGTGGACCCGGGTGAAGCCCCCTCGCGAGAGGGTGGCGCACGCGGACTGCGAGCGGCTCCCCGAGCGGCACGCCACGATGATCGGCCGCTCCCGGTACTTCTGCAGTCTGCCGAGGCTGTCCTTGAGCTGGCCGATGGGGATGTGGACAGAGCTCAGGATGACCCCGTCCTTGACCTCGCTGGGCTCACGCACGTCCAGCACCACGGCGTCCTCGTGGTTGATCAGGAGAGTCGCCTCGGCAGGCCCGATGGATCGGACCCCCCCCAGGCGGCCCTGCAACCCGGTCCAGGCCAGGATCGCGAGGATGATGCCCAGGGCCGCGAAGAGGCCCAGGTGATTACCGGCGAACTCCAGGAGTTGCTCCACGGCAGCCCGTGCCTCCTACAGTCCACCGGCCTGCACGCCCAGCTTGCGCAGGATCATGTCGAGCGGGCAGAAGCGGGTGAAGCCGCTCTGCAGGAGATTCAGGCCGATGAACGCGGTGAACCAGAGCCAGTACTGACTGGCGAAGATCGGGCTGCCCGGAAGTCCCAGGCCGACCGTCAACAGAATCATGAGCCCCGCGACGATCCGCACGATTCGCTCGGTAGTCATGGAATTCTCCCCCCGTTCCGTTTCGAAGCGCCTGGCCCGCCCCCCCTGGGGGGACACCGGGCGCGAGCATCACCGACCGGGCACTTCCGGCCGGCATCCTTACCGGCCGTGAGCATACCCGTGTGGCGCAGGATCGCAAGCCGCGCGGCAACCTGCCGCCGGTCAGGGGGTGCCGACGGGGAGAGACCGCGGCACGTTCGGCGCCGCCCCCTCGGCCGGGCCCATGGTAGGCTGTCCCCCCTGATCATGGTTTCGGAACGGCGCGGCGGCGTGAATCGAGGACTCATCGCGGTCACCGTCGGGGCGGCGGTCCTCGCCACGGCGGAGCTCCCTGGCGCGCCACCGCCGCCTCCTCTCCCCCCGCCCCCCCCGGGTCGCGAGGCGCGGGAGGCGGAGCTCGGTGGCGTGCGCCAGCGCATCGAGGAGGTCCGCGGCCGACTCGAGGAGACGCGCACGATCCGCGAGGGCCTGCAGGAGGAACTACGCGCGGCGGAGCTCGCCGGCTCCCAACTCGCGATGGAACTGCGGCAGACCGAGAAGGACATCGCCGCGGTCCGCGCCCGGACCGATACGCTGGCGCGCGACCGCGAGGGCCTCGAGAAGTCGCTGGCAGCCCAGCGCCGCCTGCTCGCGCGGCTCGTCCGCGCCGACTATGCCGGTGGACGTCACGACTACCTCGCGTTGCTCCTCAACCAGAAAGACCCGTCCCGCCTCTCCCGGGTCCTCACCTATCACCGGCAGGTGGAGCGCGCCCGCGCCGCGGAGGTGGAGCGCCTGCGCACGCAGCTCGCGGCCCTGGCTCAGGTCGAGGACGCGCTCGCCCGGGAGGAAGAGAGCCTGCGGGCACTCCAGGCCGAGAAGACGGCGGGCCAGAAGGAGCTGTCCGAGCAGCGCCGGGCCCGCCAGGCGGTCCTCGCGCGCCTCGCCGTAGAGCTCCGCGCGTCCGGGGCGGAGTTGGAGCGCCTCACCACCAGCGCGAAGCAGCTGGAAGGGGTCATCGCGGGCCTGAGCCAGGCCCTCCCCGACATCCCCGAGGGAGCCGGCGAGCGCCGCCGCTTCGCGGACTCCCGGGGCAGCCTGCCCTGGCCCGCGAGCGGGAGGGTCCGCGCGGGGTTCGGCGCCCCGCGCACGGGCGGGCTCACCTGGCAGGGCGTCGTGATCGAGACCCCCGCCGGCTCGCCGGTGCTCGCCGTTCACCGCGGGCGTGTGGCGTTCGCGGACTGGCTGCGCGGCTTCGGATTGCTGCTCATCGTGGACCACGGCGAGGGATTCATGACGCTCTACGGCCAGAACCAGGGCCTGCTCCGTCAGGTCGGGGACTGGGTGGAGGCGGGAGAGGCCGTGGCCACGGTGGGCGACACCGGAGGCTCGAGCGAGGCCGGACTCTACTTCGAGGTCCGGCAGAAGGGCACTCCGCTCAATCCAGCCCAGTGGTGCCGGGGCAATCCCGGCCGCGGCTGAGCAGGCTCCCGCAGCGCGCACGTCCCCTTTGACGCGGGGGAGCGGGGGGGTATGCTTCCCATCCTCTCTTGCCGAATGACCGGTGCCTCGGCGCCGTGGGCCACGATGAAAAACGCCATCCGCAATCTGCCGGTCCTGCTCGCGGGTCTCGTCCTCGGGGGTCTTCTGTCGCTCACCCACGGGGTATCGGCAGAGAAGAAAGAGCCCGCGGGGGCGCTGCCCCTGGAGGACCTGCGGGCCTTCTCCGAGGTGCTGGAGAAGATCAAGAGCGACTACGTCGAGGCGGTCGACGACAAGACGCTCATCGCCTCGGCGATCCGCGGCATGCTGACGGGGCTCGATCCCCACTCCACCTACCTGGACCCTGACGAGTACAAAGACCTCCGGGTGGGTACCACCGGCGAGTTCGGCGGACTCGGGATCGAGGTCAGCATGGAGGACGGCTTCGTCAAGGTGGTGACCCCGATCGACGACACGCCGGCCGCGCGCGCGGGGGTGAAGGCAGGTGACCTGATCATCCGGCTGGACGACACCCCGGTGAAAGGCATGACCCTGAACGAAGCCGTGAAGCTCATGCGCGGCAAGCCGGGGACCACCATCACCCTGACCATCATGCGGGAGGGCCTGGAGCAGCCGTTGAAAATCGCCATCGAGCGTGACGTCATCAAGGTGAAGAGCGTCAAGAGCCGTCTGCTCGAGCCCGGTTACGGCTACGTCCGCATCACCCAGTTCCAGTCCCCCACGGACGACAACCTGCGCGAGGGGATCGACCAGCTCAAGAGTCAGAGCGGCGGCGAGTTGAAGGGCATGGTGCTCGACCTGCGCAACAATCCGGGCGGCGTCCTGAACGGCGCCGTCGCGGTGGCGGACGCCTTCCTGGAGAAGGGTGTGATCGTCTCGACCCGCGGTCGCGGCAACGAGGCCGAGATGAAGTTCAACGCGAAGCCGGCGGACATCCTCAAGGGCGCCCCGATCGTCGTGCTGGTCAACGGCGGGTCGGCCTCGGCGTCGGAGATCGTCGCCGGCGCGCTGCAGGACCACCGGCGCGCGGTCGTCCTCGGCAGCAAGACCTTCGGCAAGGGCTCGGTGCAGACCATCCTGCCGATGGACAACGGGGCGGCCCTGAAGCTCACCACCGCCCGGTACTACACGCCCTCCGGGCGCTCCATCCAGGCCGAGGGGATAACCCCCGACATCGCCCTGGAGGCCTTGAAGTTCGAGAAGGTCGACGAGGGGGTCGAGGCGCTCAAGGAGTCCGACCTCTCGCGCCACCTCAGCAACGGCACGGCGCCGAAGCCGGCGAAGAAGCCCGAGGGCAAGGACGAGAAGGACGGCAAGGACGGTAAGGACGGCAAGGAGAAACAGGGCCACCTCGCCCGCGAGGACTACCCCGTGTACGCCGCCCTCACGCTGCTCAAGGGCCTCAACATTCTGAAGAACCCCCAGGATTGACTGCCATGTCCGGTTCCCCGAAGGTGTTGGTCCCGCTGGCGCAGGGCTGTGAGGAGCTCGAGGCGGTCACCATCGTCGACCTCCTGCGCCGGGCGGGGGTCACGGTGGTGACGGCAGGCCTCGGGCCGGGGCCCGTGCGCGGCAGCCACGGCGTGGTCCTCGTCCCCGACACCGACCTGGACACCGCGCTCGGGGAGGATTACGCGATGGTCGTACTGCCCGGGGGCCTGCCGGGAACCGACCACCTGGACCGCGACCCGCGGGTGCGCGCGCTGCTCCGCAGGATGGCGGACAGCGGACGCTTCACCGCGGCCATCTGCGCCGCGCCCCGCGTGCTCGCGAGCGCCGGCCTCCTCGCCGGCAAGCAGGCCACCGGCTATCCGGGCGTGCTCGACGCCATCGCTCCCGCGGGCGCCACCCTGAGCGGCGACGCGGTGGTGGCCGACGGGAAGGTCATCACCTCCCGCGGGCCGGGCACGGCGATGGATTTCGCCCTCACCCTCGTGGAGCAGCTCGTGGGGCGTGCGAGACGCGCGGAGGTCGAGGCCGCCCTCGTTCGCTAGCTGTGAAGCTTCAATAGGTTGTTTCGGTCGCGCGGGCGGCCTATTCCTCCGACACCGCCACGGCGAGGAGGAACGCGCCGAGGGCGCCGAGGACCCACGTGGCGACCGGGATCCGGCCCCACATCGGGGGGGTGAAACCGTCCAGGCCGTAGATGATGGCGGCCGACACGAGCAGGGCCGCGCCGACGATCGCCAGCACGCTGCGCCGGCTGGCGCGGCGGACCTCCTGGCGCAGCTCCGCGAGCTCGCGCGAGGTCCACTCCACCCGCAGGCGGCCCTCGTTCGCCTGGCGCAGCAGGTCATAGGCGAGCCCCGGCACCTGGGGCACGATCTCCCCGAGGCGCGGCGCGTTGATCTGCGCCTGCCGGACCAACCCCGGCACGCCGACCTGCCCGCTCATCCAGCGCTCGAGGAACGGCTTGGCGGTGGACCAGAGGTCCAGGTCCGGGTAGAGCTGCCGGCCGAGCCCCTCGATGTTCAGCAGCGTCTTCTGCAGCAGCACGAGCTGCGGCTGGACCGCCATGTCGAAGCGGCGCGCGGTCTGGAACAGGCGCAGCAGCACCATGCCAAAGGAGATCTCGCGGAAGGGGCGCTCGAAGATCGGCTCGCAGACCGTGCGGATGGCGCCCTCGAGCTCCTCGACCCGGGTCTGCGGCGGGACCCAGCCGGAGGCCACCTGGACCTCCGCCACCCGCCGGTAGTCCCGGTTGAAGAAGGCGATGAAGTTCTCGGCCAGGTAGCGCTGATCCCCCGACGACAGGCTCCCCATGATGCCGAAGTCGACGGCCAGGTAACGGGGTGCATTGGGGGGGCGGTCCCGCTCGACGAAGATGTTCCCGGGGTGCATGTCCGCGTGGAAGAAGTTGTCGCGGAACACCTGGGTGAAGAAGATCTCCACCCCCCGGTCCGCCAGCGCCTTCAGGTCCACCCCCGCCGCCTTCAGCGCCGCGAGGTCGCTCACCGGGATCCCCGAGATCCGCTCCATCACCAGGACGTTGCGCCGGCAGAGCGGCCAGAACACCTCGGGCACGTAGAGGAGCTCCGAGCCGGAGAAGTTGCGCCGCACCTGGGAGGCCGAGGCCGCCTCGCGCAGCAGGTCGAGCTCGTCGAAGATGGTCTTGCGGTATTCCTCCACCACCTCGCGGGGACGCAGCCGCCGGGCCTCGGGCCAGTGCCGCTCCGCCAGGTCGGCCAGGGTCGCAAGGAGGTCCACGTCCTGGGTGATGACGCGCTCGATGTCGGGCCGCAGGACCTTGACGACCACCTCCCGACCGTCCGGCAGGCCGGCCCGGTGCACCTGCGCCACCGAGGCGGAGGCCATGGGCTCCTCCTCGAAATAGCGGAACACCTGGTCGAGGGAGCGGCCATAGGCCCGCTCGACCAGCCGCCGGGCCTCGGGGCCGGGGAACGGCGGGACCTGGTCCTGGAGCTTCGCCAGCTCCTCGGCAAGGTCGTCGGGAAGGAGGTCGCGCCGCGTGGACAGGATCTGCCCGAACTTCACGTAGATCGGGCCCAGCTCCTCCAGCGCCCTGCGAATGCGCACCGCGGGGGGCGGGAGTGGTCCCCGCAGCCAGTACGACGGCGCGAGGTAGCGCAGGATGCGCACGGGGCGCATCAGCCGGGTGGCAGGCAGCAGTTCGTCGAGCCCGTTGCGCAGCAGGACCCGCTGGGTGCGCCACAGGCGCAGGGCTTTCACCGACACTAGGGCTTCCAGCCGCGATGCACGGCCACGATGCCGCCCGTGTGGTTCAGGTAGTCGCAGTGCACGAAGCCCGCGGCCTCCATCATCCCTTTGAGCGTTTCCTGGTCGGGGTGCATCCGGATGGACTCGGCCAGGTAACGGTAGCTGTCCGCGTCTCCGGCCACCAGGCGGCCCATCAGCGGCAGCCCGTGCAGGGAATAGAGGTCGTAGAGCGGGCGCAGCGCGGCGACGGTCACGTGCGAGAACTCGAGCACGAGCAGCCGCCCCCCGGAGCGCAGGACGCGCAGGGTCTCGGCGAGCGCGGCCTCCTTGTGGGTGACGTTGCGCAGGCCGAAGGCCATGGTGACGCAGTCGAAGCTGGCGCCGGCGAAGGGCAGCCGCTCCGCGTTCGCCTGGGCGTAGGTGACGTTTCCCACCAGCCCGCGCCCGTCCAGGCGCTCGCGCCCCACCCCGAGCATCGAGCGGTTGATGTCCGCGACCACCACCGAGCCGGCCCCGCCGACCCGCCCCACCAGCAGGGCCGCCACGTCCCCCGTCCCGCCCGCCAGGTCGAGGACCCGCTCGCCCTCGTGCACCCCGCTCACGTCGACCGCGAAGCGCTTCCACAGCCGGTGCAGGCCGAAGGACATCAGGTCGTTCATCAGGTCGTAGCGGGTCGCCACCGAATCGAAGACCTGGGCGACCCGGCGGACCTTGTCCTCTTCCGGAACTTTCTCGAACCCGAAATCGGTGGTGCTCACGGGTGACTCCTGCCGCTCACTCGGCCGCCTTGCGCTCGTGCCCCGCGTCCTTCAGGGCGTGCAGGTAGGCCTCCCAGTACGGCTCGTAGTTCCGGCCCAGGTCGTACAGGGTCTCCCAGGAATAGATGCCGGTGTCGTGGCCGTCGTCGAAGTGCAGGCAGACCGCGTAGTTTCCCACCGGCTCGACCTCCACGATGTTCACCGACTCCTTGCCCACCTGCAGCGTCTCCTGGCCCGGCCCGTGGCCACGCACCTCCGCCGATGGAGAGCAGACCCGCAGGTACTCGCAGGGCAGGTTGAAGCGCGAGCCGTCGTCGAAGGCGACCTCCAGCACGCGGGACTTCCGGTGCAGGCTGATCTCGGTCGGGTTGGGGGTCTCGGGGGCCATGGGCTCAGTCTCCGGGGAAGGGCATTGTCCGGGCCGCGGCGTCCCTGTCGCGGACGTCAGAGGATGTAGCGGCTCAGGTCCTCGTTGCCGGCCAGGTCCGCCAGGCAGCGGTCCACGTGGGCGCCGTCGATCACCACCCGCTCACCGGCCCGGTCGGGGGCCCCGAAGGACACCTCCTCCAGGAGCTTCTCCAGCACGGTGTGCAGGCGCCGCGCGCCGATATTCTCGGTCCGCTCGTTGACCTGCCAGGCCACCTCCGCGATGCGCCGCAGCCCGTCGGTCGTGAACTCGAGCGTGACCCCCTCGGTGGAGAGCAGCGCCGCGTACTGCATCGTGAGCGAGGAGTCGGGCTCGGTCAGGATACGCACGAAGTCCTCCACGCCGAGCGCGTCGAGCTCGACCCGGATGGGCAGTCGGCCCTGGAGCTCCGGGATCAGGTCCGATGGCTTCGAGAGGTGGAAGGCGCCGGAGGCGATGAACAGGATGTGGTCGGTGCGCA
>ERZ1645187.2684-NODE-2684-length-15459-cov-40.401909_pt1 | contig 15459 bp, 19 predicted proteins | sample MGYA00575352_ERZ1645187 | MGnify/ENA primary metagenome ERZ1645187 (study PRJEB40837, sample SAMN11349314) | freshwater sediment metagenome | isolation source: river sediment | host: Sediment | place: India: Wazaribad , New Delhi | collected 2017-02-21 ...
GTCAGATCGCCGACCAGTCGGGGCCGAACACGTCGGTGGTGACCTCGCTCAGGTCGGTCTCCGAGTCCACGATCTGGCGGATGCCGGCGAGCATCAGGCCGATCACCGTCTGCACGCGGACGCTGTCCGCCTCCGGGTCCTCGCTGGTGGCCACGGCGGCGCCGGCGGTGTTCAGGGCGCCGAAGAAGATCCGGCTGAACGTGTGCAGCATCGCCTCGTCGAGCTCCCAGCTGCCCGCGGTCAGGGTGGCCCGGACCAGCTCGAGGACCGTGCCGTAGGTGGAGCGCTCCTCCTGCTCCCGGAAGCGCTCGTAGCCGAGCACCGAGGGGCCCTCCTGGATGACGATGCGCCGGTACCGCGGCTCGCGGACGATCTCCAGGAACGTACGCAGGCCCGCCGAGGCCTTGTCCCACGGGTCGGTGCTGGCCCGGACCGCCTTCTGGATCGCCTTGGTCGACTGCTCCTCGACCCGCTCGAAGACCGCCTCGAAGAGCTCCTGCTTGCCCGAGAAGTGGTGGTAGAGCGCGCCCTTGGTGACGCGGGCCCCGGCCACGATCGCGTCCAGGGAGGTCGCGGCGTACCCGTGCTCGGTGAACAGCTCCTCGGCGACGTCGGTCAACGCCCGCTTGGTGGCGGCCGAGTACTCCTGCCGACGGGACCTCCCTGGCACCGACACGCCGGGCACCGACACGCCGGCCACGGACACCCCGGGCACCGATACCCCGGCCACTGAGACGCCGGGCACCTTGAACTTCGTCACCGGCTCAGTCTAGGACGAGGCATCCGTGGCCGGCCGGAGGTGATGTGGGGTGTGCCACAGGCGTCTTCGTTGCATACCGACGGTATGTCGACGTACTTTGGGTACGTACCCACGGTATGTACCAGGTCGCCGAACCCTGACCTGGCTACCCGCAGGAGTGTCCCACCCGCACGGCTGGCTGAAGGAGGTTCCCATGTCGCTGACCACCAACGCGCTCTCGTCGAGCATCATGCCCTCGAGCGCCGCCCGCGTCCGCGCCGAGACCCTGCGCGACGTCATCGCCGAGTGCGACCGCCGACTGGACGGGCTGCTGCCCATGGACGTCGACGGCGTGGCGGACACCTTCCGCGACGAGCCCACGCTGCTGGCCGCGCTCCAGCTGCGCTGGTACACCAGCCTCTCCCACCAGCTGGACGTGTCCGTGGCCGAGCTGCCGGACGCCCTCGAGGGTGCCGCGGTGCGCGGCTGGCGCCGCACCTCGCGCGAGCTGCCCGGCGTACGGCTGGTGCTGGACCACTACGCCGAGCACCCCACCGACGACCGGATGGCCGCCATGGTGGCCAAGGGCCTGGCCAAGGAACGTCAGCTCTTGGCCGTGGCCTCCGGGGTGACGGCTCCGCTGGCACCGGTGGACGAGGAGACGGTGCTGATCGGCCGAGCCCTGGAGACCCGGGCGCGCGAGGGCTACCAGCCCCCGAACCGGCCCGCCTCGCCCACCCTGCTGGGCAGGCTGAAGGCGGTGCTTGCCGCCTGACAGCTCCGGCCGTCCCCTGACCAGACAGCCCCCTCCGGCGCACCCGCGGTTCTCCCTAACCGCGTCTCCCTCCCTCCCAGTTGCGCCGGGTGGGGGCTGTCTTCGTCCGCCGGTCGCGGAGAGGCGATCCGCCGGTGTGCGGATGCCGCGCACCGGGCCGGACGAGGCTGCCGCGATGCGTCCGAGTGCGCCATGATGGACGCATGGAGGGGCACGCCGGAAAGGACGCGCACCGGGAGACGGTGGTGCGGCCCGGGGTGCTGTTGGTGGCCAGCCCCGAACTGCTCGACCCGAACTTCACCGACACCGTCGTGCTGATGCTCGACGTGGACGAGAACGGTGCGCTCGGGGTGGTGCTCAACCGGCCCTCGCCGGTGCCGGTCGCCGAGGTGCTCAGCGACTGGGGCGGGGTCGTCGGCTACCCCCAGGTGCTCTTCGAGGGCGGACCGGTCGGGCCCCAGGGGGCTCTGGCGATCGGCCTGCTGGCCGACCCCGAGGACGTGCCGGTCGGGTTCCGCGAGGTTTTCGGGCTGCTGGGGGTCGTGGACCTGGACACGCCAGTGGAGCTGGTCGACGGCTCGTTGGCGGGCCTGCGGATCTTCGCCGGGTACGCCGGGTGGGGCGCCGAGCAGCTCCAGGGCGAGGTCGCCCGCGGCGACTGGTACGTCGTGCCCTCCCAGGTGCCCGACGTGTTCCGGGGGGACCCCCGCGACCTGTGGCGCGAGGTGCTGCGCCGTCAGCCCGGCGAACTCGCCTGGCACTCCACGCGTCCGGCCGATCCCGAGTACAACTGACCTAGACTGCTCAGATCATGACCCAGATCGGATTCTCTCCCGGCACCGCGACCGTCGAGGACACCCGCACCGTCCCCACCGACGAGGGTGACCACGAACGGTTCTCGCACTACGTGCCCAAGGACAAGCTGACCGAGGCGATGGTCATGGGCACCCCCGTGATCGCGCTGTGCGGCAAGGTCTGGGTGCCGAGCCGGGCGCCGGAGAAGTTCCCGGTGTGCCCGGAGTGCAAAGAGGTCTGGGAGTCGCTGCGCCCGGGCGGCGGCAACGGCGGCGGCGACGGGGGCCCCGACGCGTGACGGATCGGCATGACGCCGCCTCACCCGCACCCGCTCTGTCACCGGCGTGGCCGGAGCGCGCCGCGTGGGGCACGGCGACCTCACTGAGGGCGTGGCAGTCCGCGGCCTTGGCCAAGTACTTCTCGGGGGGTCCGCGGGACTTCCTCGCGGTGGCCACCCCCGGCGCCGGGAAGACGACCTTCGCCCTGTCCCTGGCCGCCGAGCTGCTGGGCCGCCGCGTGGTCGACCGCGTCACCATCGTGGCGCCGACCGAGCACCTGAAGACCCAGTGGGCCGAGGCGGCGGGCCGGGCCGGCATCCCGATCGACCCGTCGTACTCCGCGGGCCAGGGGCGCATGTCCAAGGAGTACGTCGGGATCGCGGTGACCTACGCCGGGGTGGCGGTCAACCCGCTGGCGATGCGGATCCGCACCGAGCGGTTCAAGACCCTGGTGATCCTCGACGAGGTGCACCACGCCGGCGACGCGCTGTCGTGGGGGGAGAGCATCCGCGAGGCGTTCGACCCGGCCACCCGCCGGCTCGCGCTCACCGGGACGCCGTTCCGCTCCGACATCAACCCCATCCCGTTCGTGACCTACGCGCCGGGGGCCGACGGGGTGCCGCGCTCGGTGGCCGACTACACCTACGGCTACGGCCAGGCGTTGGCCGACCACGTGGTGCGCCCGGTGCTCTTCATGGCCTACTCGGGCGAGATGCAGTGGCGCACCCGGATGGGGGACGAGGTGAGCGCCCGGCTCGGCGAGCCGCTGACCAAGGACCAGCACGCGCAAGCGCTGCGCACCGCCCTGGACCCGACCGGCTCCTGGATGCCGGCGGTGCTGGAGGCCGCCGACACGCGGCTCTCCGAGGTACGGCGCCACGTTCCCGACGCCGGTGGGCTGGTGATCGCCTCCGACCAGGACTCCGCGCGGGCCTACGCCAAGCTGCTGCGCCAGATCACCGGAAGCGCACCGATCCTGGTCCTCTCCGACGAGAAGGCGGCCTCGAAGCGGATCGCCGCGTTCGGGGAGTCGGAGGATCGCTGGATGGTCGCCGTGCGCATGGTCTCCGAGGGGGTGGACGTGCCGCGGCTGGCGGTCGGGGTCTGGGCGACCACCACCGCGACGCCGCTGTTCTTCTCCCAGGCGGTGGGCCGGTTCGTACGGGCCCGTCGCCGCGGTGAGACCGCGTCGGTCTTCCTGCCCTCGGTGCCCCACCTGCTCGGCTTCGCCTCCGAGCTGGAGGTGGAGCGCGACCACGTGCTGGGGCGCACCGTCCGGGACGAGGCCGACATCTTCGCCGCCGAGGACGAGCTACTGGCCCGGGCGCAGGCGACCGAGACGGAGTCCGGCGATCTGGAGCTCTCGTTCGAGGCGCTGGGCTCGACCGCCTCGTTCGACCGCGTGCTGTACGACGGCGGCGAGTTCGGCCACGCCGGCGAGGTGCACGTGGGCTCGGAGGAGGAGATGGACTTCCTGGGGATCCCCGGGCTGCTCGAGCCGGACCAGGTCCGCGAGCTGCTGCACACCCGGCAGAGCCAGCGCGCCGCCCGGCACCGGGCCGATCGCAAGGCCGAGACGCAGCCCACGCCCGGCGACGAGAGCGGGCCGGCCGGGCTGGCTACCCACGAGCAGCTGGCCGTGCTGCGCCGGGAGCTCAACTCGCTGGTGGCCGCCTGGTTCCATCGCACCGGGCAGCCGCACGGGGTGACGCACTCGGCGCTGCGCAAGGAGTGCGGCGGCCCGGCCGCGGCGGTGGCGACGGCCAGCCAGCTGCAGGCGCGGATCGACACCGTGCGCGACTGGGCGATCCGCCAGACCTCCTAGCCCAGACCCCTCCTCGGGGGCCGTTCGGCGTGAGATCGGGCCCGGCCGGGCAACACGGCCGGTGGGATACTCGGGGGCATGGCCGCCGAGACCTCGCAGACCCTCGACCGCGGCCTCCGGGTGCTCTCGGTGCTGGCCTCAGCCCCGGAGGGGATGTCCATCACGGCCCTCGCCGGGCGCCTCGAGGTCAACCGCACCGTGGTCTACCGGCTGGTGACCACCCTGGAGCAGCACGCGCTGGTACGACGCGGCGCTCAGGGCCGCCTGTACGTCGGGCTCGGCGTCCTGCACCTGGCCTCGGCGGTCCAGCCGGTGCTGCGGGACCTGGCGATCCCGGTGCTGCGCCAGCTCGCCGAGACCGTCGGCTGTACGGCGCACCTCACCGTGGCCGAGGGCGACGAGGGGCTCGCGCTGGCCGTGGTGGAGCCCTCGTGGACCGACTTCCACGTCGCCTACCGGGTCGGCGCCCGGCACCCGCTCGGCCAGGGCGCGGCCGGCAAGGCGATCCTGCTCGGCCGCTCCGGGGAGCTGGGGCGGGGCTACGCGCTGACCCAGGGCGAGCTGCAGTCCGGGGCGCACGGCCTGGCGGCGCCGGTGCTCGGCGTACCCGGGCTGGAGGCCTCGGTCGGCATCGTCACCTTGGGTGGCAGCGTGGACGAGTCGGTGGTCTCCCCGCGGGTGGTCGGCGCGGCGCAGGAGCTGGCCGCGCGCCTGCAGTCGGCGTAGCCGCGACAGCTTGGGCTCGTGGCGGGAAGCCAGGGCACCATTTCAGCGCCCGAAATCGACCATTGGCTTCCCGCCACGGCAGCAGGCCGTGGACACCGGGCTGTGGCTCAGCGCACCAGGAGGCCTACCCCAAGGGCGCCCATCAGGACGGCGATGGAGCCATCGAGGGCCCGCCAGGCCGACGGGCGGGCGAACAGGCCGCGCAGGGCCCGGGCCCCGAAGCCCAGGGCGGGGAACCAGATCGCGCTGGCCAGCATCGCCCCGGCCCAGAACCACCAGCGCTGGGCCTCGAAGCTGTTGGCGACCGTGCCGAGCATCAGCACGGCGTCGAGGTAGAAGTGCGGGTTGAGCCAGGTCAGCGCCAGGGTCAGCAGCACCGCGCGGCGCACCGACATGGTCGAGCCCGCCGCGGCGTCCAGCCCGACCGGGCGCCAGGCGCGCAGGGCCGACTGCACCCCGAAGGCCAGCAGGTAGAGCCCGCCGCCGATCTGGGCCACGGGCAGCAGCACCGGCCACCGCTCGAGGACGACGCCCAGCCCGGCGACGCCGGCGGTGACGGCGAGGACGTCGGAGGCGATGCACACCGCGATCACCGGCACGACGTGCTCGCCGCGCAGGCCTTGGCGCAGCACGAAGGCGTTCTGCGCGCCGACGGCGACGATCAAGGCGAGGCCGGTGAGCAACCCGGTGGTGAAGACGGTCAACATGACGACCACGTTAGGGCGGACACGAGCATCAATCCAGCGAAGTATTTGCAGGGATCATTAGCATCCCTAATGTGAAAGACCTCACCCAGCTGGATCCGGTCGCGCTGCGCACCCTGGCCATCGCGGTGCGGGCCGGCACGTTCGAGGCCGCCGCGCGCGAGCTGCACGTCACCCCCTCGGCGGTCAGCCAACGGATCAAGGCGCTGGAGACCAGGGTCGGCCGGGTCCTGGTGCACCGGGTCAAGCCGATCGCGGCCACCGAGGCCGGTGATGTGCTGGTGCGGCTGGCGGCCCAGGTCGAGCTGCTGGAGCGGGAGGCGATCGCCGAGCTCGTCGAGGGGCTGCCGGGCGGCGACGAGGATGCGCCGTACGCGACGGTGCCGGTGGCGGTCACCGCCGACACCCTCTACGCCTGGCTCATCGACGCGCTGGTCGCGGTGCAGGGCAGCCACCGGGTGACGTTCGAGGTGATCCGCGAGGACCAGACCCGGACCGCGGAGCTCCTGCGCAGCGGCGAGGTGATGGCCGCCATCACCTCCGACCCGCGCCCGGTCGCCGGCTGCCGCGTGGTCCGCCTGGGGGCGATGCGCTATCTGGCCGTGGCGACGCCGGGCTACCTGCGCCGGCACCTGCCGGACGGCCCCACCCCGGCGGCGCTCGAGCACGCCCCGCTGATCGCCTTCGACCGAGACGACACCCTGCAGCACGACTTCCTGCGCAAGGTCACCCGCCGCCACCTGACCCCGCCGGTGACCTGGATCCCGGCGACCGGCGAGTTCGACTCCGCGGTACGCCGCGGCATGGGGTGGGGGATGATCCCGGCCGCCCAGGTCGAGGAGGACCTGCGGCGCGGGCGGCTGGTCGAACCGTTCCCCGGCCGGCACACCGACGTGCCGCTGTACTGGCAGCACTGGCGGCTGGGCTCGGCGGTGATGCGCGACCTCACCGAGGCGATCGTCGCCTGTGCCACCCCGTGGCTGGCCAAGCACGGCGCGTAGCGCCGACACTGGGCCAATGCCGACCTACATCGCGTTCCTGCGGGCGATCAACCTGGGCGCCAAGCGCAAGTTCGGCAAGGACGACCTGCGGGCCGCCGTGGAGGCCACCGGCGCCACCGACGTGGAGACCTACATCAACACCGGCAACGTCCGACTGACCACCGGGGCGCGCTCGACGGCGAAGGTCGAGCAGACGCTGGAGAAGGCGTTCCTGGCCGACCGGGGATTCGAGGTGCCCACCATCGTGTTCACCCCGGCCCAGCTGGTCGAGGTCGCGGAGTCCGCGGACCGGCTGGTGGGGGAGCTGGGGCAACCCGCGAGCCACTACATCACCCTGCTGCGCGAGGAGCCCACCCACGCCGCGATCGAGGCCGCGCACGCCGCCGAGGCGCCCGGCGAGCGGCTGTACGTCGATGGCCGGGCGGCGCACCTGCTGATCCACCGCGGCTACCACGAGTCGCGGCTCGCCGGCAGCCGGGTCCTCGGCGCGCTCGGGGTGGGCACGGCCCGCAACGTCAACGTGGTGCGCACCCTGGCCCAGCGGTGGGGTAGCTGACCCTCGCGAACGCCCCTCGAATGCGCGGCTCAGCCGCCCTGGAAGTGCGGCCGGCGCTTCTCGGCGAAGGCCCGCATGCCCTCCGCCGCATCCGCGGTGCGCAGCAGGATCGTCTGCCCCCGCCGCTCGGCCTCCAGCGCGGGTTCCAACCGCACCAGCGTCGCGGCGTTGACCGCCCTCTTGGTGGCCGCCTGAGCCAGCGGTGCCCCGTTGGCGACGCGGCGTACCAGGCGGTCCACGACGGCGGCGAACTCGTGGTCGGGCGCCAGGTGGGAGACCAACCCGGCGTCGTAGGCCTCCCGGGCGCTCAACGCCTCACCCAGCAACGCCATCCGCATCGCGCGGGCCCGACCGATCGAGGCGGCCACGGTCGCGGAGGCACCGCCGTCGGGCATCAGCCCGACCCGGGCGAAGGCCAGCAGGAACGAGGCCGACTCGGTCGCCACCGCCAGGTCGCAGGCCAGCGCCAGGGAGCAGCCGACGCCCGCGGCGACCCCGTTGACCGCGGCGATCACCGGCTTGTCGCATGCCACGATCGCGCGCACCATCCGGTTGGCCCGGTCCAGGGCGGTGACGTCGAAGTTCTCGTGGGCATCGGGCCCGGACAGGTCGGCGCCGGCCGAGAAGGCGGCGCCGGTGCCGGCCAGCACGACCACCCGCACGTCGTCGCGGGCGGTCACCGCCTCGAGGGTGGCGGCCAGCTCGTCGGCCATCTCGCCGCTGAGCGCGTTGTAGACCTCGGGCCGGTTGAAGGTCAGGCGCAGCACCTGATCGACGTGGGTGACCTCGAGGTCAGCCAATCTCGACACCCGCCTCGGCCATCTCCGCGAGGGCCGCCGCGGTGGTCGCCTCGCCGACCCCGACGCACAGGCCGGTCAGGACGCGCGCGGTCAGCCCCGCGGCCACGGCGTCCAGCGCGGTGGCGCGCACGCAGTGGTCGGTCGCGATCCCGCACACGTCCACCTCGGAGACCCGGTGCGCTCGCAGCCAGTCGGCCAGCCCGGTGCCCTCGGTGGTGGCGCCCTCGAAGCCGGAGTACGCCGCGGCCTCGCGGCCCTTGAGGAAGACCGCGTCGAACGGCTGCGGATCCAGGTTGGGGTGGAAGGCCTCACCGTCGGTGCCCACCTCGCAGTGCACCGGCCAGGTGTCGACGAAGTCCGGCTTGTCCGACCAGTGCGCGCCCGGGTCGACGTGGTGGTCCTTGGTGGCGACCACGTGGGAGTACGGCGGCGAGCCCGGCTCCTTGGCGTGCCAGTGCCGCAGCAGCTCGCTGATGTCCGAGGCGACCCGGGCGCCACCGGCCACGGGCAGCGAGCCGCCTTCGCAGAAGTCGTTCTGGACGTCGACGACGATCAGTGCCCGGGTCATGGAGCGAGGCTAGCGGGGGACCCGTCGAGGTGGATGGTCTCCAGCACCGGCTCGCCCCGGCTGAGCTGCTGGGCCGTCAGCGGCAGCTCGGCCCGGCTGGCCACGTGCCGCTCCCGCGCGACGAGGAGCGGCTCGCGGCCCACGACCTCACCGTCGCGGACCAGCTCGACCAGCAGCGACCGGTCGTCGCCGTCGTTCACCGGGGGAGCTCCGATGCCCACCAGCTCGGCCTGGGCCACGCCGCGGGAGTCCCGTCGCCGCAGCGCGAACTTGCGCCCGCCCACGGAGATCTTGTCCTTGCTCTTCTTCGCCACCGGGATCATGGCGCCGGTTTCGTCGGCCCGCGAGACGAGCTTGTAGACGAAGCCCGAGGTCGGGTGCCCGGAGCCGGTGACCAGGGCGGTGCCGACGCCGTACCCGTCGACCGGGGCCGCGGCCAGGCCGGCGATCGCGAACTCGTCCAGGTCGCTGGTCACCACGATCCGGGTGCCGGTGGCCCCGAGCGCGTCGAGCTGCGCGCGCACCTGGTGGGCCAGCACCCCCAGGTCGCCGGAGTCGATGCGTACGGCGCCGAGCTCGGGTCCGGCGACCTCCACCCCCACCCGGACCGCCTCGGCGATGTCGTAGGTGTCGACCAGCAGCGTGGTGCCACGGCCCAGCGAGGTCACCTGCGCGCGGAACGCGTCCGCCTCGGTGTCGTGCAGCAGCGTGAAGCTGTGCGCCGAGGTGCCGGTGCTGGGGATGCCGTACCGGTGCCGGGCCGCCAGGTTGGAGGTGGACTCGAAGCCCGCGACGTACGCCGCCCGCGCGGCCGCCACCGCGGCCTCCTCGTGGGTGCGCCGCGACCCCATCTCGATGCACGGTCGGCCCTGCGCCGCCCAGGTCATCCGGGAGGCGGCCGAGGCGATCGCCGAGTCGTGGTTGTAGATCGAGAGCAGCACCGTCTCCAGCACCACGGCCTCGGCGAACGAGGCCTCCACGATCAGCAGCGGCGAGTAGCCGAAGTAGGCCTCGCCCTCGGGGTAGCCCCAGATGTTGCCGGTGAAGCGGTAGTCGGCCAGCCACGCGACGGTGGCCTCGTCCACCACGTGCTGTTCGGAGAGCAGGCCCAGCGCCTCGTCGTCGAACCGGAAGGCCTCGAAGGCGTCCAGCGCCCGGCCCACGCCGGCCACCACGCCGTACCGACGGCCCTCGGGCAGGCGCCGCCCGAACAGCTCGAAGACGGAGTGGCGGTGCGCCGTGCCGGCCTCGAGCGCGGCCTGGAGCATCGTGAGCTCGTAGTGGTCGGTCAGCAGGGCGGTCGAGCCGGTCATCTGTCGAACTGTGCCAGATGGCGAGCTGTGTCACGATGGCCCTTGTGTCTGCACCAAGCCCGGTCGAGGTCGAACCCGACCTGGACCCAGACGAGCTCACCTTCCTGGACAAACCGTGGGTGACCGTGGTCTGGAACGATCCGGTCAACCTGATGTCGTACGTGGCCTATGTCTTCGGCAAGTACTTCGGCTACAGCAGGAAGAAGTCCGAGAAGCTGATGCTCCAGGTCCACCACGAGGGCCGCTCTGTGGTCAGCACCGGGACCCGCGAGGCCATGGAGCGCGACGTGCAGGCGATGCACGAGTACGGGCTCTGGGCCACGATGGAGCGGGCCACGTGAGGAGGACAGTTCACGTGAGGAGAGCAGGGTGACCGGGTTCGCGCGGCACCGCCGCAGTGGCCGCGTGATCGCCAACTTCACCGGCTTCGAGGCCGACCTGCTGCGCTCGCTGGCCTCCCAGCTGGTCGAGCTGCTGCGCAATGAGCGTGCGGTGCCCCTGGACGATGTCGACCCGTTGGAGGCGCTGCTGGACTTCTCCGGTCCCACCACGGAGCCGGAGGACCCGGTGCTCAGGCGGCTGTTCCCCACGGCGTACGCCGACGACGAGGAGTCGGCCGCCGAGTTCCGGCGCTTCACCGAGGGGTCGCTGCGCGACGGCAAGGAGCGTACGGCGATCGCGGTGATCGACGCTCTGGAGGAGGCCGGGCTGCCCCCGGAGCTGACCGAGGACGGCCTGATGATCGACGTCGAGCTGACCGAGCCCGAGGCCGAGTCGTGGCTGCGCGCCTTCACCGACATGCGGCTGGCGATCGCCACCCGGCTCGAGGTCGAGGAGGGCGACGAGGAGTACTGGCTCTCCCTGCCCGACGAGGACCCCAGGTCGCAGGCGCACGACATCTACGACTGGGTGGGCTACCTCCAGGAGACCCTGGTGCTCGCCCTCACCAACTGACGCGAGATCAGCCCGAGTGCGTGGTGACGCCGTACCGCTCCCGGCTCGCCAGCGCCCACCGCGCCGCCGGCATCGCGAGTGCGGAGACCCCGACGATCAGTACCGCCAGCATCAGCCAGCCCCGTCCGCCCTGGTCGACGCAGAAGAACGCGACCACGGGCGGGCCGAGCACGTTCATCACGCCGAAGCCCAGCCCGGCGAAGCCCTGGTACTGCCCCTGGCGCTCGTGCGGGGCCAGCCCCATCTGCAGCTCCCACTGCCCGCCGGAGCCGATCATCTCCCCGACCACGTGGGTCAGGGACCCGGTGACCAGCACCGCGATGGCGACCCACATCCCGGCCCCGTCGGCCACGGCGATCATGACGAACCCGGCGGCGATGAAGCAGCCGCCGCGGAACAGCGCCCGGGAGCCGGCCGCGACCGAGTCCGAGCTGCGCGACATCCGCACCTGGAAGAGCGCCACCAGCGTGGTGTTCAGGATCAGCAGCACCGCCACCATCACCGTCGGCGCGTCCGTGCGCTCGGAGATGTAGAGCGCGATCCCCAGCTCCATGATCACGAAGTGCAGCGAGAACAGCCCGGTGATGGTCACGATCACCACGTACGGCCAGTCGCGCAGGACGGCCAGCCGCGGCTCACCCGGGATGTGCGGCTGGGCCGGCAGCTGCGGCAGCCGGGTGGTGTTCCACGCGGCGAACCCGGTGAAGGCGGCGTTGACGCAGAACACCGTCACGTACGCCCACGTCTCGTCCACCGCCAGCGCCAGGCCGCCCAGCAGCGAGCCCAGGGCGATCGCGGTGTTGGTCACCGCGCGCAGGTAGGCCCGGAACAGTACGGCGCGCCCGCCCCGCGCCAGCTGCGCGATGACCCCCTGCTGGATCGCCCCGGCCGAGCGCTCGAAGAAGGCGAGCACGCTCAGCAGCACCGCGAGCAGCACCGGGCCGCGGGCCAGCACCGGCAGTGCCGCGAACGCCGCGGAGCCGACCATCGCGAAGGTCAACATCCGGGTGGGGCCCCGGGTGTCGCCCAGGTGCCCGGCCGGGACCTGCACCAACAGGCCCACGATGCCGGCGGTCGAGAGGGCGAAAGCCACCTCCGCGGGGCTCAGGCCGACCTGGCGGGTGAAGTACAGGGCGCTGGTCGTCATCACCGCGCCACCGCCGAACCGGTTGGCGAAGCTACCCAGGGCCAGCACCCGCAGGTTGGGGTCCAGCGGGATGCCTCGGCGGGTGAGTGGTGCCGGTTCGGTCTCGGTCACGGACGCACTGCCGGGGATGCGGGTTCAGGCTGGCGCCTCATGGCGCCGCGACCATCGGCCCCTCCGGGACGCGCGCGCCGACGGGCCGGGCCGCGACCTTGGTGCAGCCGGTCTGGCGGCCCAGCCCACGGAACCCGGTCAGGTCGCCGGCCCCCCAGGCCAGCCGGGCGCCGTTGATGATCGGGTACATGATCTGCGGCTCGCCGTTGGCGTGGCCCAGGCCGACCGCGTGCCCCAGCTCGTGCATGAGCATCTCGACCTGCATCGAGGTGGTCCAGCCGGCGTACTCGGAGTTCAGCACCAGGCCGCCGGTGGTGGCGCGCCACAGCGTGCCGCGCGCGTCCTTGGCCCACTTCGAGGTCATGATCCCGCCGTAGCCGATGGTGCTGCCGTTGAGCGGGCTGAGCGTGTGCGAGGGCGGCGCCCAGCCGATGAACAGGTTGGTGCCGGCCTCGTAGGAGCGGTGGCCGGCCGCGCCGTCGAAGACCGCCGTGGTCTCGCCGACGTGCTGGAAGCGCACCCCGGTGGCTCGGGTCACCTGGGCCAGCGCCTGGTCCAGCGACACTCGGGCCTCGGCGGGGGCCAGGGTGAAGTTGGTGCGGTAGGTGACCACCTGGCAGGGGTTCCAGCGGAAGCGGTCACCCGAGCCGGCCAGGCCGATCCAGTCGGCCGGGCTCCCCGCCGGGCTCCACGTCGGGGTGGTGGTCACCACCGTGGCCGCGGACGCACCCTCGGCGCTGGCGGCGGTCGCGGGCGCCACGACCCGCATCTGGGTGGAGTACAGCCAGTCGCTGGGTGCGACCAGGGCGAACGACCCGTCGAGGGCGGTGGTGGCCTCGCCGACCGTGCCCCAGCCGTCCTCGTAGCGCTGCTCCAGCACGACCGTGCGAGTCGACTCCTCGGCGTCCACGACCGCGCCGGTCACCTGGAGCGGGGTGCCGAGCGGGGTGGTCGCCGCGCTCCAGTTCGCCGTCACCGAGGTGGCGGCCGAGGGTGGGCTCGACTCGGCCGTGACCCTGACGCGCACGGTGGTCGACGCCAGGGTGCGGCCGCCCTTGGTGGCCAGCACCCTCAGGCTGCGCTGCCCGGTCTTCGACCCGGCCTTGACCTGGATCGAGAACCGGCCCTTGCGGTTGGTCTTGGCCGACGCCAGGGTGCGCTGCCGCCCGCCCACGCGCTCGGAGACGGTGACCTTGCGCCGGCCCGAGCCGCGCGCGACCTTGCCCTTGATCGTGAAGCGGGTGCCCTTGGCCACCTTGGCGGGGGCGTTGGCCTTGAGGGCCGGGCGTACGGCGCTGAGCCGCTGCGCAGGCTGAGCTCCCTGATCGAGAGCGGAGACCGCCGTCGGGGCGGGCACCGCGACCGCGGGAGACTGTGCCGATGAGTGGGCCGGGGTCAGGGCGAGGGCGACCGTGGCGACCAGCCCGGCGGCCAGGCGGGCACGGGAGGCAGGGCGAGGAGAGCGCACCCCGTGACCATATCCGGCCGCCACCACCGCGGGTGAGACCGAGCGGGCACCCGCGGGCCCCCGAACTAGGATCTGGGCCATGCTGACCATCGGCCGGGCGCTCCGCGACGCCATCGTCGCCCACGCCAAGCGGGACCACCCCGACGAGGCCTGCGGCATCGTCGCCGGCCCCGAGGGCAGCGACCTCCCCACCCGACTCGTGGAGATGGTGAACGCGGCGGGGAGCCCGACGTTCTACGAGTTCGACTCGACCGAGCTGCTCGCGCTGTACAAGCAGATGTGGGATCGCGACGAGGAGCCCGTGGTCATCTACCACTCCCACACCGCCACCGAGGCCTACCCCAGCCGCACCGATATCGGGCTGGCCAGCGAGCCGGGGGCACACTATGTGCTGGTCAGCACCCGCGAGTGCGGGAATAGCGAGGGCCCGGTGGACTTTAGGTCCTACAGGATCGTCGACGGCGTGGTGACCGAAGAAGAGGTGCGCGTCGTGGAGTCCGCACCCGAACCCGCAACACCTGACTTGACCGCACCACACAGGAGCAACCACTGATGGCCATCGAGGTCCGGATCCCGACCATTCTGCGTACCTACACCGGCGGTGAGAAGGCGGTCACCGGCGACGGCGACACCCTCGCCGGCCTGATCGAGAACCTGGAGGCCGCCCACCCCGGGTTGGCCGACCGGCTGCTCGAGAACGGCGACCTGCGTCGCTTCGTCAACGTCTACATCAACGACGAGGACGTGCGGTTCATCGGCGGGCTCGAGGCGCCGCTGAGCGACGGCGACCAGGTCGTGGTGCTCCCCGCCGTGGCCGGCGGCAGCTGATCACGGTGTCCCAGCAGTCAGAGGGCGCCGAGGACCCAGAGCGGTCAGAGAGGCCCGAGCGCGCTGGGCGGCGTACGTTCGTCCTCGTCGACGGGGAGAACATCGACGCCACGCTGGGCAACTCCCTGCTCGGGCGGCGGCCGCTGCCCGAGGAGCGACCCCGGTGGGAGCGGGTCACCGACTACGCCGAGCGGCTCTGGGCCCAGCCGGTCACCGGCCTGTTCTTCCTCAACGCCAGCGGCGGCGCCTTCCCGCAGTCGTTCGTCCAGGCGCTGCTGGCGATGAACTACCGCCCGATCCCGCTGTCGGGACGCAGCGACGAGAAGGTCGTCGACGTCGGCATCCTGCGCACCCTCGAGGCCCTGGCCGGCCACGACGACGACGTGGTCCTGGTCAGCCACGACGCGGACTTCGCCGAGCATCTGGCCACCCTGCTCAAGGACACCGGGGCCGACGGCCGCCGGCGCCGGGTCGCCGTGGTCGCGCTGCGCGAGTACTCCAGCAACCGCTTCGAGGCCGAGGGGATCCCCCTGTTCGACCTCGAGGACGACGTGCGCGCCTTCAACGTGCCGCTGCCGCGGGTGCGGATCATCTCCCTGGACGACTTCGACCCGGAGTGGTTCCTGCGCTGAGCGCGGGCGAGAGGGCGACCCGAGGCGACGATGCGCTACGACAACCTGCTGACCTCGGTCGGCAACACCCCGCTGGTCGGCCTGCCGCGGCTCTCGCCCAGCCCGCAGGTGCGGCTGTGGGCCAAGTTGGAGGACCGCAACCCCACCGGCTCCATCAAGGACCGGCCGGCGCTGAAGATGATCGAGGTGGCCGAGGCCGACGGGACCCTGCGCCCGGGCTGCACCATCCTGGAGCCCAC
>ERZ1645187.2685-NODE-2685-length-15458-cov-115.617737_pt1 | contig 15458 bp, 10 predicted proteins | sample MGYA00575352_ERZ1645187 | MGnify/ENA primary metagenome ERZ1645187 (study PRJEB40837, sample SAMN11349314) | freshwater sediment metagenome | isolation source: river sediment | host: Sediment | place: India: Wazaribad , New Delhi | collected 2017-02-21 ...
GCCGGCTTGTTCAGCACCATGACGTCGTCGTCTTCCCACAACACCAGCGACTTGATGTAGGCGGCGTCGCCCTCGAGCGGCTTCTCGGGGGCGGGCTCGCGCACGACGGCGTGCTTGGCATCGGTGGCGAGCGGCGGCACGCGAACGACGTTGCCGGGCTCGATCCGAGTCGACGTCTCGCTGCGCTTGCCGTCGACGCGCACCTGTCCGGTGCGCAGCAGCTTCTGCAGCGCCACGTGGGAGAGGCCGGGGTAATGGGCCTTGAACCAGCGGTCGAGGCGCATGCCTGCCTCGTCCTCGCCGACGGTGATGGTCTCGACGGTCGCCATGGGGATCCTCTTACGAGCCATCCTCATGACGGAAAGCGCGTGGAGGCGCAAGCGCGAGGGCGGATTTCCGCCCGCTCACGGCGCCATGACGGCCTTCATCGCCGCCATTCCGGCGACCAGCGCCAGGAGCGACACCGCCACCGAGGCGAGAACGTAGCCGACCGCCGTCGCCGCCGCGCCGCGCTGCCACAGCACTACGACGTCGAGCGAGAAGGCGGAGAAGGTCGTGAACCCGCCGAGCACCCCGGTCATGAAGAACAGGCGCAGCGCGTCCGACCCCGCCCCCGGCTCGCGGGTCAGGAGATAACCGGCGAAGGCACCCATGATCGCCGAGCCGACGACGTTGACCGTGAGCGTCCCCCACGGGAAATGCGGGCCGAACCAGGCGACCGTCGCCAGATTGACACCGTAGCGGGCCACCGACCCGAGGCCACCGCCGAGAAAGACGAGGATGAGGAACTGGAGTTGGAGCGGCATGGCAGAGGTCTCGCGCCTGCGTCGTGACCTCTCAATGCCCCGATCCGCGGCGTCTGTCATCCACCGCGGTGACCGTTTGCGAGGCATTCGACGACACTGATCTTTCCGACGGCGGCTTGACACCTTCACCCCGCGTCTCCAAACATCCCGACCCTCGAGGGGCCCCGGCGATGACGACGTGCCGGCCGGACCGAGATGCGTGTCCGCCGCCCCTTCGCCCCCACCCGCATCGGACCGGCGGAAGGACCGAGATGAGCGACATGAGCCCGGAGAGCGCCGGGAGCGCGCCGGGATCCGGTGACGCGGGGCTCTCCCAGACCATCGTCTTTTCCGACGTCTCGGTGGTGCGCGACGGCCGAGCGGCGCTCGATCGCGTCTCGATCGGCTTCGAGGAGCCGCGCATCGGCATCGTCGGGCTCAACGGTTCGGGCAAGTCGACCCTGCTCAAGTGCATCGTCGGCCTCGTCGCCCCGACCACCGGCACCGTCGGCGTCGACGGCCGCGACGCGGTGCGCGAGGCGCGCGCCGTCCGGCGCACCACCGGCCTCCTCTTCCAGAACCCGGACAACCAGATCGTCATGCCGATCGTCGCCGAGGATCTCGCCTTCGGGCTGAAGAACCACGGCTTCTCCAAGGCCGAGATCGCCGACGGGGTCGCCGCCGGGCTCGACCGGCTCGGCATCGCCGGGCTCGCCGGCCGGCGCATCCACGAACTCTCGGGCGGCGAGAAGCAACTGGTGGCGCTCGCCGGCGTCCTGGCGATCTCGCCGAAGACGGTGCTCTTCGACGAGCCTACGGCGCATCTCGACCTCAAGAACCGCAACCGCCTGCGCGACGTCCTCCACGCCCTGCCGGAACAGGCGATCGTCGTCTCCCACGACCTCGACCTTCTCGCCGACTTCCCGCGCGTGGTGATGATCGAGGCCGGCCGCGTCGTCCGCGACGGATCGGCGGCGGAGGTCCTCGCCAACTATCGCGAGGCCAGCCGATGATCGCCGGCCTCGCCCGGCCGGGCACCTCGCCGCTGCATCGCACCGCCGCCGGGACCAAACTCGCCGCGCTGGCGATCGCCGCGACGACGCTGTTCTTCGTCGACGATTCCCGTCTCCTCGCCGTGGCCGGTGCCGTCGCCCTGGCGCTGGCGCGCTCGACCGGTGCGTCCTTCGCCGAAATCGGCCGCGACCTGAAGGGGCCGGCCCTGGTGCTCGCCGTGCTCGGCCTCGCCGACTGGTGGCTCGTCGACGGCGCCACCGCGCTCGTCGTCGTGCTCCGGCTCGGGGCGATCGCCCTCCTCGCCCATGCGGTGACCGCGACCACCACCACCGCCGAACTCTCCGAGGTACTGGAGCGCCTGTTCGCCCCGGCCGAGCGCCTCGGCCTCCTCGATGCGGCCCGCGCCGCGCTGACGGTGACGCTCGCCATGCGTTTCGTGCCGCTGATCGCCGAGGAGGCGCGCGAGATCCGCGAGGCCCAGGCGGCACGCGGCCTCCAGGGCTCGGTGCTGGCGCTGGCCGTGCCGCTGCTGGTCAAGGTGCTGGTCCGTGCCCAGGACCTCGCCGACGCCATCGACGCCCGTGGATTTCCCCCCGACCGACCGACGTCGGATACCGAGCCGAAGACCAACCTCAGACCCGGATCCCCATGACCACGCGAGACATCTCCCACGTCGCCCTGATGGCGGCGGTCATCGTCGCCCTCGGCCTCGTGCCGGCCATCCCGCTCGCCGCCGGTGTGCCCATCACCCTCCAGTCGATGGGCGTCATGCTCGCCGGCCTCGTCCTCGGGCCGAAGCGCGGCGCGGCGGCGGTGCTGGTGGTGGTGGCGCTGGTGGCGCTCGGCCTGCCGGTGCTGTCGGGCGGCCGCGGCGGCCTCGGCGTCTTCGTCGGCCCGACCGCCGGCTTCCTCCTCGGCTGGATCCTCGCCGCCTTCGTCGCCGGCTTCCTCGCCCAGGTGTTGGAGGCGACCGAGAAGTCGACCCTGGTGCGGACCGTCCAGCTCACCGCCGCGGCGATCGTCGGCGGCATCGTCGTGCTCTACGCCTGCGGCATCCTGTGGCTGGCGTTCTTCGTGAAACTCGGCCTCGCCAAGGCCTTCATGGTGTCGATCGTCTTCGTCCCCGGCGACGTCGCCAAGGCGATCGCCGCGGCACTGATCACCGTGAAGGTCCGTCAGGCGGTGGCGATCGAGCGGAAGTGAGCCCCGCAGGAGGGGCTCACCCCCCTCCCCGTTCGCGCCTCAACCGTGCCCAATAATCCAGCCGCTTCTTGATCTCGCGTTCGAAGCCGCGCTCCGGCGGGTCGTAGAAGCGGCGGCGGCCGAGCTTTTCGGGGAAATAGTCCTGGCCGGAGAAGGCGTCCGGCTGGTCGTGATCGTAGAGATAGCCCTCGGAATAGCCTTCCGACTTCATCAGCTTGGTCGGCGCGTTGAGGATGTGCTTGGGCGGCGGCAACGATCCGCCCTCCTTGGCCACCCGCATCGCCGCCTTGAAGGCGGTGTAGACGCCGTTCGACTTCGGCGCGGTCGCCACATAGACCAGCGCCTGGGCGATGGCGAGGTCGCCTTCGGGCGCGCCGAGGAAGTCGAAGGCGTCCTTCGCCGCGTTGGCTATCACCAGCGCCTGCGGATCGGCGAGCCCGACGTCCTCGACCGCCATGCGGACGATGCGCCGGGCGATGTAGAGCCGGTCCTCGCCGGCATCGAGCATCCGCGCCAGATAGTAGAGCGCCGCATCGGGATCGGAGCCGCGCACCGTCTTGTGCAGCGCCGACATCAGATTGTAGTGGCCGTCCTGGCTCTTGTCGTAGATCGGCGCACGCCGCTGCACCACCTCCTGCAGCGTCGCCGCATCGAACACCTCGCCCTCGCGGGCGGCGCGCAACACGTCCTCGGCCAGCGTCAGCGAGGCGCGGCCGTCGCCGTCCGCCATCCGCACCAGCATGGCGCGGGCGTCCGGCTCGAGCGGCAGCGGCCGGCCGAGCTCCGCCTCGGCGCGGGCGAGCAGGCGCTCGATCGCCGCCTCGTCGAGCGACTTGAAGACCAGCACGTGCGCCCGCGACAGGAGCGCCGCATTGAGCTCGAACGACGGGTTCTCGGTGGTCGCCCCGACCAGCACGATGGTGCCGTCCTCGACCACGGGGAGGAAACTGTCGAGCTGGGCGCGGTTGAAGCGATGGATCTCATCGACGAAGAGCAGCGTGCCCTTGCCGATGGCGCGGCGGGCGCGGGCCGCTTCGAACACCTTCTTCAGATCGGCGACGCCGGTGAAGATCGCCGAGACCTGTTCGAACTCGAGTTCGGTCTCGTGCGCCAGGAGCCGCGCCACCGTCGTCTTGCCGGTGCCGGGCGGCCCCCAGAAGATCAGCGAGCCGAGGGAGCCCGAGCGCAGCATCCGGGTGATGGTGCCCTCCGGGCCGACCAGATGATCCTGCCCGACCACGTCGGCGAGCGTCTTCGGCCGCAGTCGATCGGCGAGCGGCCGCGGCGCGGCGCGTTCGAGGCCGGCGGCGGCGAAGAGATCGGACATGGGCGCGCGACTCCCTCCAGGCGAGGCCCCTGATGTAGCAGCGCGACGGGGGCGACCGCCACCGCATCGTCGCGGCGCCCGATCGTCAGCCGGCATCGCACGGCGCCGCCGCCGCTCAGCGCCCGTCGCGCGGAACCGCCAACCACCGCCCGATCTGCGCCGCGACCTCCGCGTCCCGCAACAGCTCGAGGTGGCCGATGCCGCGGATCACCCGCTGGTTCTCCGCCGGAAACGCCAGACGCCGCCGCGGATCGCGGTGCCGCCCCAGCGCGCTGTCGACCGGGACCAGTCCATCCCCGACCGTGCCGTCGGCGAGGCGCCCGTCGCCCTCTCCGAGCGCCGCGGCGATCGCATGGCACCGCGGCCCCTCCGGCAACGGCACGTGGCGGTGGCGCCCGCGGTGCGGCGCGAACCGGTCGCCGTCGACCCAGTCCTCGTCGAGAAGGCTGCCCTCGCGCAGATCGGTGATCCCGGCGCTGCGGAGCTTGCCGAGACGCGCGAAGGGCGCGACCCAGGGCGTGGCGCCGAGGAGCACGTCGACCCAGTTGCCGATCCGCTCCAACGGCGCGCCCTGATGCGGCGTCCCCAGGAAGACGAGATCGGAGAGCCGGTCGGGCCAGCGATGGCCCGCCTCCCGGCCGTAGTGGACGGCACTGCGGATCACCAGACCGCCCATCGAATGGCCGATCGACACCAGGCGCTCGAGCGGCCGTGGCCAGCGGTCGACGAGCGCCTCGAGCCGGTCCGCCAGGGCGCGGCCGTTGGTCGAGAGGTGCAGCCCGGTGCAGTAGCGCACCCTCAGCGGCGTGAGCCCGGCGGCGCCGACGAACCCGTCGCCGCCCTCCATTCCGGGGAGCGCCCATTGCAGATCGTTCATGCACAGGCCGTGGACGAACACCACGGCGCCGGCCGCGGCACCGGCGAGGGCCTCGGCCGCTTCACGGCGATCCTCGGGCAACGCCCGATCGCCGATGCGCAGCGTCATCGTCGTCGCCAGCGGGTTCCCGGTGCGGGTCAGGTGGTCGCCGACGACGCCGTTGAGGGCGGCGATCAGCGCCTCGCGCTTCGCGTGGGTTCCCGGTTCGCCGTCGTCGTCGGGCACCGCCCGCTCCAGCGCCGCCTCGACCCCCGACCCGACCAGCCGCATCGTCGCCCGGACCGTGCCGTAGACGAACCCGGTGAGCCCGCCCGCCCGCTCGTCGCCGCGTCCCGGCCAAAGGCCCGGCACCGAGGCGATTCGCGCATGCATCGCTTCGACGAGATCGGTGAGGCCGGTCGCCGCCGTCGCCAGGAGGCGCGTCCCGCCGATGAGGTCCGTCTTGCGGATCGGTCGACCTTCTCCCATGTCCGTCCCCCTCGGACCGCCACACCGTCCGGTCCCGCCTCCGATATGGGGACGCGCCGGCGCGAACGCCACCTCCACCGACCCGATGAACCCGAGGAAACGCGCCGTCCTCGACGTCGGCGGCGTGCCCCGTCCGATGCCTCGTTGCCGAGTGGGGACGCCGGCGCGGCAACATGCGCCGTGACCTACCGGTCGGAACCGGTCGACGGGTCGAAATGAGGCCTTCTTTCGAACACGATTTGCGGCTATGTATCTTCAATCGAGTTATGGCCGGAATGGCCGGCATCCCGTCGCGCTCAGCGCTTCGAGCGATCCGTTTTCTGCTCTCCACGACATCGATGACCAACCGACGTGGCGCCCATGCGCTCGTCATTTTCTGCGTGTCCACGAAAGGGCAAAATCATGAACTCTGGAACCGTCAAGTGGTTCAACGCCACCAAGGGCTACGGCTTCATCTCCCCGGACGCCGGCGGCGGTGACGTGTTCGTTCACATCTCCGCGGTCGAGCGGGCCGGCCTCTCCGGTCTCTCCGACGGCCAGAAGGTGACCTACGAGATCGCCACCGATCGCCGCACGGGCAAGAGCTCGGCGGAAAACCTCCGCGTCGCGTGATCGCGAACCGGCGGAGCGTGGACCCCCGCGGCCCGCGCTTCTCCGAACACCGCCGGCCCTCCGGGCCCTGCGCGGTGACTGAAGACGACGGGCGCGACGAGACCGAGGTCTCCGCGCCCATCGGGTCTCGAGCCCGTCCCCTTCGCGCCGACCACGGATGTACTGGCGGGCATATGGGGTGCGTTCGACCCGGACCGAGCCCCGGTTGCGAGGCCCGCGCCTCGAAGCCGGGGTTTTTCATGACCCGCCGGATGCGATCGCCCGTCGATCGCCCCGAGCGCGGGCGACTGGCCCGACGAGGAGATGCCGGCGATGTCCGTGATCCACACCTTCACCTCGACCAACGGGTCCGGTCTCGGCGCCTTCGCCGGTGATGCCGACGGCAGCCGGCTGCCCGAGCGGCACGGCCCGTGGAAGCACACGAGCAGCGTCGCCGCCGGCCGCAAACTGCCCCACGGCCTCGATCGCGCGACCGTCGAGGCCGCCATCGAAACCCAAGGCTTCCAGTTGTGGCGCCCGCGCCGCGCCGCCGACTGAGGCGGACGCCTCGACCGACCGCCCCGGCGCCTTCGCCTTCCGGAGGGCCGCACATGCCGCGCCTGATCGTCGATCACCGCACCACCTACCGCTATCGCCGTCCGGTCGTCTTCGGTCCCCATCGCCTGATGGTGCGACCGCGCGACGGCCACGACCTGCGCGTGGTGGAGAGTGCCCTGACCCTCTCGCCGCCGGCCGAGGTGCGATGGTCCTACGACGTGTTCGGCAATTCGATCGCCACCGCCCACTACGCGTCGCCGGCCACCGTGCTGAACGTCGTGAGCCACCTCGTGCTCGACCGCTTCCCCGATCCGCAGCCCTCGCGCGAGATCGCCGATGCCGCCCGCACCTATCCCTTCTCCTATTCCGACGACGACCGCACCGATCTCGGCGCCCTGTGTCGTCCCCAATGGACCGACCCCGACCGGCGGCTCGCCCGCTGGACCGCCGACTTCGTCGCCGGCCGGCCGACCGACACGCTGGCGCTGCTCGGCGACATCAACGCCGGCATCTCGGCCTGGGTCTTCTACCAGTCCCGCGACGACGAGGGCACCCAGACCCCGCTCGAGACCCTCGACCGTGGCTGGGGCTCGTGTCGCGACCTCGCCGTGCTGCTGATGGAGGCGGTGCGCCACCTCGGGTTCGGCGCCCGCATCGTCTCCGGCTACCACGCCGGCCACATTCCCGGCGTACCACTCGGCACCCCGGCGGCGACCCATGCCTGGGTCGAGATCTTCGTGCCCGGCCCCGGATGGATCGCCTTCGATCCGACCAACCGGACGGTCGGTGACGCCGACCTGCTGCCGATCGCTCGCGCCCGTTCGATCCACCAGGTGGTGCCGGTCGCCGGCTCGTTCACCGGCGTGCCGAACGACTTCCTCGGCCTGGACGTCGCCGTCACCGTCCGCCCCGGCTGACGACGCGGCCGTATCCCTCGCCCCCCCGCCCGGAGCCACATCGCCGATGAGTCTCTTCAAACGGATCTTTCGTTCCGAATTCGTCCAGGGTTCGATCGGATCGATCCTCGCCGCCTACGTGCGCCTCGTCGGCCGAACCACCCGTTTCACGTCCGAGCCCGCCGACCCCTGGGTCGCCATCGCCCCGCTCCAGCCGGTGATCACGGCGATGTGGCACGGCGAACACGTATTGGTGCCGCTGGCACGCCGGCCGAGCGACCGTGCGGCCAGTCTGGTGTCGCGCTCGGCCGACGGCGAATTCGCCGCCCGCATGCTCGCCGCCCTCGGCATCCGTGTCATCCGCGGCTCGGGCGCCCGCGGCCGCAAGACCGCCGAGAAGGGCGGAGTCGCGGCACTCCGCGCCATGCTCCGTGCGCTCGCCGACGGCGAAATGGTGGTGCTGACCGCCGACGTGCCCAAGGTCTCGCGCCGCTGCGGCCCCGGCATCGTGTTGCTGGCGAAGCTGTCCGGCCGGCCGATCGTGCCGATCGCCGTGGAGGGGCGGAACCGGATCGCGCTGAAGAACTGGGATGCGACCAAGATCCCTCTGCCCTTCGGCCGCGGCGCCATGATCTACGGCACCCCGATCACCGTGCCCGCCGATGCCGGCCCCGAAGAGATGGAGGCGGCACGCCTGCGGGTCGAGGCCGGGCTGAACGCCGTCCACGCGCGGGCCGCGGAGCTGCTCGGCCACTGAGCCGGACCGGAACCGAACGAACCCGCTCCGCCTCAGACCACCCCGCCACGACCGACCGCGCTCGCTCTTCGCCACCCGGATCGAGCCGTGCCGCCGCGACGACGACGCGTCGATCGACGACGGAACCGAGGCGCGCGCCCACCACCCTTGGTTACGTAGCAACGCGGACGCAGATAGTTCCGCGAAGATTGGTTCCGGTGCGGCGCTGAAAATTGGCGTCTCGACGATCGCGATATCCTCGGATCGGGAGCCCCCTGCCCTCCGCCGGCACCCGGCGTTCGAGCGGGAGGAACGGTCTCCCGAACGAGGGTTCCGCCATGACGACCTCTGCCGATCGGCGTTTCACACGGGCTTCGGCGCCTCTGCGCCATCTCGTCCGTTCCGTTTTCGCGTTGGCGATGCTCGGCATCGCGGCCTCACCGGCCGCCGCGGGGTCCCCCACGGTGACCACCCTCTCCTCGTCGGCCTCACCGGTGCCGGCCCAGTCTCCGCTCATCCTCGGCGCCACGGTCCTCGGCCTCGGCGGCGGCGCACCGACCGGAACCGTCGAGTTCCGCGACGATTCGACGCCTCTCGGCACCGCCTCCCTCGACGCTCGCGGCGTCGGCGGCGCCTTCGTCGGCGGTATCCTCCACACCTGCGCGATCACCACCGGCGGCGGCGTCGAGTGCTGGGGCCGCAACCAGTACGGCCAACTCGGCGACGGTTCTCTGACCAATAGGACGTCGCCGGTCCAGGTCTCCGGCCTCACCAGTGGCGTCGTCGCCCTGGCGGCGGGTGACTATCACACCTGCGCCGTGCTGGCCGCCGGCGGCGTCAAATGCTGGGGCCGCAACAACGCCGCCCAGCTCGGCAACGACTCGACGATCGACAGCTACGTGCCGATCGACGTCCTGAACCTCGGCGCCGATACGATCGTGACCGCCGCCGCCGCGGGCACCAGCCACACCTGCGCGCTGACGAGCGTCGGCGGCGTCAAGTGTTGGGGCGCGAACATCTACGGCGGTCTCGGCGACGGCACCGGCACCAATCAGCTGAAGCCGGTCGACGTCTCGGGCCTCACCGTCGGCGTCGTGGCGGTCGCCGCGGGAGGCGACGGCACCTGCGCCGTGACGGCCGGGGGCGGCATGAAATGCTGGGGCCGGAACAACGGCGGCCAGATCGGCGACGGCACCACCGACATGCGCCTCACCCCGGTCGACGTCTCCGGCCTCACCAGCGGCGTCAACGCGATCGCCGTCGGCCGCGATCACGCCTGTGCGGTGGCCGCCGGAGGAGCCCTGTCCTGCTGGGGCAACAACACCCTCGGCAAGCTCGGTGACGGCACCATCGACGCCCATTCGATCCCGACCCCCGTCTCCGACCTGAGCAGCGGCGTCGCCGCGGTCGCCGCCGGCGCCTATCACACCTGCGCCGTCCTGACCGACGGAACCGCGAAGTGCTGGGGATCCAACAGCAGCGGCGAACTCGGCAACGGCACCACCGTGAACAGTCGGGTTCCGGTCCCCCTGATCGCCGCGCCGACCGGCCTGATCGGCGTCACCGTCGGCAACATGGACAGCTGCGCCTTCACCAGCGCCGGGGCGCCGTGGTGCTGGGGCGACAATCAGTCCGGTCAGATCGGCGACGGGACCACCGTCAACCACACCACACCGACCTCGGTCTCCTCCCTGACGACGGCCGTCGCCGCCAAGGCGACGTTCACCACGACGTCGCTCGTGATCGGCTCGCACACCCTCTCCGCCGCCTACGGGGGCGACGCCGCCCACGACGCCAGCACCTCGACGGCCCGCACCCAGTCGGTCGCCGGGAGCACCACGACGACCACGCTCGCGACGTCGAAGGCGTCGACGTCCTTCGGCGAAGACGTCACCCTGACCGCCACCGTCACCGTCAACGTCTCCGGCAACGCCATTTCGGGTGGTGCCGTCACCTTCCTGTCCGACGGCAACGCCATCGGCATCGCCAACCTCACCTCGGGGACCGCGACCCTCACGATCGCCGCGCTCACCGTCGGGCCACACGCGATCACCGCAGCCTACGGCGGCGATTCGAACCACGCCGCCTCGACCTCGCCCGCCCTCCTCCAGACGGTCGCCGCCGGCGGCACCGCCACCTCGCTGGTGGCCTCGGCATCGGCGGTCCTGGTCGGCGACCCGGTCACCTTCACCGCGACGGTGACCCCGCAGCCGCCCGCCGGGGGCTCTCCGGACGGCTCGATCACCTTCACCGACGGAACGGCCTTCGCCACCACGGTGGCGATCGTGAACGCCCAGGCGAGCCTGACCGTTCCCACCCTGCAATGGGGCACGCACACGTTCACGGCGACCTATTCGGGCAGCGCGTCCTACGCCGCCTCGGCCTCACCGCCGCTGCCGGTGGACGCGGTCCTGCCGACGCTCGCGACGACGACGACCCTGTCCGTCACACCGTCGTCCATCCAGGCCGGCGAGGAAGTGACCGTCACCGCCACGGTCACCGCACCCGGCGCGATGCCGACCGGTGGAAAGATCGTCTTCTCGATCGACGGGACGTCCTTCGACGAACGGGCGCTCGGCGCCGGCGCCACGGTCACCGTGCCCGTCCCGGCGTCTTCGGCCGTGGTGGGCAATCACACCGTGACCGCCGCATACAGCGGCAGCTGGGTCGGCCCGGTGTACTTCTTCTCCTATTCGTCCTCGCCGGCGATGCCGCTGACGGTGGCCGCGGTGCCGACCGCCACGTCGCTCGCAAGCTCGGCCAGCCCGATCGCCGCCGGGCGCCCGATCGCCTTCACCGCCTTCGTCGGGGCACACGGCAGGGGTGAGCCGACCGGAACGGTGACCTTCAAGAACGGCACCTATGCCTTCGCCACCGCGTCCCTGGACACGCTCGGCGTGACCCGTTCCATCGCCGACGGTGACGCTCACGGCTGTGCCTTGACGAAGTCCGGCGCCGTCGCCTGCTGGGGCTCCAACGCCTACGGCCAGCTCGGCGACGGAACGACGACGAACCACGGCACTCCGGCGACCATCGCTGGTCTGAACGGTGTCACCGCCATCGCGGCCGGGCAGAATCACACCTGCGCCGTCACCGAGAGCGGCGGCGTGAAATGTTGGGGCGACAACTCCGGTGGACAGCTCGGCGACGGAACGAACGTCTCGCGCAGCACGCCGGTGTCGGTGAAGATCGACCCCGCCACCGACCTGAGCGACGTCGTGTCGATCGCCCTCGGCGGGAAACACGGCTGCGCCCTGACCCGGACCGGCGTCGTCGAGTGCTGGGGCCGGAACGATCGCGGCCAACTCGGATTCACGGCGAACTCGGGGGTCAACCCGCCTCGGTCGGTGGCGGACCTGGACGGTGTCGTGGAGATCACGGCCGGCCTCGACCACACCTGCGCCCTCACCACCGCGGGTGGCATGAAGTGCTGGGGCCGCAACGACTACGGTCAGGTCGGTGTATGGGCGGGCGAAGATTCGCCCTGGCCCACCGACGTCTCGAGCATGACGAGCGACGTCATCGCGATCGCCGCCGGCCACCTGCACACCTGTGCCGTGGCGACCGGTGGCGGCGTCGCTTGCTGGGGTTTGAACGACAGCGGCCAGACCGGGTCCGCCAACGGACCCGGCGACGGCACCCCGCGGTGGGTTCCTCCGCTGTACTCGGGCGTCGCGTCGTTGACCGCCGGGAGATCACACACCTGTGCGGTATTCACCGACCGCAAGGTGCAGTGTTGGGGCACGAACTGGAACCGCCAGCTCGGCAACAACTCGGTTTCTGATTCGAACGTTCCGGTCGCCGTGTTCGGGCTCACCTCGGGGACCACCTCGGCCATCTCCGCCGGCAGCCGCCATACCTGCGCCGTGCTCGTCGGCGGAGGCGAGACCTGTTGGGGCGCCAACGGTTCCGGCCAGATCGGCGATGGCACCACCCATGATTGGTCGATCCCGAGGGGCATCGCGCGCATGGACCTCTCCCTTTCGGGAAAGGCGACCGCCACCACCACGTCGCTCGCCTACGGCAACCGCACCATCACCGCGGTCTACGGCGGCGACGGCACCCACGCCGCCAGCACGTCGGCGGCACTGACGCAGACGATCGAAGCGTTGACCGCGACGACGACGCTCGCCACCTCGAAGGCGTCGACGGTCGTCGGGGAGGCCGTGACCTTCACCGCGACGGTCACCGGTTCGACCGGAACGCCCGGCGGCACCGTCACTTTCCTGGTCGACGGCACCGCGATCGGAACGGCGAACCTCTCCTCCGGGACGGCGACCCGCACGATCTCGTCGCTGGCGAACGGTTCGCACGCGGTGACCGCCTCCTATGCCGGCAATTTCAGATACTCTCCCTCGACATCGTCGACGTTGACGCAAGTGGTCGCCAAGGGAGCCACCCTCGCGACGGTCGTCCCCTCGTCCACGTCGGTCACCCGCGGCCGACCGGTCACCTTCGCCGTCACCGTGGCGCCCGTCGCTCCGGCGATCGGCACGCCCTCGGGCGCCGTCACCTTCTTTGCCGACGGCACTCAGATCGGCACCGGCACGCTCTCGGCAGGCACCGCGAGCCTCACCACCTCGAGCCTCGCGCTCGGGACGCACGGCGTCACCGTCGGATATGCCGGCGACGCCTCCTTCGCCGCGACGACCTCCGCCGCGACGTCGATCACCATCACGCGGCCGATCCTGGCGACGACGACCACGCTGTCCGTGTGGCCGACGACGTTGCGGCTCGGCGCCACCGCGACCCTGAAGGCCAAGGTCACGGCCACCGGTGGCACGCCGACCGGCAACGTCACTTTCTCCGACGGTTCGACCACGCTCGGCTCGGCGACGCTCGCCGCCGGAACCGCGACCCTGTCGGTCGCGGCGCAATCGCTCGGCACACGGACGCTGACCGCCGTCTATGCCGGCGATTCGACCGGCGCGACGCTGATCTTCACCGGATCGACCTCGGCCCCGACGAGCCTGACCGTCGACAAGGCGACGAGCGTCGCGCGGGTCGCGTCCTCGATCTCGCCGAGCCCGGTCGGCGGCCCCGTCACCCTGTCGGCGGCGGTCACCGGCCGCAGCGGTGGCGTTCCCGGCAGCATCGTCACCTTCCGCGACGGCACCGCCACCATCGCCACCGTCGCCCTCGACGGCGTCGGCGCCGGACACTCGGTCGGCGTCGGGGCGGACCACGCCTGCTTCGTCACCGCCGCCGGCGGCGTGAAATGCGCGGGCAGCAACTCCAGCGGCCAGCTCGGCGACGGCACCAACGTCGCGAGTCTCAACCAGAGCGTCGACGTCGTCGGCCTGAGTTCCGGCGTCGTCGCAGTCGCCGTCGGACTCGACCACAGCTGTGCGCTGACCGCGACCGGTGGCGTCAAATGCTGGGGAAACAATGCCTCCGAACAGATCGGCGACGGCACCACCACCACCCGGTTCACACCGGTCGACGTCGGCGGCCTGACGTCCGGCGTCGCGGCGATCGCCGTCGGCGACCGACACACCTGCGCGCTGACCACCAGCGGCGGTGTGAAATGCTGGGGTACCGGTTGGACGGGCCAACTCGGTCGGGGAGACCTGCCAGGTCACGCGCCGCCGACCGACGTCGTCGGCCTCACCAGCGGCGTCACCGCGATCAGCGCCGGTCTGCAACGCGCCTGCGCCCTGATCGCCGACGGCACCGTGAAGTGCTGGGGCCGCAACACCGAGGGCCAACTCGGCGACGGCACGACGAACAACCGACCGGCGCCGGTCTCCGTCGGCGGTCTCACCGGCACCGTCGCTCTGTCCTCCGACGGCCCCTACTCCGACCACACCTGTGCGGTGGTCTCCGGCGGCGGGCTGAAGTGCTGGGGAAACAACTCCAACGGCGGCATCGGCGACGGAACCCGGATGGTCCGTCTCACCCCGGTCGACGTGAGCGGGCTCGGCTCCGGCGTCGCGGCGGTCTCGACCGGGTCGTCCCACACCTGCGCTCTGACCACGAGCGGTGCCGTGAAGTGTTGGGGCCTCGGCATCAGCGGGCAACTCGGCGACGGAACGAACGCGACGAGCCTCGTCCCCATCGCCGTCCCGGCGCTGGCGAGTGGCGTAGTCGCCCTCGCGGCGAGTACGAACTACGCCTGCGCCACGTCCACCGACGGCGGCACGAAGTGTTGGGGGGCCTTCGGCGGCCTTCAGATTCCCATCCCGTCGTCCTACGGAAGCCCGGTTCCGATCGCCATCCCCGACCTCTCGGTCGCGCTCCACGCGACGGCCCGGACGACGACTTCGGCACTCGCCGTCGGCTGGCGTCCGATCACGGCGGTTTGGGACGGCGACGCGACCCACGACGGCACCACGTCCACGACGTTCTCGCAGCGGATCAACGCGCTGCCCACCACGACGACGCTCGTCACCTCCAAGACGCCGTCGAACTGGGGCGACATGTTGACCCTCACCGCGACCGTCACCGGGGCGGGCGCCGGGCCGACGGGAACCGTCGACATCCTGGTCGACGGGATCTCGGTCGGAACGGCGGGGCTCGTCGACGGCATCGCCAAACTGACGAAGAACCGCATCGAAGTCGGCACCCACACCATAAGGGCCGTCTACGCCGGCGACGCCACCCACGCGATGTCGACGTCGGCCGGTCTCACCCAGGTCGTCGCCAAGGCCTCGACGTCCCTCCTGGCGATCGTTCGGAGCGACCCGACCACGTTCGGATCGGCGACGGACTTCACGGCGATCGTGACTTCGCCGGTCCTCTTGTCGTTCGATCGCCCGACCGGCTCGGTGACGTTCAAGGAAGGCACCGAGACGCTCGGAACCGTCGTGGCCGTCGACGGCACGGTGAATTTCTCGACCACCCTCGGGATGGGGAGCCATACGATCGTCGCCACCTACTCCGGAGACGACGGCTTCGCCGGTTCGACCGCACCACCGATGACCGCCACGGTGACCCGGGCGTCGGCGTCGACGACGCTGGCTGTTGCGCCGTCTGCGCCGACGTTCGGGCAGGCGGTGACGCT
>ERZ1645187.2686-NODE-2686-length-15456-cov-11.582754_pt1 | contig 15456 bp, 15 predicted proteins | sample MGYA00575352_ERZ1645187 | MGnify/ENA primary metagenome ERZ1645187 (study PRJEB40837, sample SAMN11349314) | freshwater sediment metagenome | isolation source: river sediment | host: Sediment | place: India: Wazaribad , New Delhi | collected 2017-02-21 ...
TTGGTTCGCGGTTCGCCTGTGACCACTTGATGCTTGTTACGTGAGCCGGAAGGCTCACGGCCCGGACACTAGCTCCAAACAATTTTATGATAATTAAATTTTAAGGTATTTTCAGATGTCAGTTTACGGCACAATACGATCAAATGTAATCTCGACGCGAGGTTCTTTTAAAAAATCTAATTTCATGGTACCGGCCTTTACCAACACCGACGTTTTCGCGGCTGAAACAGCAGTTGATTTGTTTCTGGAAGTTAATAATGAAGCAGTAACCATTGATTCTGGTACACCTATTACTATGCCGGGATCTCCAGTAACAGGAACTGATTACGCTGTTTGGGCCAAGCCAGACGGTACTCTTGAAGCCACCACCAATCACGTTACGCCGCCGGTAATTAATTCACGGCGAATTGGCGGCTTTCATTACGCACCGGGAAGCAATGCAGCTGCTCAAGCGGGGGGAAATGATACTCCGCAGATTAATGTTTATTCTTTCTGGGACTTAGCTTATCGCCCGGCTTGTTCTGATCCTCGGGGAATGACTCTGGTGGCAGACAAATTCTGGTGTGATATCTATTTGACGGGAGTAGACGCCATTACTAATGGCAGCTCCCGTTATAATGTCACTATTGCTGATGGATCCAGTCCACCCAAGATCCCTACTATGTTCGGGGGCAGTGGTTCTAGCACTTACGGTTCTTATACCTGGTTTGAAGCCCAGGAATTAGCTCAGGCATTTGGCAAACGTAGTCTCACTTATGCTGAGTTTGAAGTAGCCGCGTTTGGAACTACCGAAGCTACTTCTTCAGGTGGCACTGGTGTTCCCACCACGGGAATAAATGGCACAGGTTCTACCAGCAACTGGAATGTTTTCACTTCCAAGTGGGGACTTATTCAAGCTTCCGGGTGTATGTGGGTCTGGGGACGAACTCGTGGAGGACCTTATGCAGCAGCCTCTTGGAATGCTAACACCGAAGGTCGAGGCAGTGAGTATCAAGCCCCCAATGCTTCTCTATTCGGTGGCGCCTGGAACGGTGGTACGTATTCCGGTTCTCGTTGCTCGAGTTGGGGCGTTGCTGCATCGAACTCGTACAGCTACGTTGGTTCGCGGTTCGCCTGTGACCACTTGATGCTTGTTACGTGAGCCGGAAGGCTCACGGCCCGGACAACCCCTAAATAAATTTTGACAAGGTAAAACTTCAAGGAATTTCTATGACAATTCATATTAACTGTAACGCTTTATCCTCTACTCGGGGATTTTACAAGGCAAATCCCTATGCTGCCGCCTTTGTCAAGACTGGGGTATTTGCTGTGTCCACTGCCGCTGATTCGGATTTATTTGTGGAAGTAAATGGAGGGGTGGCCCAGATTCCGGCAGCTACCATTGTGACTATGCCGGGATCAGCCACCACTGGAACTGACTACGCTATTTGGTTACGCCCCACTGGATCTTTGGAAGCCACGGCAGATCACACCAATCCTCCGGTAGCAGGTTCCCGTAAGATTGGCGGTTTTCATTATGCTCCGGGTGGTAACGCCACCGGAACTACAGGGGGCAACTCTACGGCTCAGATCAACGAATATTCTTTCTGGGATCTAAAATTTAGGCCTGTATGTTCCGATCCAAGAGGCATGACTCTGGTGGCTAACGCTTTCTGGAGTGACATCTATTTGACAGGAGTAGACGCCATTAGTAATGGCAGTTCCAAGTACAATGTGGAAATTGCTGACGGGTCCAGTCCACCCAAGATCCCTACTATGTTCGGGGGTAGTGGTTCTAGCACTTATGGTTCCTATACCTGGTTTGAAGCTATGGAATTAGCTATGGCGTTTGGCAAGCGGGGAATGACGCAGCAGGAATACATGGCCGCCTGTTACGGGGTCACTGAAGCTTCTTCAAGAGGCACCGATCCTGTTAGTACCATTCTGGATGCATCTCGCACCTCCAAGTGGGGACTCATTCAAGCCACAGGAAATCTTTGGGCTTGGGGACGAGACCGAGCGGGGGCTAATTCCAACACTGCCACCGAAGGTCGGGGCTCAGAATTCAACGCACCCAATGGTTCTCTGTTCGGTGGCATCTGGGGCATTGGTGCGAATTCCGGTTCTCGTTGCTCGAATTGGAGCAGTGCCGCATCGATCTCGTACGTCTACGTTGGTTCGCGGTTCGCCTGTGACCACTTGATGCTTGTTACGTGAGCCGGAAGGCTCACGGCCCGGACAACCCTAAATAAATTTTGATAGCGTTTAAACTTTTGAGGACAAAATAATGAGTGTTGTTGATGATTTTGAAACTACCGGTGACCAGATGTTGATTATCCAAAAATACGAGCGTTTTCTTAATTATGTTTACCCTATTGTGATGTCTATCCCTCGCGGTCACATGACTCTAAAAAATATAATTGTTGAAAGCCTGCATAAAGTGCCAGCGTTGGTTTACCAAGCTACTAAGTCCGATAACGTGGCCAAACTATATCTGGTAGACGCTGGTCTGGCTGAGGTGAGATTTTATTTGCGGCGTATGGTGTTTGCGCGTTTTCTGACGTCGAGACAACTTGTTTACGTGCAAGAACTTTTGACTGAAGTAGGAAAAATTCTAGGTTCCTGGATTAAGAACAAGAAAAACTCTTCTCGGTCAGGTAAAGAATCTGCTGTGAAAGCAGCAGTAGCTTGGTAGTGGACTACCAAGCGGGATAAACCGGGTTAAGTGGCTTCTCTATTCGGTGGCAACTGGAACAATGGTACGAATTCCGGTTCTCGTTGCTCGAATTGGAACAATGCTGCATCGAACTCGAACAACAACATTGGTTCGCGGTTCGCCTGTGACCCACATTTCCTATAAATTTCCGGTCTTGAGTAACATCGGCCGGAACGACTACAAAAATGGTCAGCCGGTTTACCCTCCTTCGGGGAATAAAGTGATGGGTCTGGCATAGCGCTTAGTAAATTATTGAACGGCGCGGCCAGCTTTCTTTTTGCCAGGAAATTTCGCTATGCCCAAAAAAGCCAAGAATTTAATGATTCAAATTGCCGACATGGATAATCTGAGGTTAGCTTACAAAAAAACATCTCTTAACAAATACGCTACTTTTGGATACTTGCAATTCAAGGAATTTGATGAGGTCAATTTAAGATTAATTCAAGAGGAATTGCTGGACGGCTCTTATCAAATTGGCCCCTATAGAACCTTTACGCTGTATGAGCCCAAGGAAAGACAAATATCCGCCTTGGGCTTTAAGGATCGTTTGGTGCAGCACGCCCTGTGTAATGTCATTGAGCCTATCATGGACGCCACGCTGTTACCTTATACATTTGCTTGTCGCCAGGGTATGGGTACTCATGCCTGTGTGAGTCACGTTCAGTCCCAATTACGCCAGCACAATTTTAGTCATTGCCTCAAGTTAGATTTCAAGAAATATTTTAGAAGTATACCCTGCGGCGTAGCTACTGAATTGTACGACAGAAAAATTGGCTGCCCAGCCACTATGGCTTTGATCATTAACATTATTCCGCCGTCCAGGACAGGTATACCCATCGGCAGTTTAACCTCGCAGCTGACGGCTAATTTGATTGGTGGCGTGGCAGACAGATTTGTCCATTTCACTTTGCGGCAACGACACTGGGCTCGATACATGGACGACATGGTCATCCTGAGCAATGATCCCGCCGAATTAAAAAAAAATTTTCTACAAATTCAAGAATATGTCCAGGACAGGCTAAAGCTTGATGTCAGTCGTTGGCATATCTCCCCCACCCGCCAGGGTATTAATTTTGTGGGTTATCGAATCTGGAACACCCACAAGCTAATTCGTAAATCATCGGTAAAAGTAGCGGAAAAGAAAATAAAAATATTTGTACAGTACCAGGAGTGGGAAAAACTAAATAGATTTTTAGCTTCTTGGTTGGGCCACATTCAATGGGCTGATTGCTACAATTTAGCGGTGCATTTACTGGATAAATATCCAGAGATCTATCCACAATTGTCTCGGAAATATTCAGGTTTATCTGTCCAGCATGCTTAATAATCCTTTTTACCACGGCCTAATTAAAAAAGTTATCATTGGTTTTGGTAACCTTTTCTCAAGTATTAGGATTGAAAGAAAAGAAACCGACTCGGTTAATGGCCCCACCATCCAGACCCTTCAGGTTCCCCTGAGTTATGCACCGCGCGAGAAGTGGCTGGTTAGGCTGGAACAAGATCCTAACCTGGAAAATCACACCTACACTTCATTGCCCAGAATGTCTTTTGAAATTACCGGTTATCTGTATGATTCAGAACGTAAATTAGGCAAAGCCAACCAGATCATTTGTCGTTCTCCTGACGGAGCTAATGTTACCTATTCATCCGTGCCCTATAATCTCAGTTTAAGTTTATACGTCCTGACCAAAAATCAGGAAGATGGCCTGCAAATTATTGAACAAATCCTACCCACATTCCAGCCGGAATATACTTTGTCCATCAACGCTATTCCAGACATGAATATTGTTCAGGATATTCCTATTATTATTAACGGAGTGGATGTGGAAGATGAGTATGAGGGCAATTTTGAGACGCGTAGATTCGTTACTCATATTCTGGACTTTACCGCCAAAATAAACCTGTACGGGCCTGTTTCCACTCGCAAGCCTATTTACCATACAGACGTTAATATTAGTCAAAATCCCAATTTCCGGCCAGTTCAATTACACCACCACGCCGACGGGGATCCGAACACCGGCGAAATAACGGAATATTGGGATCGTAATCTGTGAGTAGCCGGAATTTCTACAAAAATAACTCGGGACTGAAAGCTGCTAATGTGGCGGTTTCTTATACTGAAGAGCAAATTCAAGAATACATTAAATGCAGTCAGGACCCGGTTTATTTTATTGAAAATTACGCCAAAATTGTTTCCTTGGATGAGGGCGTAATAACTTTCAAATTATACGACTATCAAAAGAATTATATAAGAGCCCTGCATGAAAACACCCGCACTCTTACTATGTGGCCCCGGCAGCAGGGTAAGAGTACAACCGTGGCGGCTTACACGGCTTGGTATATAAATTTTAATGAACACAAATCAGCAGCAATATTAGCCAATAAACAGTCTATTGCCGTGGAGATTTTTGGGCGGGTGCAGTTTATTATTGAAAACTTGCCTCCCTGGTTACAACAGGGTATTAGTGAATGGAATAAGACTTCCTTGACGCTTGAAAATGGCTCTGTTTGTTCCGCTGCAGCTACCTCCCCATCAGCCGTCAGAGGAAAAAGTATTTCGCTCCTAATTTTGGATGAGATGGCTCATATGAATCCGCGACTGGCTGATGAATTTATCAAGTCCGTGTTCCCCACTATTTCCTCATCTGAAACAGCCAAGATGGCTATTATCAGTACCCCCAACGGCCTCAATCATTTCTATAAATTGTGGACTGACGCCGAAAGCCAGCGAAATGATTTTATCACTTTGCAAGCTTCTTGGCGAGATCACCCCAAAAGAAATCAGGCCTGGGCTGACAAACACCTCAAAGAAGTAGGGCCGGTAACCTTTGCTCAGGAGTATGAATGTTCTTTTGTGGGTTCGTCATACACCCTTATCGACGGTAACAAGTTAGCCACTATTCCATTCCAGGAACCTTTCTATAAAAAAGCTAACCTGGAGATATTCAAAAAGCCCATTGATAAACACTCTTATGTTATTACCGTAGATACTTCTCGAGGGGCACACCAGGATTTTTCAGCCTTCACTATCATTGATGTGTCAGCTATGCCGTATGAGGTGGTGGGCATATTCAAGGACAATACTATTAGTACCTTGGAATATCCTCATCTTATTTTCAACACGGCCCGGGAATATAATAATGCTTATTTGTTGATTGAAACCAATGATCTGGGGGAAGAAGTATCTAATGTCATTTGGCACGAATATGAATATGAAAATGTTTACTTCACTGACGCTAAAGGACTAGCTTTCCGGCGAGGATATCCAGGTGTCAGGACTACCAGCAAAGTAAAAAGTTTGGGATGTTCAGTCCTGAAGGAGCTAATTGAAAAAGACCAGCTGATTCTTAATTCTTTTAGGATTATTGAGGAGTTGGGGGTTTTTGTATTATCCCGGAAATCATACGCAGCTGATGATACTTCTATCAATGATGATTTGTGTACTTGTTTGTGGTTATTTGCTTGGTTGTCCAAACAAGACGTTTTTCAGGATGTTATAAATATAAATTTGCGAGGGGTTTTGACTGAGAAAAAGCAGGAATACATTGATCAAATGATGACCCCATTTGGTTTTTATGATGACGGCCTGCAGGATATCAATTCAAATAGCACCAGATTACCTGACCACGATTATCATGGACTGACACCAGATCAAATTGAATTGTTGACAATGTGAAATTCAAAAAACCCTAAATAAATAACGAGATGATTAATCAACTGTTTTTAGTGTGAGTTTACATCGGTCTGGAACTTACACAGTCTAATAAGAGGAACCTCATATGTTTGCACTTTCTCCTGGTGTTTATGTCACCGAAAAAGATTTGACCAATATTATTCCAGCGGTTGCAACCTCCATTGGTGGTTATGCTGGTGTCTTTGCCTGGGGACCAGTCCTAGATCCTACCACTATTTCGTCTGAAGAAATTCTGGCTCAGCGTTTCGGCAAGCCTAATTCATACAACGCAGCTTCTTGGTTCACGGCGGCTAACTTTCTAAGTTATACCAATAATCTAAATCTGGTTCGGGCTCAAACTTCCGGTGCTCGTAATGCTGTGGATGTTGAATCTGGGTCTGTAACGGCTATTACCATTGCTGAAGGGGGTGGTGGTTCTGGCTATGACCCCGCTGCAGATACGGTAGTTATTGGTGCCCCAGACGTGCCTGGAGGTCTCCAAGCCACCGCGTCTTTTGCCGTTGATGAAGCCGGTGTGGTCACTACAATCACCATTGACACTTCGGGTTCAGGTTATATTTCCAACCCCATCATTGATATTCAATCAGCCACGGGTACAGCCTTCAACGCCACCACCACAGTAACAGTTGGAGGTATCACTATTAACAATGAAACGGATTACCTGAATAACTACGAAATGGGTGCCGGTGTGGTGGGTCTATTTGCCGCCAAGTATCCTGGTTCCTTGGGCAATTCACTGCTAATCTCCGCAGCTGATGCAGCCACCTTTACTGGCTGGGCATACGCGGGCGAATTTGATTCGGCTCCTGACACTTCGCCTTTTGTGGAAGAGCAGGGTGGATCCAATGATGAGATGCATATCATCATCATTGACGAGAATGGTTGGTGGACTGGTGTTCAAGGCGGGATCCTAGAACGCTATTCTTATGTATCCAAGGCTTCCGATGCCAAGAAACTTGACGGCTCAACCAATTACTACAAAGAAGTTTTGAATCAAAACTCAAAGTATGTTTGGTGGATGGATCACCCGGCCGGCACTAACTTCGGTAGTCCAGCTTTTGGTATTAATTACACTTCTCTGACGCCGGTTGGTGGCCAAGTAGCTAACGGCGGCATCTATTCCAGCTTGTCCGGTGGTGCAGATGATTTTACCGCCACCAACGGCGAGCTGCAGAATGCGTTTGACCTGCTGTCCAATGACGAATTGTATGATATCAACCTGATTCCTTGCGGGCCAGTTAACGCCACAGTAGCTAAGTGGGTAATTGAAAATGTAGCTGAGAAGCGTAAGGACTGTGTGGCCTTTGTTTCACCCCTGGATCCAGTCACTGGAGAAATTGCTAAGGGGCCGGATGCCGCTGAGAAAATTGTCAACTTCCGCAATGACGTTTCCTTCAATGTATCTAGCTCTTATGCGGTGATGGATTCAGGTTACAAGTATCAGTATGACCGTTACAATGATGTTTATCGTTGGGTTCCTCTGAACGGTGATATTGCTGGTCTTTGTGCCCGCACTGACACCACCAACGATCCTTGGTGGTCTCCAGGTGGTTTGAATCGTGGTCAGGTTAAGAATGTAGTACGCCTAGCTTTCAATCCCAATAAGACTGACCGAGATATGCTTTATAAGGCTGGAGTTAATCCGGTAGTATCTTTCCCCGGACAGGGTGTGGTGCTATTCGGTGATAAGACTCTGCTGGCTAAGCCTAGCGCCTTTGACCGCATCAACGTTCGCCGACTCTTTATTGTGTTGGAAAAGGCTATTGCAACCGCCGCTAAGTTTATGCTATTTGAGTTCAACGATTTCTACACTCGGGCTCAATTCCGGGCTATGGTTGAACCTTACCTGCGGGATGTTCAGGGTCGTCGTGGTATCTACGATTTCCGAGTAAAGTGTGATGAAACCAACAACACCGGTGAGGTTATTGACAGAAATGAATTCGTAGCGGATTTGTATATAAAGCCAGCGAGATCAATTAACTTCATCTATCTAAATTTTGTTGCTGTACGGACTGGCGTTTCGTTCGAGGAGGTTGGGGCGTAAGCTAGTTTGATCAACTTTATTGTGGGTAAATATATAACACAGTTATAGGGGGCCACAATGAAGTTGAACTACCCGCTTTGGAAGAAACACGATCCTGTGGAGTTGGAGAGGGACCTAGAGGTCCTCTCCGCTTCTGAATTGATGACTAAGTATCAGTGCAGCAAGAGAAGTTTGTTCACCGCGTGTGATCATTTTGGCGTGGATAAGAGTCGGATATCTGGTAAAGAAAGTAAGTATATTTGTCCACCAAAAGATGTTCTAATTGAGCAGCTAGACAAAGGTAAGCTGTACGTCTCTAAACTACATGGATGCACTATTCCTGTTGTTAATTCTTGGATCAAAAAGCTCGGTATAGAGGTGCCACCTTATCACGGCAGACTGGCCAAGGTTAATGTAGACCAGTTGAGGCTTCTTGTTGGTCAGGGTATGACTGATCGTCATATTGCTGATGTAGTAGGCATTTCGCCGGCTGCAGTTTGTCGAGTTGGCGACCGAAACGGAATTTCTGTACCTAGAAAAGCTGATGAGTGGAAGATACAACGAGATTTTCTAATGTCAAAGTTGTCGTGGATAGTTGAGCAAAACCAAAGGCGTGACATTTTAGACATAGCGGGAGAGTTGCAAATTGCTCACACAACCGTACTGAAATTTGTAAAAGATAATGGTTATGATGTTGTATCACACTCATACAATAAATCCCATGGGGAATTAGAGCTCAGAGAGTTTGTCCGAGGTATTGGCGTTGATGCCAAGTCTGTTAAAAAGACGTTTAACGGCACCACGTTTGAAATTGACTGTTTTGTTGACTCACACAAATTTGGCATTGAGTATTGTGGTGAATACTGGCACAGTGATGCCATGCTTGATAAGATGTATCACCACAACAAGCGGGTGTGGTGTAAAGAACAAGGCATCCATCTTGTTACTTTGTTTGAGCATGAATGGAAGGCCAAACGTGGTGTCGTGGAATCGATGATCCGAAATTGGTTGAGTGTTGGCACAACCCGGATACATGCCAGGAAATGTGAGGTTCGCGCCATTTCCACAAGAGAGGCCAACGCTGCTTTGGATTCATGGCACATTCAAGGCGGGTTGAAAACAGCATCATTCGCTGTTGGGTTATTTTACGAGGCATGCCTTGTTAGTGTGATGACATTTGTCCAGCCGAGATTTTCAACCAAAGTCCAGTGGGAAATTGGTAGGTTAGCGTCGGAGCTAAATACAGTGGTTGTGGGCGGAGCGTCAAAGATGTTCCAGTACTTTTTAAAACAACAGAAACCGAAATCATGTGGCACCTATTGTAATTTGAGGTTTGGTGAAGGTGGGGTATATCAAGCGTTGGGGTTTTCATTAGTAAACACTTCACACCCTGGTTATTTTTACTTTCATAAAACGACTGGATTAATCCAGTCGCGATACAGCATGCAAAAGCATAAAATGCCAGCTTTGTTCAAGATATTTGATCCACAGAAATCAGAATACGAAAACGCTATAACTAATGGATATCTGAGAGTATGGGATTGTGGTAATAACGTATTTGAGTGGCATGCTGTTGAATAGACAAGACACAAATTGATAAATACTAGACAATTTTGGCCCTGAATTGGTGGGACATCAAGATTCCTCAAATAACGGATACAGAATTTATTACGGTCCTGGCACCAAAACGGGATTTCACCTGAGGAGAAATAACACGTGGCAACACCCTCATCACGTCTAATTCGGTTCGGTTTAACTAAGCATAAATAAAACAACAAATTACAGAGGAAAAATTTCATGCTTATTCAAGATTTCAAATCAAAGCTTTTTAGTGGCGGGGCACGGCCTAACCACTTTAAGTGCATCATTACGCTGCCTGGTGGTGGTCCCATTCAGGACATTGAATTCCTAGCTAAGGCCTCTTCCTTGCCCGCTTCTTCAGTCCTGGACATTTCTACTTATTATCGCGGCCGCGAAGTACACTTTGCCGGCGAAAGAACTTTCCAGCCATGGATTGTGCAAGTTATTAACACAGACGATTTCTTTGTCCGAAATGCTCTGGAAGGCTGGCATAACTCCATTCAAAATTATATTGCCACCAACGGCTTTAAGGCACCAACTCTTTACCAAACCGATATGAGGGTTATTCAGTTGGACCGCAATGATGCACCCCTGAAAACCTACAAGTTTATCAATGCTTATCCCACGGACATTGGCGACATTCAACTGTCATTTGAGATTCCTAACCAAATTGAAGAATTTTCAGTTCAATTTGTCTATGATTACTTTGAGCCCTTTGCTCCACCCGAAGGTTAAGGAATAATTAAGAATGGCAAATGATGGTTTTAACCTGTTTGGGTTCCAAATAAAGAGAGCCAAACCAGAACAGAATTGGAGTGTTGTACCTCCAATTTCTGATGATGGGGCTACCATTGGAACTTCGGGGGCAGGTTATTATGGGTTGGTGCTGGATCTGGAAGCGACGGTCAAGAATGAAAATGACTTGATTCGTCGCTACCGGGAAACAGCCAACTATAGCGATTGTGATACGGCAATTGAGGATATTGTTAATGAGGCCTTGGTAGCTGATTCTAATAAGGTAACGGTTTCTATTGATCTGGATGATTTGCAAGCTCCGGATAAAATTAAAGACATTATCCGGGCTGAATTTGACACCATTCTGAGACTTTTGGATTTTGAAGAAAAGGGCCACGATATCTTTCGCCAATGGTATGTAGACGGCCGGCTTTTCTACAACATTATTCTAGACCAAAATCCCAAGAACGGTATTGCTGAATTAAGATTCATTGATCCCCGCAAGATTCGCAAGATTAAGGATGTCAAGAAAGAAAAAGATCCTCAAACCGGGGCGGATGTCGTGGTACAGGTGGACGAATATTATGTCTTTAATGATCGGGGAATGACAGAGCAAACCTCTAACGGCATTAAAATTTCTCCAGACGCCATCATCTACGGCAATTCAGGTCTTATTGATTTTAATACCGGCATGGTTCTTAGTTACCTGCATAAGGTTATTAAGCCCACCAATCAATTAAAAGTCATGGAAGATGCTTTGGTTATCTATCGATTAGCCAGAGCCCCCGAAAGACGCATTTTCTATATTGATGTGGGTAATTTGCCCAAGCTCAAGGCTGAGCAATATATTCAGGATATGATGAATAAATACCGCAACAAAATTGTGGTGGATTCACAGACCGGTGAAATTAAGGACCAGAAACAGCATCTGTGTCTGTCCATGGATACTAGGGTGCCTCTGCTGGATGGACGCACACTGACGCTCGAGGAAATTGCCCAGGAATATCAACACAAGAGGCTGTGGGCTTATTCGTGTGATCCGGTTACTGGTAATTTCCAGCCCGGCTTAATTACTTGGGCGGGTGTATCGCGTCCAAATGCTCAAGTAATGCGACTTACTTTGGATAACGGCGAAACTATCACATGTACTCCCGATCATAAGTTCCCAGTGTGGGGCAAGAATCTTGTCCAGGCAAAGGATCTTGTTGTCGGAGACTCTATGATACCACACTATCGTAGAACCCACCAGTTAACTGGAGGTAAGTGTAAAGATTACGAGCAAATCTTTGAGAACGAAAGTAAAGAGTGGAAATTTACACACAGACTGGTATCTCAGTGGAAGGATTACCATGGTATTGATAATGAGTTTGTTTTCAATGAGCAATATTTGGGTGATGGGATCGATACAGTTTACTCCCGCGATATAAATCACATTGACAATTCCCCAGACAGAATTGATGTGCGATTTGCTGATGCTAATACTTACGGTAATCTAAAGGAACAATATCAGTATCACAACCATAAGGTCGCCAAGATTGAGTACCTTGAAGAGCGAATGGATACTGGCTGTTTGACTATTGATGGTGATGAAATCTATCACAATTACCATACATTTGCACTAGCAGCGGGTGTCTACACCCAAAATTCTATGCAAGAAGACTACTGGATTCCCAGAAGGGGAGACGGAAAGGCCACTGAAATTACCACTCTGCCGGGAGCACAACTAGGTGAGATCGGAGACATTACTTATTTTCAAACCAAGCTCTATCAAGCCCTTAATGTTCCGGTTTCCCGCTTACAGCCCCAGCAAGGATTTTCCCTGGGCAGATCCACAGAAATTACTCGTGAAGAAATCAAGTTTAATAAATTTATTGAAAGGCTCAGACGTAAATTTGCTTCTATCTTCCGAGATGCCCTGCGGGTCCAACTAATTACCAAGGGAGTTATTAGACCAGAAGAATGGTCAATGATTGCCCAGTTCATTCATTTTGATTACCAGAAAGATAATCATTTTGCGGAACTTAAAAATGCAGAAATTTTAGCGCAGCGCATTAATATGTTACAACTCATTGACCCCTTCATTGGTAGATATTATTCTATTCAATGGGTGCGTGAGAATGTATTGATGCAAACTGACGATGAAATTGAGACAATAAATAAACAAATAGAACAAGAACTTCCATTGCTTCAGCAACAAGCTCAAGCCGGAGAACCACAATGAATACTGCAGCAGATTTAATGAATGCTATTGCAGATAAACAGTCTGCAAAGGTATTAGAATCATTTGATAGATTAGTTAGCGCCAAGGCTCTTGAAAAACTAAATGAAAAGAGACAAGAAGTAGCTCGTAATCTATTCAGGGGCGGGGAAAAACAATGAGCGTACAAATTTTAGTAGAAGCCGCTGTTAATAAACAGTCCAGTCAATTCATGGAGATTTTCGAGAAGATTATTTTATCCAAGGTGGCTGAGAAGTTAAATGAACGGCGCCAGGAAGTGGCACAAAATCTGTTCAAAGAAGCAGCTACTATTATTCCTTTCCCCAAGAAGAATGTTGGGGTCAAACCAGGAATTAAACCTCCGGTTAAACCAGGTAGCCAAACTAGCAATGTCAAGCCACTGGGCACCAAGGTTCCTCTGTCTCAGGTGTTTAAAGCTAAACCCGTCCCGGAAGTGCCCGTCAAGCACGAGTATTATTCCTGGGGCCGCCTAACCAAAGTGGGAGATGATTCTGGTTCCGCCGTCTTACAGCCGGAGCAACAGCAGGCTGTTTTGTCTCTCAAGAAACCCAATCAAGCGGTTGAATTTGTGGACGACCAAAACAAGCCCTGGAAGGCTGTTCGTCAGGGTGATCAGGTACAGATAGAGACTACTGATGCTAGTGGGCTTAAATTTAAGTTCCGTTACGCTGATCTGTTACAGCAGAAATGAATTATAAGCAATTGCAGAGACAAATGAACGCTTCCTTGGGTATAGATGTTAAAAATCTATACCCTGTGGGTAAGCATTTAATTCGGGAAGATTCAACCGGATCATTTCATGTTAATCAATCTCAATTTGATTCATTGTCCGATGCAATTTGTTTTGTTAAGCAAACCCGTATTAATATTCATGAGATAACATCTCAACAAGTATCAGCGTCTCGGGTGGTCCAGGCCCTTCAGGAACATTATTCGGGCAAAATTACCAACACCTTGATTGAGTCTATTCAAGATCAAATCAAGCATAAAAAATTCGATTTGAGTTTTATTATTGAGTCTCTCCGGCAAGATTCTTTGTTTGAAACCAAATTGGATTTTTGCTTGGAAGACGGCTCTCGAGTTTATATAGATCGGGATACTTATAAGACACTGATTGAAATGTTTCAATCTCATTCGGACATAGTTTCTTTCATGAATAAAAGTGCAACACAATTCATGAAAGTCGTTAAGACGTTAACTCAGAGTAAATTAAATGGCTGAAGTCACCCCCTCTTTTACACTTAAAACCCACCAAGATGTGGTGGTCAAGGTAGCTGGCGAGGCCGGTTCCACTGCCACTATTGATTTGGATTCTCTGATTGCTGCTGGACAAATTGTTGATGACCGCGAGGGAGCAGTTAAGAAAGTTGACATTGCCGCAGTTACCTGGACGGGCCATTACGATTCCATTATTACTATTTCCCGAAATGGCGTGGTGATAATGACTTTGCCTTCAACCGGGGCTAATTTTCTTAATTTCAATGGCCAGGATATGCCCTGTGATAACATTGAAAATGAGTCAGATGTTGATGTCTCCATTGCCGGAGCACAGGGTGAAGTATGGCTTCGTTTGCGTAAAGTAGCCGGATACCGAACCACCATTGAACCCGAACAATTTGGTCCTTATGACGATCCGACCAAAGCAGGAGAATAAGACATGAAGCTTCTCATTGAAGAGCATTTGCCCGAAAGCAAAGCTATCATCACTGAATCAAAAGATGGCACCTCCAAAAAGTATTATATTGAGGGCATCATGATGCAGGCTGACATTAAGAACGGTAACGGCCGTATCTATGAAAGTCAGGTTATGGATAATGCCCTCAAGAAATACCAGCAGCTGGTTAAAGAGAATAAAGCCCTGGGAGAAATGGGCCACCCACCTAATCGCCCCAGCGTAGATTACGAACGGGTTTCTCATGTTATTGAGAGCCTGGACTGGAACAAGAAAAATGTAGTTGGCCGAGCTCGAATTCTTGAATCCCTGCCCATGGGGGCTATTGCTAAAGGCCTTATTGAAAACAATATTCCTCTGGCAGTTTCTTCTCGTGGCATGGGTTCCCTGGTAGAGCGTAATGGTGTTAATTATGTTCAAAACGACTTTACCATCAGTGCCATTGATTTGGTTAGCACCCCTTCAGCCCCCAATGCCTGGATGAGCGCCATCATGGAGGAAGCTGAGTGGGTTTACGAAGCCTCCTCCAATTCTTGGATGTTGGCTGAAAACTTTAAAAAGAAATATCAGCGCATGAAAGTGGCCCAAATTGAAGAAGCCAAGCTGACAGATTTCGAACAATTTTTGAAATTTATTAAATAACCCCATGGAAATAGTGAAATTTAATTTTCCATAAATAATAACGAGTTTAAAACAGGAGAACATTTATGTCTGTTGAAAGCAAAATTGCCGAGCTGTTGGCTGAAGCAAAGAAGAAAGATGATGAGGAGATGGAAGATCAGGAGATGAATTCTGAGCCTGAGGATAAGGATGAAGA
>ERZ1645187.2688-NODE-2688-length-15451-cov-10.547675_pt1 | contig 15451 bp, 17 predicted proteins | sample MGYA00575352_ERZ1645187 | MGnify/ENA primary metagenome ERZ1645187 (study PRJEB40837, sample SAMN11349314) | freshwater sediment metagenome | isolation source: river sediment | host: Sediment | place: India: Wazaribad , New Delhi | collected 2017-02-21 ...
TTAGAACACGAACACGAACTTCAGCTGCACGGCGCCGCGGCTCCATTCCTGGGCGTTGCGGCCGGCGAACAGCATCACGTCGCGCAGGTCGTTGTAGAGCTGCGGGTTGGCGCGGCGCATGGCCTCGGCGTTGCGCACGATCACCAGTATGTTGTTGTTGTGCGCGAAGGACGGCAGGTCGCCGAGATAGTCGATCATGGCGTCCCAGTTGTCCATGTCGCCGGGCAGGCCCAGCGCCTTGGAGGCGTGGTCCATCAGGTTCCTCTTGTTGTTCATCTTGGTGCCGTCCAGCTCGAACACGGCGGCGCCGTCCACGCGGGAGGCGGCGGCCAGCTCGTCGGCTCCGGAAGCGGTCAGGTCCAGTATGTCGGCGTCGGCCTCGCGCGCGGCGGGGGCGACTTCGGACACGGCCGGAGCGGACACGGCGGCCGCGGACTCAAGGCCGGCGGCGCCTACCAGGCTGGAAAACGCCGAACCTTCCGCGAAAGCGGCGGCGGGCGCGAACATAGAGACAGCGATAGCTATACGAACGTACGACTTCATATTGAACTTCCTCCGATGATTTTTAGTAAACCCCGATACTTTGTGCTAAGCCCCGGTTTAAGGTGGGAGGGAAACTTAACGCGCCTTCGCGAATTCTTCGGGAAGGACATCGCCGGCGCGGGTAGCCTTGGGAATTTCTGAATACCCGTCCGACTTGTAAGATACGGAAAACGTAGAAGACTTACTAAGCGGTAACATCTATTATACCAAATTCCGGGGCGCCCCCCAAAAACCGCGCCCCGGAAAAACTAGCGGAACTTCTCGGCCACCCGACGGTAGGCGTCGCGGAACGGCAGGCCCTGCTTCACCAGCTTGTAGGCCTCTTCGGTGGCGAACAGCTCCGGCGTAAGTTTGCAGTTCTCCGGCACGAAGCGGAGCCCGGCCGTGACCGTGGCCATGATCCGCAGGGACGACAGCGCGGCGTCCAGCGCGGCGAACAGCGGGCCTTTGCCCAGCTGCGCGTCGCGGTTGTAGCCCGACGGCAGGTTGCCGGCCAGGCTCATGGCCTTGAACTGCTCGCCCAGCACGGTGTGGTACCTGCCGCGCACCAGCTCCAGCACGTCGGGGTTCTTCTTCTGCGGCATGATGGAACTGCCGGTGCAGAACTCGGCCGGCAGTTCGACGAAGCCGAACTCCGGCATGCTGAACAGCACCAGGTCGGTGGCCATTTTGTTCAGGGTCAGCATTGCCTGAGAGCACAGGTTCATGATGGCCGGCTCGAACTTGCTGCGGGTGAGCTGGGCGTATATCGGGTTCTCAAGCACCTTGGCGAAGCCCAGCTCGCGCGTGGTGAAGCGGCGGTCCAGGCCCAGCACCGGCGCGCCGAAGCCGGCGGCCGTGCCCAGCGGGTTCTGGTCTATCAGCTTCAGTACGGCGTCCACGGCCAGCGCGTCGTCGTGCGCCGCGTCGGCGAAGCAGCCGGCCCATACGCCCACGGTGGTGGGCATGGCCCGGCGCATGTGGGTGTAGCCGGGCATGGCAATTTTGCCCTGCCTGCGCGCCAGGGCGCGGGCCGCGGTTTCAAAAGCCTTCAGGGTGGCCTTAAGCTCGCCCAGCGCCTCGCGCTCGTAGAGGCGCAGCGCGGTGAGCACCTGGTCGTTCCTGGAGCGGCCGGTATGCACCTTCTTGCCGGCCTCGCCGTACTTCGACGTCAGCCAGTTCTCTATGGCCGTGTGGCAGTCCTCGTCCTCGCGCTTTATTTCGAACTTGCCGGCCGCGTCCAGTTCGGCTATACGGCGAAGGCCGGCGGTTATGGCCGCCAGTTCCTTCGCCGTGATCAGCCCCACTTTGCGCAGCATCTTCGCGTGGGCTATGGAGGCCGCGCAGTCGTGCTTCACCAGCCGGCGGTCCAGTATATAGTCGTCGCCGACGGTGTAGGACTCTATGTCCTTGTTCAGGTCGTAACCCTTGGCCCAGAGCTTCATTTGCGCTTCCCGTGCCGGCTCATGATGGCGTTGTGGGCCATCAGGCGCGTGGCGTGTATCTTTATGAAGCCCTCGGAGTCCTTCTGGTTGAAGCCGCCGGCCACGTCCATGCTGGAGAGCTCCTTGTCGTAGAGGGAGCTGGGGCTCTCGCGGCCTATCACCATCACGTTGCCCTTGTAGAGCTTCAGGGTCACGGAACCGTCTATGGCCTTCTGGCTTTCGTTGATGGCGGCCATCAGGAAGCTCATCTCGGGGCTGAACCAGAAGCCGTTGTAGACCAGCTCGGCGAACTTGGGCGACAGCATGTCCCTCAGGCGCATCACCTCGCGGTCCATGGCTATGCCCTCAATGTCCTTGTGCGCGGCGAAGAGTATGGTGCCGCCGGGCGTTTCGTACACGCCGCGGGACTTTATGCCGACGAAGCGGTTCTCCACCATGTCTATGCGGCCTATGCCGTTCTTGGAGCCGAGGTCGTTGAGCATATTGAACAGCTTCAGCGGGTCGGTCTCGGACTTGCCGGTGTTCAGGTTGACGAGCTTAACGGGCTCGCCGTCCTTGAAGATGATCTTTATCTTCGTGGCCTTGTTGGGCGCTTTCTCCGGCGAGACGGTCTTGGAGTATATGTCCTCGGCGCATTCGTGCGCGGGGTCTTCCAGTATGCCGGCCTCGTGGCTGATGTGCAGAAGGTTGTCGTCCTCGCTGTAGGGCTTCTTCAGCGTGGTGCTCACCTCTATGCCTTTCTCTTTGGCGTAGTTCATCAGGTCGGTGCGGCCCTTGAACTTGTCGAGGAAGCACTGCATCTTCCACGGGGCGATGACCTTTATCTTGGGGTTCAGCGCGTAGTAGCCCAGCTCGAAGCGCACCTGGTCGTTGCCTTTGCCGGTGGCGCCGTGGGCCACGTACTGCGCGCCTTCCTTGGCGGCTATCTCTATCTGGCGCTTGGCTATAACGGGCCGCGCGGCCGACGTGCCCAGCAGGTAGCGGCCTTCGTATATGGCGTTGGCCTTGAAGATGGGGAAGATGTAGTCGGTGACCAGCTCTTTCTTGAGGTCCTCGATGTAGACCTTCTTGGCGCCGACCTTGAGGGCCTTGCGCTTGGCCGCCTGGAAGTCGCCGGCCTGGCCGACGTCGGCTATGTAGGCGATGACCTCGTAGCCTTCCTCTATGAGCCACTTCAGTATCACCGAGGTGTCCAGACCGCCGCTGTAGGCCAGAATAACTTTCTTATTGTCTTTCATTATATTTTCTCCTTTAGTTCAGGCTGCCGCCGGGGTCCGGGCGGCCAGCACCTTGCGCAGGGCTGCGCAGGCGGCTTCGATGTGTTCGGGTTTCGCGTTGAGCGGAGGCAGGAAGCGTACCACCGTCTTGTCGGTGGCGTTGAGCAGCACGTGGTGCTCGTCGCGCAGCGCGGTGACGAAGGGCTCGGCCTCCGTGGTCAGCTCCAGCCCGGCCATCAGGCCGAGGCCGCGGGCTTCCTTGACCAGAGCGGGGAACTCCGCCTGCAGGCCCTTTAGGCGCTCCAGCAGCAGAGCCCCCATGGTACGCACGTTCTGCAGCGTGCCGTACTGCATGATCTCCTTCACCACTGCTATGCCGGCCGCGCAGGCCACCGGGTTGCCGCCGAAGGTGGTGCCGTGCATGCCGGGCTGTATGACGGCCGCGGCCTCGTCGGTGGCCAGTATGGCGCCCAGCGGCAGGCCGCCGCCTATGGGCTTGGCCATGGTGACAAGGTCGGGGGTCACGCCGAAATGGGCGCAGGCCAGGAACTCGCCCGTGCGGGCGCAGCCGGTCTGTATCTCGTCGGCTATTATAAGGAAGCCGTGCTCGGCGCGCAGCTTTATGAGCTCGGCGGCGAACTCCTTGGACACGGGCCTCACGCCGCCCTCGCCCTGCACGAACTCAAGTATGACCGCGGCGGTGCAGGGGCCCACGGCCTTCCTGAGCGAGGCCGGGTCGTTGAAGACTGCGCCGGCGCAGCCGTCGAGGAAAGGGCCGAAACCGTCGCGGTAGGCCTTGCGGTCCATCAGCGACAGCGCGCCCATGGTGCGGCCGTGGAAGGCGTTGGACATGGAGACTATGGTCTTCTTGTCCTTCGCGGCGCCCCACTTGCGGGCTATCTTTATGGCGCCCTCTATGGCCTCGGTGCCGCTGTTGCAGAAGAAGACGCGCGGCAGGCCGGTGTACTTGGTAAGCAGCTCGCCCAACTCTATCTGCGGCTCCTGCAGGAAATAGTTGGAGACGTGCACGTAGCGCGCGGCCTGCTGGGCTATGGCCTTCACCACCGCCGGGTGGGCGTGGCCCAGGGCGTTAACCGCCACGCCGCTGAACATGTCGAGGTAGCGGGTGCCGCCGCGGGCTATGAGGTGGGCGCCTTCGCCGCGCTCTATCTCTATGGGGAGCCGCTTGTAGGTTTTGAGGAATACCGCCGATTCGCGCTGTTTCTGGTCCATTTTCTTCTTCTCTTCTCCTTGCGGGCTCAAAAGCCCGATTGCATAATCATACAGAATTTTGTATATTTATGCAAGCGGTATACAGGAGAACATGCATATGATACGTGCGGGCATCGTGGGAGCTTCGGGTTATTCCGGCGCCGAGCTGATGAGGATACTGGCCTCGCGGCGCGACGTGAAACTTGAGTGGGTTACGGCCAACACCTCGGCCGGGCAGCGGGTGGACGAGCTCTACCCCGCGCTCGCCGGGCGCGTGGACCTGGCCTTCCGGGAGTTCGTTCATGCGGAGATGGCCAAGGTCGACGTCGCTTTCGTGGCGCTGCCGAGCGGCCAGGGCATGCAGGCGGTGCCCAAGCTCAAAGGGATAGCCGCGCGCGTCATAGACCTGGGCGGCGACTACCGGCTTAAGAACATAGCCGAGTATAAGGAATATTACGGCCACGACCACGTCTCGCAGGACCTGCTGGCCGGCGCGGTGTACGGCCTCTCCGAGGTGAACCGCGAGGCCATAGGCGCGGCCAAGCTGGTGGCCAACCCCGGCTGCTACGCCACCAGCGTGATACTGGGCCTGCTGCCGGCGCTGGCCAAAGGCCTCGTCGAGCCCGATGCCATAGCCGTAAGCGCGGTGTCCGGTATTTCCGGCGCCGGCCGCACCTCCAAGGCCGAGATGAACTATACCGAACTCAACGAGAACGTGCGGGCCTACAAGCCCGGCACGCACCAGCACGTGCCCGAGATAGAGGGCGCGCTCAAGGCCTTCGCCGGCGTACGCCCGACGGTGTCGTTCATCCCTCACCTGGTGCCGCTCACCCGCGGCATATACGCCACCATGCACGCGCGCCTGAAGCCCGGCGTAACCGCCGAGGCCGCGCAGGCCGCCTACGAACAGTTCTACGCCGGCAAGCCCTTCGTGCGCGTGAAGCGCGGCATGCCGCAGATCTCGGCCGTGACCCGCAGCAATTTCTGCGACATAGGCCTGGTCGTCAACAAGCACACCGGCCAGCTGGTGGTCATGTCCACCATAGACAACCTGGTGAAGGGCGCGGCCGGCCAGGCCGTGCAGAACATGAACATCATGTTCGGCCTGCCCGAAGACTCGGGCCTCAATTAAGGAGAGATATGATAAAGGAAATAGAAGGCGGCGTTACCGCGGCGAAAGGCTACAAAGCCTCCGGCGTGATCTGCAGCGTTAAACCGGCCAACAAGACCAAGAAGGACGTGGCCCTGATAGTTTCCGACGTGCCTGCGGCCTGCGGCGCCGTGTTCACGCTGAACAAGGTGCCCGGCGCCCACGTTACCGTGGACAAGGAACAGCTGGCCGCGGGCGCGCCAATGCGCGCCTTCGGGGGGAACAGCGGCAACGCCAACGCCTGCACCGGCGCTCGCGGTCTGGCCGACGCGCGGGCCATGTGCGCCGCCGCGGCGGCAGCCGCCGGCGTTAAGCCCGCCGAGGTGCTGTGCGCCTCTACCGGCGTGATAGGGCAGTTCATGCCCATGGACCGCGTTGAGGCCGGCATAGCGGCCGCCGGCAAGGCGCTTTCCGCCGCCGGCGGCAGGGACGCCGCCGAGGCCATAATGACCACCGACACCGTGCGCAAGGAATGCGCCGTTACGGCCGAGGTGGCCGGCGTTAAGGTGACCGTGGGCGGCATGGCCAAGGGCTCTGGCATGATACAGCCCAATATGGCCACCATGCTCTCCTTCGTCACGACGGACGCAGCCATAGAGCCGGCGCTCCTGAAGCGCGCGGTAAAGGCCGCGGCCGATCTTTCTTTCAACCGCCTCAGCGTGGACGGCGATACCAGCACCAACGACACCGCCGCCGTGCTGGCCAACGGCCTGGCCGGCAATAAGCCGCTCAAGTCCGAGGCCGATGGCGGCTACGCCGATTTCCTCGCGGCGCTGACCTTCGTCATGACGCGGCTCGCCAAGATGATGGCCGCCGACGGCGAGGGCGCCACCAAGTTCGTGGAGATAAAGGTGACGGGCGCCGCCGACGAGGCCGCCGCGGTTAAGGCCGCGCGCGCCATAGCCAACTCGCCGCTGGTGAAGACCGCCCTGCACGGCGGCGACGCCAACTGGGGCCGCATCATAGCGGCCGTGGGCTATTCCGGCATAGAGTTCGACCCGGAGAAGACCGAGATCAGCTTCGGCCCGGTGCCGGTGCTGAGGAAGGGCTACAACATAGAGTTCTCCGAGGAGGACGCGGCCCGCGAGCTGGCGAAGAAAGAGATCTACGTGAACGTCAGCCTGAACGGGGGCGCTGGCGAGGCCACTTTCTGGACCTGCGACCTCTCGAAGGAATACATAACGATAAACGGGGATTACAGGTCCTGATATGAACCAGGAAATATTCAACAAAGCCGAGACGCTGACCGAGGCGCTGCCTTGGATATCGCGCTACGAGGGCAAGACCTTCGTGGTGAAGTACGGCGGGGCCGCCATGACCGAGCCGGAACTGCGCGAGAGCTTCGCCCGCGACGTGGCGCTGCTCTCCAAGGTAGGCGTGCGGGTGGTGATAGTGCACGGCGGCGGCAAGGAGATCACCGGCATAGCCGCCAAGCTGGGCCTCGAGACCAGGTTCGTCGACGGGCAGCGCTACACCGACGAGGCCATGGTGGACGTGGTGCAGATGGTTCTGGCGGGCCGCACCAATAAAGATATCGTGCGCCGCGTGAACAAGTACGACGGCGACGCCGCGGGCCTCTGCGGTATAGACGGCGGCGTGCTGCAGGCCGAGAAGTTCGCCGAGGGCGGCGTGGACCTGGGCCTGGTGGGCCGCGTGACCGAGGTTCGCACGCAGTACCTGGAACTGCTGCTGGACGGCGGCTTCATGCCCGTTATAGCGCCGCTGGGCGTGGACGCGGCTGGCACCGTCTACAACATAAACGCCGACGTGGCGGCCGCGCAGATAGCCGGCGCGCTGAAGGCGGAGAAACTGGTTTTCCTGAGCGACGTGGAAGGCGTGCTGGAGAACGGCAAACTGGTGCGGCGCATGACCGAGAAGGCGGCCGAGGCCCTTATAACCTCGGGCGTCATCGGCGGCGGCATGATACCCAAGGTGCGCTCGGCCTTCGACGCGCTGGAGGCCGGCGTGGGCACGGTGCATATGATAGACGGCCGCGCCAAGCATTCGCTGCTGCTCGAGATCTTCACCGACAAGGGCGTGGGCACCGCGCTGTTCACCGCGCAGGAGGGCAAATGAGCAAGAGGGAGAGGCATTTCGCCATCAGGAAGATCATCATGGCCGGCGGGGTGGGCAGCCAGGAAGAGCTGCGCCGCCGTCTGGCGAAGGAAGGCTGCAAGGTCACGCAGGCCACGCTGTCGCGCGACCTGAAGGACCTGGGCGTGTCCTGGACTTCCGGCCCGACGGGCGGCCATTACTCGCTGCCCGCCTCGGCCGAGGCGCCGGGGCTCAGGCCTCTGCTCGGGGCCGGGATAGTTGATATACTGTCCAACGAGAGCCTTATACTGGTGCGCACCCTGCCCGGCGCCGCCGGCACCGTGGCCGAGTTCGTGGACTCGCAGCGCATGCCGGACCTGATGGGTACCGTGGCCGGCGACAATACCGTGCTGGTGATACCGCGCAGCGTCAGGAAGATAGCCGCGCTGGAGAAGGCCCTCAAGGAAAAGCTGATACGGGGGTAGCCATGAAAAAGATTGCGATGTTCATAGCCTTCAAGGGCTTCCGCGACGAGGAGTACATAGAGCCGAAGAAGATACTGGAGGCCGCCGGCCATAAGGTGACCACGGTCTCGACGGCGCTCGGCACGGCGCAGGGTAAGTTCAGGCTGACCGCGCAGGTGGACAAGCTGATAGCCGACATAGATCCGGCCGACTACGACGCTTTGACCCTGGTGGGCGGCCCGGGCGCGCTGGGCGAGCTGGATAAACCGGCCGTGCACGATATTTTCAAGGAGGCCGCGGGGCAGGGCAAGGTGATAGGCGCAATCTGTATATCCCCGGTGGTGCTGGCCCATGCCGGGCTGCTGAGGGGGCATAAGGCCACCTGTTTCCCCGACGGCGCGGAAGCGCTGAAGAAGGGCGGGGCCGACTATACGGCGGCCGACCTGCAGATAGACGGTAAACTTATAACGGCCGACGGGCCCATGCCGGCGAAGAAGTACGGCCAGGCCCTCGCGGAGGCTTTGAAATAGCTAGAAGAGCTTTTTGAAGTCGCGCCAGAAACCCGGGTAGGACTTGTCCACGCAGCCCGGGTTTCTTATTTCCAGGCCGGGGCAGACTACCGAGGCGGCAGCTGCGGCCATGGCTATGCGGTGGTCATTAAAAGTGTCGACGGGAGAAACGGCGCGGAATTTCTTAACGCCGTTTATCTTCAGCGCGCCGCGCGAGTAGGAGGCCTTTACGCCCAGCGAGGCCAGCAGGGCCAGCGTGCTGGCCACGCGGTCCGATTCCTTGGCCTTGAGCGCCTGCACGCCGGAGATGGTGGTGACGCCGGGCGCCGCCGCGGCCGCCACGGCCAGGAGCGGCACCTCGTCTATCATGGCCGGTATCCCGGCCGGCCTGAAAGCGGCGGCCTTGAGCCGCGAGAGCCCGACGGTCAGCGAGCCAGCTGGCTCGGGGAAGGCCGAGGCGGGGGAAAGCTCTATTTTCGCGCCCATTTTTATCAGCGCGTCAGTAAAGCCCAGCCGGCCCGGGTTCAGGCCGCAGTTCTCCACGCGCAGCTCGCGGCCGGCCAGCAGGGCCGCCGTTATGAAAGGCGCGGCCGAAGAGATGTCGCCGGGCACCTCGAAGGGGCGCGCGGTGAGCGGGCCAGGTTCCAGCCTTATGCGGCGGCCGTCCTTAATGATGCGCGCGCCCATCAGCGCCAGCAGGCGTTCGGTGTGGTCGCGGGTCTGGAATTTTTCGGTTATCGATATCGGTCCGCCGGCGTAAAGACCGGCCAGCAGCAGCGCGGATTTGATCTGCGCGCTGTCCACGCCGTTTATCCTCGCGCCTTTGAGCCTGGCCGGTTTTATGACGAGAGGCAGCAGGCCGCGGCTGGTCCTGACCTTGGCGCCCAGCTTGGCGAGCGCTTCGGCCACCGGCGCCATGGGGCGCTTCAGCAGGGTGCCGCGGCCGGTTATTTCCGAGGGAAAACTTTGGCCGGCCATAAGCCCGGCCAGCAGGCGGGCCAGCGCGCCGGATTCCCCGGCGTCCAGCGGCCCGTCGGGCTTCTTAAGGCCGCGCAGGCCGCGGCCTTCAACTATTATCGCACGCCCGTCGCGGCAATGCCGCACCCCCAGCGCCTCCAGGCAGCCGAGCGCCGCCTCGGTGTCGCCGCAGCAAAGCGGGTTTTCCACGCGCGCCGAGCCATTGGCCGCGGCCGCCAGCAGCAGCGCGCGTATGGTCGCCGACTTGTCCGGCGGCGGGGAGTAGTATTTCATTCCTTTATGGAGGCGCAGTAATCCAGGGCCTTGAAATAGGAGACCGGGCCCTCGCCCTTGAACTGCGCGAGGCACACCGGCTTTATCACCGAGACCCGGCGGAAAGGCTCGCGCTTCGCTATGTCGCTCAAATGCACCTCCACGGCCGGCAGGCCGAGGCCTTCTATGGCGTCGCGTATGGCGTAGCTGTAATGGGTGTAAGCGCCGGGGTTTATTACCAGCGCGTCGGCCCAGTCCGCGTTGGCCGTGAGCAGGTCTATGATGGCGCCTTCGCAGTTGCTCTGGAACACGCGCACCTTGAAACCTAGCGAGGCGGCGTGCTTTTTTATGTCCGCGTTGAGCTGTTTCAGCGTGGCGTCGCCGTATATAGCCGGGTCCCGGCGGCCGAGCAGGTGCAGGTTGGGGCCTTGTATGACGAGGATGTTCATTTGAGCGCCCCCTCGAACGCTTTCTTCAGGAGCGAATCCTTTATGTCGCGGGCGGCGGCGGTGCGGCCCGGCGCGCGCAGCAGTATGAAGCGGTTGCCGGCGCCGCGGGCCTTCTTGTCCATGGAGACCAGCGAGAGGAAGCGGCGGAAGTCGGCGCGCACCTTGGCCGGCGGGAGGTGCAGCGCGTCCACCAGCGCGTCCATCTTTTTGAAGTCGGCGGGCTTGAGCAGGCCGGCGTCGCGCGACACGATCAGCGCGAAGCGCAGGCCGCGCGCCACGGCCTCGCCGTGCGGCAGCCGCCCCTCTGCCATGGCCTCGAAGGCGTGGCCGGCGGTGTGGCCGAAGTTCAGCGTCTCGCGCATGCCGCGCTCGTCGCGCTCGTCGCCGGCCACCACGGCCAGCTTGAACTCGGCGCAGGCCGCCACGCACGAGGTCAGCGCGCTCTTGTCGCCGGAGAGGGCGTGCGAGAGGTTCTTCGTTATGGTGCGGCGCAGGCCGGCGGGGCCTATCATCGCGTACTTCACCAGCTCGCCGGCGCCGCTGCGCAGCTCGGCGTGCGGCAGCGAATCCAGGAAGGCCGTGTCGCAGACCGAGAGGGCCGGCTGGTAGAAGGTGCCCAGCATGTTCTTCGCGCCGCCGAGGTTCACGGCGGTCTTGCCGCCGAGGCCCGCGTCTATCTGGCCGAGGAAGCTCGTAGGTACGCTGACCCACTTTATGCCGCGCATGTAGATGGAAGCGGCGAAGCCGGCCAGGTCTGTGACGGTGCCGCCCCCGGCCGCGACGATGAGGGAGTTGCGCGAGAAGCCGCGGGAGAAAAGGAAGGCGCAGAGCTTGGCGGCCTCGTTCAAGGTCTTGGCCTTCTCCGACGGGGGGAGCCAGTAATAGGAATGCGGCTGGCCGCCTTCGGGGAAAAGGGCGGTGGCGCGGGCCCTGAGGCTGGCCGGCGCGTCCGAGCCGGTTACCAGGCAGACCTTGTCCACGCCGGCGAATATGGCCGGGAACTCGCCGGTGAGCGGCGGCAGGCCGCGGCCGAGGGCGGCCTGTATCAGCCGCTGGTCGCGTATTGTGGAGCTGAAGTTCTTCATATCTTTTCCTTTGCGGCGAGCCGTTCCTTTATCAGCCGGGCGGCCGCGGCCGGCTTAAGGCCGGCGGTGTCCAGTGCGAAGGCGGCGCGCCGGTAATGCGGCAGGCGCGCCGAGTAGAGCTTTTTAGCGCGGGCCGCGGCTCGCGGCCAGGGCCCGGCCAGGAGCGGCCGACCGCCGCGCCCCAGCTCGAGCCGGCGCAGCAGTTCCGGCCAGCGGCAGGTGAGCAGCACCACGGCGCCGGTGCGCTCCAGCAGGCCGCGCCAGCGCCGCGACGGGTAAACCCCGCCGCCCAGCGCAACCACGCGCCCGCCGGCGGCGGCCAGTTCGTTCACCAGCGCCGCCTCTTCCCTCCGGAAGGCCGCCAGACCGTTCTTGTTCACGAAATCGTTTATGGTGCGGCCCAGCCTGCGCTCTATCAGTTCGTCGCTGTCGGCGAAGGGCCGGCGCAGCAGCCGCGCGAGGGCCCGGCCGGCGGAGGTCTTGCCGGCGCACATGAAACCGCAGAGATAGATGTTCTTCAGCGGTTTATGGATCTTGCCGTTCTTTTTCGCCATGCCTCTACCCGGGGTTTTATCTCGGCGAGCGAGTCGCCGCCGAACTTCTCCAGCAGCGCGGAGGCCAGCTCCAGCGCCGCCACGTGTTCGGCTATCACGGCCGCGGCGAACACCGCGGTGATGTCCGACGTGCGGGAGACGGCCGCGGCGCGCTTCAGGGTGCGCAGGTCCCTCGACGGGGCCCCGCCGGGCAGGCCGGGCACCGGTTTCACCGCGCAGCGCAGCACTATGTCGCGGCCGTTGGTGACGCCGCCGTCTATGCCGCCGGAGAGTTCCGGCCGGCGCGCGGCCTCTTTGCCGCCGGCGGCCGTCAGCTCCGCCGAACCTACTGAAAATCCTTTCACGCCGTTTATGCCGAGCAGGGCCGCGCCCAGCCTGGCGCCGAGGCGCCTGTCCGCGTGCGCGTAGCTGCCGAGGCCGGCCGGCACGCCGGTAAAGACCAGTTCGAACTCGCCGCCCAGCGTGTCGCCGTTGCGGCGGGCGCGCTCTATCTGGTCCGCCGCGTTGCGGGCGGTGACGGTGCGCAGGTTGCCCAGCGACGTCACGCGCGAGGAGGCCTTTATGCCCAGCCCGGCGTTAAGGAGCGAGGCGAAGCAGCCCAGCGCGGTGCGCATGGCCGTCTCGCGGGCGCTGGCCCGCTCGCGCACCAGGCCGGCGTCGGTCAGGCCGTACTTCAGCATGCCGCCGAGATCGGCGTGGCCGGGGCGCGGCAGGGCCGAGGGCTCGGGCACGGCGCGCACGGCGTTCTTTATTGAAACGGCTATGGGCGCGCCGGTGGTAAGGCCGCCGCGCAGGCCGGAAAGTATCTCGAATGGGTCGGTCTCGGCCGACTGGCGGGCGCTCCTGCCCGGCGCGCCGCGGCGGCGGGCCAGTTCTCCGGCGATGTAGGCGCGGTCGGCCCTGACGCCGGCGGGGAAACCTTCCAGTATGCCGGTCAGGCTGTCGCCGTGCGATTCTCCCGCCGTAAGATAGCGTATCATGCTCCCCCCTGTAGTCCGGCCCTGAAGAGCTTGAGGGCCTCTGAATTGAATTTTACAATATCGCCGCCGGGTAGTCCCGCCCAGCAGTGCAGGGCCAGCGTCGCCTGCCTCACCAGCACTTCGAAACCGTCCAGGGCCAGCGCTCCGCCGGCGGCCGCGGCCTTCACCAGTTCGGTGCCGCCGGGTTTGTAGGCCAGGTCCAGGCAGGCCGTGCCTCGGCCCGGCTCGCAGGGCGGCCGGCCGGGTTCGTACATTCCCAGCGGGGTGGCGTTGACGTATACGTCGGCGTTGCCGCCGGAGAAAGGGGCGGCGCGGTAGACGGTGCCGGGGAAAGCCATGGTCAGTTTTGCCGCGAGGGCCGCCCCGGCCGCGGCGTCGCGGGCCCGGAATTCCACGGCGGCGGCCTGCGAGCGTCCCAGGGCCCAGCCCGCCGCGGCGGCGGAGCCGCCGGAGCCGAACACGGCCGCGCGGCGGCCTTTCACGTCGAAGCCGTTCTCCTCGAAAGCCGTCCTTACGGCGGCCGCGTCGGTGTTGAGGCCGACGAGGCCCGCGCGGTCGAAGCGGACGGTGTTGACCGCGCCGGTGTCGCGGCATGGCGCGTCGCGCAGCGCCAGCATGGCGGCTACATCGCGCTTATAGGGGATGGTCACGTTGAAGCCGGCCCAGCCCTCGCCGCGCAGCTGCGTTATCACGGCCGAAAGTTCGGCGCGGCCGCAGTCCACCGGTTCGTAATTTATTTCCGCGCCGGTCAGGCCGGCGAAGATCTTGAATATGGCCGGGGAAAGGGACTTGGAAACGGGACGGCCTATGAGGCCCGCTTTTATTACGGTCTTCATTATTTTCCGGTGAGCCCGCGGAAAGCCTCTATGTCTATGGTGTGGCGGCCGTCGACGCGGGCGGAGAGCGGGTCGGCCGAGGCTTCCACCAGGAGGCCGTCGGCGCCGGCGCGCAGGGCTTTGGCGGCCAGGCGCAGCGCCCCGGCGCGGTCGTGGGCCGGGTGGCTGGGATCGGCGAGCACGGGGATCCCCGAGATGCGTCGCGCCTCGGTCATCAGTTCCAGGTCCAGCCCGCCGTCGTGCAGCGGCAGGTCGCCGCGCTCGCAAAGCAGCACGGAGCGGCAGCCGCCGGCGAGCAAATACTCGGCCGAGAGCAGCCAGTCGCGCAGCGAGGACCCGGCGGCGCGCTTCAGCAGCGCGGCCCGGCCGCTCAGGGCTATCTCCTTCAGGAGCTCGTAATTGCGCATGTTGCGCGCGCCTATCTGCAGCACGTCGCAGACGGCGGCGAGGCGCTCCACCTGGCGGGTGTCGGTGGCCTCGGTGACCAGCGGCAGGCCTGTTAATTTTTTAGCCTTGGAAATTATCCTGAGGCCGGCCCAGCCTATGCCCTGGAAGGCGTACGGCGATGAACGCGGCTTGAATATGGCGGCGCGCAGCGCGTGGGCTCCGGCGGCTTTGAGGGCGGCGGCGCTGGCCAGGTATGATGCTTCGTCCTCGACCGCGCAGGGGCCGGCTATGAAGACCGGCCCGCGGCTGAAATCCATGGGGCGGCGGCTCGGCGCGCGGCGGGAGCAGGCCAGCGGGCAGGCCTCGGCCATGCCCAGCTTCACGGCTGCGACACCCGGCAGATTCTCTATGGCGGGGGCGGCGTCGGCCAGGCGGCGCGGGTCCGGACCGGAAAGTTCCAGCCCGCCCGGCGCCGGCGAGAAGCGGGCGCGGGGTAACAGGCCGGCCAGCGCCGTTTTAAGCGCGCGCCGCCCGGCAACCGAAAGCCCTTTGGTGAAAAGTATGGTCATTTTGTCCGCTGCAGCTTCTTGGAGCGGCTTATCACGCCGGCGAAGACCGCGCGCACGTCGGCGGCGTACCTGCGGCCGGCCGCCCTGGATACGGCGGCCAGCACCGCCCGCTCGCGCGCCCCGTCGGCGACCTTATCCTTGAAGGCGCCCAGCCCGGAGGCTATCTCGAAACGGCGCGCCAGCAGCGCGGCTATGCGCGCGTCCAGGGCGTCTATCTTTTTCCTGGCCGAGGCCAGTCCGGGATGAAGCTTCATAATAGAATTCTATTAAAATATCGACGGAAAATGTAGAATAATAATATGGCAGGAACGCTGGAACTTAAGGACGTCACGAACAAGATAGAGGAACTGGAGTCCGCGCTGGCCGCGGCCTCGAAGCTCTATGACCTGGAGACCAAGCGCGCGCAGCTGCGCGAGAAAGAGGCCGTTTCCGGCTCCGGCGATTTCTGGAACGACGCCGCGAAGGCGCAGGCGCACATGAAGGAACTCAACGACCTGAAGAAGGGCGTGGAGCTGCTGGATGGCGTGAAGCGCGAGATAGACGATTTCAAGGTGCATTTCGAACTGGCGCGCGACGCCGGCGACATGAGCGAACTGCCCGTCATCATGGACGGCCTGGCCTCCGTGGAGCGCAAGCTCAAGATCATGGATTTCGAGCTGAAGCTCTCCGATCCCAACGACAAGCTGGACGCGATCATCACCATCCACGCCGGCGCCGGCGGCACCGAGGCCTGCGACTGGGCGCAGATGCTCTTGCGCATGTACACCCGCTGGGCCGAGCAGAAGGGCTTCTCCTTCGGCGTCACCGA
>ERZ1645187.2689-NODE-2689-length-15449-cov-20.481226_pt1 | contig 15449 bp, 11 predicted proteins | sample MGYA00575352_ERZ1645187 | MGnify/ENA primary metagenome ERZ1645187 (study PRJEB40837, sample SAMN11349314) | freshwater sediment metagenome | isolation source: river sediment | host: Sediment | place: India: Wazaribad , New Delhi | collected 2017-02-21 ...
GCTTTTCCTTGCGAGACGGGCGCTTGGCGGCAGGTAACGCTCTCCAGCCTGGCGGTGCCGACCTGGTGGAGCAGGCACAAAAAAACCCTGGCGCCACGCGGCAGCCAGGGTTTTTTGTCACGGCCGCGCGGGGCGGCCGGGTCGGCGGATCACGAACAGCAGATGGTCACGCCGGTCTGGTACTTCTTGTCGTTGATGATCAGCTTGAGCTTGAACACGCCATTCAGGCCGAGCTTGCTCACGTGGATCTTGAGGTCACGCTCGTCCTTCTCGAGGAAGGCGCCGGAACACATGGCCAGGTGCCAGGTGGCGGAGGTGTTGAGGAAGTAGTGGTGGCTCTCCTTTTCGTTCTCCAGGCAGAGCATGGCGAGCGTGCCCTTCTCGAAGCGGCCGTGGAACACGAACCGGTCCTCGTCCTCCTCGATGAGCAGGTTGTGGAAGGAGGGCGGCAGGGCGAACACCTCCTCGGTCTCGGGCACGGTGTCGAACTCCTCGGTGACCTCGAGGCTGCCGAGCAGCTGGCCGTCGCCGAGCACCAGGTTGTCGCCGCCGTGGTAGAGCGGCAGTTTCTCGGCCCGGTAGAAGTTGCCCTCGGTCTCCAGCTGGTAGAGGACCACGCCGTCCTTCTCCTCGACCGTGATCGAGCGCAACTCCACGTTCGGGGCCTCCGCATCGAGGAAGGGCCCGAGCGCCTTGGCGGCGTAGCCGTCCTCGCGGCCGATGCCGCCGGAGTGGATCATGTAGTGCCCCTCGTCGTAGTACTCGACGTTGCAGATGTAGGGGCTGAAGAACTCCTGGCCGCGCTCCTTGCCGTACTGCCAGACCTGCTCGATCTCCATCTTCTCGGTGTCGATGCGGTAGCGCACGCCGCGGGAGAAGTTGTTGCGGTTCTCGATGTACTTCTCCTTGGATTTGGCGCGGTACTGGCCGTTGTCGAAGCACATGACGTCGCCGTTCGGGCAGATGACGCAGGCGTGCTGCTCGTACTGCCAGTCGAACTTGGAGAGATCCCCAACCGGCTTGAAGAAGTACTTGTCGACCATCTCCTGGGGCCAGCCTTCCGGGTCACCGATGACCCAATTGAGGTCACCGGTCTCGTAGTCGATGTTGATGACCGCGTCCTGGTGCCGGCCGGAGAGCGTCAGGCTGTGGGTCTTCTTGTCGTACCAGACGGCGTTGTTGTGGAACCAGTCATGGGCGTCCTGCGAACCGGAGCCGCCCACGTCCATGGGCAGCACCTTGCGGTAGTCCCAGGTCTTGAGGATCTCGCCGGTGTTGCGGTCGATGAGCACGCACATGTCCTCCACCGTCTCCCGGAAGAAGTCCTGGGTGAGGGCGAGCAGGTTGCCGTCCTCCATCTCGAAGTGGTCGTGGTGGTAGTTGCCCGGCATGCGGAATTCCTTGTAGATCTTGCCCAAGAGGTTGATCTCGATCATGCCGGTACTGTTGTAAGGCATGTGGCAGAAGCGGCTCGAGCCGGTGACGATGTTGCCGTTCTTCATCCGCTTGATGTCGAACATGGTGTTCTCGGTGAGCATCCAGCGGATGTCGCCCTTGTAGTCGTAGGCCACGGGCAGGTTCTTGCCGGCCGGGGTGAGGAACATGATGTCGTCGCCCAGGTAATCGAGCGAGGCCTGGACGTTCAGGCAGCGGCACACACCCTCGGGCAGCGTGCCGGTCCGGATGGTCAGGGTGGTGGTCTCGCCGCCCGGCAGGCTGACGGTCACGGTGTTGGCGAAGTCCTCGTACAGGCCGAGTACCGGCAGGAAGTGCTCGGTGGCGGCCTTGAAGGTGTGGGTGAGGTTCTCGCGCTCGTAGCGCTTGCCGTGCACGGTCAGGGTCGGGGCCACCGCGGTCGGGGTGGTGAACATGACCAGGGCGCAGAGCGGGTTGATCAGGTAGGGGTTGACCACCACCTTGGGTGCGGCAAAGGTGGGCTGCTCGGCCTTGAAGGCGGCGAGGAACGCCTTCTCGGCGCGGTTCTGACGGGTGATGAGGTGATCTTCGCTGATGTAACGGACTTTCTGGCTCATGATGGGCTCTCCTGGTCAGGCGATCGCTTCGATCGCTTTGATGATGGCGGGTTTCTGCTTCAGGCCTTCCAACCGGCTGACTTCCTTGCCGTCCTTGAAGAACAGCATGGTGGGGAAGCCCTTGACACCAAGGCGCTCCTTCAGTTCCCGGTTCTCGTCGAAATCGATGATGTAGATGGGGAAGTCCGGCTTCTGCTTGGCGATGTCCTTGAGGACAAAGGCCAGCATCTTGCACGGCCCGCAGGTCTTGGAATAGAACTCGATCAGCATGGGCACGCTGTGATCGAGCGCCTCGTATTCTTTTTCGTTGACTTCGGTGATCATGGCGTTGGACTCCTTGGTTTATGGATAGGGCTCACTGTTTGAGGGATTCGACGTAGGAGGCGGCGCTGTTGGCGGCCACGGCGCCGTCCGAGCAGGCGGTGACGATCTGGCGCAGGTGCTTGACGGTGATGTCGCCGGCGCCGAAGATGCCCGGCACCTTGGTGCGCATGCGCGCGTCGGCCTCGATGCAGCCGGTGCGGTCGAGGATGCCGAGCCTGGCGAAGGCCGCGGACGAGGCCTGAAAACCGATGTACTCGAACACGCCGTCACAGGTGACGTAGCGCTCGGTGGCGTCTTCCTTGGTGGACTTGAAGCGCACGCCGGTGAGCCGGTCCTCGCCGGTGAACTCGAGCACATCCTGGTAGGGGTAGATGGTGACGTTGGGCATCTTGCGCAGCTGGTCGCAGGCCTTGGGGTCGGCGGTCAGGTCGAACATGGTGACGATGGTCAGCTTGGTGCAGATGCCGGCCAGGTAGATGGACTCCTCCACCGCCGAGTTGCCGCCGCCGATGACCACCACCTCCTTGTCGCGGTACTGGGCGCCGTCGCAGATGGCGCACCAGCTGATGCCGGAGCCGGCCCACTGGTCCTCGCCGGGCACGCCGAGCCGGCGGGGCACGGTGCCGGTGGCCAGGATCACGGCCTTGGCCTGGTAGACGGCGTCGTCCTCCTCGCAGACCACGATCTTCCACTCGCCCTCGTCGATCAGGTCGATGACCGTGCGGTAGTCGAACTCCACGCCCAGTTCCTGGGTGTGCTCGAACATCTTGATGGCCAGCTCGGCGCCGGTCAGCTTGCCCGCGCCGGTGTAGTTCTCGATCTCGTTGGTGTTGATGATCGCCCCGCCCGGGGAAAGCCGGTCGAGCATGAGCACCTTCATGTTGGCGCGAATGGCGTAAATGGCGGCGGTCATGCCGGCCGGGCCGGCGCCGACGATGATGACATCGTAGCTGTTCTCCATGGTGTGCCTCCCTGACCGCGGTCGCGGCCGTAAAAACGTGCGCTGCAAGTTGCATCCCGGAATCGGGCGTGGTGGCGGATAATCCGTCCGGCTGGCGTTGACCTGCTCTCGGGCGGATGGCGGCATTAAAAGAGAAATCGGGACGGCCAACAACTCGCAAAATTACGAGGTTTCGCCGTTAGTTTTTCGAGGCGGGAAAAAAAAGGGGGTGGGAGGGAGACGCCCCGGCTGCCGTCCGCACCGGGGGTGCGGGGCGCATCGCCAGCTTGTCGCGGCCGGCCATCGATGGTAGGTTGCGGCTGCATTCAACCGGAGGAGGACAGCCCATGGATCGATTTTCCACCAGCCTGCTCGGCGAGGCCTGTACCCTGCTGTTGGCCACCGACGGCTCGGCCTTCAGCGACGGCGCCATCCAGGAGGCCATCTTCTTCGGCCAGGCCTGCCGCGCCCGGGTGATTGTCCTGCACGTGGTCCGGACACGGGCCGAATCCATCGTCAGCGCCCGCTTCGCCGTGCGCCAGGGGCAGCAGGAACTGGCCCCGCACCTGGAAGAGATCCGCCGCATGGCCCGCGACAGCGGCGTGGAACTCGAGGTGGTGGTGATCGGCTCGGGCCGGCCCGAGCAGGCCATTGTCGAGCAGGCGCACCTGCGCGGCGCGGACGTGATCCTCATGGGCCGCCACGGCCGGGCCGGGCGGCTGTCGCTCCTGGTCGGCAAGATGACCAAGCGGGTGATCGACCAGGGCTTTCCCCGGGTGCTGGTGGCGCCCAAGGATTTCATCATCACCGGCCGCCGGTTGCTGGTGGCCGTGGACGATTCGGCCAACGGCCGGCAGGCGGTGCGCGAGGCCTTGAGCCTCGCCCGCACCTGCGCCACCCTGGAACGGCTGGGCGTGCTCTCCGTGGCCCCAAAGGAGGCGGACCGGCCGCAGCACCAGGCGCTTACCGAGGCGGTCTGCGCCGAGGCGGCCCGGCTCGGGCCGGCGCCTGCCTGCGTGCCGCTCGCGGCCGTGGGTGATCCGGCGGCGTGCATCGTCGACCGGGCCCGGGCGGACGGGGCGGACATGATCATCATCGGCGCCTGGCGGCGGGGGGCCATGGCCGGGCTCCTGCGCGGCCACGTCGCCGAACGGGTGATCGGCACGGCCCCCTGCGGCGTGCTGGTGGTCACCGCCTGAACGGCGGCCGCTGTCCCGGAAAAGATCAGGAGGAACTGCGCATGGCCCATCGACTGCTGACCCGCTTCCTGCCGTTTCTGGCCTGGTGGCCGCTCACCCCGCTGATCCTGCGGGCCGACCTGCTGGCCGGGGTCATCGGCGCCCTGGTGCAGGTGCCCAAGGCCATGGCCTATGCCCAGCTGGCCGGGCTGCCGCTCCAGTACGGCCTGTACGCGGCCTTCGTGCCGGCGGTCATCGGCGCCCTGTGGGGCTCGTCGCGCCACCTGGCCACCGGCCCGGTGGCCGTGGTCTCGCTCATGACCGCGGCCGCGGTGACGCCCCTGGCCGTGCCCGGATCCGAGGACTACATCGGCCTGGTGCTGCTCCTCACCCTCATGGTCGGCTGCATCCAGTTCGTGCTCGGCGTGGTCAAGCTGGGCAGCGCGGTCAACTTCGTCAGCCACCCGGTGATCCTCGGCTTCATGAACGCCGCGGCCATCATCATCGGCCTGTCCCAGCTGGACATGCTGTTCGGCATCCCCAAGGGGCGGAGCGACTTCTTTTTCAAGGACGTGTGGGAGATGCTCGGCTACCTGCCGCTCACCCACCTGCCCACCCTGGCCATGTCGGTGTTCAGCCTGGCGCTCATGCTGGTGGTCAAGCGCATCCCGGTGCTGGCCCGGCCGGGCATCCTCATGGTGGTGCTCATCACCACCCTGGTGAGCGCGCTGGTCGGCTTCGAACACAATGCCACCGGCCGCATCGACCAGATCGCCTCGCCCCGGGCCCGGGAGATCGTTGACAACTACAGCCGCACCGCCAAGCGCATCGAGACCCTGAACAACGGCCTGACCGAACTCGCCACCCGCATCCGCCAGGCGGAGAAGGAGGAGAACCTCCGGGCCGCGGCCGACCTGCGCTACCGGCTCGACCTGCTCGACCTGGACATCCGCGCGGCCGAGGCCGAGAACCGCAACCGGCTGCGGGTCATCCGGCGGATGTATTTCGTCCGCGCCGCGGGTGACGGCAACAGCCCGCCCGCGCTCCACCAACTGGGCCAGGAGCCCGACGGGCTCGTCACCGACGGCCGCCGCTGGCGGGTGAAACGGATCGGCGCGGGGGAGATGCAGCTCATGGGCGGCGGCGAGGTGGTCGGCGCCATCCCTGCCGGGCTGCCCTCGTTCCGCCTGCCCGGCTTCAGTTTCGACGGCGTCCTGCAGCTGTTGAGCGCCGCCCTGGTCATCGCCCTGGTGGGCTTCATGGAGGCCATCTCCATGGCCAAGGCCATGGCCGGCAAGGTCCGGCAACGCATCGACCCCAACCAGGAACTGATCGGCCAGGGGCTGGCCAACATCGGCGGCTCCTTTTTCCGGGCCTACCCGGCCTCGGGCTCGTTCACCGGTTCGGCCATCAACCTCCAGGCCGGCGCCCAGACCGGCATGGCCATGGTGTTCAACGGCGTGTTCATCGCCTTCACCCTGCTGTTCCTCACCCCCTACATCCACCACCTGCCCAAGGCGGTGCTGGCGGTGATCATCCTGCTGGCCGTGGTCGGCCTGCTCACCCCGGGCGCCTTTGTCCACATCTGGAAGGCGAGCCGGGCCGACGGCCTGATCGCCGCGGCCACCTTCGTGGTCACCCTGGTGGCCGCGCCTCACCTGGACAAGGGCATCATGATCGGCGCGCTGCTCGCCATCGGCCATTACCTCTACCGCACCATGGCGCCGCGGGTGGCCATCCTCGGCCGCCACGAGGACGGCACCCTGCGCGACGTCAAGGTGCACACCCACCTGGCCACCTCGTCCAAGGTGGTGGTCATCCGCTTCGACGGCTCGCTCTACTTCGCCAACATCGCCCACTTCGAGGACGCGGTGCTGGGCGCCCTGGCGGACCACCGCGAGGCCCTGTACTTCCTCATCGTCGGCGACGCGATCAACTCCATCGACTCCTCGGGCGAGGAGATGCTCCACAACCTGGTGGCCCAGCTCCACCAGGCGGGGGTGGAGATCGTCTTCTCCGGCCTGAAGAAGCAGATCCTCGACGTGATGCGCACCACCGGGCTGTTCACCTTTGTCGGCGAGCACAACATCTTCAGCACCGAGGACCAGGCCCTGGCGGCCATCGCCGACCGCCTGGGCGAGGAGGAGCGGTGCAACGCCCTGTTCTGCCGGGTCGGCTGAACCCTCTCCGAAAAAACGCGAAAAGGGCCGTCACCCTCCCTGGGTGACGGCCCTTTTTCGTTGTCCACGGTGACCGGCCGGGGGCCGGTGACGGCGTCAGGGCAGGTGCTTGATGCGCAGGTTCTTCTTGTCGATCTTGCCCACGCTGGTCTTGTCGATGGCGTCGACCAGCTTCATCTTGAGCAGCATGGCCTGCTTGGAGAGCAGCCCCTTCTCGATGAAGTGGCTGAGATGGCGGATGATCTGCCGGGGCGTGGGCGGCTCGACCCCCTCCCTGGGGATCACCAGGGCGAGCGGGCGCTCGCCCCACTTGGAGTCCTGGCGGCCGATCACCGCCACCTCGGCCACGCCCGGGTGCAGGCTGATGGCGTCTTCCAGTTCCAGCGACGAGAGCCACTCACCGCCGGTCTTGATCACGTCCTTGATCCGGTCGGAGATGGTCACGTAGTTGCCATGGTCGATGGAGGCCACGTCGCCGGTGTGCAGGTAGCCGCCGCGCCACAGGTTCTCGGAATTGCGCTGGTCCTTGAGGTAGCCCTGGGTGAGCCAGGGGGTGCGGACCACGATCTCGCCGACCTGCTCGCCGTCGTGCGCCACCTCGTTCATCTGCTCGTCCACCAGGCGCAGCTCCACCAGCGGGATGGGCCGGCCGGTGGTGCAGCGCAGGTCCACCTCCTCGCCGAACTCCAGGTCGTTGCGATGCACGTGGGCCACGGTGAGGATCGGGCAGGTCTCGCTCATGCCGTAGCCGGTGAAGATGTCGATGCCGCGGGCCATGGCCGTCTGGCACATGGACTTGCGCAGGGCCGAGCCGCCGATGAGCACCTTCCAGCGGCTGAGGTCCAGCTCGTTGAAGCTCGGGTGGTTCATGAGCATGTGCATGACCGTGGGCACGCAGTGGGAGAAGGTCACCCCTTCGCCCGCCACCAGCTGGAGGATGGTGCCCGGGGCGTACTTGCCCGGGTAGACCTGCTTGACCCCCAGCGAGGTGGCCACGTAGGGCATGCCCCAGGCGTGCACGTGGAACATCGGCGTGAGCGGCATGTACACGTCTTCCTGGTGGAAGCGGCCCTGGGTGGCCGGCGTGCCGAAGGCGGCCAGGTTGCCCAGGGTGTGCAGCACCAGCTGGCGGTGGCTGAAGTACACGCCCTTGGGCATGCCGGTGGTGCCGGTGGTGTAGAAGGTGGTGGCCCGGGTGTTCTCGTCGAAGTCGGCGAATTCGAACTCGGGCGCGGCCGCGGCCAGGAGGGCCTCGTATTCGCCGGCGAGGGGGATGGAGGTCTGCGGCGGCTCGTCCAGGTCGGTGAGCAGGACGAACCGCTTGACCGTGTCGATGCGGCCCTTGATCTGCTCGATCACCGGCAGGAACTCGTCGTTGATGAGCAGGTAGTCGTCCTCGGCGTGGTCGATGGTGTAGAGTACCTGCTCGGCCGACAGGCGGACGTTGATGGTGTGCAGCACCGCGCCGAGCATGGGCACGGCGAAAAAGCATTCCAGGTAGCGGTGGCTGTCCCAGTCCATCACCGCCACCGTGTCGCCGGGCCGGACGCCCAGTTCGGTGAGGGCGCCGGCCAGCCGGCAGACCCGCTCGCGCAGGTCGCGGTAGGTGTAGCGGAGCAGGTCGCGGTAGACGATCTCCTGGTCCGGGTTGTCCACCACCGGGGCGTGGAACAGGTTTTTGATCAACAGGGGGTAGGTGTAGGCGGAGGCGGTGCGCTGGATGATCGAGGCGGTCATAAACGGTGTACCTGGGGTGAAAAAGGCGGAATGCCAACGGGTGGCCAACGGGTGCTCTCCCTTACTGAACAACCTCCTGGTTGTCAAACAGGTTCGCAAACGGGCGCGGAAAAAAGGGCGGAAGCGGTGGCTGTCCCTGCGGGCCGGGCGATCACGGCCGGTGAAAAATGTTGTTGACGGGTGAGGGAACCATTAAAATAGTGTTTTCCCGAAACGAGCCGGCAGAAAAACCCCGCCGGTGTTCGCCGCGGTTGCCCCGCACCCTTTCCCCTTGCCATACGTCCCGGTCGAACCGGGCAGGAACACCATGACAAACGGCGTGTCCACGGCCATTGCCCCGAGTTGGCGCCTGGCGGTCAGCCGGGTGGCCGCTCTCCTGTTCAATCGCTACACCTTCTTTCTCCTCGGCGTGTACGCCTACTCGCTCGTCGTCAACCTCGCCGGCGGTCTCGGCGGGGTGACGGTGTTCCACGAGGACGGCCGGATCGGGTTCAAGAAGGAGTACCTCGAACTCACCCTGCTGTTCTACCTGTACTGCTACGCCAACCTGATCCTGCGGCCGTCGCGCTGGCAGGCCTGGCTGGCGGCGGTGCCGCTCTTGCTCGCCTACCTCGGCCAGGACATCTATTTCCTGATGTACAGCAACGTCTTCCGCATGTCCGAACTGGCCATGGTGCCGGAACTGCTCGGGGTGCTCTCGCCGCTCATGCTCGCCCTGCTGGTGGTATGCGTGGTCCTGCCGCTGGGGTACTTCGTCTGGTCGATCAACTGGCGGCGGCCGGTGACGGTGGTGGCGGGCATCCTGCCGCTTGTGCTGCTCATCGGCGCGGCCGAGTATTTCCCGAAGCAGTACCTGGCCGTGTACAGCCGCATCGGCCGGGAGATCCCCTTCTGGTCGGACGCGGTCAGCGCCGAGAACAACGGCCGCTTCATGATGCTCCTCTACCGCGAGGCCGAGCGGCAGACCGCCAAGGCCACCACCGCGACCTTCCGCGACCGCGGCCGCTACGACGAGCAGGCCCGCTCGCTCGGCGCCTGGGTGCAGGAGCACGGCAACGGCCGCAACGTCCACCTGGTGGTGCTGGAGAGCTTCGTCGACCCGACCCTGTTCGCCAAGGCCAAGTACTCCCGCGACCCGCATCATCCCGACTTCCGCCGACTGGCCGCGGGCCGGCTGGGGTTGTCGGTGTCGCCGGTGGCCGCCGGCCAGACCTCGCAGGCCGAGTTCGAACTGCTCTGCGGCGTGCCCGCCTTCCAGGAACTGGCCGGCATGGAGTTCAACAACTTCACCGGCGCGCCGGCCCACTGCCTGCCGGGCACCCTCGGGCTCGCCGGCTACCGGACCATGGCCGCCAACGCCTACAAGCCGGCCTTCTTCAACACCCCCAACGCCTACCGGGGGATCGGATTCGAGGACATGTTCTTCCCCCGGGAATACACCGGCGACGACTCCAGCTACCTGTCCACCGGCGACACCAGCACCGAGATGGGCTACATGTTCGACGGTACCCTCTATGCGCAGAACCTGGCCTACGTCACCCCGCTCATCAAGAATCCCCAGGGACCACCGCTGTTCAATTACCTGCTCACCGTGTACGGCCATTTTCCGCACGTGATCGACGAGCACAAGCGGCCGCGGGTGGTGCGCATGCTCTCCTCGTTCAAGGATCCGCAGCTCGAGCGGGCCGCCAACCAGTTTTTCCACCGCTCCGCGGCGGTGGCCACCTACGTCGACGGGCTGCTCGCCATCGACCCGGAGAGCCTGATCATCCTGGTCAGCGATCACGTGCCGCCGGGCCAGTACGGCCGCAAGAGCTACCGCAAACTCGCCTACCTGAACAACCGCGCCGACAACGTCCACTACAACCGCATCCTGGTCATCGACCGGGGCAAGGCCAAGAAGTACGCCACCGTCCACCACTACGACGTGCCGGCGATGATCCTCAACACCCTCACCGACGGCGCCTACTGCCGGGAGCGCAGCTGCGCCTTCACCGCCAACCGCTTTGTCGATGACCGCAGGGACCGCCACGAGGACTACATGCGGCTCATGGCCCACGCCAGCGAATGAGCGGGGAGGGGACGATGGAGCGCTCTGCGCGTAAACGGGTCTCTTCGGGCATCGGCCGGCTGGACAGCCTGCTCGGCGATTTGTCCATCGGCGACAACGTGCTCTGGTACGAGGGCGAGGGCGGGCTCTGTTCCGCCTTCTGCATGCAGTTCATCCGCGCCTCGCTCGCGGCCCGCAAGCCCACCGTGTACGTGAGCTTCGACCGCTCGCCCAAGAACGTGGTCGCCTTCCTCGGGCCGCTGGCCGAGAACCAGGACTTCACCCTGCTCGACTGCTTCACCAACGGCAAGGGCGACCGCTCCGAGGTGTTCGCCCGGTTCTACGAGAAGGACGGGGCCCAGTGGCCCTACCAGGTGATCCGGGTGAACGACCCGGCCAGCCCGACCCAGGTGGCCGAGGCCATCTACGGCCTGCACGCCGGCATGCGCGGCGACACCCGCTACATCATGGACAGCCTCACCGGCATGCAGGACCTGTGGGGCGGCGAGGAGCCGGTGCTCAAGTTCTACGCCCGCACCTGTCCGCGCCTCTACGAACTGGACACCATCGCCTACTGGATCATCGAGAAGAACGCCCACTCGGCCCGGCTGAAAGCGAACATCAACAAGATCGCCCAGGTCGCGGTCGACCTGTCGGTGAAGAACGGCCGGCCGTCGCTGCGCATCCTCAAGGCCGAGGAGCGCCAGTCCCGCCACCTGAACGAGCCCCAGCCCTTCACCTGCGAGGGGCAGGAGGTGGTCTTCGAGCAGCCGCGGCTGCTGCCGGGCAGCTTCGACCTGGGCGCGCGCATCAGGGGGGTGCGCACCCGCCAGAACATCTCCCAGAAGGAGCTGGCCGAGCGGACCGGGCTGACCCCGAGCAGTATCTCCCAGGTGGAGAAAAACCAGATATTTCCTTCGCTGCCCGCCCTGTTCCGGATGGCCGAGAGTTTGTCCGTGCCGGTGGGCGCGTTCTTCACGGGCCAGGCCGAGGAGCCGCGGGAAGGGGTCTTCCCGGCCGGCATCGGCACCGGCGTCCGCTTCGCCCGCCACGCCCGCTCCGTGGTCAGCGGTGAACAGCTGCTGCCGCCGGGCCTGCCCGGCGCCGGGGTGGACGGCTGCCTGGTGCGCCTCCCGCCGGGCGCGCGGCTGCAGGGGCATTTCTTCCAGCACCGCGGCGAGGAGATCGGCTGCGTGCTCGCCGGTCGCCTGCGGGTGCAGCTCAACGGCCAGAGCCGGGATCTCGGTCCGGGGGATGCGCTCTATCTGCGCCGGGACACGCCCGAGCGGTGGGAAAATGCGGGGGAGGGGACAGCGGAGCTGTTCTGGGTGCGGGTCGGCTGAACACGGCCGGCAAGGCGGGCCCGGGCAGGCCGGAACGGCCTGCCCGGGGGATTGGTGCCTGATCAGGCCATGAGGATTTTTTTCGCGCTCTCGTCGCGGGCGTCGGTCATGTGGGTGATGCCCGTCTCCTGCGCGGTTTCGCGGTTGCCCGCGAAGATGTCGTTGCGGGTGATCCGGTCCACCCGGAACTTGCGTGCGCCGGCCATGAGCTGCTGCAGGCCGCAGGCCAGCTTGTCGGCCATGGTGTACATGGCGATGGCGCCGAAGGGGATGTTCTTCATCTCGTCCCTGCCGACCCGCTTCTCCACGTCGAAATAGGAGGCGAAGATCTCCTCGGCGGTGGCGCCCAGGGCGGCGACGCTGGCCGGCAGCTTGTCCCAGTTGCCGTTCACCGCCTCGCGACGTTCCGGCCGCAGCACGCCCTCGATGTTCGAGCCGAGGAAGCCCGGGATCATCAGGGCCCGGCCCATGCAGATCAGCTTGACAAAGGGCGAGCCCAGGGCGATGCCCTTGAACAGGGAATCCTCCAGCGCGAACCCGCCGGCAAAGCTCATGTCCACCACCCGTTTGCCCTGGGCGGCGAGCAGGGCGCCGTACTCGTAGGCCTTGCTGTGCAGGTTGATGGAGGGCACACCCCAGCTCTGCATCATGTTCCAGGGGCTCATGCCGGTGCCGCCGCCGGAGCCGTCGATGGTGAGCAGGTCGAGGTTGGCCTCGGAGGCGAAGCGGATCGCCATGGCCAGTTCCTCCATGCCGTAGGAACCGGTTTTCAGCGAGATGCGCTTGAAACCGAGGCTCCGCAGGTAGTCCACCGTCTTCATGAAGTCCTCGCGCACCAGGTCAACGGTACTCAGGTTGGTGCCGCCCAGCCGGCTGTGGCGGGCAAAGGCCTTGACCGCGCCCTTCTCGAACCCCTTCTGCACCTCCGGCGAGGAGGGATCGGGATCGACGATGTAGCCGCGGTTCTTGAGGAACAGGGCGTAGTCGAGGCTGCTTACCTGGATCTCGCCGCCGATGTCCTTGGCGCCCTGGCCCCATTTCAACTCGACGATGCACCGGTCCCCGTACTTGCCGGCCACGTATTCGGCCACGCCGTTGCGAGTGTCCTCCACGTTCATCTGCACGATGATGGCGCCGAACTCCTCCTGGTAGCGGAAGTAGGTGTCGATGCGGCGGTCCAGCTCGGGCGCCTTGCTGATCCGACCGTTCTTGATCTCGGACTCCTTGTCCACGCCGACCACGTTCTCACCGACCACGATCGGGATACCCACCAGCGCGCCGCCGATGGCGAACGAATCCCAGTACTTGGCCGCGATGAAGGTCGAGCCCAGGGCGCCGGTCATCATCGGCACGCGGGCCCGGGTCTTGACCGTGTGGCCGAATTCGGTGGTCAGGTCGACGTTGGGGAAGATGCAGTCGTCCGGGTCGGTGGACAGCCCCTGGGCCAGGCCGTGGGCGCCGTAGGCGTAGCCCTGGATGCGCAGCGAGTTGTAGGACACGCCCACGTGGGTGGTGTTGTTGGCGCCGGCGGTGACCACGCCGAAATCACGCGGGTACAGCAATTTGCGGCCAACCAGGCTGGATTTCCAGGTCTCGCACTGGCCCATGCAGTCGGCGCGGCAGAGGGTGCACAGGCTGGACTCGGCGGGGTTGCCGCGGTTGGTGGTGCCGAGGACATCGTTGGATTTGGCGAAACGCATGGTGGACCTCTTCGTATCAAGGGTGAAAGGGTGTCTGCCCGGGTGGTCCGGCAGGAACGGCAGCACAAAAAAAAGCGCCTGTCTCCCCGAAGGGGAGGCAGACGCCATTGTCATGCTGCGGAAGTCTAGGGTGAAAACCGCGCACGCCGTTGTGCGACAGTCTTCTCTGGGACGGACTATTTAGTGGAACTTGAGAATTCTGTCAACAAAGAAGTGAGGCTTTGCCCGGGTCAGTAGATTTCGTTGGCGAGCAGGATGGCCTCGGCCACCTCGAGCAGGGACTTGCGCGAGTCCATGCTCCGCTTCTGAATCCACCGGTAGGCCTCGTCGCCGCTGATCTTGCTGCGCTCCATGATGATCTCCTTGGCGCGCTCGATCTTTTTGCGCGACTTGAGTTCCTCCTGGATGATCCTGGTCTTGATGATCAGCTCGGTGTTGATGATGGCCACCGCCGCCTGGTTGGCCACCGCGGTGAGCAGGTTGATGTCGGTGCGGGAGAATTCGTGGGGCGCGGAGGTGAAGCAGTTGAGCGCGCCGATGACCCGCTCGCCCTTGCCCTGCAGGGGCACGCCGATCATGGACACCAGCCCCAGCTTGCGCGCCATTTCCTTTTCCTTGAAGATCTCGCACTGGAGCACGTCGGCGATGACCAGCGGCGCCTGGGTGGAGATCACGTGGCCGACCACGCCCTCGTTCAGGTCGAGCGAGCGGTTGAGCACGTATTCGGGCTCGATGGCCTGGGTGGCCTTGAGTCGCACCTTGGGCGGGCTGACGGTCTCGTCGACCAGCCACAGGGAGCAGATGTCCACGCCCGTGACCTTGGCCACCACCATGACGATGAGCTTGAACACGTCATCGAGGAACAGGTCCGAGGTCAGGGCCTGGCTGATGTCCATCAGCGCCTTGATGTACTGGTCGTGGCTCTGCGGCTGCTGGTGCATGGGCTGGCGCGGGTTCAGACGGTGGCCGGACGGCTGGACTGCAGGTGGTGCAACCCCTTGCGGGTGATCAGGGCCAGGTGGCTGTCCACGCTGCTTTCGATCACGCCCATGTCGGTCATCACCTTGAGCAGCAGCTGCGTTTCCGGCAGGCTCAGCTGCAGCCGGAGGGCGATGTCGTCGGCGCGCACCGCCTGCGGGCTGGGGTTTTTGAGATTCTCCCGGAGGATGTGCAGGACCTGGAGTTTGCGGATGTCCGTGCGCATGGGGCGCTCCATCGTCTGGCTGGGGTTGGTCGGATCGGTTTGGGCGAGCGCGATACTATACCGGTTGCAACCGGTGGCGGGCAAGCACAATGCATTCAGCATGAATGATCCTGTGGATAAATTATTTTGAATAAAGTTTGTCCGGACAGGTTCAGCCGGGTCGGACGATCGACGCCCGTTTGCCGAGCTGTCTCCAGTTGTTCAATATATTTTTTTATATCAATTTGTTACCTTATTTTTCGCGACTGAAGATTTCTGCACGTTGCGGTTGTGAAACGCCCTGCATCCTATTATAAGGGGGACCGTGGTGGTTCTCCAAAAATGAAGGAGGACTTAATTTTTGCAGGCAGGCCGTTCCATCGCACACAGGAGGCGAATCAATGTCAGTCATTACAAACGTCATCGACAAGGTGAAGCAGCTCGACCCGGGCGAGCACGAGTTCCATCAGGCCGTGACCGAGGTCATGGAAACCCTGGAGCCGACCGTCGAACGCCATCCGGAGTTCGTCCGGGCCAACATCTACGAGCGGGTGGTGGAGCCCGAGCGCACGGTCATCTTCCGCGTGCCGTGGATGGACGACAAGCACCAGGTGCATGTCAACCGCGGCTTCCGGGTCCAGTTCAACAACGCCATCGGTCCGTTCAAGGGCGGCATCCGCTTCCACCCGTCGGTGAACCTGTCCATCATCAAGTTCCTCGGCTTCGAGCAGATCTTCAAGAACGCCCTCACCACCCTGCCCATGGGCGGCGGCAAGGGCGG
>ERZ1645187.2690-NODE-2690-length-15432-cov-6.174416_pt1 | contig 15432 bp, 12 predicted proteins | sample MGYA00575352_ERZ1645187 | MGnify/ENA primary metagenome ERZ1645187 (study PRJEB40837, sample SAMN11349314) | freshwater sediment metagenome | isolation source: river sediment | host: Sediment | place: India: Wazaribad , New Delhi | collected 2017-02-21 ...
ATTTGGAGTAAAAGATAAAGAAAAAATAAAGAGTTTTAAAGGTAATATAGATATACTTTCTATGTCTGCAACACCTATTCCAAGAAGTCTAAATATGGCTTTAAATGGTATAAAACAGGTGTCAATGTTGACAACTCCACCTGTCTGAAAACAATCAATTCAAACTATAGTTTCATCATTTGATGATGATTTAATATTTGAATCATGTAAAAGAGAATTTGATAGAGGATGACAAGTATTTTTTATACATAATAGAGTTGAAACTATATCGGGGGTTCAAGCTTATCTTGAAAAATTACTTCCTGGTAAAACTGTAGTTGTTGCACATGGTCAATTACCATGAGACACTCTTGAAAAAAGAATTATAGAGTTTAAAAGAAAACAATTTGATATATTACTTGCTACAACTGTTGTAGAAAACGGTATAGATTTTTCCAATGTAAATACTATATTTATAAATGAAGCAAATAATTTTTGAATTAGCCAGATTCATCAACTTAGATGAAGAGTTGGTAGGTGAATACATAAATGATATTGTTATTTGTTATTTAAAAAAGACACTATAAAAGAAGATGCAGCTAAAAGACTGAAAACTATTGTTGATTATAGTCATCTTTGAGCTTGATTTGAACTTGCTGTCAAAGACTTAGAAATTAGATGATGATGAGATATATTAGGTATTAGACAAAGTTGAAGTAGTGTTGAAATATGAGTGAGTTTGTTTCTTGAAATGCTTGAAGATAAGATAGAAGAAATAAAAATAAATAGACAAATAATAAGTGAAGATGAAGTATCTCTAAAAAGAATTGATACTATAATTGACTTAAATGTAGAAGCATACATAAGTGATGATTATTTTTCTTCTGAATTAGATAAAATTAATTTTTATAGAGAAATAGAAAGTATTAGAGATATAGATGATTTGGATAATTTAATAATTGATTTTAAAGAAATATCAGGAGAATTTGATAAATCAACTAAAAATTTGTTTGATATTATTAGATTGAAAATACTTTCAAATAAATATAAAGTTAAATCAATTAAAAAACTTTGAATTAATTATCAAATTGATTTTGATGAAAATATAAATTTAGATGAATTAAAAAAATTTCTTTTACTTGATACAAAGCTAAATTTTAATTATGTAACTCCAAGTAGAGTAAGAAGTCCATTAAAAAATTTTGAAAATGAACAAAGTTTATTAGAATACCTTTTGTCTATTTTTGATAATAAACAAGAAAAAAAGAGAATTGTTATAAAGAAAAAATAATTTATTTATTAATTACTAATTTATGAAAAAAATAATTTTAAATACTGTTTTGTTGTTTACTGCTATGTTTTTTATTGTTTCATGTGGTAATTTAGTGGTTCAAAATGGTGATAGCGTAAGTGTACATTATACTGGTACATTCGAAAATTGAGAAAAATTTGATTCAAGTGTTGATAGATGAGTTCCTCTAGATTTTCAAGTAGGTGCTGGACAAATGATTCCAGGATTTGATGCTGCAGTTGTTGGTATGAAAATATGAGATAAAAAAAGCATTACTCTAGAACCAAAGGATGCTTATGGTGAAAGAGATGAAAAAAATCTACAAATTATTCAAAAATTAGATTTAAAATCATTTACAGATGCTTGATTTAAACTTGAAAAATGAGAAGTTTTACAAACACAAATGTGAGATATAGAAATTTTAGATAGTACTGAAACTACAATTACTCTTGATTGAAATCATCCAATGGCAGGTAAAACACTTAAATTTGATATAGAAATGGTTAATATAACTAGAAATAAATAAAAATTTATTAATAAATATTTAAATGAAAACATATAATTACGAAGAAAATGATGTAGTTGCATTGATGAAAACTACAAATGGAACAATTAGTATATTATTAGAAACACAATTGGCTCCAATAACTACTGCAAACTTTATAGGTTTAGCTAAACAAGGTTATTATGATGGGATTATTTTTCATAGAATTATAAAAAATTTTATGATTCAATGATGAGACCCAAGTGGAACTGGTATGTGATGAAATAGTATTTATTGAGAAAAATTTGATGATGAATTTGATCCAAATTTAAAAAACTATAAATATACTATATCTATGGCTAATTCTTGAAAAAATACTAATTGAAGTCAATTTTTTATAAATGTTAATGATAACAATTATTTAGATAATAGACATAGTGTTTTTGGTGAGGTGGTTGATTGAATAGACAATGTTGACAAAATATCAAAAGTAAAAACTGATAGAAGTGATAGACCAGAAAAAGAAGTAAAAATTATTTCTCTTGAAATAAAGCAATATAAATGATGAACATTAAAAGATTATGATTTTGATTTAGAAGTTGCAAAAAAAAACTATTCAAATAGATTAGAAAAAGCAAAATCTATGAAAAAGGATTTTAAAGTTTCATCTTGAAATACTGTAAGTGTGCACTATACTGGTACATTTGAAAATTGAGAAAAATTTGACTCTAGTCTTGATAGATGAGAACCACTTGATTTTATTGTTTGATGAGGAATGATGATTCCAGGATTTGATAAAGCAGTTGTTGGTATGAAAATATGAGATAAAAAAAGTATTACTTTATCTCCTAGTGAAGCTTATGGTGAAAGAGATGAAAATAATACTCAAATTATCCCTAAAGCTGATTTGGTTGTTTTTGAAAATGCTTGATTTGAATTAAAAGTTGGTACTATTCTTCCAACTCAAATGTGAAATATAGAAATTATAGCAGATGATGATTTGACTATAACTATAGATTCAAACCATGCTATGGCCTGAAAAACTTTAAATTTTGATATAGAAATCGTTGATATAAAATAAAAAATCCTGAAAATTTTCAGGATTTTTTATTTTATATGATTTTGTTTTCTCAAAATTCTTTAAATATAACTTTATTTCTTCAAGATGCTTTCGCAAGATATAATCATTCATCAGCTCTTTTTACAACTTCAAATGGAGTATCTATTTCTTCTAATACTGCAATTCAGCTACTTATAGTTACATTTTCTTGTGTTATTTCATCTTCACAATGACAATCATGTTTATCTTTTAATTCTCTGCATTTACATCAGTATGATTTTATTTTTTCATTTACTAATCAAACTAAAGTTTTTTCAATTTCTTTTCTTAGAGAATTTATTTTTCTAGTATAATTTATTTGATTTCATCATTTCATTAATACTAAAAATTCTTCTCATCACCATCTACAAATTTTGTCTTCTTCTCTGAAAAATCTTCTAAATAATGTAGATATTTCTTCTAAAACTATATCTCAAGTATTATGACCATAAGTATCATTTATTGATTTAAAAAAATCTATATCAATTATAATTACTCAAAAATTTTCACCATTTCTTTTTTTATTTGCAATAGCATCTTCAAGATATAATTCCATTGATTTCCTATTTAATAATCAAGTTAGATGATCTCTTGTACTATCTTTTTTTAATTCAAGGATTTGTTTATGTTTATTTAATCTTTCATATCTTAGATGTATAGTTTTAACTTGATATGCAATTTTTTGTATATATGCTCATATAACAAAATTTTCAGTGTTTTTTGTTTCAATTAACTCATCTCACAATTTTATAGCAATATTAAATACTTCTTTATCTCTTATATCCCGAGGATTAAGTCATAATACTGATCTAGTTTTACTTAATATATATTTTGCTAATTTGATAGTATCTTCATTTAATACTTTTTTCTTATCAATTCATTCTATTTCATTTCAATTTGCTAATTGTATTAATTGTCAGATATTTTTTATACGAGCAAAAGCCAAGATTTTTTGAGAATCTATGTTTAATATTTCATGGTTTGCTGAAAGATGTTCAAGAGATGTTTGAGTATTCATAAAATATTTTATTATATTTTTTAATATAAAATTAATATGACAATACTTATATCTAAATAAAACAAAATGTCAAGTTATTTATTTTTTATCCGCATAGCATCTCAAAATGAAAAAAATCTAAACTTGCTATTTATAGCATAATTATATGCTTTTTTAATGTTTTCTTTTCATCATAAACTTGAAACAAGCATCAAAAGTGTAGATTTTGGTAGATGAAAATTTGTTATTAATTCATTTACAAACTTCCACTTATATCATGGATATATAAAAATAGAAGTTTCTTTATTTCAATAATCAAGTATTCCGGTTGCATTACTAAAACTTTCTAAAACTCTTACACAAGTAGTTCAAACTGCTATTATATTTTTTCAATCTTTTTTGTATTTATTTAATCTTTCAGAAACTTCTTTTTGTATTTCTATATATTCACTATGCATATAATGATTTTTTATATCTTCTGTTTCTACAGGCTTAAAAGTACCAACTCAAACATGCAGAAGTACTTTTTCTATTTTTACTCCTCTTTTTTCTAATCTTTCTAAAAGTTCACTTGTAAAATGTAATCATGCAGTAGGACTAGCTGCGCTTCAATGATGTTTTGCATAAACAGTTTGATATCTCTCAGAATTTTCCAATTTTTTTGTTATGTAAGGAGGAAGAGGTAGTTCTCAAAGAGATTCTATTATTTGTAGAAAATCAAATCATGATTTATCAAACCTTATAAATCTTCACATATCACTTACTTTTTCTATGAATCAATTTAAAACAAGAACTCATTTATCATCAAAAAATCTTATATTTCTTCAAATTTTTAGATTTTTTCCTGGATAACCAAGACATTCCCAAGTATCAAGACTTATTTGTTTATGTAAAAATATTTCTACTTTTTTTATTTCTTTTTTTCATTTAGGATATATGTCTATCTCTCAAAAAAGTCTAGCATTTATAGTGCGTGTTTCATTTAATACAATTACGTCATTTTCTCACAATTGATTTTCTATCTCAAAAAATTTATTTTCAATTATATTTCAATTTTTATCCAATATTAAAAGTCTAGAGTGGTCTCTAGGTTCTATAGGGGTTTGAGCAATTAAATCTTCAGGTAAGTTGTAGTCAAAGTCTGAAAGGTGCATATATATAATTATAATTTATTTTGTGTATTATATGATTTTTGGAAGAGAGTCAAAAAAACCTGCATTTTATGCAGGTTTTTTTTCATATCTAAATTCTATTTTAGGATTTAGTCAAAGTGTTTCTAATAATCAATTATCTATAAACCAAGATTCTTGAATATTTTCATTTCTTGAAGTTATATATAAGGTATTATTTGTTATTTTAAAATCTATATCTTTTATAAAATCAGGATTGATTCACTCAGTTAATACATATTTAAAACATATTGTTTTTTCTTCGTCATTTAAATTTGGAAGTTCTTTTTTTAATTTTTCTTTATCTAATTTTCAATCTTCTCAAAAAATTTCTTTTAATGAATCATCTTCAAAGGCGTAATTATATCATACATATCAAAGTAATCATATTATTGCAAATGCTCTTAATTTTGAATTTTTAATTGCTTTTGATTTTTCTATAGATTCTTTTAATGCTCAAGATAAAGATCTTCAATTTAATGCTGCTTTTCAAATGCTATATGCTCATTCAGCAGTTCATCTTCAAATACTATATATATCTTTTAATGGTTTTATCATATATCATAATCATCATTTTGCTCATGATTTTGATATTTCTTTTAATAGAAAAATTCAATCAACAGCTAGTAATGCTCATCATATTCAAGCTTCTATTCAATTTGTAACTTTTGGTTTTCCTTCACTCCAATTTAATCAGCTATCTCAAATTAATAAAATAGGTCATACAATCGGGAATAAATATTTCATTTCTTTACTAAATTCTTCAAAAAATGGTTTATCAGAATTTGCAGCTATTCATGCAACAGCAATTATTGGAAGTTTATCTAAGCTTCATTTTACAATTTCAGGGAATTTATTTGCAAGTATATTCCATTTACTTATTCATTTTATAGCTTCTTCTTTTGAACTAAAATGTAATACCATTCTGTCACCCATTCTAGATATTTCTCATATATCAGATAATTCTCTAAGTTTTGCTATTGATTTAACAATAAAATTTCAGTCTAATAATCTTCTTTGAGCTTGAGTGACTTTTTGTATTTTACTTTCAAGTTCATATAAATCTGCGCTTGCTCAAAATCATAGTTTTGAAGTAACTGCTCATTTACTTAATCATTCAAAAGTATGTTCCATTGATGGCTTAAATCAATTAACAAATTTATTAAAATCACTTGTATCTATTCAAACAGGTATTTGTATTTTCGCTTCTTTTAATAATTTAGTTGCTGTGTTTATATCTCAATTTGATTTTTGAAATATATCAATAATTTTGTAATTTTGTTCAAGTTTTTTAAATGCATCATTGGCTTTTTTTAGTATATCATCACTGTCTTTATATGTTTCAGGGGAGATTGTTTTTGTTATTTTCCCAAATAATTCAGCCTGTTTACCATAATTTCAACTTAATGATGCACCTAAGGTTTGATATCATTTTACTTGAGTACTTGTTAAAAACTCTATACCTAATCTAGAAATACTTTCTCATATGCTTCATATCATATTTAAAAATAATCCTCCTTTTCTATAAAGCAATCATATTAATATAGCTTTTTGATCAGCACTCATTCATTTTATACTATCATTGAAAGAATCTATGTTTATAGTACTTCATATTCACATAGCATCTATAGAAATTTTTAAAACATCTACTCATGACTTTGCAAAATCCATACCAAAGGCACTAACAGGAACAATTCAATTTATTAGTAATCAAATTGTTAATGAGCTAGTGTTTATTATTGCTTCAAATCAAGGCCCATAGAAATCATTAATCTTAAATTCTTTTTTATCTAATTTTTCATAAAATAATGCAATTGTTTCATTACTTATAGTGGTGTTTTTTTCAACAAGCTCTCTTAATTTTGCTAATTTATTTTCATCTAAATCTATATTATATTTTTCTTTTATTTCTTTTTTTAGAGTTTCTATTAATTGAGTTTGAATTTCTTTTTTTGTTTTCTCTATTTGATCAGGAGATATTATTTCTTTAAAAAATGATGGAAGTATTTTTCATATTTCTCCAAATGTTAATTCTCATTTTTGTAGTTTTTCATAAAGACTATTTAATTGTTCTTTAGTTAACGAATCAAGTGCTTTATCTAATTTTGCTTGATTTTCAGGAGTTAAATTACCTCATAATCATGCAATAATTGTTTCTTTTGTTTTATCTTTTACTTCTTTTATTTTTTCAGGTGATAGGTCTCCCATTACTCATTCTACTTTTGCTTTTGCATCACTAAGTTGATTTTTATATCAAAATATTCTCATGATTCATAGTAGTATTCAAACTAAAAATCATAAAATACCTCATTCTTTTTCAATTTTTTCAAGAGACAACATAATTCATTCTTTTGATAAATCATCTTTTACATCAGCTGCCTTATCTTTTACAACTTCTATTTTTTGTTTTGCTTTCTCAGCTATTTTAGGATCAATAACTTTTGCTCATATTCCTTCTAGTTTTTTTTCAGCTTTATTTAAAGACTCGATTGCATCTTCTTTTCATTTTTTCAATGCGCTTCTTAATGGTTCAGGAGAATAAGTCATAGTTTTTCTTAACTGTTCAGTTTGAAGTTTTGTCAATTCTTCTATTGTTAATTTTCATTGTTTTAGTTTATCAACTTGCTCCATAGTAAGTACTACATCTTTAAATTTTTCTCTTTGTTCAGCATTTAAAACAGCATCTTTAATTTCAGATACTTTTTTGCTAATAGATTCATTTTTATTTCAAGGATTTTCACTTAATCAAGTTGGATTCATAGGTAATATTATAATTGTTAATTAATAATATTTTACCATAATTTATTTTAAATAACAAAAAACCACTGATTTTTCAGTGGTTTTTATTTTGTTTCTAATTCACTAATTCTTTTTCTAAGTTCTATTATTTCATAATCAGTTTCTTTATAATCTCAAGAATCAAGAAATGCTTTTAGAGTTTTTTCAAGTACTTCTTTATCTTTTAACAATAATGATTCTCACATTTCATAAGGCATTGGTTGCCAAAACAAAGTATTATTTACATAAGCTGGTAAAAAATCTCTAGGTTCAAATCATTTAAATCTTCAATATAGTGTATTCATTAATGGTTCAGTAGCAATAGTCCAAAATCAAACTGTTGCAAGGTGAGCAGCATTTACAACTATATTTACTCAGCTTTCTTTGTTAAATATATAATTATTATCTATATCATCCGTAGCTAAAGATATACTTTCAGCAATTGTAGATGCAACTAATGATCATACAATTTTTTGAGACCATGTAAGATTTTGGTGCATTTTTATTGGATTTAAAGCTGTAGAAATTTCCCAAGCTGGTAATAGTAGTCTTTTTCAAGTTTGTTCAGCTCAAAATACAGCAGTTCTAATAGGTGCTTTTAAAGTTCATGTTATAAATTTGAATCATTCATAATCTTTTTCAATTTTTTTCCATAAATTTTCTTTGAAATCTTTTATAAAATCACTTTCTTTATAGTTTTTTTCCAATTTTTCTTTTCAACTAGGTGAAAGTTTTGATTTTATACTTGAATATACTTCTTTTCATTTTAATGCTGCAATTTCACCAATTTTTTTAATATATTCTATTTTGCTTTTAGTTTCAACTTTTTCGTTTCAAATATTAGTTTTAGGAGGTTCTATTTTTTCTAAATTTTCTTCTTTTAAATTTACTTTTTTTCAATTTTCATTATAAAATTTTCATTCAGAATCTTTTGTATAAATTTTTCAAGTTTTTTTATGTTTAAAGTATTCTAAATTGTTAGAATTTTCTCAACTTTCAGTAGGTTTTGTTTTTTCATTCCCAGTTTTTGGACTAGTATTTTGAGGTTTTTCTTCTACCTTTGCTTCTATTTTTCCACCTTTTTTACTGAAATTTATTTTTCAAGCTCATTTTATTACTGAAACCATTACTAGTGCTTGTAAATATTCTTCCCAAGTCCAATTAGCTTCTCACTCAAATGCAAACTCAAGTCAAACTGAAGTTGATGTTAATAACCCTGCTTCAGCTAAAACAGCAGTTATAGATGTATTTTTAAACATTAATGGTGGTACTTTTTCTCATATTCTTCAAACAAGAGCAAGAGTGTTTCAAGTTATTCATAAATCTAATCATTTTGGTCATAAATTTACCTTGCTATCTTGTTTTATTGCATTTGCTAATTTTGCATTTTCCATTACTTTTGTTGCTCATCTTAAAACTCACATAAAAGCAATTGATTTAAATATTTCTTTTGCATTAGTTGTTTCACTATTCCAAGCAGAATTTCAATATATTAAATTATTTGTAATTGTAGTACCTTCATAAAAGGCTACTCATTCAACTGTTGCTGTAGCTCAAAATTTAGCTAATCCTCAATATCTAGCTGATTTATTTACTAATGATGCTGCTCAAGTTGCTCTAGCTCACCAAGTAGCTGCTGCAAGTGCTCATCTTGCTGCAAGTGCTCAAACTCACATACTAACTAAACTTATTGCAATAGTACTAGATATATCAATTGCTGTATCTATGTTATTATCTGATATTGTAAGTATTCAATCACTAATAATTCATTTATTTTCTCATAATCAAGTTATATTTGCATATATTCATTTATAACTATCTTTTTCACTTCATCTTTTATTATCAGCTTCAATTTTTCTTTCAAGTAATGCATGAGTTAATATATTTTCTATACTTAAATCTACATTTAGTTTTAGAAAATCATCAAGAGCTATTTCTTTTTCTCATGCTTTTATTCTCTCATTATTAATTGGAGCTAATTGTTTTGCATATTCATCTCTATGTTTTTCTTGTTTACTTTTAATTTTACTATAAGTTTCAAGAATTGTTTTTGCCATTTCTTTTCATAATATTTTTTCTAACTCAGCTTTATTATTATTAGATATATATTCTAATAGTTTTGGATTTTTTAGAATAGTATCAATATCATTAAATTCAGGAGAATTTAATAAATGAGTAGCAACTTTTTCTTTTACTGATTCACTATTTCAAGACATTCATCCATATCTCATTTGATTATATATTTTTACAAGTTTTTGATCTTTATTATCTGTATCATTCATTAAAAATCATTTTACTTTTTCCATATCACTTGCTCAAATTATACTTTCTTCATTTTCAGCTTCAAGTATAATTTTCCATATATCATTTATATCATTAACATCTATGTTTTTTCATTTTTGAACATCTTGAAAAATATATGAAAATTTATCTTGTACTTCTCATATTTTTTGTAAAATTATTTCATCATCATTTCTTGAATCTTTCCAAAATAAACCGTCAACTGTCTTATTTGCTTGACTTATCCAAATTTCCAATATTTGACTCAGAATAGCAACTTTTTCATGATTTTTAAGTAAAGCAATGCTTTCAGGACTAAGTTCACTTTTTTGAGCTATCTTTTCACCATTTTTTCATATTAAAAAAGTTTTTCAATTTTCAATTATATATGTTTGAGTATATTTAGGTTTATCTGTTTTTTCACTTGGTATATCTACTCAAGCTAAATAATCTGGTTTTGATTTTTTATCTTGAGAATCTGTATTTGCTGGTTTTTTTTCAGGTTCTATTGTTCAAGTTGTGGGTGCAGGAGTAGGTTTGTCAACTTTAGGTACATTATCACCACTACTATCATTTTTTTTATCTCAAGCAATATCAGGTCATGCTACAGGTTTTGCAGCTTGTTTTTTATCTCATTCAGGAGTTGTTATTTCTCATTGACTTGGATCTATTGCTTTACTTAAAAAACCAGTAACATTTCAAATATGTTTTCAATTTTTTAAAATTTTACTTTGTTCTACTTTTATAACATCACCTGGATGTATTAAATCAGATTCTTTTTTATCTATCCAAGTTATTGTATTTCATTCTAATGTAAGTGCTTTTAAAAAATTTAATTCATCTCATGATTTTATAACTATTCATTTTTGAATAGCTTCAATTATTTGATTATTTATTTCTTCTGCAAGTTTTTTTCTTTCAGCTTCTCATAGTTTTTTTATTGCTTCTCTTATTTGTTTTAAGCTAAGTCATTTTTCCCTTGCTTCAGAAAAATTATTAAATTCTATACTCATATATATATTTTAATTTATAAATTCCTTATTATTTTACCATAAATATATTCTAAGTGGCAAAAATAAGAGCTTGACATTTTTTATTTTTCAAACAATTAGCTTGAAAATAATTAAAAATTTTGCAAAAAAAATCTAATTGTATAGTATTTAAAAAATTACTTACTATATTGTCATTATTTTATGCTTTTTCGTATTTTTAAATACTCTGTAAAAAATTCATTAAGAAACAAATTTTTGAGTCTTTCTTCTATATTGGTTCTTACACTACTTATGTTTTTTATAAACATACTTGTTTTATTAGATGATGTAAGTTATAAACTTATAGATGGTATAAATTCAAAATTAACTATTTCTTTATATATAGATGAAAAATATACAAAAACTTCTCTTGAAGTAACTGATTTTGTAGATGATATAAGTAAAGAAAATAAGGATATAGTTGTTGAATATAAAACTAAAGATGACATATTAAATGAACTTAGATTAAAAGAACCAAATTTAGTTAAAATACTTGAAAGAAGTAATCCATTACCAGATACAATTGTTTTATCAAATATTGGTATTTCAGAATATAAAAAAATAAATACATTAATTGAATCTAGATTGTATTTACTTGCAAATGATGAAAGTCAAGAAGATTATTTTGCCAATTATACTACTCAATATAAAAAAATTGAAGATGTAACTTCAGTTTTAGAGGTGTTAAAATTTTGATTAAATATTATTATATTTATATTTGTAGGTTCGATAGCTATTATTATATATAGTATAATTTGAAATTTTATCTACTATTATAGGGATGAAATTTATATAACAAAATTGGTAGGTTGATCAAATGTATTTATATATTGACCATTTGTTCTACAAGGTATGATATATTCATTTATAGCATTTATATCTAATATTATATTATTTACATTATTGTTAAATAATTTAAATTGATTATTTGGTCATATATATGAATTTTCATTTTCAAATTTAATATTATTGTTTGAAATGATAATGTTTATGTTTGTAGGTTGACTAAGTGGATATTTTTCTTCTAAAAAGTATTTAAGGTAAAATATTGTACAAAAAATTTGAAATACAAAAATGGCATCAAATAAATAAAATATGACATTTTTGTATTTTTTTTGAAAAAAAGTTTGCATTAATAAAAATTTTTTATATAATCCACGAGCATTAGTTAAATGGTCTCGTAGCTCAGCTGGTTAGAGCGCTGCACTGTCACTGCAGAGGTCGCGGGTTCGAATCCCGTCGAGACCGCCATTAATGTAGCACAAAGTTGCTTAACAGATAGAGAGATTAAAGTGTTTTTTTAAAAACATCTCTGTATCGATAATAATTGTATGCTTAAAATTACGCTTATAATCTTGGGGTCTTAGCTCAGTTGGCTAGAGCGCCTGCCTTGCACGCAGGAGGTCAAGGGTTCGACTCCCTTAGGCTCCACCATTTTTTAAAAATGACTACAATTAAGCTTTACGAATTACTTAAAAAGTGATTCGGTTTTGAGTTATAATTACTTATATTATTAACATAGTAAATTATTATGCCTTCAAATAAAAGACCTAGAAGATTAAACTATGCAGTTAACAAAAAATGACCTAAAACATGAGGTAAAGTTGGTAATGCTGTAGCTCATTATAAAAAACTGCAAACAAGAATCGGATTTGAATGAGAAACTAAATGGTTATTAAACGCTGTTAAGATTGTTACAGCTAAATTGAATAAATACCAAATAAATCTTAACAAAATATAATATGCCAAGATTAACTTGATATGCTCACAGAAAACTAAGAAGAGCTTTGACTATAATTGAAAAAAAAGTTAAAAAGAATAAAAGATAAAAATTTGATTTTATTGATTAAATTATTAAAGTTTTAATACAAAATTATTTTATTATATTAAAAAACATTATTATGGCTTTTGATAGATCTAAACCACATATGAACATTGGTACTATTGGTCACGTTGATCATGGTAAAACTACTACTACTGCTGCTATATCTACAGTTTTAGGACACTTAATGGGAGGAGAAATTAGAGATTTTGCTTCTATTGATAACGCTCCAGAAGAAAGAGCAAGAGGTATTACAATTAATACTTCACACGTTGAATACGAAACTAAAAACAGACACTACGCTCACGTTGATTGTCCATGACATGCTGATTATGTTAAAAACATGATTACTGGTGCTGCTCAAATGGATGCTGCTATATTAATAGTTGCTGCTACTGACGGTCCTATGGCTCAAACTAGAGAACATATTTTATTATCAAGACAAGTAGGTGTTCCTTACATCGTTGTTTTCATGAATAAATGTGATATGGTTGATGATGAAGAAATGTTAGAATTAGTAGAAATGGAAATTAGAGATTTATTATCTAAATATGATTTCCCTGGTGATGATACTCCAATTATTAGAGGTTCTGGGCTAGTAGCTTTAGAAAATCCTACTGATATGGATAAAGCATACGGTGCTAAAACAATTCTTGAATTATTTGACGCTGTTGAATCATTTGTTCCAGTTCCAGAAAGAGACTTAGATAAATCATTCTTAATGCCAGTTGAAGATGTATTCTCTATTAAAGGTAGAGGTACTGTAGTTACTGGTAAAATTGAACAATGAGTTATTAAAGTTGGTGAAGAAATTGAAATCGTTGGTATTAGAGATACTCAAAAATCAACTGTTACAGGTATTGAAATGTTCCACAAATTATTAGATCAAGGACAAGCTTGAGATAATGCTGGTATCTTATTAAGAGGTATTCAAAGAGAAGATGTTGAAAGAGGACAAGTTCTTGCTAAACCAGGATCAATTAAACCTCATACTTCATTCGAATCAGAAGTATACGTACTTACTAAAGATGAAGGTGGTAGACATACTCCATTCTTTAAATGATATAAACCACAATTTTACTTCAGAACTACTGATGTAACTGGTGATATTGAATTACCTGCTGGTGTAGAAATGGTTATGCCTGGTGATAACATTAAAATGACTGTTAAATTACAATCTCCAATTGCGATGACTGAATGATTAAGATTCGCTATCAGAGAAGGTGGTAGAACTGTTGGTTCATGAGTTGTTGCTAAAATCATAGCATAATTAATGTAATCTGATAAATCCAACATTATTCTTTTATAGAATAGTGTTGGGAAATTAGAAATACATTAAAGTTTATTAATTATAAAAAAATATTATGGCAAAAAAAGCTACAAATAAAATTAGAATTAGCGTAAAAGCATTTGAACATAAATTATTAGACGAAGCTGTTAAAAAAATAGTTAGTATCGCTAATGATTCATGAGCTAAAGTTGTTTGACCAATTCCTTTACCTACAAAAATTGAAAAAGTTACAGTTAATAGATCAACTTTTGTTAATAAAGATGCAAGAGAACAATTTGAAATTAGAAGACATAAAAGATTAATCGATATATTAGAACCATCTGCTCAAACTATGGAAATGCTTCAAAGTTTAAGTATACCAAATGGTGTAGGAATCGAAATTAAAGCATAATAATTACTTACTTAAATATAGAACCATGTCAAGAGTTTGTGAAGTTACATGAAAAAGAACAGCTGTTGGTAATAATAGATCTCATTCAATGAGAGCTACAAAAAGAAAATTTTACCCAAATCTTTTTTATAAAAATATAAAAGATCCTGAAACAGGGATTGTATACAAAATTAGAGTTTCTGCTAAAGGGCTTAAAACTTTAAGAAAAAACTGATTAATATAGTTTACTCTTCGCTTTTTTGCGAAGGTTTGCCCAGGTGGTGGAATAGGTAGACACGCAGGACTTAAAATCCTGTTACTTCGGTAGTGCGGGTTCGATTCCCGCCCTGGGCACCATACTTAAAATAAAACTAAAAACTTAATACTTAAAATTATATTTATAAGTTGATGGTTATTGAGCTAAAAATATATTTTTTGGTTTTAAACTCTCAATTTAAAAAAAATAATTTATACTAATTTATAATTTATACCTTGATATATGTTAAAAATAAGATTATCTAGAGCTTGAAAAAGAAATATGCCTTTCTTTAAAGTAGTAGTTACTGAACATACAGCAGCTGCTAAACACGGTTACAAAGAAGTTTTAGGATTTTACAATCCAATTACTAAAGAATTTAAAATAAAAGATTTAGATAAAGTTAAAACTTATGTTTCTCATGGAGTTCAATTTTCTCCAAGAGTTGAAAAATTAATGAAACTTAATAATGTTTCTTTATAATTATATAATCCTTCAATAATCTTTTGAAGGATATTATTTTTTAATATAAATTAGTATGGATGAAGTAAATTTCTTAAAATTTATAGTTGAAAATATAGTTTC
>ERZ1645187.2691-NODE-2691-length-15431-cov-159.543704_pt1 | contig 15431 bp, 18 predicted proteins | sample MGYA00575352_ERZ1645187 | MGnify/ENA primary metagenome ERZ1645187 (study PRJEB40837, sample SAMN11349314) | freshwater sediment metagenome | isolation source: river sediment | host: Sediment | place: India: Wazaribad , New Delhi | collected 2017-02-21 ...
GTTGAGGTTCTATATCGAAGCGAAGCAAGGGACATAACGGCAAAACGCCCGACCGTTGGCGCGGTCGAGCGTTTTTGTAGGCCGTCAGACACACCGTAGAGCCGGGGCCATCAAAGTCTCCCCTTATCTACGCTAGAGCACTCCAATTCGCAAGATTGATTCTTGCGGAAACGGGAAAGCCGTGCCTGCCGTCCGCGCCGTCATGTCCTTCAAATGGAAGGACGAGGGCATATGTTGAGGACGCACTACGCGGCCGTGATCGGCTGCGCGCGCGGGAACGCGCTTGATGAAATCATGCGGGAGGTTTGGAGCCGATACGGTGCGGGCCAGCTCACCGACGACGAGGCCGGGGAGCTTACGACGCTCGCCCATGAACGCCGGGCCGCCCTGCGGGGATCAGGACAGGGAACCTTTAGCCTGGTCCTGCCCCCCCCTGCCCCGCGCTGCCCGACGCCAGTTCGCCGGCATAGTCATATCCGGGGCCGGTCGGAGGGTCGGATATGGCGGCCGACGACGCGCAGGGACGTTCAGGCGATCTTGAAGGCGGCCGAAATCTACAACGAGGCCGGCTTGCGCCAGAAGGGCGAGCGTAGCGGCCCGCTAGGATCGGTGGCGCTGGACGTGCTGCGGCTGTTCGTCAATCTCATCGACTTCCGCACCGGCCGGCTTGAGCCGTCAATCACCACGATCATGGATCGGCTAGGCCGGTCGCGCGATACGATCGTGCGGGCGCTGAAGAACCTGCGGGCGCATGGTTTCATCGACTGGCTGCGGCGCTACGAGCCGACCGGCAACGAGGGGCGCGGCCCACAGGTCCAGCAGACGAGCAACGCCTATCGCCTGTCGCTGCCAGAGAAGGCCCGGCAGTTCCTTGGGCGGTTCGGCAAGACCCCTCCCCCGCCCGACGACTACAGCGCCGCACAGAAAGCCCGCGCGGCCGAGCTGGGCGCCTACCGGAAGACCCTGCCCCTCGATGAGCTGGCGCTGTTCGAGGCCGGCGATAACCCGCTAGGCCGGGCGCTCGCTGCCCTTGGGAAGATGGTGCAGAAACGTGAGTCCGATAACCAGACTGAATCCCCATCTGATCTTTATCTAAGAGGGCAAACATAAGCGGTCGCCGCTGTTCGGGCTGCTTTCGCAGCCCTGCGGCGGTTCCGATCCGCTTATAGGGCGGATCGGGAAGCGGCACCCTCACCACGTAAACCGCAACGCACGCGCCTGCGGCAACCGTCCTATGGGCTTTCGAGAGGGAGCGAGGGGCAAGGCCGGCGCTTAAACATGAAATCATGTAAACATGCTTGCATGAAAGCATAAAATATGCGATTATTATTTCGTACGATACAAAAGGAGCCGCTATGTCCCCGGCAAATCCGACCGCGAAAACCTATGCCGCGCTGAATCAGGCGTTCGATTTTTTCAATGCCCGGCTTTTCGGTGGCGAGCTGCCGCCCTGCCTCGTGACCTTGCAGCGCAAGAACAAAGCCTATGGGTATTTCGCCGGCGGCCGGTTCGGATCGAAGGACGGCGCAGAGATCACCGACGAAATCGCGTTGAACCCGTCGCACTTTAAAAGCCGGACGGATGAGCAAAGTCTTTCGACGCTGGCGCATGAAATGGCGCACCTTTGGCAGCACCATTTCGGCAAGCCGTCGCGCGCCGGGTATCACAACAAGGAATGGGCCGCGAAAATGCACGCGATCGGACTGCACCCTTCCGACACCGGCCGGCCCGGCGGCAAGGAAACGGGGCAGTCATGCAGCCATTACATCGTCGAGGCCGGCCCCTACGCCCGCGCCTTTGCCGAGCTGGCGGCGCAGCCAGACTTTTCGGCGCTCTATGTCGAGCTTTGGGACGATGCCGACGCCCGGAAGAAACGCAAGGCGAAGTCAGCCAGCAAGACCCGCTACACCTGCCCGTCATGCGACATGAACGCTTGGGCGAAACCGGGCGTGCGGTTGGTGTGCGGCGAGTGTGACGAGCCGATGGCGGCCGAGGACGGCGACGGCAGTTAACCGCCCATAAATGTAAACATGCTTTCATGCTTGAAAGAAAGCATGTAGGTTTCCTTGCATGAAAGGATGCAATCATGATTACAGTGGCGTTTTGCACGCAAAAGGGCGGGACCGGCAAGACGACGATCGCGACGGCGCTTGCGGTCGCGGCTCATCTGGCCGGGCAGAAATCGGCCCTGCTCGACCTCGACCCACAGACGAACGCCGTCAACTGGTTCGACCGGCGCGAGGGCGACGGCCCGGACGTTGCCTCGATCCAACCCGGCGCTATCCGGCGCTCGCTGGACGCCTATCGCGGCCTTGGCATGGATTGGGTGTTCATTGACACGCCCGGCAAGATGGAAAGCGCTTCGGTCGAAGCGGCCAAGCATGCCGATATAGTGCTGGTCCCGTCGCAAGCGCAGATATTTTCCATCGAAACGTTGGAGCCGCTAAAGCGGCTTCTCGACATGGCCGGCAGTCCGCCAACGTTCGTTGTGCTCAATCTGGTGCATCCGAACGCCGGGGGCAGGGCGGTTGACGATGCCGCCGCGATTGCCGCGACCTTCAATGTGAAGGTCGCCCCCATCCATGTGTCGCGACTGAAAACCTATGAGGACGCCCCGGCTTTGGGGCAGACGCCGCAAGAGCAGGAACCGCATGGCCGTGCGGCTCAGGAAATCGCCAGCCTGTTCACGTTCCTTTCAGATCAGGCAAACATGATTACAGGTAAACATGAAAGGATGAAAGCATGAGCCGCAAGCCCTCGCTTCTCGCCACAGCCATCAAGACCGCAGAACATCCCGCATCCGCGCCGGAGGCCCTGCCAGAGCCGCAAGGCAGCGCGCCGCGCTCACAGCCTGCCGGGAGCTATGTTTCGCCCTCGCGGGCTAACAAACTCGGCAGAACGCATTTCCTGCCGCCCGCCTATTGGGAAACGCTGGATGAAGTCAGCTTTCGCAGCAGGGACGAGAAGGGCAAGCGGATTCCGAAGGAGCGGCTTGTTGCCGAGGCGCTGAATCTCCTTTTCACCAAATACAATTATCCGGTGGTCCGCGAGGATGGGGAATAGTTGCCATGTTTTCATGATTGCATGTAATCATAAAAGCCTCAACCGTTTGTAGCGTTCCCGATCGCGCCTATATGTGATAGTGTTCAATCCTACTTAGCGCGATCCATGACGGGAGATTCCCATGCGCAGCACACAACAGTTGAGCGTCACGTTGCCGAACGAAATGGCTCAGATGGTCAAGAGCAAGGTGTCGTCGGGCGAGTATGCCAGCGACAGCGAGGTTATCCGCGACGGGCTGCGCGCCTTGCAGGCGCGGGACAAGGCCGTTGAGAACTGGCTTCGCACGGAGGTTGTGGCCTCCTACGACGAAATGAAGGCGGACCCGTCGAAAGGGCGAACGCCCGAACAGGTGTTGGCATCGTTGAAGGCCGAAACCGAGCGTCAGGAGAGGGCGCGGTAAAGGCATGACGCATCGCGTGATCTTCTCGCCTAGGGCAGAAGCGCAGCTCGTGAAGCTGCACAAGGACATTGGCGAGAGATCAGCGCCGGCGATCGGTGAACGATATGCGACGGCCATATACCAATATTGTCTTGGCTTCTCGACTTTCCCACATCGGGGAACACGGCGCGACGACATTCGGCTTGGTCTGCGGACAGTCGGATACCGTCGCCGCGTGACGATCGCGTTCGAGGTCGAGGCTGACACCGTAGTCATTCACGGCGTTTATTATGGCGGGCAGGACTATGAGGCGGATTTGCGGGATGCCGAAGAATAGGGAGCCTCTGACGGGGCGGGGCGAGGACGTTCACAAGGCCAAGGACGCGGAAGACCTATTCAAGCAGTTGGGTATTTGATGCCGGTTCCGGTTCATTCCGGCCGGCAGGGCAGGAGGCAGACATGCTTACCTGTCAGCATGTAATCATCCGCCCCCGGCCGTCCCTACGGCCCTAGATGATGAGAGCGGGCCGGCCGGGGGCTAGCGTCGTGCCTGCGGAGAGCCAAGCCATGACGACGAAGACGGCCGAAACGATCATCCGGGAGCTGGCGGCCCGACATGGGGTTGCCGTCCAGCGCACGGCGCTGGACGATTGGGCCGATGATGCAACCCGGCTTTCCGGTGACGATGGCGTTCTTGATGGAGTCGGAGAGCTGGTCGTTGCCTTGCGGCGCGCGCAAGCCGTTGACGGGATCGAGCTGACCCGGCTCCATTCGCGTTATCTGGACGAACGGGACGCGGCGTAGCCGCCCGGCCCGGAGGCGAACGCGCCCCCATGTCGCGCTGTAGTGAGCCGGAGGGCCGCCAGTGACAAAGCCCCGGTGCGTCAGCGCCGGGACCGCTTTTCCCATCTGGCCGGTTCGGGCAGGGGGGCTTTTCGCTTTTTGCGCAGCTCCGCTTTCATTTCCTCGCCCGAAATCCCCGGCCGGGGATCATCGGCCGCCGCCTCGATGCTGCGCTTGAGCAGTTCCCTGCGCAGATCGGCATGGGGTTCCAGCTCCTTATGCTCGCCCAAGATCACGAACACGGCTTCGGACGGGTCGAGGAACTGGCCTTGTTCGATCCTGTCGAGCAGCCACAGGGCCAGAGAGGGCGGCAAGTAGGCTTCAAACCGCAACCCACCTTCGTTGACCTGGTTGCGGAGCCGCTTGGCCTGTTCGACGGCATGGGCCTTGTCGGCGGGATCGGGCCATTCAAAGGCGTCGGTGTCGGTCATGGCTTCATCCTTCATGCTTGGTCGCGGGGCCGGAGAGGTGTTCGGCGCAGATCGCGGCGACGGCCTCTTGCAGCGCCTTCACGCGATCGACCAGCCACGCCAGTTCCTCGCCGGTGATTTCGTAGGCCGGGGAATAGCGCGCGCCGACATAGGCGCGATCGAGGCGGGTAAAGCATCGCTTGGCGAAACGGGTATCGCGCGGCCATACGGCGATGAGCTGCGGCGCGATTCGTTCGGCATGGGAGCGCAGGACGGAGAGGCGATGCGATTTCGGGCTGTAGAGCGTCAGGACGGTCAGGACGCAATGATAGAGGCGTTCGACGGTCTGATGCAGATCGAACGCGGCTTCCTTCTCATAGCCCCGCCTCATGGCTTCCTGCGCCAGCTCGAAGCGGCGGGCGGCGTTCGGAAACCAATGGTCAAAATGCCGTTGCGCTTCGGCGCGGGCTTCCTCTGGCGCGAGGGTCTTGGGGGAGGCGAGGGGATAGCCCGGCAGCTCATGCAGCACGATTCCGTCGCGGGCTATGTCCACGAAAAAGGGGCGGCCGTGGGTGAGCTGGTCGTTGAAGTCGGTGAGGGTGTGAACGATGAAGTTGACCGGCGTGGAGAGCCGGCGCGTGATGGTCAGTTCTTGCAGGAAGCGTTCGGCCGCCTTTTCCCATGCCTCATATTGTTCGGCAAAGCTGCCGTAGTTGACGACGACGAGCAAATCATAGTCGGAGCTATAGCCGCTCTTGCGGTCCTCAACCCAATCGCCGCGCGCGTAGGAACCGAACAGGATCAGCTTGAGGATGCGGCCGCGCCTGCCTTTCTCGGAGAGCTTGGTTTTCAGGGAATCGTCAAATTCACCGAACAGCACTTGCGCCGCATGTTCCAGCTCGCGGCGCTTCTTGTCGGGCAGATGGGCGAGGCGTTCAGGGAGCGTCATACAGCCCCCGGAACTCGGCATCGGCATAGTAGGCGAGCTTTCCGGCGACGATCGGCCGTTGCCCGGCGAGGAACAGCAATTCGACATGCTGCGGCAGGTTGCGGACCTCATCGGGGGTCAGCAGCGGCCGGGCCGTGTGTTGCTCGCCGTAGGAAATGCCGGATTTGTCGGAATCGAGCGCCCGGCTCATGGTCTGGAACACAACGGTTTCCTGCCCGAGCAGATCGGAGACAAGCCGGGCGCTGTCGTGATCGTTGACGCCGAAGACCTGTAGGACGCCGGCGTTTGACAGGAAGGTGCCGGCGCGCTGCCCGTAGGTGGCGCGGAGCTGGTGAACGTCTTGCAGGATCGGCCAGAGCTGGACGCCGTAGCCGGCCATGAGGCCCATTGCGCGCTCGACGGGGGCGAGGTGGCCGAGGGCGGCGAACTCATCCAGCAGGTAGAGGACCGGCACGGCCGGCTTGGCGGGGTCGCGCGCCATGTCGGTCAGGCTTTGCGCGACGAGCAGGCGCAGCCAGCGGGAATAGGTGGCGAGCCGATCGGGCGGCAGGACGAGGAACACCGAGGCGTTGCGGTGCTTGAGATCGGCAAAGCGGAAATCGGATCGGCCGAGGACCGCGACCATGCGGGGGCTGTCGAGGAAATGGGTATGGCGCTGCGCGGCCGAGAGGACGCCGGCCGCTTCCCGGTCGGATTTGCCGAGGTGGCGGTTTGCGGCGCGGGCGATCAGGCCGCCGGCGGCCGTTGACGCCTGCATGTCCTTCAGGAGCGCCGCGAAGGCTTCAGGGGCGAGGGTGAGGGCTTCGCGCAGGGTGGCGAGGTTTCGCCTGTCGCGCGGCTCGCTGGCGGCAATATGGAGGATCAGGCCGGCAATGAGCGCCTTGGCTTCCTCGTTCCAATGCGCCTCGCCGGCCATGCCGGGTTCATCGAACACGAGGGCGTCGGCCAAGGTGCTGGCATCTTCCGCGACATCGAGGCCGGCCGGGTCGAGCTGGTCGAGGGGATTGAAGGCGGCCGAGGGCTGGCCGGTGACGCCGAAGGGGTCGAGGACGTGGACCGGGCCGAAGGTCTGGCGGGCGCGGCCGGCGATCTTGGCATTTTCGCCCTTGGGGTCGATGCAGATCACGGAGCGGTCGGCGGTGAGCAGATTCGGGATGATGGTTCCCACCCCCTTGCCGGTGCGCGTCGGGGCCATCGTCAGCAGATGGGCCGGGCCGTCATAGCGCAGGAGCTTCCCGGTCTTGCCGTCGCGGCCGATCAGGAGACCGGAATCGGCGCGGGCGAGGGCGGCCGTTTCCTTGTCGGTGGCGAAGCGGGCCGAGCCGTGCGTTTCGCCTTCCATGTCCCCGAAATGCAGGATCAGCGGATTGGTGACGAGCCGGAAGGTGATCGCGGCCAGCACCAGCAACGTGACGAGATCGAGCGCGATGAAGGGGACCGAACCGGGACCGAAGCCCATTTGTTCGAGGAAGAACCGGCCGCCGAAGCCGACCACGAACAGGGCTATGATGAGGATGAACAGAAGCCCGAGAAGCGGTTTCCAGATGCGGAAGGGCAGGGCGAGCAGGGAGAGGAACGCCCATAGCGGATCACGCGCGGCCTGCCGCATCATGTTCTTGAACGCGGCCCATGCAAATCTCGCCTGACTCATGCGGCCGTCCCCCCGGCGCTGCCTGTCGTGTCCCCGGCCGGCGCGTTGCCGATCAGATCGGCAAATAGTTCCTTGTCACCGGGGCGCGTCAGGAAGTCCGGCAACTCACGGCGCAGCCAGTCGCCTAGCCGCCGTGTGAAATCGGGATCGTTGGAGTTTTCGAGGCGATGCAGGACGAGCGCGCCGAGCAGCACCTTGCGGCGCGTATCGTTGGCGCGTTCCTGCTTTGACAGCCGAGCCTTGAGGGCGGCGCGTTGTGCGTCCAGTTGAGCTAGTCTTTCTTCGATGGACTTGCGCGCCATGCTTCAATCTCCTTTTCCGGTCGTTTGCCGAGACTATCATTCCCGGCCGTGATTTCCAGTCGTTTGCCCGTTGAGCTTGAAACATCGGCAGTTTTGCAGCACAATCCGGCCTCAGCTTCATTGCACCGACCTTGCCGCAAGCGCGACACCGAGCAGCGAAAGAGCGAAGCGATTGAGTTGAGAAGGGCGCACTTACGAGTTACTGCGTAACTCAGCGCGCCGCCAGCTTGGAGGCTGGCGGGAAAGGTCGAAACGGGATCGAGGTAACGGGTTGGCGATCTACCATTTCAGCATGAAGCCAGTTTCGCGGGCGAAGGGCCGTAGCGCCGTCGCCTCAATGGCTTATCGTGCCGGGGAGAAGCTGACCAACGAGCGCGACGGGATCACGCACGACTACACGGCAAAGCAGGGCGTCGAACATGCCGAGATCGTCTTGCCGGAAGGCGTGAACGCCGATTGGGCGCGGGATCGGTCGGACTTGTGGAACGCCGCCGAGTTTGCCGAGAAGCGCAAGGATGCTCGCGTTGCGCGGGAGTTCGAGATTGCCTTGCCGCATGAGCTATCGGCCGAGCAGCGGCTAGAGGCGGCGCGGGAGATGGCGCAGGAGCTGGCCGACCGCTACGGCGCGGCCGTGGACTTCGTCATTCATGCGCCGCACGAGGCGAGCGACGTTCGCAATCACCATGCCCATGTGCTTATGACCACGCGGCAGGTGACGGAGGACGGGTTAGGCGACAAGACCTATCTTGAGCGCGAAAACAAATGGCTGTTGGCGCACGACCTGCCGACGACCGATATGCAGCTCCGCGACCTTCGCCAGAGGTGGGAGGGGATCGCCAACGAGCGCCTTGCGATGGCCGGGCTTGATATTCGGATCGACCATCGTTCGCACATGGAGCGCGGGCTAGAGATTGCGCCCACGGAACATATGGGCGTCCATGCCTCGCAGATGGAACGGCGCGGCCTCGACGTGTCGCGGGCGCGGCTGGACGAGGACGCGGCCCGGCGCAATGCCGAGCTGATCCGGGAGAAGCCCGAGCAGGTTCTAACCCTCATCACCGGCGAAAAGAGCGTGTTCGACCGGCACGACGTTGCGCGGGCGCTGCATCGCTACATCAACGACGATCCGCAGGAGTTCCAGAGCGCCTTTGCGAAGGTGATGGCCTCGCCGGCACTGGTCGAGTTGCAGGCCGAGCGCGCGGACCCGGCGACGGGCGAGATCGAGCTTGCCCGCTATTCTACCCGCGAAATGGTCGAGATCGAATCCGGCATGATCGAGAGCGCGCAGCGGATGCACGGTGCGCATGGTCATGGCGTCGATCGCCGGCATGTCGAGCGCGCCATAGAGCGGCAGGACGCCGCCATTCAGCGCAGCGCCGGCGATGCTTCCGCCCGGCTGTCGGACGAGCAGCGCCGGGCGATCGAGCATATCACCGGGCCGGAGCGGATCGCGGCGGTTGTCGGCTATGCCGGCGCTGGCAAGTCCACCATGCTCGCCGCCGCGCGCGAGGCATGGGAGGCCGAGGGCTATCAGGTCCACGGCGCGGCCTTGTCGGGGAAGGCGGCCGAGGGCTTGGAGGAAAGTTCCGGCATCCAGAGCCGCACCCTCGCGTCATGGTCCCGCGGTTGGGAGAACGACCGCGGCACGATCGGCCGCGGCGACGTGTTCGTGATCGACGAAGCGGGCATGGTCGGGAGCCGCCAGCTCGCCGGCTTCGTTGGCGAGGCCGAGGCGCGCGGGGCGAAGATCGTCCTTGTAGGCGACCATGAGCAGCTGCAGGCGATCGGGGCCGGCGCACCGTTCCGGGCGATCACGGAGGAAATCGGCCATGCCGAGCTTTCCGAGATACGCCGGCAGCGCGTGGACTGGCAGCGGGAGGCTTCCGTTGACTTCGCCACGCACCGGACGGCCGAGGGGCTGGCGGCCTATCGGGATCGCGGCAATATCAGCTTTGCCGAGACGGGCGAGGACGCGCGCGGCCAGATCGTGCGTGATTATCTTGCCGACCGCGACGAGCGCCCGGACGGCACCCGCGTAGCGATGGCGCATCGCCGGGCCGATGTTCGCGCGATCAATGACGCGATCAGGACCGAGCTACAGGACCGGGGCGAGCTGGCGCAGGGCGAGGACGCCGGCGCGCTGACCTTCCAGACCAATGACGGCAAGCGCGAGTTCGCGCCGGGCGACCGCATCGTGTTCCTTGAGAACAACCGCGACCTTGGCGTGAAAAACGGGATGCTAGGCACCGTCGAGCATGTCGAGGCCGGCCGGATCGTCGCGCAGCTCGACGGCCGGGGCGGCGAGAGCGTCAGCGTTCCGATGGGCGACTATCAGGCGATCGACCACGGCTATGCGACGACGATTCACAAAAATCAGGGGGCGACGGTCGATCGGTCCTATGTGATGGCGTCGGGGACGATGGACCGGCATCTAACCTATGTCGCCATGACCCGGCATCGTGACGGTGTGCAGCTCTACGCGGCACAGGACGAGTTCACCCATGCCGGCCGGCTGGTCGAGCATGGGGCCGCGCCCTTCGAGCATGACCCGCAGAAATCCGGCAGCTATTTCGTGACGCTGGAAAACGACAAGGGCGAGCAGCGCACCCTATGGGGCGTCGATCTTGAGCGCGCCATGAAGGAGGCCGCGCCCGAGATCGGGGAGAAGATCGGCCTACAGCATGAGGGTTCCACCCCCGTCACCTTGCCCGATGGGACGCAGACGCACCGGAACACATGGAAGGTTCAGGACGCCGGCGAGCTGGCCTATAGCCAGCTAGAACGCCGCCTGTCCCGGTCGGGCGTGAAGGAAACGACGCTCGACTATACCCGCGACTTTGCCGAGCGGCGCGGGATCGCGGAGCAAATGGGCGTCCGTAGCGAGATCGAGATTCCGGCCGAGCGCGCGGCCGGGCTACGTGCGGAGCGGGAGTCGACGGCCGGGGATCATGCGCTTGATCGCAGATCCTCGCAAAAAGTCGGCGCGGATCTTGCGCAGGATCTTCGTGCAGATCCGCGCGAGGATCTCGCCGGCGATCGACAGCAGCGCCGCAATCCGTTCGAGGGCCTGAAACTCGGGCGCGGCGCGGCGGCCGAGAGCCGCGAGCCAGACCGCGCCGGCGAGGATGGCCCGCAGATCGACCAGAAACGCCCGCAGCAGGCCGAGAAGCAGCGGCGCGGTATGTTCGCCGGCCTCAAGCTCAATGCGCGTCCTGCACCCTCACAGGAGCGCAGCGAGCGGCCGGAAAGGGAAGGGAGCTTGCGGCAGGCGCCGGCGCCCGACCGGCTGGCCGAGCGGGCGCGGGGGCCGTCGCCGCTTGAGCAGGCCGTTGACCGCTATTCGCGGGCCTATCAGTCGATCGACCAGCACCGGCGCGAGGGCCTGCCCGTTCTCGACATGCAGCGGCAGGAAATGCGCGATGCCGGCCAGCAGCTCGACCAGGTGCGCGACGGTATGAAAGATTTGCTGCGCTCGACGCTGGAAAACGACCCGGCGACGGCGCGCGCCATGACCGAGCTTTCCGGCCGGGAGCGTGTCGCGCAGGTTATCGACGGGATGAAGCGCGAAAACGCCGCCCTGCAAGACCCGAATATCAGGGCCGAGCGGTTCGTTGAACGCTGGCAGGAGCTACAGGGGCAGCGCCGGGAGCTTCGCGGCTGGCAGCACGACGATGCCCGCGCCAAGGTCGAAAGCCAGATGAACGGCATGACCAAGAGCCTTGAGCGTGACCCGCAGGTAGATTCCATCCTGCGCAATCGCCGGCAGGAACTTGGAATCGGGCAGGAGCTTCGCCGCGAGCAGACCATTGCCCGCGCGCTGCAAGACGAAATGACACGCGGCCACCGGCTTAGCCGGGGCATCGGCATGGAAAGGTAGGCACGGAGAACATGGCGGAGCTGGACGACGACAGGGAAGGAATCGAGCCGGAAGCACTGGACGAGGACGCCGGCGACCCGGCCGCCGCGTTCGACGCGCTACGGCGCACGATCGAGACGCAGGGCGCGCAGATCGGCGCGGAAATGACCGTGATGCGGCGCGGGCTGGAAGCGGCTTTCGACCAGCTCGAAAAGATCGAGCCGGCGCAGGACTACAAGCCCCAGCTCGCCCAGCTCGTGCAGGCGCTCGACAATGTTGCGGAGCGGATGCACGGCGTAGAGCAATCGCCCATTCTCAAGCAGGGCGCGCAGCACTATGCGGCGGTCCTCGAGCGCAGCGGCGAGGCCCTGATACGCACCGCCGCGCAGCAGCTCGAGCGGCAGGCGTCCGACCTCGAGCGCGCCGGCCGGAACCTCGCCGCGCATGTCGCCGGCGCGCGGGAGCGCGATCGGCAAAATTGGTGGCTTGTCGTCGCCTTCGCTATCGGCCTGCTCGCCGGCGCGCTGGTGATGCTGTTCCTTCCGCGCCTGTTGCCGTTCTCGGCCGCGCCGCGTGTCGCCAGCGTCGTCATGGGCGAAACGCCGTGGCGGGCTGGTATGAGCCTCATGGCGTTCGACAGCCCGGAATCATGGCAGCGCGTGGCGTCGGCCGATCAGCTCATTGAGGCGAACAGGGAGGCGGTGGCGGCTTGTTGGAAGGCCGCGCGCACGGCCGGCGCGGATCAGCGATGCACTATCACCGTGCCAGCGCCGGCGCAGTAGCGCAACGTCCGCGCAGTTCTAACCTCGCCGCCCATACCACATGCGCCAGAGCAGGCCGTCGCGGCGAATAAACTGATGATAGAGCGCCGCCCCGATGTGGGCGAAAAGCAGGGCGAGCAGCAGATTTGCGCCGAGGCCATGCGGAACGCGCGGCGGATAAAGATGGAAGTTGGGCAGCGTTGCGCCGGTTCCGCCGAAAATGATCGGTCCCGCGCCGCTCAAGAGCATCATGCCGATGCCGCTGGCGATCATGCCGAGAATGACGACATAGAGCGCGAGGTGAACACCCCGCGCAAGACGCTCATGCCAAACCGGGACACCCTGCACCGGGAGCGGCTTCTTGTCGAAAACCCACCACCAGATGATGCGGAACGCGGTCAGCAGCAAGGCGATGATCGCGGCCGGGATATGTATGCGCAGGAATCCGGCCTTGATTGCCGGGTCGATAGCATTGCCCGCCTGAAACCCGGAACCTAGCGCCAGAACGATGAGAATGGCGGTAAGCCAATGGATCGTGATCGGGATCGCGCCATAGCGGTCAGGGCTGCTTTTCAGCATCTAACTCTCCTTCAAGTCGGTCGCGCAGCGTTGCCATGACGCGGTGCGCTGTCCTGATTTCTTCGAGCGAAAGGCCCTCTGCCAGCGCATTAGCCTTCGGATAGTAGGTGCCGATTGCGGCTTCATAGGCGTGGCGGCCTTTGTCGGTCAGCACCACCAGATGCGCCCGGCGATGGTGTGGGTTGGGCTGGAACTCGACTAGCCCTTCCTTGTGCAGATCGTTGACGATGCGCTGCACGTTCTGCCGGTTCGCGCCGAGATCGCGGGCGATCCACGCCACCGGCTGCGACCTCTGCGAAAGGACGATCGCGCCGAGAATCTGCCATCGGGCGCTTGTCAGCCCGAAGGGTGCGACAAGCCTGTCGCCCCATGTGAGCGTCAGGTTGTTCGCCCGGAACATGGTCAGGATCAGGTCGGTCAAGGCTTCGCCCTTCGGCTTCGTCGTCGCTTCGCTCATTTGTCACCGTCTATCTCTGTTGACATCATCATGTCAAGTTATTATGTCTCGATAGTATCGAGTTGACATTATCATTACAACATGAACGGAGCCGCGAAATGTCCCTTCTGAAGCCTATGGACGAGAAATTCCCCATTGAGCGCCAGCTCGCGGTCGAAGCCGCGCCGGTCGTGCTCATCAACCTGTTCACGCTCGACGCCGCCGACGAAGCTCGCTTTCTCGAAGTCTGGAAGGACGATGCCGAGTTTATGAAGCGGCAGCCGGGTTTCATCTCGACGCAGCTTCATCGGGCCATCGGGGATAGTCCGACCTACCTGAATTATGCGGTGTGGGAGTCGACCGAGGCGTTTCGCGCGGCGTTCACGCACCCCGATTTCCTCGCCAAGCTCGACGCCTACCCCTCATCCGCCGTCGCCACCCCGCATCTGTTCCAGAAGGTCGGCGTCGGCGGTATCTGCACGGCCTGACCCCCGGAAAACGGCACTCGAACACAAGGAGAAGGAGCATGTCGCTTCTGTTCAAGATTCTCGCGGTCACGGGGTCAGCGATGTTCGCCGGCGTCATGCTCGCCATCGGCGTTATCCTTGGCGGATACTGGAAAAGCCTTCCACCCGCCGACTTTCTCGAATGGTTCGCCCAGCATAGTCAGCTTGTCATGCAGGCGATCCCGATCGTCGTCATTCCGACGCTGATCGGGCTGGCCGGCGCGCTCTGGTTCGATTGGGGCAACGGCACCAATCGCGCTATTTGGTTCGGCGCGACCGGCTGCATCGTGACAGTTCTCGCGATCACAATAGCCTACTACGTGCCAAGCAACGCAGCGTTCGCCGCCAAGGCCGTTCCCGTCGATCAGGTTTCGGGCAAGCTCGATACTTGGCTGATGATCCACAATCTTCGCATCGCACTCGCCTTTGCTGCTTCGGCGCTCGGCGTGTGGGCCATCAGCCGGTGAAAGGAAACGCCATGCCAAGGTTTATCCATCCGGTCGCCGGTATAATCGCCATCCTGACAATTTCGACCTTCTGGCTCTCGACGGCGATTTCGGAATTGTTCCTCTCCGAATCTGCCGTTGTGGCCGTCAAGACGGCTATTCCGTGGGGCTTCCTGCTGCTTGTGCCGGCGCTGGCCGCGACGGGCGGCTCCGGCTTCTTCTTGTCGCGAGGGCAGCGGGAGGGGCTTGTCGGCACGAAGCTGAAACGTATGCCCTTCATTGCCGCAAACGGCCTGCTGATCCTGATTCCGGCTGCGCTGTTCCTCGCCTCTAAGGCGCGGGCCGGTGAGTTCGATACGATCTTCTATGTCGTGCAGGCCGTCGAGCTGATCGCCGGCGCGACGAACATCACGCTTCTTGCCCTTGAAATGCGCGACGGCATGAAGCTCACCCAATGGCGGCGCGGAAACTTCCTTCGGCCGGCCGCGAGCTACAAGACCACCCTCGCCGGCAAGCAGGAGATCGCGCGCGGCACGGTCGCCTTGCATCTGAAAAAGCCCGAGGGCTTCACGTTCGCGGCCGGCCAGGCCGTCTATCTCACGTTGCCCGGCCAGAAGGAGGCCGACAGCAAGGGCAATGTCCGCACCTTCTCGATCGCCAGCGCGCCGCAGGAGCCGGAATTGGTGATCGCCACCCGCATGACCGATACCGCCTTCAAGCGTTGCCTTGCGGGCCTGCCTGCCGGCTCGCCGGTGGGAGTCGAGGGGCCATATGGCGATTTGACGCTGGACGGCGACACGAGGCCGGCCGTGTTCCTTGCGGGTGGCATCGGCATCACGCCGTTCCGCAGCATGATCCTCGACGCGGCGGCGCGCGACCTCACGCTGTTCTACAGCAACCGCAGCGCCGGCGATGCCGCCTTCCTCTCGGAGCTGGAACAACTCGCGCAGGAAAACCGCCGGTTCCGGCTTGTGGCGACGATGACCGATGCGGCCGACTGGCAGGGCGAGCGAGGCTATATCGCGCGGGATATGATCGAGCGGCATGTTGGTGACGTTTCTAGGCCGGTTTTCTATCTCGCCGGCCCCCCGGTTATGGTCGCCGCGATGGAAACCATGCTCAAACAGGCCGGCGTCAAACCCGAGAGCATCCGCGCGGAAATGTTCGCCGGATACTGACGTGGCTGTCGCGGAACTCCTAAGTTTTGCGACAAAATCACCGGCGCTGAATTTTCAGGGAAATATCTGTCG
>ERZ1645187.2693-NODE-2693-length-15425-cov-121.572023_pt1 | contig 15425 bp, 11 predicted proteins | sample MGYA00575352_ERZ1645187 | MGnify/ENA primary metagenome ERZ1645187 (study PRJEB40837, sample SAMN11349314) | freshwater sediment metagenome | isolation source: river sediment | host: Sediment | place: India: Wazaribad , New Delhi | collected 2017-02-21 ...
TGGGCCGGGATGTCGTAGATCGGCTTCTCCGGATAGAGCTCGGCGCACTGGCCGCCCGGCTTGTCGAGAATGTCGATCAGATGGCACTTGAGGTCGAGGAGGCCCAGCTCGAACACCGCGAAGAGGCCGACGGGGCCGGCTCCGATGATGACGACGTCGGTGGTGATGGCTTCGGACATGGGACGCTCTCGGTCGAGAAGGAAGAAGGGCGGCAGAGATCTGCGCCCGCCGGGGCGGCGAGCCGTGGCGGGAGGGCGACGAGCGGATTGCCGGCTTCTCTAGACGGAAGCTCACGCGAGCGAAAGAAACGCTTTTTCGTACCCGGCGCAAGTCGGCGAAAACGATACCCGTCGTCGCTGCCACGGGCGCGGCGACGGGACGCAGGGCGCCCGATCAGGCCTGCTTTTCGGGGATCTCGACGACGAGCCCGTCCCAGCCCTCGACGATCTTCATCTGGCAGGACAGCCGCGAGGTCGGCCGAACGTCCCAGGCGAAGTCGAGCATGTCCTCTTCCATCGGCTGCGGTCCGCCGACGGTCTCGTACCACTTCGGGTCGACGTAGACGTGGCAGGTGGCGCAGGCGCAGGCGCCGCCGCACTCGGCCTCGATGCCCGGAACGCCGTTGCGCACCGCCGCCTCCATCACCGTCGAGCCGACCTCGGCGTCGACGACGATCTCTTCCTGGCGGTAGGGAATGAAGGTGATCTTGGGCATCATGGCCTCGCGGCTGGACGGGTGGGCGTGGGTCGTCTCGCGCCGCCACCCTCCGGGGCGCGTCGCGCGCCCACGACTTGAAGCCTTCCCGGCCCGCCGTCAAGTCGGCACCGCGGCGCAGCCGGCCTCTAGCCGCGGGTCGTCACGCGCGTTCGGCCCCGCGCCGGGGTCAGGCCGCCGGCGCCAGAAGCGCGGCGACGAACAGTTCGACCTCTTCGACGGCCCGCCCGAGGTCGTCGACCAGCCCCGAGATCTCGGCGGCCCCCGCCGTCTCGATCGCCTCGGCGATGCGGCCGACCCGCGTCGCGCCGATGGCGCGCGCCGAGCCCTTGAGCCGATGGGCGAACTCGCCGCGCGTCCGCGCGTCTTCCGATGTCGCGATCAGCCGGACGAGCCCGCCGCCCTGCTGGACGAACAACCGCAACACCTCCCGCTCGAGCTCCGCCGAGCCGAAGGTCTGCCGCGCCAGATGGACGAGATCGACCGGCGCCGGTTCGCGTCGCAGCCCGGCCACCCGTGAGGGCACGTCGGTGGTCGGGGTCATGGTCTCGATGGCGATCACGTCGTCCTCCCTCTCCGTCGATCTGCGCGAGATCGTTCGAAGTAGGGTGCCGGCGCGATCCTCCCCGCCCGGTTAAGATCGTCTCACCCGGCCGACGTCGTTCGAAGAGACGGTTAGAGAAGTGTGAAAGGCCGACCGTCCCGCCCTCACCGCCCCTCGTCCCGGGCCGCCCCGCCCGGCGGTTCGACGCCGAGCAGCCGGTAGCCCGCCGCCGTCAGCTTCGCCACGATCCAGTCCGGCTTGATCGGATTGGCGAACCACGGCTCGGCCCAACCGCGCGCCAGGCAGACGCGAATCGTCGCCGGCGCCACCTCGCGGCCGGCCGAATCGAAGAGCGGGAGCTTGCCGCCCGGCTGGTCGAGCCCGCGCGCCAGATAGGCGCGCTGGGCCTCGCTCGCCGTCGCGGACCCTCTTCCACCCTTCCGGCGCGCTCCGGCGGCCTTTTCTCCCGCCGAATTCGGCTTCGTTCCCGCCATATCCACACCCGTTAACGATGATCGCCGAAACACGGCAACGACTGTTTCATCTTCGTTAATGTGCCATTACCATCCGAGTGCGGCAATCTGCGGGGAGGCCGACCGGACGATCGCGAGTCGTCGGGTCTCGTCCACGCGCGCACGGACTCCGTCCGGCCCTTTCGAACCTGCGGCGGTTCGCGATCGGCACGACGGACCCCCGGGGCAAGAGCCCGGTCCGCCCTCTCGACTCGGCAACGGGTCGCGGGATCGTCCGGGCGGACCGACGAGTACGGTGTACGGACGCGAGGCGAAGATCCATGGCGACCAATTCGAACAAGACCATCGACCCCGTGGAGGCGGCTCTCTCCGCGGTCGAAGAGGCTCTGAAGCTCGACCTGGAAGGCACGCCGGCCGACAAGGCCCCGGCGGTCAAGGCCGACCCGAAGCCCGAGTCGCCCTCCGAGAAGGCCGCGCGCTCCGTCGAGGCGGCGCTGGCCGATCCGACGCCGGCCAAACCGGCGGCGAAGCCCGAAGCGAAGACCGACGCCAAGCCCAAGGCCGACGCCAGAGCGAAGCCCGAGGCGGAGGCGCGCAAGGCCGCGCTGCAGACGCCCGAGCCCGCCAACGACCCCGCGCTCGCCCCCAATCGCGCCGCCAACGACGACCGTCGCGCCGTCTCCGGCATCACCTATGCCCTGACCCGTCGCCCGTCGAACGCCCCCTATTGGTTCGCCGCCCTCGCCTCGCTCCTCTGGGTCGGCGCCACCGGCTGGATGGTGTGGAACGGCTTCGTCGCCCAGAGCGGCGCCGAGGTCTCCGCCCTCGCCCGTCAACCGAGTTTCCTCTTCGCCGCCGCCGGCGTGATCCTGCCGGTGTTCCTGCTCTACGGTTTCGCCGTGCTGCTGCGCCGCGCCCAGGAACTGCGCCTCACCGCCCGCTCGATGACCGAGATCGCCCTGCGTCTCGCCGAGCCGGAGACCAACGCCCAGGAAGCCGTGGTGTCGGTCGGTCACGCCATCCGCCGCGAGATGGCCGCCGTCGGCGACGGTCTCGAGCGCGTCGTCGCCCGCGCCGGCGAGATCGAGGTGCTGGTCCACAACGAGGTATCGTCGCTCGAACGCGCCTACGGCGAGAACGAGCTGCGCATCCGCTCGCTGATCGAAGAACTGGTCAACCAGCGCGAAGCCATCGTCAACAACTCCGAGCGCGTCCGCGCCGCCATCACCGGCGCCCACGAGGGCCTCGCCGGGGATCTGATGAGCACCCGCGAGCGCATCGTCGAGGCCGCCGACGAGGCCGCCAAGCGTCTCGTCGGCTCGCTCGGCGAGAAGAGCGTGCAGATCAACGACACCCTGTCGACCACGGTCGAAGGCGTCGTCACCGCGCTCGACACCCGCTCCTCCGCCGTCATCGACCGTCTGTCGGACACCGGCAAGACCGTCGCCGAGACCCTGACCTCGGCCGGACAGGTCGCCGCCGAGACCCTGTCGATGAAGGGCTTCGAGATCACCGACACGCTCAATCGCACCGGCGATCAGATCGTCTCGACCCTCACCGACCGCACCGAACTGCTCGGCGAGACCGTCCGCTCGATGAGCGACACCCTGGCCGCGACCCTCTCCGATCGCGCCGACACCCTCGCCTCGACCCTGATCGAGCGCACCGACACCCTCGCCACCACGCTCACCACCCAGACCGAGCTTCTGTCGAACCGCCTGACCGGCTCGACCGAGAACCTGGTCACCCGCCTGACCGAGCGCACCGCCGAGATCGACCGCACCCTGTCGGAGACCGGTACCGCCATCGTCGGCAACCTCACCGAACGGGCCGAGGCGCTGACCACCACCGTCCGCTCGCTCGGCGACGATCTGACCCAGCGCTCCGCCGAGATCGACCGCACGCTGAACGCCACCGGCACCGCCCTCGTCGGCAGCCTCACCGAACGGGCCGAAGCCCTCACCACCACCGTCCGCTCGCTCGGCGACGACCTGACCCGCCGCACCGACGAGGTCACCCGCACCCTGTCTCAGACCGGCGAGACGCTGATCGGCACCCTGTCGTCGACCGGAACCTCGCTGACCGAATCGCTCGCCGAGACCGGCCACCTCGTCGCCGAGACCATCCAGAACCGCGGTCACGAAGTGAACGCCGAGCTCAAGGCCCATGCCGTCGAGATCGATGCCACCTTGTCGCGCACCGGCGGCGAGATCGTCGACGCCATCGCCGAACGCGCCGCGGAAGTCGCCGACGCCCTCAAGGGCACCGGCCAATCGCTGGTCGTCGACCTGTCGCTGCGCGGCGCCGAGATCACGGAGCGTCTCGACGAGACCGGCACCAAGATCGCCGAGACCATCTCCAACCGCGGCGGCGAACTCGCCGATCGATTGGGCGAGACCGGCGAGAAGATCTACAAGTCGATCGTCGTCCACGGCGCCGACCTGGAGAAGCGCCTCGGCGAGACCGGCAAGAACCTCGACGAACTGCTCGAGGCGCGCTCGGCCGAGTTCCGTGTCGGCCTCGACGCCTCCCTCGCCGGCGTCGGTGACGAACTGCTGAAGCGCACCACCGACCTCGCCGAGCGGCTCGGCCGCGCCGGCACCGAGGTCGCCCGCCTCGTCGGCACCCAGGGCGACGTGGTCGCCGGCCGCATGACCGAAACCGGTGCCAAGATCGCCGAAGCGCTCGGCGAACGCGGCGAGACCATCACCGCCGGCCTCTCGGCCCGCCTCGACACCCTCGACCAGATCGTCAACGTCCGCGCCGCCGGCATCGTCTCGGTGCTCGGCGACCGCACCGAGACCATGCGCGACCTGCTGGAGAACCGCTTCGTCGCGGTCTCCGACACGCTCGCCGCCAAGACCGAGGCGCTCGCCGCCACCATCGAGACCAAGACCGAAGCGCTCGCCGCCACCGTCGAGACCCGCACCCAGGTCATCGGTCGCGTCGTCGACGAGCACACCACCGAACTCACCCGCGCCCTCGAAGATCGCCTCGGCGCCTTCTCCGAGACCGTCGGTGCCCGAGTCGAGGATGCCACGCATCACTTCGACCGTCGCGCCGAGGCCCTCACCGCCACCATCGACGGCCGCGTCGGCCGCATCGAGGAGGCGCTCGACCTGCGCGGCCGCCAGATCTCCGAGAGCCTCATGGAGCGCACCCGCGAGATCGCCCAGACCTTCGCTCAGGGCCAGATGCAGGTCTCGGCCGCCTTCGACGGCCGCATGGACGAGGTCGGCCGCGTGCTGACCCGTCGCACCGACGAGGTCGCCGAGCATCTCGCCGACCGCGTCGCCGAGATCAACGGCACCCTCGGCGCCCGTCTTCTCGAGGTCACCGAGACCCTCGACGACCGCACCGCCGTGCTCGATCGCCTCACCCAGGAGCGTCTGACGGCGATCGCCGACACCCTCGGTTCCGAGGCCGACCGCGCCGCCCGTCAGGTTTCCGGCTCGCTCGAGGTCGCCAGCGGACGCATCGCCGGCGCCACCGAGGAGTTGGAGCGCACCATCACCGGCCGCACCACCGTCGTCGTCGAGGAACTCGACCGGCGCACCGCCCAGCTCACCGATCTCATCGACGGTCGCGGCGGCGCTCTGGTCACCGGCCTCGCCGCCCACGCCGACGAATTCGCCGCCCGGGCCGGCGAGATCTCCCGCGCTCTCGGCGAGACCGTCGACGGCCGCGTCCACGAAATCTCCGACAAGATCGGTCAGGCCCGCGACATCCTGGTCGAGGCCCTCGACCGCAAGGGTCGCGACCTCACCGAGGCCGTCGCCCGCCAGGGTCTCGACGCCACCCGCGTCGTCACCGAGGCGCGCGAGCGTCTGGTCACCGCCTTCGACGAAAAGAGCCACGAGGCGGTCGACCTCGTCGCCGCCGCGTCCGATCGTCTGGTTTCGGCCCTCGACGACCGCTCGTCTTCGGCGGTGAACGCCCTCGCCTCCGCTTCCGACCGCGTCATCGCCGCCTTCGACGATCGCTCCGCCGGGACGGTGGAAGCGCTCACCGTCACGTCCGAGCGTCTGGTCGCCGCCCTCGACGACAAGACCTCGGCCGCGGTGGACGCCCTCGCCACCTCCTCCGACCGTCTCGCCGCCACTCTCGACGGCAAGACCGCGAACGCGGTGAACGCCCTCGCCGCCACCTCCGACCGTCTCGTCGCCGCGCTCGACGGCAAGACCTCGGCCGCGGTGGGAGCCCTCGACGGCGCCTCCGGCCGTCTGGTCTCCGCCTTCGACGAGACCAGCCGCACCGCCGTCGAACGCGTCGCCTACGCGTCGGATCGCCTGATCGAAGCCCTCGACGACCGCTCGTCCACCGCCGTCGGCGTGCTCGAGAGCGCCTCCCAGCGCCTCGTCTCCGCCTTCGACGAGAAGAGCCGCGAGGCCGTCGGCGTCGTCGCCGAAGCCTCCGATCGCCTGCGCGACGACATGGGTGGGCTGCTGGAGCGCCTCACCCAGGCCAACCTCACCCTCCACTCGGTGCTCAACCGCGCCGGCGAGAACCTCGACCTCGTCGAGAAGAATCTCGGCGGCCGCACCGACGAAGTGCGCACGGTGCTCGAGACCGCGCTCTCCGAGACCCGTGGCGTCACCGAGGCGGTCGCCCGTCAGGTCGCCGCCCTGGAGAACACCTCGAAGAACGTGCTCGGCGACGTCGCCGACCTCACCCTGCGCTTCGACGATCAGGCCCGCAGCCTGACCTCCGCCGCCACCCTGCTCTCCGACGCCAACCGCGCGCTCGAGACCACCGTGGAGGAGCGTCGCCGCGCCCTCGAGGAACTGGCCGGCAACCTGGTCGACAAGACCCAGTCGGTCGAGACCATGATGCATGCCTTCGCCGGTCTGGTCGGCGACACCCTGACCACCGCCGAGACCCGCGCCCGCGACGTCGGCGCCTCGCTGACCACCGCCGCGGAAGAGGCGATGCGCCGCGTCCTCGGCCAGCTCGACACCCTGCGCCAGACCGCCGGCACCGAAGGCCAGCGCTCGGCCGAGGCCCTGCGGGCCGCCCAGGACGCCATGATCGGCGAAATGACCCGCGCCGTCTCCGAGACCACCGGCCGCTTCGCCGAAGCGACCGACAAGATGCGGGAAGCCGCCCGCATCATGCAGACCGAACTCGAGGCGACCCGCACCGAACTGCGGCGCGGCGTCCTCGAACTGCCGAAGGAGACCGAGGAATCGACCGCCCAGCTGCGTCGCGTCGTCACCGACCAGCTCAAGGCGCTCGCCGATCTCTCCGCCCTCGTCGGCCGTCAGACCGCCAATCTGGACGTCTCCCGCGCCTCCGGCACCCGCGTCGCCTCGGTCGAGGCCGCGCCCCGCTACGAGGCGCCGCGCCGGGCCCAGCCCGCGCCGATCCCCGAGCCGGCGGCCCCGGCTCCGGTCGTCGCCCATGTCGAGCCACCGCGTCGCCCGGCCCCGAGCGCGCCGGCCTACGGCACCTACCGTGAGGCGCCCGCCGCCGCGCGCGAAGAGCCCCGCGAAGCCGCCCCGGCCCGCGGTGGCTGGATGTCCGACCTCCTGCGCCGCGCCTCGCGCGACGAAGAGCCGGCACCCGCCGCTCCGGCCCAGTCCTTCGCCCGCCCGGTCGGCGGCCTCGTCGACAACCTCAACGCGCTCTCCGGCGACATCGCCCGGGCGATCGACGACGAGGCCTTCGAGGACCTGTGGGACCGCTGGCGGCTCGGCGAACGCAACGTCTTCTCGCGCCGGCTCTACACCCTGTCGGGCCAGCAGACCTTCGAGGAGATCCGCCGCAAGTACCAGCGCGACGCCGAGTTCCGCACCGCCGTCGACCGCTACGTCGCCGACTTCGAGAGCCTGCTCGGCGAAGCCTCGCGCTCCTCGCGCGATCCGAACGCCGCCCGCAACTACCTCGCCTCCGACACCGGCAAGGTCTACACCCTCCTCGCCCACGCCAGCGGCCGCCTCGACTGAGGCCCGCCGACGTCACCGAGACACGAACGGCCGCCCCACGGGGCGGCCGTTTCGCTTTCCGACGTCATTCGGCGCGACCGGTTCGACCGGCTCGAACTCGGACGGGGCACGCTCACCACGAGACGCGGATCATCGGACCCGCGGTCCGCATCGTGCGAACGACGGGTAGCGATCGACGTGGGGAGCGGGCAGAAACGTCGCGTCTGGGGATCGATCGACGAGAGGTGGTCCGGAGGATCGCGGCGATCCCCCTCCCCTCACCCGCGCTTCGCCGCCCAGGCGACGATCTCGGGGAGAAGCCGGGCCTGCGCCCGGTCGAAGGCGGCGACCGCCGACTTCGCATCGTCGCCGGAGGGCTCCTCGGCGCGGAAGTTCTCCGCCGCCAGCACCCGGCCGGTGCGGTCGTCCATCGTCTTGACCGACAAGGCGATCACCACCCGACCCGCCGACGCTTCGTAGTCGAAGGCACGGATCTCGGTGACGATCTGCCGATCGATCGCCAGCCCCTGCCCCGGACGACCGGCGGCGCGGAAACGCCCGGAGGCCTCGAGCGCCGCCACGAGCCGCGACTGAAGGAGGCGCGGCAGACGATCCGCCCACTGCGCGCCGGAGAAATAGGCGATCTCGGTGGCGCTCGGCCGGACGACGATGCGGTCGGTGTCGAAGGCCCGATCGCTGGTCGGCTCCGCCACCAGCACCTGCAGCGACCGCCCCGCCCTCGCCCCGGCCGGTTCGGCGGCGGCGAGATCGTAGGTCTCGACCGCCGGCGTCGGCAGGATCGCCGCACAGCCGGCGAGCCCCGCCGCCATGAGCACCGCCGCGGCGAACCGCACGCCCGTCGAGATGTCGCCCGCACGTCTCATCGCCGGTTCCCCGTGTATTCGGGCACCGTGCCGCCCTGTCCGCCGAAGAGCAGGCGCTTCGGATCGCGATCGATGTTGCCGACGGTGCGGTCGATGGTACCGAGCGTCCGTCGTCCCTCGGCGACGAAGTCGCGCAGCTCGCGGACGCCGGCGCCGGTCAGCCGGGTCAACCCTTCGGAGATCTCGCCGGCTCGCGCCTGGAAGGACTGCGCCGTCTCCTTGATGCTCTTCGCCGCCGCGGTCGCCTCTTCGAGGAAGCCGGCGGCCTGCTTGACCACGCCCTTGCCCTCCTCGGATCCGGCGATGCCGTCGATCTTGGCGAGGATGCCGTCGACTCGCTTCGAGGCCTCGTCCAGCCGTCCCATCATCGAATGGGCGCCGTCGACGATGTCGGCAACCTTGTTGCGGTCGACCGTCCGCACCAGCCCGTCGACGTCGTCGGTGAGCGTCTCGATCTTGCCCGAGACGTTGGCGAGGACGTCGCCGGCCTTGGCCACCGAGGCCATGAACTTCTCCACCCCGTCGGCGTTCTTCGACAGCCCGTCGGAGAAGGTCTCGAGGTTCTTGACCGTCTTCTTCACCGGCTCGGCATTGTCCTTGACCACCTGATCGATGGTGGCGACCGCCCCGTCGAGCCGCGACAACACCCGCTGCGCCCCTTCCAGGATGTCCTGCATCGAGGAGCGCTCGGCGTACATCAGCCGCTCGTTCTCGTCGCGGGTCAGGATCGATTCGGCCAGCGCCGAGCCGCCCCAGATCTGCACCGTGGCGACGCCGGTGAGCCCCTGGTAGCCGAGCGAGACGCGGCTGTCGCTCTTGATCGGCGTCTCGGCGTCGACGTTGACCCGCGCGATCACCCGCGCCGGATCGTCGGGGGCGAAGGACAGCTTGGCCACCTCGCCGACCTTGATGCCGTTGAACGAGACGTTGGCGCCGGTCACCAGACCGGAGACCGACCCCGGGAAGACGATGGTGATCACCGCCCGCCGCGCGCCCTCGCTGCCCTTCAGCAACCAGAAGGCGGAGCCGAAGCCCGCGGTGATCACCGCGAGGACGAACAGACCGACCGTCAGGAGATTGGCTCGGGTTTCCATCTAGAGACCTCTGGCGGCGATGCCGCGGGCGCGCGTCCCTCGGAAATAGGCCTTCACCCACGGATGGTCGAAAGCCAACATGGTCTCGAGCGTCCCGTCGACCAGGACGCGCCGATTCCCCAGAACCGCTATTCGGTCGCACACGGTGGCCAGACTGTCGAGGTCGTGCGTCACCATGAAGACCGTGAGACCGAGGGTATCACGCAACTTTGCGATCAGGTCGTCGAAGTCGCCGGCGCCGATCGGGTCGAGACCCGAGGTCGGCTCGTCGAGAAAGACGATCGCCGGATCGAGTGCCAGCGCACGGGCCAGCGAGGCGCGCTTGATCATGCCGCCGGAGAGTTCGGAGGGGTACTTGTCCGCGGCATCCGGCGGCAGGCCGACCAGCGCCAGCTTCAGCCGCGCCAGATCGTCCATCAGCCGCTCGGAAAGCTTCATGTGCTCGCGCATCGGCACCTGGACGTTCTGCTTCACCGTCAACGACGAGAACAGCGCCCCGTGCTGGAACAGCACGCCCCAACAGCGCTCGACCCCGGTCCGGACCGCCGGCTCGACCCGATCGAGATCGTGGCCGAACACCTCGACGCTGCCCGCCCGCTTCGGATTGAGCCCGAGGATGGTGCGCATCAGCACCGACTTGCCGGTGCCCGAGCCGCCGACGAAGCCGAGGATCTCGCCGCGCCGGACGTCGAGGTCGAGGTTCTCCAGGATCAGCTTGTCGCCGAAACCGACGGTGACGCCTCGGCAACGGATGATCGGCTGGTCGTCGGCGAGCGTCTCGGTGCAGGTCGCCATCACACCCCCGCCGCCGCGTAGAACATGGCGAAGATGCCGTCGACGACGATCACCATGAAGATCGCTTTCACCACCGACTGGGTGGTCTGAGTGCCGAGCGACTCGGCGCTGCCCTTCACCGCCAGCCCCTCGACCGAAGCGACCAGACCGATGATCAACGCCATGAACGGCGCCTTGGCGATGCCGACCAGGAAGGTCCGCATCTGCACCGCCTCCTTCAGCCGTTGCAGGAAGGTCTCGGTCGGAATGCCGCCGTAGGTGTTGCAGACGATCGCCGCGCCGAGCAGCGAGGCGAGGTCGGAGAGGAAGGTCAGGATCGGCAGCGCCAGCATCAGCGCGAACAGCCGCGGCACCACCAGCACCTCGACCGGATCGAGCCCGATCACCTTCAGCGCGTCGACCTCCTCGCGCATCTTCATCGAGCCGAGCTCGGCGGTGAAGGACGACCCCGAGCGTCCCGCCACCATGATCGCGGTCAGCAACACCGCGATTTCGCGCAGGGTGAGCACGCCCACCATGTCGACGACGTAGAGATCGGCACCGAAGCGGCGGAAATAGAATGCCCCTTGCTGGGCGATGATGCAGCCGATCAGGAAGCTCATCAGCGTGATGATCGGCGTGGCGGCGAGCGCCGTCCGCTCGAGCTGATGGACGAAGGGGATGAAGCGGATGCGGCTGGGATGGCGGCACGCCAGCGCCACCACCTGCGCCACGCCGCCGAGCAGAATCAGGATCGCCCGCGCCTCCGCGACGAAGCCGACCCCGAGCATGCCGAGATATTCGATCCAGACACGGACCGATCGCGGCCTCGGCTTCGCCTCCGGGGCCCGGCGATCGGCACTCGCCACCTCGGCGAAGAGCACCGCCCGAGTCTCGTCGAGCCCGACGAGCCGGCGCTGGCCCTCCGCCGCGCCGACGATCAGCCGGTCGATCAGCACCACCCCGGCGGTGTCGATCTGGCCGATGCCGCCGACGTCGATCTCCGCCGCGCCCGAGACCTCGCGCACCACCTCGTCGAGGCGCTTCTCGATCTCGCCGGCGGTCCGGATCGTCCAGTCTCCGCTGGCGACGATCCGCGGCGTCGCACCGTCGGCCTCGAGGTCGAGCCTCGGCCGAACCGGCGACCAGCGTTGCAGCGCGGCGTCGAACCCCATCGTCTCTCCCGATCCGCCGTCGCGGACTAGTCTCCTCCGAGCGCCGCGCGCCCGGTGGCCGTCGCCGCCGCGTGTCCCGTGCATGACGGTTCGGCGCTCACCGCGACTTGCCGTGCCCCTGCGACGGCACGTATGAATCGACGTCAGGAGTGTGCCGTCGCCGCTCGTCCGCCACAAGCACCGGCCGTCGCTTCGCACGGCTCTGTGGCGGAGCGACGACAGTCTATCGCCCGCGACCGGAGTGCCCCATGGAAATCGCACGTCCCTATCTGCTCTTCCTCGGCGACGTCCCCGACCAACTGGCGGCCAAGACGGCGCTGGGCATCGTCGACTGGCGTCCCGAGTGGTGCCTCGGCCAGCATCGTCTGCCCGGCTGCAAGGCCGACGCCCGGCGTCCCGACATGACCATCGCCGAGGCCGCCGCGGCCGGCGTGAAGACCATGATCGTCGGCGTCGCCAATGCCGGCGGCGTCCTGCCCGACCACTGGATCACCTCGATCGTCGAGGCCCTCGACGCCGGCCTCGACGTGGCGACTGGCCTGCACGTCCGCCTCGCCTCGATCCCGGCGGTCGCCGAGGCCGCCCGGCGCAACGGCGGCAAGCTCCACGACGTCCGCTTCACCCATGAGCGCTTCGCCACCGGCAAGGGCGTGAAGCGCCCGGGCCTCAGGCTCCTCACCGTCGGCACCGATTGCTCCGTCGGCAAGAAGTACACGGCGCTCGCCCTCGAGAAGGAGATGCGCGCCCGCGGCCTCGACGCCGACTTCCGGGCGACCGGCCAGACCGGCGTCTTCATCTCCGGCCGTGGCGCGGCGATCGACGCCGTCGTCGCCGACTTCATCTCCGGCGCGGTCGAATGGCTGGCCCCGGCCGCCGAACCGACCCACTGGGACGTCATCGAGGGCCAGGGCTCGCTCTTCCACCCCTCCTTCGCCGGCGTCACCCTCGGCCTCCTGCACGGCGCCCAGGCCGACGCCTTCGTCGTCTGCCACGAGCCGACCCGCACGAAGATGCGGGGCGTGCAGCATCCGCTGCCGTCGATCCGCGACGTCATCGACATGACCGTCGCCTGCGGCCGGCTCACCAATCCGAAGATCCGCCCGGTCGGCATCGCCATCAACACCGAGCACCTCGACGAGGCCGAGGCCCGCCGCGTCTGCGAGGAGGCGGAAGCCTTCCACGACCTGCCGGCCTCCGACCCCGTCCGCTTCGGCGTCGCCTCGCTCGTCGATCGTCTGGTCGCGCTCTTCCCCGCCGAGGGCGCGAAATGAGCCTCACCCTGGAGGTCGCGGTGGAGAGCTTCCCGATCGCGGGCAGCTTCACCATCTCGCGCGGCTCGCGCACCGAGGCGATCGTCGTCGCCGTCGCCCTCTCCGACGGGCGGGTGACGGGCCGCGGCGAATGCGTCCCCTATGCCCGTTACGGCGAGACCGTCGACGGCGTCGTCGCGGCGATCCGCTCGGTCGAACCGCATCTCGCCGAGCCCGGGTTCGACCGCGCCCGATTGGCCGAGGTGCTGCCGGCCGGCGCCGCCCGCAACGCGCTCGACTGCGCCCTCTGGGACCTCGAGGCGAAACGAACCGGCCTCCCGGTCGCCGAACGCCTCGGGCTCGCCGGCACGACCCCACTCACCACCGCCTATACGCTGTCGCTCGGCACCCCCGAGAGCATGCACGACAAGGCGGCGGAAGCCGCCCATCGCCCGCTCCTCAAGGTCAAGCTCGGCGGCGACGGCGACGCCGAACGCATCGCCGCGGTGCGTCGCGGGGCCCCGGCCTCGCGCCTGATCGTCGACGCCAACGAGGCGTGGCGCGGGGCGAACCTCGCGGCCAACCTCGCCGCCTGCGAGGCGGTCGGCGTCGAACTGATCGAACAGCCGCTCCCGGCCGGCGACGATGCGGCGCTGAAGGGCCTCGTGACCTCGATCGCCATCTGCGCCGACGAGAGCCTCCACACCGTCGCCGATCTCGCGAAGCTGCGCGACCGCTACGGTGCCATCAACATCAAGCTCGACAAGGCCGGCGGCCTCACCGAGGCGCTGGCGCTCGCGGCCGAGGCGAAACGGCTCGGCTACCGGCTGATGGTCGGCTGCATGGTCGGCACCTCGCTCGCCATGGCGCCAGCGGCGCTGCTGGCCCGCGTCGCCGATTTCGTCGACCTCGACGGCCCGCTGCTCCTCGCCCGCGACCGCGTCCCCGGCCTGCGCTACGAGGGCTCGGCGATGTATCCCCCCGATCCGGCCCTGTGGGGCTGACCGCTCACCCCTCCTCGCGCCGGAGCCCGAGCACCGCGAGGAGGACGAGCGTCCCGATCGCGGCCACCGCCGCCATGCCGAGAAAGCCGGCGCCGCCGAATCGGGTGTAGAGCGCCCCGGAGGCGAGCGTCGCGAAGGCCATCGCGAGTCCCGTGAGCGTCACCATCACCCCCTGCGCCGTCGCCGCCCGCCCGTCGCCCACCGAGCGGGTGACGACGTGCATCGCGCCGAGATGGGTGGCGGCGAAACTCGCCGCATGGGTGAGCTGCAACGCCGTCCACAGGACGCCGCTGTCGCCGATGAGCGGGAACAGACACCAGCGCACCACCGCCCCGATCCCGCCGACGAGCAGCAGCCCCGACGCCCCGGCTCGACGGATCGCCCCCTCGGCCCGGGCGAAGAGGATCACCTCGCCGACCACCGACACCGCCCACAGAGCCCCGACCTCGCCGCCGGAGAAGCCGATCGACGACCAGTAGAGGCTCGAGAAGCCGTAGAGCATGGCATGGCTCGCCTGGACGAAGGCGACGCCGATCAGGATGACGATCAGCCGCCGGTCGCCGACGACTTCCCTGAGCCCCGCCCACATCGACGCCCGCACCCGCCGTTCCGGCGGCGCGAGCTCGCGCGGCGCGAAGGGCGTGAAGGCGAACTGGAGGACGAAGCCGGCGAGCAGCAGCGCGTAGACGACGCCGCCGCCGTGGGTCTGCACCAGCCGTCCCGCCGCCAGATTGCCGACGACGAAGGCCAGCGACCCCCACAGCCGCATCCGCCCGTAGACCGCCTCGCCGCGGCGCGCCACCGAGGTGGCCAGCGCATCGGTGACCGGCAGCATGCCGTTCCAGAACAGCGCCATGGCGACGGTCGCGCCGAACAGCGCCCAGAAGCCTTCCGCCGGACCGACCAGCAGACAGCCGAGGAGAGCGAAGCCGGCATAGGCCATCAGCACCCGCCGCCGGTCGCCGACCCGATCGGCGAGCGCCCCGAGCGCCGAGACCGTGGTCACGCGCAGCACCATCGGCGCCGCGACGACGATCGCGATCTCGGTGTCGCTCAGCCCGCGATGCGCCAGGAGCACCGGAAAGAAGGGAAGTTGTATGCCGAGCGTGACGAACGACGACGCGAACAACGCCGAAACCCGACGACCCGTGGAGAATATCGTCATCTCGATTGCTCGATTTTTTACGAACTCATAAACTTTCCGCAGGAGATTCGGTCTCTATAACATCGCGCTCACAGGGAAGCTCCGCGCTTTTCGAGCGACGGTCCTGCACTCATCAGACGAGCCCGAGCGATGACGACCCAGACGCAGGTCACGCCTCTCGCCATCGAGGACTACGAGGCCATCGAAGCGGCGGTGATGGAGACCACGCGCGGGCGATGGTTTCTCGCCGAATATGCTCGTCGCAACCGCAATTCCGACACCGACGCCGTCCTGACCGCGCTCGACCGCATCGAGCGCACCATGCGCCGCGATCGCGCCGCCCCCGACATCGACCGCATCCGCCTCGACCTCGCCGACATGGCGGAGGCCATCTCCCGCACCAAGCAGGAGATCGCCCAGATGAAGCTCGACACCGCCCACGGCG
>ERZ1645187.2694-NODE-2694-length-15425-cov-5.743982_pt1 | contig 15425 bp, 20 predicted proteins | sample MGYA00575352_ERZ1645187 | MGnify/ENA primary metagenome ERZ1645187 (study PRJEB40837, sample SAMN11349314) | freshwater sediment metagenome | isolation source: river sediment | host: Sediment | place: India: Wazaribad , New Delhi | collected 2017-02-21 ...
GTATGCCCAGCACTTCGGCTATGTGCCGGTGAAAAGCGCCGGGCGACTGGGAGCTTGCGTGCACTTTTATGGTGTCGTGTTCGCCGGGCTCGGCCAGGGCGCGCTGCGTTTCAAAATAAAAATGTTCCTGCGGGCCGCTGGAAAGACGCCCCTGCGCCACGTATTTGCACTTCGCAAAAGCCGCCCCGGTATCACCGTTCACCAGCACGCGCTTGGCGCCGTGTATCAGCCCCTTCGCGGCGGCCTCGCGCGGGTCGAACACCGCTTCCTGCTTCTCTATGTCGGAGGTTATAAGTTTAACCGCTAGCCGCGCGTTGCGCTGCGTATCGGCCACCACTATCGCTATGGGCTGGCCTATATACTCAACGCCGTCCACGGCCAGCAAAGGCTGGTCCTTAAGTACATGCCCCACCTGGTTAAGGCCGGGCACGTCGCGGTGCGTATAGACCGCCGCAACGCCCTGCGCCGCGGCGGCCTTGGAAATATCCAGCGCGCGTATCCTGCCGCGGGCAACCGGCGAGGTATATAGCGCCGCGTGCAGGCAGCCGGGCACCGGTATATCGTCCACAAAACGCGAAGCGCCGCGCACGTGCATGTTCATGTCTTCGTTCTTCATATGGCCTCCGCCGCCGCGGCCGGCGCGGTAAAATGGGCGCGCACCAGCCGGCCAGCCAGCAGTTTCTTGTATGCGGCCGCGCCGCGTATATCGTCTATGGGCTTTGCGGCGGCTTCGACCGCCTGGCCTATGGCCTCGGCCGTCGCGGAGTCCGGCTTGCGGCCGTAAAAGACCTCGAGCCCTTCTATAAGCATGGGCACAGGCGCCACGCCGCCTACGGACAGGCGTATATCAGTAATGGCGCCGTCGGGGCCGGTGGTAAGCCGCAGCGCGGTGTTCACCGCGGCAATGTCCAGCGTGGCGCGGTTGGAGACTTTCTCAAAATGATAGCGGGCGCCGGCAGGCAGCAGCGGGATCACGATCTCGCTTACCAGCTCGCCGCAGGCCAGGTCCGTCTTCTTATAACCCAGGAAGAATTTAGAGAGCGGCACTTCGCGCCTGGCGCCGGCGGCGTTCACTATCACAAGCCGCGCGTCGAGCGCCAGCAGGATGATGGCGGCGTCTCCGATGGGCGAGGCGTTGACTATATTGCCGGTTAGCGTAGCCTTGTTGCGTAAAAGGGTGGAGGAGTGCCGCAGCAGGTCATGCGCCACGGCCGGGAAATACCGCTGCACGGCCGCGGAACGGCGGAAATCCTCTATAGTGACCGCTCCGCCCACACGCAGCACATCGCCGTCCGCATGGACATAAGCCAGATCGCAGCGGTCGGAGAGGAAACAAAGATCGCTTTCAAGCAGCTGTTCCGGCCTCTGCACGAACAGGTCAGTGCCGCCGGCCACAAGCACCGCGTCCTTGCCGGCGGGCCGGGGGGCAGCGTGCAGCCGCGCCAGTTGGTCCGGGATAGCGCGGAAGTATTCAGGCACAACGCCAAGGGTGATAAGCGAGCCCAGCCTTTCGGACGGATCGGTATCGAGCTGCGCCAGTTTTTCGCACAGCGCGCGCGCCGCGTTGCGGATGGAGACGTAGCCGGTGCAGCGGCAGATATTGCCGTCCAGCGCGTTCACCGCGTCCTCATAAGAAAGCTCTGGGCTGCCCAGGCAGAAACCGGTGAGCGAAAGCACTATGCCCGGCGTGCAGAAACCGCACTGCGAGGCGTTGTTCTCCACGATAAGCCGCTGCACCAGTGTCAGGGGTTCGCCTATAAGACCTTCCACGGTAACAATGTGGCAGCCGTCCACGTCGCCTATCGGCAGCAGGCAGGAGGCGCAGGCCTTATAGGTCATGCTGCCGTCGGCCTGCTTTGCGCCCACCAGCACGGTGCAGGCGCCGCATTCACCTTCGCGGCAGGCTTCCTTGGTGCCCGACAGGCAGGCAACGCCGCGGATATATTCCAACAGCACCATGCCGGGACGTTCGTCCGTGCGGACCACACGCTGGTTAAGAATGAAACTCAACATATACGCGATTCCTTATAGGCGGCCATAACAATTATGAACACAATCAAAAGTTGAACCAGCAGAGTGTATCGCGGACCCCTTAAACTTCTAGCCTTCGGCTATAAGAAGCTTAAGCAAGGTATAGGTTATTAAACCGCCTTAGCCATTCTTTCTTTAAGCGGGTCAGTTCCGGTTTTAAGCGCAGCCGAGCCAGCAGCGGCAGCCTTTCTATGAACACTTTCCCGTCCAGGTGGTCTATCTCGTGCTGAAGCGCCCGCGCAAAGAAGCCCTCGGCGTTCGTCTCAAGCGGCAGGCCGCGCTGGTCGAGGGAATGCACTTTTACCTTTGCGAAACGCCTGATCTTAAGGATAAGTCCGGGGAAGGAAAGACAGCCTTCCTCGCCTGTCTGCAGGCCCTCGCCGCTTACTATCACCGGGTTTACCAGCACCGCCTGTATGCCGGGGCCTTCTTTGGGCGGAATACGTATTACGGCCACGCGCAGGCCGACGCCCGCCTGGTTGGCGGCCAGCCCCACGCCGCCAAAGGCTTCCATGGTATCGAATAGGTTCCGCGCCAACTCCGCAACCACTTCGCGCTCCGAAGGCAACAGCGCTGGCCGCGTCTTGCGGGCAAGTATCGGGTCGCCGTAAAGCCGTATGCCCAGCGCGCTCATATCAAGGGCAGACCCCGGAGAACTTTTCAGCTATCGCCCTGGCCGCGTCGCGCGTTTTACCGTATTCCAGGTCGAAGAGCGTGCGCCCGGCGTCGGCGAGCATTACGGCTTTCGGGTCCAGCGGCAGCCGGCCCAGGAAAGCGGCGCCCAGTTCGTCCGCCAGTTTCTCGCCTCCTCCGCTGCTGAAGATCGGCGTCTCCAGGCCGCAGCCGGGGCAGACGAAGCCGCTCATGTTCTCTACCACGCCGAGAATCTTTATTTTCAGGCTCTCCGCAAAAGAGGCGCTGCGGCGCGCGTCGTCCAGCGCCACTTCCTGCGGCGTGGTCACCAGCACGGCGGCAAGCCCGGGGATGGCCTGCGCGGCGGTAAGGGATTCGTCGCCGGTGCCGGGGGGCGAGTCTATAAAGAGATAATCCAGCCCGCCCCAGTTCACCCCGCCGAGCAGTTCCTTTATGGCGGAAGTCTTGCGCGGTCCGCGCCAGATTATGGCCGTGGAGGTGTCCGCTCCGAGCAGCGCCATGCTGCACACCACCAGGTTGGGCGCCGCGGCATAAGGCTGTATGCTCTCGCCGTCGGACTCCAGGCGCATGCCGGCGATGCCTAACATCCGAGCCACATTCGGGCCGTGCAGATCTATGTCCAGCAGCCCGGTCCTTTTGCCGGCGGCTGCCAGGGCCGCGGCCAGGTTCACCGCCACGGTGCTCTTGCCCACCCCGCCCTTGCCGCTCATCACCAGCACCTTGTTGCGCACCAGTCGCATCTTTGCCGCTATCTCTTCATCCTGCTTTTTAAGTTTGGTTTCCATAGGGTTCATAAAGATCTCCGTTCCATCTTCAAATCTTGCCTCTCCTCCGCAATGTGTCGGCGGAACTGATGGGCAAAGGTTTAGGCGCTTTCTGCTCGTAAACGTTCAGCACTTTTATCCCGCCGGAGTTCAGCCGGCGCAATTCCTCGCTTATTATAAGCGCGGCCAGGTCCATTTCCGCGCGGGTGAGCGCTTTTTCCGCGCAGGGGCGCAGCGGCGTATTCAACTGGATCTCGTCGGGAGCGATAGCGGCGTAAAGCGCCGCAAGTTCCAGCACCCGCGCCTTGTTGCGGGCTGTCAGCATGGTTTGGATGGCCAGCCGGTTATGCCTGCCTTTGGAGAACAAGGTAAGACCTTCTACTATCTCGCCGAAGCAAAGGCCGTCGGCGGGACGGTTTATTTCCTTAAAAAGTCCAGAGTCTGGCGCGTCCAGTTTGGCGATCACAAAATCAAAAGCGCCCAATTCCTCTCTCACCTTTTCGGAATAGATGAGGGAAGCGTTGGTAAGAATAGCCGTCTTTTCACCGCGATGGCGCCCACATTCGGCAAGCAGTTCCGACAGGTTGGCGGCCAGCGTGGGCTCGCCCCGGCCTGAGAAGGTAACGTAATCCGCCGGGGCGTTAAATACGGCCAGTTCCGCGCCGAGGGCTTCCGGGTTCACATACACCGCGCGGCTGGGCGGCGCGGGAACCGCGTGCCCGACCTGGCAGTAGACGCAGTCGAAGTCGCAGATCTTCTCAGGGCGGGAAACAGGGTCTATGCCGAGAGAGACTCCAAGCCGCCACGAGCCGACCGGCCCGAAGCAATACTTAAACCCGTTCACACGGCGGCCCCGGCAGGCGCCTGGCGCCAGGCCCTTACGAACCTGGCGGCGTTGCCTTCGCCAAGGCAGACGCAGACCTGCCCTTGCAGTTCCGCGGCCTTTATGGAACGCGCGCAACCGAGGGAGAAGGACGGTTTTTTGCCGTTCAGCGCGGCGGCCGCGCCTTCGGAACAGAAACTCATAACGCCGGTGAGTTGAAGGTCCAGCTTTTTCCCCGTCATGGCGGACCACGCCTGGGCCAGCTCGTTGGCGGATTCGTTGAGCATGAAAGACAGGTAAAGATCGGCGCCGCCGGGCAGGTTGAAACTGACGTATTCGGGGGAAAAAAGCAGGCGCGGCGCGCCGGACACCTGCGCCTCCGGGTCGATGAGCTTGCTTAAGCGCGCGGGGATAAAGGCCGCCAACGCCGGGGCTTTTGCGCCGGGCGCGTTGAACGCGTATTTGGCCCCGGCGCATGGGATGGAGCGCACCCTAAGCAGTTTCGTCTCGGTAATCGAGCGTGAAGCCGCCGCACAGAAAGACGCCGGGGCGGAAAGTTTTGCCCCGCGCGGTTTTGCCTTGTGAAATTTTACGCCTATCCAATGCGTTCCCGTTATTTCCGTCAGAACGTCCCGGATCTCGCTGTTGTCGTTATACATACAAGTTCCTCCGTAATTTTGGATTTTATTTCTTCATATACTCTTCAACCGCCTGTCTGACCGTTTTGGCGCCTGACACCCCAGTAACGCCCTTTATCCCGGCGGCCTCTAGCGCGGTTTTGGCGTTGGGCCCCAGTTCTCCGGTAAGCACTACCTGCGCGCCGCCGGCGGCGGCCTGGCGCACGGCCTCCGGCCCGGCGCCGCCCTGCATATTCTCAGCGGCGTTTAATACCGGGGTGAAACTCATATTGTCGCTCTCCACTATCACAAAATACGGCGCGCGTCCGAAACGCTCGCTGACTTTGGCTTCCATGGAACCGCTCATGGCTGATACGCAGATTTTCATTTTGTCCTCCTTATCGCTCAATGTGCAAAAATAAATAAAGCTATGGTGCCGACGCCAGCCAGCCCGAATGAAAATTGCAGGACCGGTTTGCCCTGCCCGGGATGGCGGTGCGCGGCGGGGATAAGATCGGCCAGAGCGATATAGATAAAGCTTGCGGCCGAGACAGCCATCACATGAGGCAGCGCCGGTTTGAAATAAGCCAGCGCATAATAAGCGCCGAAAGCGCCGGGCAGGGTAGCAAGCGAAGAGGCAATATTCGCCCACAACGCTTTTTTACGTGACCAGCCAGCCGCAAGCATAATGGCAAAGTCCCCTGTCTCCTGCGGTATCTCGTGGGCCACGACGGCCAGCGTGGAGGTTAAAGCCAGGCCGGGCGAAACCAGCAGGGCCGAACCTATAAGCACCCCGTCCATAAAATTATGCAAGGCGTCGCCTATCACTATCATGGTTCCCGCGGAAGAATGCACTTCGCAGTTTTCTTTATGACAATGCCGCCAGAGCAGGGTCTTTTCAAGTCCGAGAAAAGCGAAAATACCGGCCAGAGCCGAGCCCAACACGGCTACGGGCGCGGCGCCCATATTAAGGGCCTTTGGCAATAAACCGAGAAAAGCGGCGCCCAGCAGGGTGCCCGTGGCATAACTGACCAGGCAGGGCACCAGATTGTCGCGGATCTTTTTCGGGAAAACCAGGAAAAGCCCGGCGGCCAGGACGCTCAGGACGCTGCCGATAAGGCTTAAGATGAGCAGTCTGAATTCCATCAGGGTTTCACCAGGTAATCTCCCAGTGCGCGGTAGAAAGCCGTGGCGGCCAGGACGGGGCAATGTTTATGGTCGTCAGGTACACCGCCCATAGTCTTAACGATAAGCCCCGGTGAGACAAAAAACGCATCCGCCAGCGGACGGCCGTCGGCGTAAAAAGACACTATCGCGCCGCAAGCTTTTGTGACGCCGCAGCCGTCGGCGTGGTAGCGGATCTCGTTTATCCTGCCGTCCTTTATGCTCATGTAAAATTCCATCGTATCGCCGCACGGGCCGGTGACGCTGGCGGAAGCGTCAGGGTCGTTCAGCCGCCCCTGGTATTTCGCTACAGCGGCGTCGAGCGCCATTTTTCTTTCGTCCATGTTATTTCTCCAGTTCGGAGCGCAGAGCGCGCCAGGCCTTCTCCACAGCCCCGGCTGCTGGTGTGGCGCAGGTTTCTCCGAGAGTTTTGCGCATAAGCAGGGTTTTTACGACGCCGGGGTCAAAAGGGATGCGGCCCAGCAAGCCGAAGCCGAGCCCGGCGGCGGCTTTTTCCAGAGTTTCGGTCTCTTCTATGTTCAAATCCCATTTATTTACCAGCAGGAAACTCTTTATTTTCTGCTGCTTCAGCAGTTCCGCCAGGCGCAGGAAATCGTGCCGGCCGGAAACGGTAGGCTCCGCCACTATCACCACCGCATCCACGCCGCCCAACGAGGCCAGCACCGGGCAGCCTATGCCGGGCGAGCCGTCTAATATCAGATACTCCGCGCCGGAAGCCTCGGCCGCCTTAACCGCCTCGGTCTTTAAAAGCGCCACCAGTTTGCCGGAATTCTCCGCCGCCGGCTCCAGGCGCGCTCCGGCAAAAGCGCCGTAGCGGCAGGGAGATATGGCCCATGTTCCGCTAAGGGCTTCGCTGAAATTTATGGCCCCTGCGGGACAATTCCACACGCAGACGCCGCAGCCCTCGCAGGAGGTCTCGCTGATTTTAAACGGGCCTGCGGTAACAGCATCAAAGCGGCAGACTTGCAGGCAGCGGCCGCAGGCGGTGCATTTTGACGGGTCAATGGAAGCTTTCTTTCCGCCGTGAAAATCCTGCCGCACGGCCGGTTCGGGGGAAAGTATTATATGCAGGTCCGCGGCGTCCACGTCGCAGTCGGCCACCACGCAGGGCGCGGCCAGGCGCGCGAAGGCCCCGGCCACGGTGGTCTTGCCGGTGCCGCCCTTGCCGCTAAGAATAAGCACCTGTTTCATGCGCGGAGGCCCTCTTTTATAACATTGAACATCGCAATAAGTGCCTGGCTGTACTCCGGCCTGACCTCCAGCATGGTCTCTCCGTGGGAATAGGCCGTGGCTATTTCCCGGTCAAAAGGGATTCTCAGAAGTATTTTTACGCTTTTTTCGACGCACCAGTTTTCCATCTCTTTGTCGCCCAGGTCGTAGCGGTTTATCACAAGGGCGTAGGGGATATTTATTTTCTCAAGGGTCTCCACCGCCAGTTTCAGGTCGCTCAGGCCGAATGGGGTGGGCTCGCTTACCAGCAGGCAGAAATCCGCCCCGGCTACGGCGTTTATCATGGGGCAGGAAGTGCCGGGAGGACAGTCTATTATCACGTCGCCGGAGGCGGGGGCGAGTTTTTTTACCGCTTTTATAAGCCGCACCGGGCTGGGCTCGCCGATATTCATGATCCCGTCGGCAAAGAACAGTCCGGAGATCTGGCCGCGGCGTATTTTACCTGCGGGATGCGCCTTTTCTGTTATTGCTTTCTCAGGGCAGGCCAGCACGCAGCCGCCGCAGCTGTGGCACATATGGTCGAATAGGAAAGGTTTGCCGTTGAACAGCTTTATGGCGTTATATTCGCAAACCTCCTGGCAGCGGCCATGGCCCTTGCATTTAGCCGGGGCGATCAACGGCACAGGTACGCTGAAATCGGTTTCGCTTTCAATTACCGGTTTCAGGAACAGCGCGCAGTCCGGCTCCTCAACGTCGCAATCCAGCAGGGCGGCGCCGGGCCCCAGGGCCCGCGCCAGAGCGCAGGCCAGGCTGGTTTTCCCGGTGCCGCCTTTACCGCTGGCTATCGCGAGTTTCACTTTATTTTCAGTTCCTTGTGGCACAGCCACCAGTCCAGGCACTCGAACTTGCCTGCCTTGGCGTCGACGAAGCGCTGTTTAGCGGCCTCCACGTCCTTGGCCGGCGGAATGATGACATGGTCCTTGCCCACCACCTCGCTGTCGGGCCACTGCGCGGGCATGGCCACGCCGTGCTCGTCCGAGACCTGCATAGCCTTCACCGCGCGCAGGATCTCGTCCATGTTGCGGCCCAGTTCCTGCGGATAGTAGAAGATGACGCGGATGGCGCCTTCGCCGTCCACTATGAACACCGCGCGCACGGTATTTGTGCCCTTGCCGGGGTGTATAATCCCCAGCGTCCGCGCCACGTTGCCGTCGTCGGCGATGATGGGGAATTCTATCTCCACGCCCACCTTCTCTTTTATCCATTCCTCCCACTTGATGTGGGAGAACACCTGGTCCACGCTCATGCCTATAAGCTCGCAGCCCAGCTCCTTGAACTTGCCGTAGCGCTTCTGGAAAGCCACGAACTCCGTAGTGCATACCGGCGTAAAGTCGGCAGGGTGGCTGAACAGCACGAACCACTTGCCCTTGTAGTCGCCCGGCAGGTTCTTCACGCCGCGCGTGGTGACCACCTGCAGCTCCGGGAACTTGTCGCCCAATAACGGCATCCCCTTCTTTTCGATGTTTTCCATTAGGCCTCCTTGATTTCCCGACTCGTCAATGGCCGCATTCTCCTTCGTGGCCGTGGTCTTTGCACGGCTCGATGCCTTCCGACAGCTCGCTGGAGAGCAGCGCCTTTACCCCGTCTTCGGCCTTGCCCGAATAACAGGCTATCGGCACGCCCGCCGCCGCGAATTTCTGCTGGGCGCCCATGCCCATACCGCCGGCTATCACGTGGGTGATGCCGTATTTGAGTATCTCGGTAACGGCCGTGCAGCCGCCCCCGCCGTGCACGGCGCTATTAACCACAACTTTGGAGTCTTTAACTTTCCCGTTCTCCACGTCTACGATCAGGAAATGGGAGCACTGCCCGAAATGGGCGCAGACTTCGCTTTTCAAACCCTGGCCGTCGTTTAACGTAATTCCTATTTTCATTTTATTCTCCTGTTAAGTCCGCGGGCGGGGGCAACAGCCCCCGTCCGCGGTAATACTTACTTCCCTTCACCTTTTTCGTTCAGGCGCTTTTCCAGCTCCGCCACGCGGTCTTTGAGGGTCTGTGTTTCGTCCTGCCCCGCGACGGGAGCCTGAAAGACTCCGCGCCGGGCAAGCCCAAGACCTCGGCCGTTACCCGCGCCGCGTCCGCCGCCGCAGCGGCCCATCCCCCTGCCGCTCATCGGGCCGTTTCCCATAGGCCCGGTTCCGTTTCTGTTTGGCATAATTGCCTCCTTAGCACCTCACAGATATTGAGAACTATTCTCAATAAAATTGAAAAAAATTATTCCGCGCAGTCTTTACACAAGCCGTAGAACTGTATGACATGGCTGTTTATTTTAAAGCCGTACTTCCTGGCCAGCCCGGCCTCTGTCTTACGCAGCAGTTGCATTTCTTCGCCGATAAAATCCTTGTAATCTATTATCTTCCGGCAGGAGGTGCAGACCAGGTGGTGGTGGTGCCCCTTGGCGCCCGCTGGGTCCGCGAATTCATAGCGCGCCTTGTCGTCGCCGGTATCGAACTTGCTGACCAGGCCGAGTTTTGTAAACAGCTCCAGGGAGCGGTAAACGGTGGCCAGGCCCAGATCGGGATGGCGGCGGTTGGCCGCTTTAAAGACTTCTTCGGCGGTCAGATGTTCGCCGCGCTCTTTCAGGGCGTCCAGCACGGCGTGCCGGGCGGGGGTAATGCGCCGGCCGAAGCCGCGGATCTTCCCGCAGCAGCAATCGGGGTTATGGTTTCGGCATCTGGGCATAATTAATGAGAACTATTCTCAATAGTATAAACTATCACGGCAATTGTCAAGCCGCTTCTTAATTACGTAATATAAATCGACTCACCACGGCTACCCGTACCGCACTTAAACCGTGACCAACCTATCCGAATCTCGGACTATCTCATAATGATCTTTGAGCGTGGAAAGAGGGCAGATTTCAGAGCCAGTTGAATTGCGCAGTTTAAGGCAGCTGCCGCAGGCCAGGAACAGCCCACCGGCGGCCAGAACCTTTTCAGCCTCGGCTTTAACGTTAAACCGGGCGTCCTCTATTTTGTCTATTTCCACGCCCCTCCCGGAAAGGAAGATTTTAACCACATCACCCTGTTTCAGACTGTAAAGTGCGAGGCGCAAGGCGTTAAAAACGGTTTCAGGGTCGGTCTGCGTTATTATCATTCCAAGTTTCATTTTCCCTCCGATATCTACGCGGGATCGGTATGCGTTTTCATAAATTTAGCGTCCGCCAACACTTTAGCTTCACCATCCTGAGAAAGTTCAGATTTAAGCAAATAAAGCGGCGTCCAATCCTTCTCGATCCAGGCCTTTAACTCTACCGCCCGGCCTATCTTCACCGGAGCCTTATATTTTATGTTCAATTCGCCGGTCAGGGCGGTTATCCCGGCGCCGAAAAGGCAATTAGTCATGGCGCTATCCAGCATCATGGCCGCCACGCCGCCGTGCAAAAGGCCATCATAACCGGTAAGTGTCTTGGCGCAGAAGGCCGTTCCCGTTACTGAACCATCAGGCTGCCGCATGAATTTCAGGCGCAACCCGGCTGAGTTGGCAGCCCCGCAGGCCACGCAAAAGCCGTGCAGGCTGTGAGTGATATGTTTTTTATTCTCGTGCTGGTGTTCCATTGTTTTTTCTCCCGAGAGGCCGGGCATGCGGTCGTACCGGACCATCCGCTATTCTGATGGCTTTGCCGTTCACTACGGCGTCGGCCAGCTTCCGCCTGGCGGAAGCGAGTATGCCGCCGAACGTCTGCCGGGAGATCCCCATGGCTGAAGCGGCCGAAGCCTGGTCGCTGCGCTCCAGTTCCACCCGCTCCAACGCCTGAAATTCATCCCGCCGGAGGGACAGTTCCTCCGGCTTGAAAAGCAACGCAGGATAAGGCCTGAAATAATGGGCCCGCGGGATGGAAGTTATTTTTCTGGGTTTGAAAGGGCGCGGCATAGTTATTAGCATAAGCCAATAACGCAACTTTATAAACTTGTCGCAGGCAAGTCAATTGCGCCCGTCGCGGCGGCGCGCCGCCCCGGCCGAAACTATGCCCCGGCAGGCCGCGGCGGCTTATGGCCCTTGGAGAAAAACCGCGCCCCGTCGTCCATGGCGATATTCTCAAACCCGGCCCCGGCATATAGCCGACGGAAACCGGCGTTGGAATATAGCATATGCTCCGCCACTTCCTTCCCGGTCTCCCGGTGATGGCGGTCCAGCTCGGCGCGGCTCATGGAGTGCACAATATAAAGCGCGCCGCCCGGCTTAAGATAGTTATATGAATTGTCAAAGACAAGCGCGCGCCGGTCAAAATGGGGAAAAGCGTTAAAAATAATTATTTTGGTAAAGCACTCCGCAGGGAAAAGACCTGGTTCCTCATAATCCCCTGCCGTAACCGTCCGCCCCGGATATTTTTTGAGATATTCCTTCACCATTTCCGGGGACAGGTCTATGGCGCGCATACTTTTTACGCCGCGCTTTTCCAGATGGGGAACAAGTATGCCGGTGCCGCAGCCTACATCCAGTACGCTATCCCCAGAGGAAACGCCTATTCTGTCCAGGATGGCGGATATCACGGGGATGATCTCCGGCTTCTCATAACTATCCCAACGTCCGGCGTGCCGGTCAAAAAAGTCCTTTGTTTCGTTATTCATGTTTCGCGGCACTCCCTTTAGAATGTGTAATTTATGCCGCCGGTAATAGTGCGCCCCGGCATGGTATAGGCCGCGTCGTAGTACACTTGGTAATTCTTGTCGGTTATATTATCCACCGCGGCGAACACGGACAGGCCGCCGCTTATCTTGTAGTCCGATCTCAGGTCCAGCAGGAAGTAATCCTTGAGCCGGCCGGTGTCATTGTCCCCGGAATAATACCGCCCGACGTAAGTGCCGCCCAAAGCGGCGCTCACGCGGCCTTCGGCGTATTTCAGCGAAGCCCCGGCCTTGTCTTTCGGCCTGCCGGTGGTCTTAGAGCCCGGATCGAACCAGGTGTAGTTTACCTGGCCGTTGAGCGAATCCGAAAGTTTCGCCGTCAGCATAGTCTCCGCGCCTTTGAACTCGAAGTCGCCGATATTACGCTTTTTACCCGACACCGCCTGTATAAGGTCGCTGCCTTTCATTACGAACCAGGAGACGTCCAGTTCCACCGGCTCGCCCAGTTTTTGGCGCAAGCCGAATTCCGTATTGGTCACTTTTTCCGGCTTTAGCTCTTTGTTGCCGGCCCACAGGTAAAGGTCGTTAAGCTGCGGGGCACGGAAACCTTTGCTCCAGACGCCGCGCAGGGTGGTGCCCTCCAAGGCTTTATAAACGGCCCCGGCGCGCGGCACCCACACCTCGCCCGCGAATTGGTCGCGGTTATAGCGCAGCCCGCCGTTCAGTGTCAGTTTCTTGAACAAAGTATGCTCGTCACTGGCGTAAATGCCGTACTCGTATTTATGATAATCCCCTATCATTGAGGCCGGAGCGGTATGCAGGACATCAGCGTACTGATACCGGGTGTCCAGGCCGAAAGTCAGACTGTTGTTGTCCGCCAGTGCGGTTTTACTGTTCAACATGGCGCCGCCGGTGTGATCCTTGGAGTGGAAGCCGTCGGAAAACTTATGTTCGCCGAAACTGCGGTAGACTTTTAGCGAGTTCCGGAAGATTCCGGCGTTCAGTTTATAAGTAAGATCAAGCGCGCCCCGGTCATAGTCGTTCCAGGCCACCGTGGCTGGGGAGGGTTCATGTTTAGTCCCGGTAAAATACTTTGCGCTAAGGGAAATTTCAGAATCCGGTGTAAGCACGTAGCCGAACTGCGTGGAATAATCCATGGCGTTATATTGAGAATTCGGCAGGTTGCCGTCGCTGGTGCGCTTGTCCACGGCCACGAAGTAATCGAACTTGCCGTGTTTGCCGCCGTTCTGCAAACGGTATTCCTGTGTATTGTCGGTGCCGTAGGAGACCAGCAGGCTGCCTTCGAAAGGCCTGGAGGCGTGGCGGGTAATGATATTCACCACGCCGCCGAAAGCCTCGGAGCCGTACAGCACCGATTCCGGCCCCCGTATAACTTCTATTCTCTCCACATTGTTCAACGGCAGGGTATGGGTAACGGAGCAGCCGAACAGTCCCATCTTATCGGGACGGCCGTCGATAAAAACGCCGAGCTGCCGGCCGCTGTCGCCTATGCCGCGGATGTCCACGTCGGCCCGGCCGAAATCCCCGGTCTTCCTTATAAATATGCCGGGGAGCTCGCCGAGTATATCCGTGGTCTGTTTGGCGTTGGTGGCGTCTATGTCTTCCCGCGTCACGACGCTTACGGCTTCCGCCTGACTCTCCGTGCCTTCGTTCCAGAACGGCGCGCTGGTTATCTGTCTGACCAGAGAAAAGCGCACCTCGGCGGCGTAAGAGCTGAAAACCGCAACAGAAAGCGCAAGCAGCCCCGCGCAGGAAACCGCGATACTCCGCTTATTTATTGATTTCATTATATTAATCCTCAGAAGTAGAGTTTCCGCAAGCCGGACTTCCGACTACTGCATACCTTTCTGTAATTCGTAACACCATAAAACAAAAAATATAGCGCCTTGTCCGCGCGGGGGCGGACGCTTGCTTTAAGCGCCCGCCCCCGCAGCGTCAGGCGGACTTTTTCGCGTACTTTCCGTAAACCAGCGGCAGCAGCGCTACCTGGGCCAAAGCTGCGGGCAGGCCGGGAACAAGAGCGGACAGGAAATAAGGCCACACTCCGGCGGCGGGCAGAACAAAGACCGCGGCAGCAGCGAGCAAAACCGCGCGGCCCGCTATAACCGAGAGCAGAACCGCCACGATCGGCTTTAAGCGCAGGCGTTCAACGGCCAGACCGGCGGCAAACCCGTAGACCGCAAGTTCCAGCGTCATTAACGGCAGATACCCCGCAGGCGGCATACCGGAGAGAGCGAAGCTGATCAGCGGCGAGGCCGCTCCGGCTATAAGTCCGGCCCGCCAGCCGCAGAAAAGACCAGCCGCTATGATCGGCCAGTGCATGGGAAGCAGCACCGTTACCGGCGCGCCCGTAAGATGGCAGACGGTTGGCAACGCTACCGCCGCACCAACCATTCCAAGCTGAAAGAGCGCTCCTTTAGTCCCATGAAGAAGCTCGCTCCGCTCAAGCACGATCGCATTTTCCATAGTTTCTCCTTCTGTCCACTAGCCGCACACGGGGCGCGGGTAGTGGCACCAAAATCAGATTAGTAGCACGATGATGCAAAAAAATATTATCCCGCGCTGGTCACGCTTAGCGTCGAGTGCTTCACCCCGTTTAAAGCCTTAATAGAATCCGCCAGCGCTTTAACTTTCGCGCCCGGACCTTTTACGGCAATTATTTCCAGGCAGTTGTCGTGGTCCAGATGTACATGCTGGGTGGAAATTATGATTTCGCCATGGTCGTGCTGCATATCCAGCAACTTATTGACCACTTCGCGCTTGTGATGGTCGTAGACAATGGTAACGGCTCCGGCCACGGCCCCGCCTTTGGAAAAAGCGCAGGTTATGAACTCTTTGCGGATAAGATCCGCTATGGCCTTGGAACGGTTGACGTACCCCTCGGCGCCAATAAAGGCGTCAAAACGGCGAAGAAGTTCTCCTTCGAGTGATACGCCGAATCTGACAAGTCTGTTGCTCACTTCGTGTTACCTTTTATGGTATGGTAACACTTGCGCGAAAAGGGCGTCAAGTATTTTCTTGGCTGGTATTTCGGGAGGGCTATTATGCTGTATCATGAATGGGCGGGGATATTATAAGGCGGGCCAGGCCGGAGGCGGCGGCCATCTTGCGGCAAGCCGCTGCCGGCCTGGTCCTACCTTATGAGCTTTTCGGTTGCTGATCCACGCCGGTGGCTACATATAAATCACAGAAAAGACCACCGCGGCGGCCGCAGTAGCGGACGCCGGGGTGGGGTTTTATAAATACGGGGCCACCGGCATAAATGCTGTTCAACATTATAAGGAACAGGCCCGCGCCGCGAGCGGATTCAGCAGAATACGCTGGCGAGCGCGGGCGAAATCTGTATATAATAAACTCAGTTCTTTGCAGTGCGCGCGGGGAATAATTTTCTTTGTTGTACGGCCGCCGCAGGCGGACGGGAGCGGCCGGGCCAAGGCCCACGTTTATTGGCCCGGCCGGCCGCGCAAAAGGAGGTTTTTGTAAGATGCAGACCTCCTTGGGAGCAGGTGCAAGGCGCGTAAGTGCCGCCGCC
>ERZ1645187.2695-NODE-2695-length-15423-cov-8.215578_pt1 | contig 15423 bp, 14 predicted proteins | sample MGYA00575352_ERZ1645187 | MGnify/ENA primary metagenome ERZ1645187 (study PRJEB40837, sample SAMN11349314) | freshwater sediment metagenome | isolation source: river sediment | host: Sediment | place: India: Wazaribad , New Delhi | collected 2017-02-21 ...
TAAGAGTCATGCGCCGGGTCTATGTTGCCTGCATAGTTGTCGCAACCCGGACCGAACAGACCATGTTGATGAATACCCACAAAGCCCGCCTCGATGCCCTGCGCAAGGAACTGACCGCGCGCGGGCTGGACGGCTTTGTCGTGCCGATTTCTGACGAGCATATGAGCGAATATGTCGGTGGTTATGCCCAGCGGCTGGGCTGGCTGACCGGCTTTGGCGGATCGGCTGGCACGGCGGCGGTGCTGGCGGACCGGGCGGCGATCTTCGTTGATGGGCGCTATACCATTCAGGTGCGCGAGCAGGTTGACGGGCGGCTTTACGAATACCAGTCCGTCCCCGCGACCAGTGTTGCCGCATGGCTGGGCGAGCACACGCCCGCTGGCGGCAGGATCGGCTATGACGCGTGGCTGCATGGCAAGCCGTGGGTCGATGCCGCCGCCAAGGCGCTGGCGGCGCGCGGCGCGGAGCTGGTGGCCGTGGACAGCAACCCGATCGACGCGATCTGGACTGACCGGCCCGCGCCCTCGCTCGCCCCCGCGATCGTCCACACCACGCAGCACGCCGGTCTGGCCAGCGAAGCCAAGCGCGCGATGGTGGCCGAATGGCTGACCGAACGCGAGCTGGACGCGGCGGTGATCTCCGCGCTCGACGGGGTGGCCTGGCTGCTCAACATTCGCGGCGCGGACGTGGACCGCACGCCGGTGGCGCTGTCGTTCGTCCTCGCCCATGCGGACGGCACGGCGGACCTGTTCATTGCCGAGGAGAAGGTCACGCCGGACCTGCGCGCCCATCTGGGCAACGCCGTCACCATCCGCCCGCGCGAGGCGTTCGTGCCGCAGTTGCAGGCTCTGGGCGGCAAGCGGGTGGCGGTCGATCCCGAACGCTCGGTCCATGCAATCTTTGCCGCGCTGGAAGGCGCCGGGGCGAGCGTCGTTGAACTGACCGATCCCACCGTCCTGCCCAAGGCGGTCAAGAACCCCACCGAACAGGCCGGACAGCGCGCCGCGCAGGCGCGCGACGGCGCGGCGATTGCGCGGTTCCTGCACTGGCTGTCGGTCGAGGCGCCGAAAGGTACCGAGACCGAACTCTCCGCCGCCGCGCGCCTGCAAGCCTTCCGCGAGGAGACCGGCCTGCTGCGCGACCTGTCGTTCGACACCATTTCCGGCGCAGGCCCGAACGCGGCGATCCCGCATTACCGGGTGTGCGAGGAATCGAACCGCACGATCGAGCCGAACAGCATCTACCTCGTCGATTCCGGCGGGCAGTATGCCGATGGCACGACCGACATCACCCGCACCGTCTGGATCGGCCCCGGCGAACCGACGGCGGAGCACAAGGACCGCTTCACCCGCGTCCTCAAAGGCCACATCACGCTGGCACTGGCCGTGTTTCCCAAGGGCACCGTGGGCAGCCAGCTGGACAGCTTTGCGCGAATGCACTTGTGGGCGGCGGGGTTGGATTATGCCCACGGCACCGGCCACGGCGTCGGCAGTTTCCTGTCGGTCCACGAAGGGCCGCAGCGGATTGCCAAGGCGCAGGGCGGGCAGGCCGGGACCGGGCAGGAACTGCTCGCGGGCATGATCCTTTCCAACGAGCCGGGCTACTACAAGGCGGGCGATTTCGGCATCCGCACCGAGAACCTGGTGCTGGTCGAGCCGCGCGACATCCCCGGCATGGAAGGCGAATACTTCGGCTTCGAAACGCTGACTTTTGCGCCGATTGACCGCACGCTGGTCGATTGCGCGCTGCTGACCCGCGACGAGGTGACCTGGTGGAATGACTATCACGCCAAGGTGGAAGCGATTCTGGCCCCGCAGCTGTCCGGCGCGGCGCTGGACTGGCTGAAAGCGGCCTGCGCGCCGCTGTGAAAGGGGGCTGGCTTTCAACCGGATGAACAACCCCGCGCACCTGTGACAATTGGCGACAAAACACCGCCGGTTCGGCATATTCGCGCGACAAGGCAGGTCTAGACACAAGACCATGAAGTCGCGGGGCTCCCCGGTTCCCCCTCCCCCCTCCCTTCCGGGACCCGCGGCTTCAACCTTTTGATGGATGGGATTTGTTATGATCAAGAAAGCAATACTGGGCGTTTCGGTTGCCCTGCTCGCCGTCAGCGGCGCCGCGATGGCCAGCCACCACGGCCCCGGCCATGGCGACCCGATGGGCGACAAGACCGTGACCCGCGCCGAAGCGCAGACCCGCGCCGCCGCGATGTTCACCAGGATGGACATCAACAAGGACGGCAAGATCGACGCCGGTGACCGTGAAGCCCGCCGGATGGCCCGCTTTGACGGTGCCGACGCCAACAAGGACGGTTCGGTTTCGCGCGACGAATTCACCGCCGCTCGCAAGGCTGCCGGTGAACGCCGCGCCGAATGGAAGGAAAAGGCCAAGGGCGAACGCGCAGAGCGCGGCGAACACGGCAAGCGCATGGGCGGCCACGGTCGCGGCAAGGGCATGAAGGGCGGCATGATGATGCTGGCCATGGCTGACACCAACAAGGACAAGGCCGTCAGCAAGGACGAGTTCCTGGCTGCCCACGCCAAGCACTTTGACATGGCGGATGCCAACAAGGACGGCTCGCTGACCCCGGATGAGCGCAAGGCGGCCCAGGCCAAGATGCGCGAACACATGAAGTCGATGCGCGGCAAGGGCGGCATGACCCCGCCCCCCGCCGGCTGATGACCTGGCGCGGAGCCTGCTGCCCTCATGCCTGACACCGCGCCAATCCGCCTGCTGCTCGTCGATGACGAACCAGGCCTGCGTGAACCCCTGGCCGAGTACCTCTCGCGCCAGGGGTTTGCCGTTACCCAGGCGGCCAGCGCCGCCGAAGCGCGCAGCATCCTGCGCGACGATGCGCCCGATCTGGTGCTGCTGGACATCATGATGCCGGGTGAGGACGGACTATCCCTGTGCCGCCACTTGTCCGAAGCCCGCGCGATTCCCACCATCCTGCTGACCGCCAAGGGCGAGGCGATGGACCGGATCATCGGGCTGGAAATCGGCGCGGATGATTACGTGGTGAAACCGTTTGAACCACGTGAACTGGTCGCCCGCATCCGTTCGGTCCTGCGCCGCGCGGCCAAGGGCGGCGGCAATGGCACGGCGGTCGAGGACGAGTTGTTCGAATTCGAAGGCTGGCAGCTCGATCCGCTCAAGCGCCGATTGACCTCGCCCGAAGGTGCGTTGGTCAGCATTTCCTCGGTCGAATTCCGCCTCCTGATGGCGTTCCTTGAACACCCCCGGCAAGTGCTGGACCGCGACCGGCTGCTCGACATGGTGCAGGGGCGCGAGGCGCACCTGTTTGACCGCGCGGTCGACAATCAGGTCAGCCGTCTGCGCCGCAAGATCGAAGTGGACAGCCGCAACCCGACCATGATCCAGACCGTGTGGGGCGGCGGCTATATGCTCGCCGCTGATGTGCGCCGGACCAAGGCGCCCGCGTGAAGCTGTCCCGCATGTGGCCCCGCAGCCTGCAAGGGCAGCTGTTGCTGGGCATCGCGCTGGCGGTGCTGCTGGCGCAGGGGATCAGCGCCGCGCTGCTGTGGCGCGCGCAGGTTGAGCGCCGCGAAGCCGCGCTGATCCACACCGCCGCCATCCGCATCGTCACCGCCAACCGCGAGGCGACGGAAGAGCAGATCGAGCGCCGGCGTCCCGGCTCGCGCCTGCTTGCCGCCGCGCGGCAGCTGCGGATCGAACGGCCGGATGCCTCGCCGCTGCGCCCCGGTGACGCCCGCGAACATGAGGCCGAGGAAGAACTGGCGGAAATCCTGACCAACCAGGGCATGGAAATTGCGAGCGCCGTCGTCGTGCACCGCCCGCTGGGCGATGCCCCCCGCCTGGCCGGAAAGCTCGCCCGGCAGGCGGCGCTACTGGGCGAACACGGCCGGCCCCAGCCCGATCACCTGCTGGTCGCCGCAGTCGAACTGAAGGCGGGCGGCTGGCTGCTGGTGCGCGTCCCCGTGCCCAAGGGCGATCCGGCGATCATGGCCTCGTTCATCGGCCAGACCCTGCTGCTGTTCGCGCTGCTGCTCGGCGCGATTGCGCTGATCGTGGGCCGGATCACCCGCCCACTGGCGGCGCTGACCCGGCGGCTGGAACGCTTCGCCGCGACCCGCGCGGTCGATGGCCAGATGCCACCCGAAGGCCCGGACGATATCCGCCGCCTGATCGTGGCGCACAACGCGATGGAAGGCCGGATCGCCGCGCTGCTCGATGAAAAGGACGTCATGCTGGGCGCCATCGGGCATGACCTGAAAACGCCCCTCACCGCCCTGCGCGTGCGGATCGAAAGCGTCGAAGACGAAACCGAGCGCGCCAAGATGGCCGCGACGATCGAGGACATCGTCCGCAGCCTCGACGATATCCTCTCGCTCGCCCGCGTCGGCCGCCCCAGCGACCCGCGCGAACCGACCGAGCTGTCCGCCCTCGTCGCCAACATTGCCGAGGAATTCGAGGACATGGGCGAGCCGGTCAGCTTCGCCCCGTCCGAACGGATCGTCGTGCCGCTGCGCACCACCTGGCTGCGCCGCGCACTGCGCAATCTGGTCAGCAACGCCCTGCGCTATGGCCAGACCGCGCGCATCACCCTCACCCGCGAAAACGGCTTTGCGGTGATCCGGGTGGAAGACGACGGCCCCGGCATTCCCGACGCCGATCTGGAACGGATGCTGGAACCCTTCACCCGCGGCGATCCGTCCCGCAACAGCGTAACCGGCGGCGCAGGCCTTGGCCTCACCCTCGCGCGCGCCATCGCCGAACAACACGGCGGCAGCCTGCGCCTCGCCAACCGGCAGGGCGCGGCGGGCGGGGTCAGCGGGCTGATCGCAACGTTGATGTTGCCGCTGGGTTAGGTGGTGCTAACCGCTGGCGAACCTGCGTCGGCGGAACCGTCATTAATTACGCGGGCGTTGTTTGCACCCAGACCGTCGAAATTGCGCGCTCATCGGCCCAGTTCCGTGCTGCTGCGACTGCCGCGTCCAGACTGACATCGTCCTCCGGCAAGGACACGAAAAAGACGTCTTCACCAGTGAGTGTGCGCGCCCAACCGGTTCCGAAAAAGCGACCATCATCGCTTGCCTCGACAATCAGCCAAGGCTCATCATCGCTCATCTCTGGCATTTCCTCGCCGGGCTGCAGGTAAATCAATTCGGTCATCGCCGATGTATCGCAGGGAGCGTCACTGTCCGCAATGTCGTTACCCCAATCCCGTCACCCCGGACTTGATCCGGGGTCCAGCTTCTTCCTGCACAAGTTAGGGTTAACGGCTTTGATCCCGATCCGCCGAGCCGATCCAAATAAGGCGGGACCCCGGATCAAGTCCGGGGTGACGAATTGAAGTGGGGGTAGTTGATTCGCCCCGCCAAATCAGCCCGAACAGGCCGCGCAGAGGCCGCGCAGTTCCACCACCGGGCGGATGTCGGCAAAGCCCGCCTGCTTCGCCGCGCTGACCAGTGCGCCGGTCAGGCGGTCGTCGTCGATGTGGAGCGCCTGACCGCAAGCGTCGCAGATCAGGAAGATGCAGTCGTGGCGGCAGCCGGGGTGCGGATTGGCGATGTAGGCGTTGGCGCTTTCCACCCGCCGGGCCAGGTTGGCTTTCACGAACAGGTCAAGGATGCGGTAGACGCTGTTGGCGGCGACCCGCTTGCCGCGCGCTTTGGATACCCCTTCGGCGATGTCATAGGCGGATGCGGGGCGGTCTTGCGCGGCCAGCACCTGGAACACTTCGGCGCGCATTTCCGTCCACTGCTCACCCGCCACCACCAGCGCGCGCTGCGCGGCGTCGATCAGGCTTTCGCCCGAATGTTCATGATGGTGGTGCTGATGCATCGCGGTCATGGCGACGCTATAGGACGAAGGCGCAGCGGCGGCAATCAGTGCCGGCAATCAGCGCCGTCAGGGCCAGTGCGGATCAGCGCGTCCGGTCCGGATGGGCCGGAGCCGCTTCGGCCGCCGGGATCATCTGCTGCGCCAGGCTGGTGCCGCCTTGCAGCCCCACCGCGCCGACGAGGCCGAGGGCGCCCAGCACGAAGCCGATGGCGAATGAACGGTAAAGATCCGGCTTGAAAAGACCCATCGGTAACGGCTTGCTCTGCTGTCTACTTTTGCTGCGGCTGCTCTGCCGATTTTCCGGTTACCGTCGAGTGAACAAGGGCCGGTTTTGCGCCGCAACACGCCCAAGCGAAGGATCGCTGCGACGAGTTGCGGGTTAAGGATTTGTCCGCAGGCGGATCAGTGGCGGAAGTGGCGCATTCCGGTGAACACCATGGCGAGTCCCGCCGCATCCGCCGCCGCGATCACTTCGTCATCACGAATCGAACCGCCCGGCTGGATCACCGCCGTCGCGCCCGCTTCGGCGGCGGCCAGCAGGCCATCGGCGAACGGGAAGAACGCGTCCGATGCCACCGCGCTGCCGACGGTGCGGGCCGAGGCCCAGCCGAACTTTTCCGCGGCCTCTGCCGCCTTCATCGCGGCGATGCGCGACGAATCGCGGCGGTTCATCTGGCCCGCGCCGATCCCGGCGGTAACGCCGTCCTTGGCATAGACGATGGCGTTGGACTTCACATGGCGGGCGACCGTCCAGGCGAAGAAGCAGTCCTTCAGTTCCTGCTCGGTCGGAGCGCGCTTGGTCACGATCTTGAGGTCGTCCAGCGTGATCGCGCCGTTATCGCGGCTCTGCACCAGCAGCCCGCCGGTGATCGGCTTGACGTTCAGCCCGCCCCGGCGCGGATCGGGCAGATCGCCGGTCAGCAGCAGGCGCAGGTTCTTCTTCTTGGCAAAGGCCGCGCGGGCGGCGTCATCGGCGCCCGGTGCAACGACGACTTCGGTGAAGATTTCGCAGATCGCCTCAGCCGTCGGGCCGTCGAGCGGCACGTTGGTGGCCACGATCCCGCCAAAGGCCGACACATCATCACACGCCAGCGCGCCCTGCCAGGCTTCGAGCAGGGTCGCGGCCTGGGCCACACCGCAGGGGTTGGCGTGCTTGACGATCACCACCGCCGGAGCCTGCCCACGGAATTCCGCCGCCAGTTCGAACGCGGCGTCGGCGTCGTTGTAGTTGTTATAAGACAGCTCCTTGCCCTGCACCTGCTGGCCTTGCGCGATCCCCCGGATGTGCGGGCCCTTGGGGATGTAGAGCGCGGCCTGCTGGTGCGGGTTTTCACCATAGCGCAGCGTTTCGCGGCGGGTGCCGGTGACAGCCAGCATTTCGGGGAACTGTTCCTGCTGGTCGGCAAAGGCGAACCACTGGCTGATCATGCTGTCATAAGCGGCGGTCGCGGCATAGGCGCGCGCGGCCATCAGCTTGCGGAACGGCAGGCGGGTCGCGCCATCGGTTTCCGCCAGTTCGGCCAGCAGCCCGGCATAGTCGGCCGGGTTGGTCAGGATCGTGACATAGGCGTGGTTCTTCGCCGCCGAGCGCACCATCGAGGGGCCGCCGATGTCGATGTTCTCGATGATTTCGTCACGGTCCGCGCCCTTGGCCACGGTCGCTTCGAACGGATAGAGGTTGACCACCACCAGATCGATCGCGCCGATGTCATGCTCTGCCATCGCGGCGGCGTGTTCGGGGTTGTCACGCACGGCCAGCAGCCCGCCGTGGACCTTGGGGTGCAGCGTCTTGACCCGCCCGTCCATCATTTCGGGAAAGCCGGTCAGGTCCGAAATGTCGCGCACCGTCAGGCCCGCATCGCGCAGCGCCTTGGCCGTGCCGCCGGTCGAGACGAGGTCCACGCCCCGCGCGGCGAGCGCCTGGCCCAGTTCGACCAGGCCGGTCTTGTCGGAAACGGAAAGCAGCGCGCGGCGGATGGTGACGTCGGTCATGGATGCGAATCCCGGTGCAGGGGTTGGAACGATTGCGCGTTCCCATAGGGATTTTGCGCGCTTTGACTACCGGCTGCGTGGCACTCGTCCGCCAGAATCAGCCCATTTTCTTGAGCAGCCAGGCGAAATTCCCCCCGCCGCGCGACACCAGCCCTTGCAGGACGAGTTGCTGGATCGCCTGCGGGCGCCCCTGCCCATCGGCCCAGATGCTGTCCTCGACCGTGATCTGCCCGCCGCCGCTGCGGAATTGCCAGAACGTGCCATCGGGCAGCGCGAGGCCAGCGCCCTGCCCGTCTTCCGACAGGCGCACCTCGATGCCGGGGCCAAGGTGGAAGCGGATCGCAAAGCTGACCTTGCCGTTCTTGCCCTTGCCACCGGACGGGATCAGCAGGTCTTCGCCGCGCAGTTCGGTGCCGTCATCGCGCAAGATCAGGATGCGGCGATGAGTCAGTCCGTAACGCGCGGCATAGCCGTTGTGGCTCGCCTCCAGCCGGGTCGCGCCCGCGCCTTTCGCCCCAGCCAGCGTCCGGCGGTCGATGTCCACTTCGGACACGCCGCTGCCGATCTTGCCGTTGATCAGGATCGCGGTGGAATTGACATCGTCCAGCGTCAGCGTGGAATGCGCCGCCGTCGCGCGCAGGCCCTGTTCCAGCCGCACCGGCATCAACCCGCCCGCGCAGCCCGCCCCGCCGCAGTTGACAATGATCCGGTGCCCGGCATGGCTCAGCTCGAACGCCAGGGTAGAAGCGCAGCCCATCCGGGCATGCTTGGCCAGCGGCGGCGGCGCCGCATCGAATTGCAGGACCGCCTTATGCGCGACCACGCGCTGATAGCCCCATTGCCGCACATCGCGCAGCGGGCGCACCCGCACTCCGGTCGCGGCGATCAACATGGCCAGTTCATCGCCGTCAATCGCCCACGCGCCCTGCCAGCTGCCCAGCGAGCCATCGCCATGCGTCAGCGCCAGCAGCGGCGGCACCAGCAGGCCGAGAATCGCGTCCAGCGCGGTCGGCGGATCGGTGCGCAGCGCGTGATAACAGGCCCGCAGCCGCACCAGCAGGCTGATCGCCTCGATCTGGCCCAGCGGACTGCGCGACAGCACGCCGCCATCATCGCCCACCAGCTCGCCCAGCGCGCGGATCAGGCCCGCTTCACCATAGAGGCGGCGCGGCTTGCCATCGGGCAGCAGCAGCCCCGCGGCGACGATCCCGCACCAGCCCGCCACTTCGCCCAGCAGGTCTTCGGCGCGGCCCACGTTCTTGTCCAGCCAGCGCGCGGTATCTTCCAGCGCCGCCAGCACCTTGGCACGCAAGGCCTTGTCATTGCCCGACAGGATCAGCGGCGCGTGGACCAGCCAGTTCAGTTCCCGCGTGCCGGCGTTGGCCACGCTCCACGCCGGTCCCTTGCCCGGCCGCGCGGGCGGCTTGGGATTGGCGGCCAGCCACGCGGCCAGCACCCGCTCCGCAATCGGCGCGACCTGTTCGCGCGGGGCACAGGCTTCCAGATCGGCCAGCCAGGCAAAGCTGTGGACCGCGCGTTCCAGCGGCGGTGCAACGCGTGCGGCCCCGGCAAAATCGATCTGGGCGATCGGGGCTTTCACCCCGTGGACCAGGAAATGCCCCGCACGCAGCGCGGTTCCGGCGGCGCGGTGGCCCGGCAGCGGGTTCAGCACGGTGGCCAGCAGGCGCGGCTTGGCCTGCTTGCCGAACGGCGTGGTCAGCGCGCTGGCCGGAATGCCTAGCCGATAGGCGAAGCGCACCAGCCGTTCCCCGGCGGAAATCGCGGGCGGCGTGAAATCGGCCAACGCCAGCGCCCGGCCCGGCTCGACCACTTCGCCGTGCGGCTGATAGGCCTCTTCACCGGATGCCGCGCTGTCGTTCACCAAGGCCTCCGCATTGTCGGGAGACAGCGGAATCGCCCGCTCCTCCGCTGCCGCGCCGTCATTGCCTGTCGGGTCGCCCCGGCTGGAAGTGACGGCATCCACCACCGCTCAGCCCACCGCCTTCAGCGCGGCGATGTTGGCCGCGTACTGCGCTGCCCCCCCCTTGAACGTGGCGGTCCCGGCCACCAGCACATCGGCCCCGGCATCGACGCACAGGCGGGCGGTGTTCACATCGACCCCGCCGTCCACTTCCAGCCGGATCTCGCGCCCGGTCTTGTCGATCAGCTTGCGGATCGCCTCGATCTTGCGCAGCTGGCTGGAAATGAAGCTCTGCCCGCCAAAGCCGGGATTGACGCTCATCACCAGCACCAGGTCCACCTCGTCGATCAGGTAGTCCAGCATCTTGGCCGGGGTCGCGGGATTGAGCGAAACGCCAGCTTGCTTGCCCAGCGCCTTGATCGCCTGAACCGTGCGATGCGCGTGCGGCCCCGCCTCCGGATGGAACGTGATGATGTCCGCCCCTGCATCGGCGAATGCCTGGATATAGGGATCGACCGGCTGGATCATCAGGTGCACGTCAAACACCTTGGCCGTGTGCGGGCGCAGGGCCTTGACCACCATCGGCCCGATCGTGATGTTCGGCACGAAATGCCCGTCCATCACGTCGACATGGATCCAGTCGGCCCCGGCGGCATCGATGGCGCGCACTTCCTCACCCAGACGGGCGAAATCGGCGGACAGGATGGACGGCGAAATCAGCGGTGCGGCCATAACGCTTCTGCTTGCTCCTTTTCCTGCGCTTACCCACCACATCTTGGGGCGACAAGGCGCAGGCCCCCGGTTTTCCACACTGCATGTCCACTATCCGTAGTGTTGCGTAGTGCGTCGCAGCAATTGACCAACCGCGCCATGCCGGGCATTCCCCGGTGGCATGAACACTGCCCCAACTCTTGCGCACCCCGCCCTGGCCATGCTGGCCCGCGAGAACCAGCTGCGCGAGGGCACTGCCCCGCGCGAGCTTGGCGGCGTGACGGTCGAGCCGGGCCGGCACTGGCTGCACGAGGACTGCTTTCTGCTGCACACCAGCAGCGGCTTGCGCTTCTTCTACCGCAAGGGCGAAGGGGTGATCATCGAGCGGCCGGCCGGCCCGTCCGACCCGGCCGAAGAATACCTGTGGTGCAACGGCAGCATCTATGCCGCGATTGCCTGCATCAACGGCCTGTACCCGATCCACGCCTCGGCGGTGGCCTGCAATGGTCAGGTCTTTGCCTTCACCGGGCCATCGGGGGCAGGCAAGTCCACGCTGGTCGCCCAGCTGACCCGGCACGCCCTGCCGATGTTCTGCGACGATACGCTGGTGCTGGACCTCAGCCAGCCGGGTCAGGTGCTGTGCCTGCCCGGCCACAAGCGGCTGAAGCTGTGGCCCGATGCGGTGGAGCTGACGGGCGCGCGACCTGCGGAGCAAGTGATGGCCAGCGTGCCCAAGTTCTATTCCGAACCGGCGGGCGGAACCGTGGTCGACGTGCTGCCGCTGGCCGAGCTATGCTTTCTGGAGGACGGCGACCATGCCCGGATCGAGCCGCTGCACGGCGGGGAAAAGATGGTGCGCCTGCAGGATGACCATTACACCACCGACATGATCATGGCGGCATCCCGGCCAGACCGGATCGCCCGGTTTGCGCAGCTGGCCAACCTTGCCCGCACGATCCGGCTGACGCGGTTTGTCCGTCCGCGCGACGCCAGCCGTTTCGCAGTAGACGCAGGCCTCGTCGAACGCCATGTAAAGGCCATGGCTGGGCAAGTATCGGAACAATCACGATGACCGGAATACTGATCAAACGTCCCGAACGCTTCGTCGAAACCGACATTGACGATGAAGTGGTGGTGATGGACCTGGATTCCGGGAACTTCTTTTCGCTGAAGGACACCGCGCTGGAAATCTGGCGACTGGTCGACGGATCGCGCACCTCTGCCGATATCGTGGCCGAGATCGCCGCGGCCTATGACCTGACGGAAAGCGAACTGGCCGCGGACATCGCCGCGTTCCTGGACCAGGCGCAGGCGGCGGGGCTGCTCGAAGCGCAGTGACCGGGGCGGAAGCCTGGCGGCTGCGACGGCTGACGCTGGAAGCCATGGCGCGCCTGTGCGCCGCGTGGATGCTGGTCCGCTTTGTGCCGTTGGCGCGCTGGCGCGGCCAGCTTGGCCGGACGGTGCCCCCCGGCGCGGCGGACACAGCCCCCGGCGCCGATCCGGAAACAAGCGCCGAAGCGCGCCGCCTGGCCCTGCATGTCGAACGCGCGGCTGCACGCTTGCCATTCGAGACCAAGTGCCTGCCGCGGGCGATCGCGCTCACTCGGATGCTCAGGGCGCGCGGCCAGCCCTATTGCCTGCGAATCGCGGCCCGTCCTCCGAACGAGCGTGACGGAACGGACGATTTGCACGCCTGGGTCGAAGTAAGTGGGGTCAAGGTAATTGGCGACCTGCCCGGAAACTGGGTAGTTCTACTTAATCTGGTTGATTAACAGCGCTTTATCATTTACCAGATCGATGACCCGAACGGCCATGCGGCGGCGCCCCTTCGCAGTTGCAAAAGACATTGAAATAGATCATACAAAGAAAAAATACACGGATGCAGGGGGTCGCGCACGCCGCTTTGTTATCCAAGGAGTTAATGCTGTGACCAAGACTGTAACCAAGAAGGTTTGGACCAAGCCGACCCTCGCCCGCCTGGGCACCATCGCCGACGTTGCTGGCACGGGTCCGGGCACCTGCCAGGCGCTCAATGGTGGGGGCAACTGCTCCACTCCGGACCAGGGCTTCTCCTGATCGCGGAACTTTGCAGCGGCACGTCCACGATTTGCACGGCTGCACGTTGAATGATCTTGTTTGTACGTACTTGGGGCGATCCGGATTGGGTCGCCCCATTGCGTGGTGCTCAGTCGCTGGGACTGTTCGCCGGGCACGCTGCGGATCACTGTTCCGATCACGACGGTTTTTTTGCTGAACTTCCGGCCCCGCGCGCCCCGGTTCGGCGGGGGTGGCGCGTGCCCAGGTCCCGTTCAGGCATGGCCATCATGCTGGGCGGCTGGATCGATAATCTGGAAGACTTGTCGTCTACGCTGGGCGTCAAGGGAACGCCGGAGCAGATTTATGGCGCCGCCGTCGAACGCTGGGGCGCGGATGCGGACAAGCACGTCGTCGGGCAATATGCATCACTGGTGACTCTGCCGGATGGCACGGTGCGCATGGCCCGGTCGCCCTGGGCTGGTTACCCGCTGTTCTATCACCTGGGTCCGCACGGCATGGCCGCCTGCTCGATCCTCCGGCCGTTGTTTGCCGCCGGCCTGCCCAAGCAGTTGCGCCCCACCGTGGTCGCGAAGCTGGTCACGCTGGAACCGACCGATGATGCCGACGCCGGCTTTGAAGGGCTTCAGCAAGTGCCCGGCGGCTCGGTGGTCACACTCACCCGCGGCGGCGCCAAGGCCCAGCCCTTTTACAGTCCGGCTTCGATCACCACGTTGCGCCTGCGCCGTGACGAAGATTACGTCGACGCCGCCAACGCGTTGTTGGCAGAGGCTGTCGGCAAGGCACTAAAGCTCTCGCGCAAGCCTGCCGTGACACTGTCTGGCGGCCTCGATTCCTCGATCGTATGCGACGAGATGACGCGCCAGTTGCCCGCCGGTTCAGGGCTGAAGGCGATCACTTTCGAACCGATGGCGGCATGGGATGGCCGCGCCATTCCGGGGCTGTTTGGCAGCGACCGGCCTTACGTAGAGGAATTTCTCCGCTGTCATCCGGGCCTGGATCACCAGTTCGTCGACAACAGCGAGTACAATTTCCTCAGCTTCAGCGACGCCGCGTTTCTGGCATCGGACCGGGGCCATCCCATGTCCGTACTCGGCCAGGTCGGCTTTGGCGTGGCCCAGGCCGCGCGCGATGCCGGATGCGATTGGGTGTTTTCGGCCGGATTGGGCAATCTCACGTTCAGCAACGAAGCCCCGTGGGCACCGGCCGAGTTTTTCCGCACCCTGCGCTGGAAGGAACTGTGGCAACGATCCGCCAGCAGGGTTGCAGATCCACGCCCGGTCTGGCGCCGCGCCCTGGCTACTGGCGTGATGCCCAACCTGCCACCGCGACTGCGCTGGGCGCTGCGCGATCTGGTGCATCGCGGCCGTCCGCCCGAAGTATCCACGAACCCCTATCTGGCGAAAGAAGGCCCGCTGGCCGATAAACTGAGCAGTCGTCACTTCGCCAGAAGTGCCGCCGACATGGACTTTTTCCATTCGCGCGATCGCCTGACCAACGAGATTTATGACCTGCTGCGCTTTGGGGGTGAAAGCGGGGTCGGCATGCAGCAGGTCAATGGCTTGCAGGGACGGGACGTGCTGGCGTACCGACCGTTCATTGAATTCTGTCTGAGCCTGCCAACCCGGCAGTTCGTGCGCGGCGGCGAGGGGCGCTATCTGGCCAGGCGCATGGCGATTGGCCGCCTGCCCGATGCACAGCGCACCGAACGACGGCACGGCGACCATATCGCCGACTGGCATGCCCGATTGACGCCGATGTTGCCCCAGCTGCGCGAAGAGGTGCGCCAGATTGCCGAGCATCCCGAACTGGGCCAGATGCTGGACGTTCAGGCCATGCTGCACGATCTGGACAATTGGCCAACTGTGGCACCGACCGATATCCAGACGGTCAGCCGACTGCGGTTTGCGCTTCCCGCGATGTGCTATGTCCGCCGATACGTGGACTATGTCTCTGGCCGTAATCCCCAGTGACCCCCGCGCCTGACCGCCCGCGCCTGTTCGACCCGGCAGAGCATGGTCCAGCGGCGGCATGGCTGGGTTTCCTGATGGTGCTGGGGGCGATTACCGAGGGGGTCGGGATTGTCCTGCTGGTGCCACTGCTGACCATCCTGGGCGATGGCGCGGGCGACGGCGGGCGCGTGGCCGAGGTCATGGCCCGGCTGGGCGTGCCGATGCGGCTGGATGCGATGCTGGCGCTGTTCGTGGGACTGGTGCTCGTGCGCGGGCTGATCACCTATTACCGCGCGCTGGTGGCGATGCGGTTTGAAATGGCGCTGATTGACCGGCTGCGCGCGCGCGGCTGGCGATCCTTGCTGCATTGCGACTGGCGGGTGTTGCTGGGCATGCGCCGGTCGAACACCGCCAGCCTGCTGATCAGCCAGGTCGACCAGGCCGGATTGTTCATCAACCAGGCAATCCTGGCGCTGGCCACGCTGGTCACGCTGGGCGGGATCGGGCTGGCCGCGCTGGCCATTTCGCCGCAGCTGACCATCGGCGCGCTGGTTGCGGGCACGGCGGTGCTGCTGGCGTTCCACGGCATGCGCCGCCGCGCCGGACAGCTGGGTGAGGCACTGGGCGCGGCCTATGGCCGGATCTACAGCCAGTTGAACGAAGGGCTGGGCGCGCTGCGCGTGATCAAGAGCCTGGGGCGCGAGGACCGCGCCACCACCGATCTGGCCGACCAGTTCGTGGACTTGCGCCGCGCGCAGCTGGATTACCAACGCGATCTGGGCCGGGGGCAGATTGCCTTGCAGGGCGGTGGCGCGGTGGTACTGGCGCTGCTGGTCTGGGCCGCGCTGGAACGCTGGCACGCCGACGTCACCGTGGTCTTGCCGATGGTGGCGCTGTTTGCCCGCGCGCTGCCCTTGCTGGGGCTGCTGCAACAGGCGGGCCTGACCTGCGCCCATGCCCGCC
>ERZ1645187.2696-NODE-2696-length-15422-cov-4.629466_pt1 | contig 15422 bp, 14 predicted proteins | sample MGYA00575352_ERZ1645187 | MGnify/ENA primary metagenome ERZ1645187 (study PRJEB40837, sample SAMN11349314) | freshwater sediment metagenome | isolation source: river sediment | host: Sediment | place: India: Wazaribad , New Delhi | collected 2017-02-21 ...
GCAGGCCGCTGCGTCCAGCGCGGATTGCGCCAGTCGATCCCCTCGAGAAGATAGCCGAGCTGAGCCGCCGACACAGGAACGGCAGCGCCGTCCCGGCTCACCGGCCAGATGAACTTCCCCGCCTCCAGACGCTTCAGATACAGCGACATGCCGACCCCGTCGTGCCACAGCACCTTGATCAGATCCCCCCTGCGCCCGCGAAAACAGAAGATCTCGCCACCGTGCGGATCGCGCCCCAGCCCCTGCTGCACCTTCAGCGCCAGGCTGTTCATCCCGCTGCGCATGTCCGTCACCCCGCCCGCGATCCAGACCTTCGCCCCAGACGGAAACGCGATCATGCCCGGTCCAGAACCAGCACCAGACGCGCCAGCGCCATCGGATCGATGGCGGCGTCGACCGCAAGCCTGCGCCCGTTGGCCAGCGTGATCTCGACGTGGTCTTCGCGATCGGAGGTCGGCTTGGTGGCCGATTGGCGGCCTGCCGTGCCGCTGGCATCCGTAGCAACCTGCACCGCAAGAAACTGCGAGCGACCGCCAGCAACAAGTTGACCAGACCGGAAATCCCGACGCCACCGCATCAGCAGTGCCCGCGAAATCTCGTAACGCCGAGCCGTCGCTGCGCACTGCCGAAAACCCCGAAGGCTCTCTTCGACAATCCGAACCTTCTCGGCATCCGTCCATTCCCGCCGCCGACCTTTGTCGACAACCGAGAGAACCTCGATCTGTGATCTGAACTTAGGGTCATCCATAAGGTCAGCGTCTTAGCTGACCTCAGTCCGCTGCATCAGATGGCCCTCACCGGAGGGATACGTTCCTTCTGCCAGCGGGTCTATGTGTTCCGCGCCGGCCGCATCGTCGAGGCGGGCCAGGCGGCCGAGGTGCTGAGCAATCCGCGCGAAGCCTACACGAAGGAATTGGTGGCAGCCCTGCATCGGCTGCCCGATCTTCCGGCAGGCGGTTGCGAGGCGACCATTGAACGCGGCGCGCCGATGGCGCGGACCTGCCCGCGGTAGAAGGAGTGAAAGCCGTGACAGCAAACAGCAGCCCCTGGGACCGCAATCCGCGCAACCCCGGCGCGCCGATCATTCCGCGCGGCGAATGGGACTTCCCGCCCTATCATCGCTGGACCTTCCAGCATGTCCGGGAAATGACGGCAACCGCGCAAATCTGGCGCGGATCCGGCCCGGTGCTGCCCTTGCCGGAGCGCAAAAGCGACATCGACGGGATCGAGTTCGAACTGGCCGGCCGTCGCCGGACCATTCGCGACTTTCTCGATGAAAGCTTCACCGATGGCTTCCTGATCCTGTCGCGCGGTCAAATCGTTGCCGAAACCTACATGAATGGCCTGAAGCCCTACCGCCAGCATCTCGGCATGTCGGTGTCGAAGTCGGTCACGTCGGCAGTGTTCGGCATCCTCGTCCACCGGGGACTGATCGACCCATCCGCGCCGGTGACGCACTATCTGCCGGAACTGGAACGAACCGCCTATCGCGGTGCCACCGTGCAGCACGTCCTGGACATGACAACCGGGGTTCTGTTCGACGAATCCTACACCACGCCCGGCTCGCACATGCAGAAGCTCGGTCAGGCCTGCGGCTGGTTCGAGGCAACAGAGCCGGACTGGCCGATGACGGTCTGGCAGCTCATCCTGCAACTGACCGAGCGGGAACGGCCGCATGGCGCGCTTTTCGCCTATCGGTCGATCGAGACCGACGTGCTTGCCTTCATCATGCAGCGGGTGAGCGGACGATCCCTCGCCGACCTGATCAGCCAGGAACTCTGGGCACCGATGGGTGCCGAGGAGGATGCCTATGTCACCATCGATCGTGGCGGCTACGCGCTGGCCGATGGCGGCTTCAACGCGACGCTGCGCGACTATGCCCGCTTTGCCCTGTTGCCCTTGCGCGGCGGCGAGGCCAACGGCCGACAGATCGTTCCCGCAGCCTGGATCGAGGAGACGCGGCGCGCCAACCACGCCCTGTTTCAGGGCGAGTATCGGGTCACGCTACCCGAAGGCGCCTACCACAACCAGTTCTGGATCGAGGATCCAGCACGGCGCGCCTATATGTGCCGGGGGATTTTTGGCCAGTATATCTACATGGATCCGGCAACCAATTTCGCGGCAGTCAAGCTTTCGACCTGGCCCGAGCCAGTGGATTCAGACCGTTCCATCGAGGTGCTGGCGGCGATCCATGCCATCCGCGATGCCTGCGCCGCCTGTTGATAGGGACGCCTTTGGCCCTCTTTCCCGCTTGACGAAAAAACGCCAAACAATGCCTATTCCCGGCGCGGGCACCAGTGCGACCGTACCGGGCCTTCGACCGGCTGAAACAAGGGACTGCCTCATGACTCGAGCCGACGCGCCATGAATACGGGGAAATCCCCTGCGCTGACCGTCATCGAACCACCGGTTCCGATGCATGAGCAGGTCTACCGGCAGATCGTTCATGCCCTGATGTCGGGCCACTTCGATCCCGGGCAGAAGCTGACCTACCGCAAGATCGCCGAGCAGTTCGGCACCAGCCCGATGCCAGTACGCACAGCGTTCCAGCGGCTTCAGGCGCTGCGGGCGCTGGAACTACTGCCCAACGGCAGCGTCGAGGTGCCGCTCCTGACGCGGAAGCGTTCGCGCACCAGACGGAAGCGCGCATTGCCGTCGAGCGGGCGGCGACCGAGCTTGCCGCGCCGCGCCTGAACGGCAACCATCTGCGCACGATCCGCCACCATGCCAGCGAACGGACCATCGCCGCGCGCGAGGGCGACATCGATCGTTACCTGCGCGCCAATTTCGATTTCAAGTTCGCCATCTATCGGCACTGCGGCAACGGGCATCTTCTGTTCCTGATCGAGACGCTGTGGTTGCAGGCCGGACCCTTTCTCCGCAAGCTGGTCGAGGACACGAAAATGACGGCGTCGGAGGTGCTGGATGTCGATTCCCACGAAATCGCGGTCGCGGCGCTGGAGGCGAAGAACGCCCAGAAGGCCCGTGAAGCAATCGCCAGCGACATCCGCGACGCCGCGAACTATCTGCTGAGCCACGCTAAGTTCCGGAAACCCAGTTGAACCAAATGCTGTCAGACCAATGTGAACCCCGGCAAGCGCGGCCGCCAGTCTGACTACAGCGATGCGGCCATCCCTGACCTCACCGCCAGTTCACCGAAATCAGGACCCTTCAAATTTCAAGCGGTCCCTTCGGCAGTTGAAGCTCTTTGAAGCGGCCTACAGAGCTTTAGCCTGCTGGAGCCTGCCGCCGGCCACCTTTTCGGGCTTCCTGCATTCCGTCTCGACGACCGATCCGAAGGATCGGTCGAGTTCATGCACCAGAACATCAGCGCCGCGCTGAAGGGGTTCGCCCTATGGTCCGGGACAGGGAAGCGGCTGGCTTGATCGCTGTCGCCCGAGGCCGCGCGCGACATCGTTTACAGCAGGACACACCCGGCAGGATCAAAGCCGACCGCTATCGTCTCACCCTCCTTGGCGAAGTCGCCTGCGACTGCCGCGTTGGCGCGGATCGTGACGCCCCCGCCGATGTCGACCTCATAGATGATCCGGCCGCCGAGGTATGAGGTGGAAATCACCTGACCGGTCAGGCGATTGGGCAGTCCGGGAAGATTGACCAGCAGCTTCTGCGGCCGCACGACGACGGTCACCTTGTCTCCGGGCGCGATGCGGCGGTCGGTTTCGACCTCGACCGTCTGGCCGGTTTCCAGTGTGACGGTGCCGCCCTGCGCCCGGACGCTGGCGACGGTGCCGGCGAGCATGTTCGCCTTGCCAAGGAAATCGGCCACGAAGGTGGTGGCGGGTCGGTCATAGACGTCTGCCGGAGAGCCCACCTGTTCGGCCGTGCCCGCGTTCATCACGACGATCCGGTCCGACATCGACAGGGCCTCTTCCTGGTCGTGCGTGACGAAGATGGCGGTGATGCCGGTCTGTTGCTGAATCTTCTTGATCTCGACGCGCATGTCCTCGCGCATGTTGGCGTCCAGTGCGGAAAGCGGCTCATCCAGAAGCAGGACCTCGGGCTCGAACACGATGGCACGCGCGAGCGCGATGCGCTGCTGCTGCCCGCCCGAGAGCTGGGAGGGGAGTTTCCTTTCGCTTCCCGGCAGGCGGACCATTTCCAGCGCCCTGGCAACGCGGGTCGCAATCTCGACCTTGGGAACATTGCGGTACTTCAGGCCGAATGCCACGTTGTCGAAGACCGACTTGTGCGGAAAAAGCGCGTAGTTCTGGAAGACAAGGCCGATATTCCGCTTGTAGATCGGAACGTCGTCGATCCTTCGCCCGCCGATCGCGATCTGACCTTCGGCGATGCCGACAAGGCCGGCGACAGCGCGCAAAAGCGTGGTCTTGCCGCAACCCGAAGGGCCGAGCAGCGTCACGAAGCTGCCCTTCTCGATGGAAAGCGAGAAGTCGCGCACCGCGACGAACTTGCCGTAGGAAATTTCCACATCGCTGAATTCGACAGCAGGGACATCCCCGACCGAAGCCCCGGCCATGATTGGCCGGGGCTCAGGCTGTTCTTGCAGGCGATCAGGCACCTTTGGAGATCCTGTCCCACTGCTTGGCCCACTCGTCCTCATGCGCGGACCAGTAGCCGGGATCGGCGAAGGTCAGTGCCTTCATCTCTCCGGTCGGATCAAAGGCGGGCAGCGACTTGATCTTGTCGGTCAGCTCCACCTTGGTCGGGTCGAGCGAGGGCGGATAGTTCTGCCCCTCTGCCACGGCAATCGAGGTCGCCGGATCGAGCATGAAATTGATGAGTTCCTCGCACTCGGCCATCGGCGAGCCCTTGAGGATCAGCATGTCCTCCATCCAGGCGTAGGACCCGGCAGGGTCGAGATAGCCGATCGGATGGCCTTCTTGCTGAAGCGCGGCGATACGGCCCGACCAGCCGTCCGTGACCACGATCTCACCCTTGGACAGAAGGTCCATCAGTTCCGCGCCCGAGGTCCAGTATTTCTTGACCAGGTCGCGCTGCTCACGGACCTTGGCCCAGACCGCCTCGATGTCCTCGATGTTGTTCGGGTCCTGTCCGGTGCCGAGCGCGCCATACCAGACCCGTGTGACCATGCTTTCATAGCCGCCGATCTTGCCGGCATACTTCGGATCATAGAGCAGGCCCACACCCTTTTCCTTCGCCTCTTCGGGGCTGATGACCGTGGTGTTGTAGGCGATGCCGGTGGTCCCATAGTCATAGGGAACGGCCGACAGTTTGGGTGTCATCTTGCGGAAGGGCTCGATCATCGCCTGAAGCACATTCGCCATGTTGGGAATGTTCGCCTCGTTGATTTCCGAGCTGAGCCCCGCGTTGACGTATCTTGCATAGTACTCGACACCGGACGAGTGGATCACCTGGAAGTCGCCGGGGCTTGAGGTCTTGGCCTTGGTGATGATCTCGTTTTCATCGCCGAAGGTGCCCTGCACGACACCGATGCCGGTCTTGGCGGTGAACGGCTGGAAGGCGTATTTGTCGATCGCCTCCTGGACCACGCCGCCCCAGCCGTCGAAGCGCACCTCCTTGACCTGCGCCAGTGCCTTGCCGGCCCAGGGCAGGTAAAGCCCGGCAGAAGCCGCGGCCGCGGCCGTCAGCCCGAGAAAGTTCCGTCGGTCGATCCCGCCGTTCCTGTAGCGGTCGTGCAATCGCTCCAGGCGTCTGGTGCTGGACAGTTTCATTTCGCATCCTCCCTTGGTTTGCTTCTTTTCAATCGGGCAAGCCCTTGTGCAAGCAGCCCGCCCATCAATGGAATTCCGACTGTCATCACGATCATCACCGTGCCCAGCGCGTTGACCTCCGGGCTGATCGAGGTCTTGAGCATCGAAAGGCTCTGCGTGGGCATCGTCTCCCCGCCCGCAGGCCGCCAGAAGAGGCTGGCCGAGGTGTTGTCGAACGAGATCGTGAATGCCAAGAGCGCGCCGGCCGCCACTGCGGGGATCAGAAGCGGCAGGGTGATCTCACGAAAGGCATCGAGCCGTGAGGCCCCCATCGACATCGCGGCCTCTTCATAGATCCGCCGCACGCCGACCATGCGCGCCTGCGCGATCAGAACGACGTAGGGAAGCGCCAGGAGGATATGGCCCAGCACAAGGATCGGCAGCGTGCGCGGCTGGTCGATCGCCTTGATCAGGATCAGAAGGCCGACGCCGAGGATGGTTTCGGGCACGAGTGCCGGCAGGATCACCAGCGTTCCAAGCATCTCCTTGCCCCGGAAATCGAACCGGACCAGCGCCAGGGAAGTCAGGACGCCGATGAAGGTCGTCACGATGGCCGTGACGACGGCGATCCAGAGCGAGGTCTTGAACGCGGCCACGACCTGTTCATTCTCGAGCAGCTTGCCATACCAGCGCAGGCTGAAGCCTGTCATCGGAAAGCCGCCGAACATCGAGGCGTTGAACGACAGCACGATCGTGGCGATGATCGGCGCGAACATGAAGATGTAGACGCAAAGGGTGACAAGGCGGGTCAGCCGCCACGCCCACTTGCTCTCGCTGTCGACCGGCGCGCTCATCCCCCCAGACCCTTCACGATCTGCGACATGCCCATGTAGCGCGTGTAAAGAGCCGCGACGCTGCCAAGGACGATGAAGAGCACGATGGAAAGCGTGGCGCCCATCGGCCAGTTCAACTGGCCCATGATCGTGTCATAGATCAGGTTGCCGAAGAGCGCGTCGCGCCCCGACCCGAGGAGTTGTGGCGTCACATAGCTGCCGGCAGCGAGCACAAAGCAGAGCAGCAGCCCCGCGGCGAGGCCCGGCAGCGACAGCGGCAACGTGACCTCACGGAAGGCCTGTGCATTGGTGCAGCCCATAGACCGCGCGGCCGAGATCAGCGTGCGGTCGATATTCTCGAGGCTGACGTAGATGTTCAGGATCATGTAGGGCAAGAGGAAATGGATCAGGCCCATGATCACGGCGCCTTCGGTGTAGAGCATCTGCAAAGGCTGGTCGATCAGGCCCAGCCGCAGCAACGCAACATTGATCAGCCCCTGTTCGCCAAGGATGTGAATCCATGAAAAGGTGCGGATCGTGAAGCTGATCCAGAACGGCACGATCAGCAGCAGCAGCAGCAGCCACTTGTGCCGAAACGCCGTAGACCAGATGAAATAGGCCGGGAAATAGCCGATCACGCCACAGATCAGCGCGGTAACCGCGCCGACGCGCAGCGTTTTCAGCAGAAAGCCGTGATAGTAGCTGTCCGTCACGAACTCATGCCAGTTTGCCAGGGTCAGCGTGCTTTCCTCGACGCCCGCCGTGATGAAGGTGAAGAACGTGTAGACGGCCATCACCAGGATGGGCAGGATCAGGAAACAGACCAGCAGAAGCGCGGCGGGCGCGACGAGCAGCCAGGCAAGACGGGGATCATAAAGCCTCCACCCCCTTGTCGGACGTATGTCAGCAGGCCTGGACACCATCGCAGTCTGAACACCCCGGCAGCCTTGGTCGAGCTGTGGCAGGTCGTTGGACCATCACATCGCGGTACGCGCCACCGGTTCCCTGTTGGTTTCTCATTGCCGCAAGGCTAGTGTGAAAGGATTGCACCTGTAAAATATCGCTTAAGGCGCAAGACATTCAAATCTGATATGTCTCGCAAGGGCGCCCGGGGCGATTGTCGGAAACCGGCGGACCGCGAGCGGCATGCGCGAAGGCGGGCAGGCAGGCGACCGCGGATGGCCTGATCACAGGTGAACAAATATGGATTTGACAGCATGAGGGGCAGCGCGACATCGTGCCAGGACCGAACGAAGGGAGGTCGCAGATGCCTTCGCTGAAGTTTCTTGAAGCTTCCCCATCCGACACCGACTTCGCCAGGCTCTTTCGCGTACTTCACAGCCCCGATGGCTTCGTCAAGATCCACGGGCTGGGGAATGACTTCATCGTCATGGACGGCCGCAAGCACCTGTTCCGGCCGGACCCATCGCATGTTGCGGCGCTTTGCAACCGGCATGCCGGCATCGGCGGCGACCAGGTGCTCGTCCTTGAAGCGCCCATATCGGATGATGAGGATGTGCGGCTGCGGATCTACAATATCGACGGCATGGAGGCGCAGACCTGCCTGAACGCGACCCGCTGCATCGCCTGGCTCATGCTGAACGAGGGCGGCGTCAACAAGACCAGGATCGGCACGATCGGCGGCATCATCGAAGGGCAGTTTGCCGGCGAAGGACAGGTGACGCTTCGCGTGCCGCCCGCACGGCTTGACTGGCGGGCCGTTCCGCTGGCCGAAAAGCGCGACACGCTCGCGCTCGGGCTGACGGCGGGGCCGCTGACGGCGCAGGCGGCGGTCAGCATGGGCAACCCCCACCTTGTGTGCCTGGTGCCCTCGCTTGACGACATCGATGTGCCGCGCTGGGCGGATGCACTGCAAAAGCACCCCCTGCTGCCCGAAGGGGCGAACGTGGGCGTCGGCGAGATCATCGACGACACGCATATGCGGCTGGTGGTGTGGGAGCGGCCCGGCATGCTCACCAATGCCTGTGGCAGCGGCGCTTGCGCAGCACTGGTGGTGGCGCGGCGGCTGAAGCTGACCTCGGCCAGCAGGATGGAGATCGCGATGCCCGGCGGCAAGCTTGTCGCCGAAGAGGCGCCGGACGGAACGCTGTTGCTGACAGGCGCGGTCGAGGTGGCCTTTCTTGGCTTCGTGCCCTGACCCGGCCGCCACCCCCGCGTGACCTGCAAGCGAGCAGATGTTGATCTGTCTCGCGGTTGCGGGCTCGCCCATGAGACGAACAGGTTCTGACCCACGCCGACCACGCTTGGCTCGCCCAATGGGAATGTCGGCATATCGCGCCGTCAGTGGAAATCCCGTGAGCCCGGAATGATGCGCGCATTGCGGGGGTGGCCGGGTGCCGGGGCCGGGATCGGGTTCCTGACCTCGTCGGCGCGGGAAAGCGGCGGCGCAAGGCTGCGGTCGGACAGCCGCAGCAGGGCATCGCTGCGATCGCGCAGGGCATCGACGACGATATGGGTCACGCCAGAGGCCGGATCGCGCTGCACCCGGCCCGTCACCTGCATCAGCCGGGCGGTCATGACCACCTTGCGGAAGGCGGCCATCACCTTCGGCCAGACCACAAGGTTGGCGACGCCGGTTTCATCCTCGAGCGTGATGAAGCAGACGCCCTTGGCGCTGCCGGGGCGCTGGCGGACCAGCACCAGACCGGCCATTTGCAGGCGGCAGTTGTTGGCGCCCCCGGCCAGATCGGCGGCGCGAACGAACCCTTGCCGGGCCATGCTGGCGCGCAGAAACGCCATCGGATGCGCCTTCAGCGACAGGCGCAGCGTCTGGTAGTCGGCCACCACCTGTTCGCAGAGCGGCATCTGCGGCAGCGGCGCGGGCGGTTCGTCCCCCTCATCCCGCCCGGGCTGGAACAGCGGCAGGTCGGGGGCATCGCGCAGCGCCCTCGCCTCCCACAGGGCGGCGCGCCGGTCCAGCCCGATGGAGCGGAAGGCATCGGCTGTGGCCAGTGCGCGGATCGTGCGGCCGTTCAGGCCGGCGCGGGCGGCAAGATCGGCCAGGCTAGCAAAGGGGTCGTCGCGGGCGCCAAGCAGCCGTTCCGCGGCCTCGCGCATCATGCCGTCCACCTGCCGCAGCCCCAGCCGCAGGGCAAGGCCATTGCCCGAAGGTTCCAGCGTATTGTCCCATTCGCTGAAATTCACATCCGGCTCGCGCAGTTCGACCCCGTGTTCGCGGGCATCGCGGACGATCTGGGCCGGGGCATAAAAGCCCATCGGCTGCGAATTCAGAAGCGCGCAGGCAAAGGCCGCCGGGTAATGGCATTTCAGCCAGGACGACACATAGACCAGCAGCGCAAAGCTGACCGCGTGGCTTTCGGGGAAACCATAGTCGCCAAAGCCCTTGATCTGATCAAAGCAGCGGCGGGCAAAGTCTGGATCATAGCCGCGGGCGATCATCCGGCCGACCATCAGCTCTTCCAGTTCGCCGATGGTGCCGCGCGACCGGAAGGTGGCCATCGCCTTGCGCAGCGCATTCGCCTCGGCCGAAGTGAATTCGGCCGCGACCATGGCGATCTTCATCGCCTGTTCCTGAAAGATCGGCACGCCATAGGTGCGGCCGAGGATTTGCCTCAGTTCATCCGGGTCATGCGGCGAGGCCGGCGAAGGATAGTCCTCGGGTTCCGACCCGCTGCGCCGGCGCAGGTAGGGATGCACCATGTCGCCCTGGATCGGGCCGGGGCGGACGATGGCGACCTCGACCACCAGGTCGTAGAACCGGCGCGGCTTCAGCCGGGGCAGCATGTTCATCTGCGCCCGGCTTTCCACCTGGAAGACGCCGACGCTGTCGCCCCGGCACAGCATGTCATAGGTGTCCGTGTCGTCCGGCGGGATCGAGGCGAGGTCATGCTGCACCCCATACTGGCGGCGCAGGATGTCAAAGCACTTGCGGATGCAGGTCAGCATTCCCAGCGCCAGTACATCGACCTTGAGGATGCCGAGTTCGTCGATGTCGTCCTTGTCCCATTCGATGAAGCTGCGTTCGGGCATGGCGGCATTGCCGATCGGCACGGTTTCGGAAAGCCGGCCTTCGGTCAGGATGAAGCCGCCGACATGCTGGCCCAGGTGGCGGGGCATCCCGATCATCTGTTCGGCCAGCCGGATCGTGCGGGCGATCAGCGGATCGGTCAGGTCGATCCCGGCCTCGCGGCTGTTGGCCTCGCCCATCGAGGTGCCCCAACTGCCCCAGACGGTTTTCGCCAGGGCCGCCGTCACATCTTCGGACAGGCCCATCGCCTTGCCGACCTCGCGGATGGCCGAGCGCGGGCGATAGTGGATGACGGTGGCACACAGACCGGCGCGGTGGCGGCCGTATTTGGCATAGATGTGCTGGATCACCTCTTCGCGGCGCTCATGTTCGAAATCCACGTCGATGTCGGGCGGCTCATCCCGGTCGAGGCTGATGAAGCGTTCGAACAGCAGTTCCTGTTCGGCCGGATCGACCGAGGTGATGCCCAGCACATAGCAGACCGCCGAATTGGCGGCAGAGCCCCGGCCCTGGCACAGGATCCCCTGCCCCCTTGCCCAGAGGACGATTTCGTGGACGGTCAAAAAATATTGCGGGATCTTCTTGATGCCGATGATGTCCAGTTCCTTGACCAGCAGGCCGCGCACCTTGTCCGGCAGCCCGGCGGGATAGCGCGCCACCGCGCCGGCCCAGGTCAGCTTTTCCAACTGGCTTTGCGCGGTTTCGCCCGGCGGCACGGTTTCCTGCGGATAGTGATAGGCCAGTTCGCCCAGGCCGAAGCGGCAGGCATCGGCCAGCTCGCGCGTGGCGCGGATCGCATGGGGCCAGTCGGCGAACAGCCGCGCCATTTCGGCGGGCGATTTCAGGTGGCGTTCGGCATTGGCCTCCAGCAGGAAGCCCGCCTTGCGGATGGTGGTCTTTTCTCGGATGCAGGTCATCACGTCCTGCAAGGGACGGCGGTCGGGGGCGTGGTACTGCACGTCATTGGTGGCCAGGATCGACAGCCCGTGCGCGCGCGCCAGCCGGTCCAGCCGGTTGATCCGGGCCCGGTCGTCGCCGCGATAAAGGTAGCTGACCGCGACATGGCGCAGGGTCGGCAGGCGGCGGGTCAGGTCCGGCAGGCGGCGGGGAAGATGGTCGTTCGGCAGGACGATCAGGTGCAGGCCCTCGGCATGGGCCGCCAGATCGGCAAGGGTGATGTCGCAGACGCCCTTCATCTGCCAGTTCTGGTCGGTGTCGTGCCGTTTGCCTCTGGTCAGCAGGCTGCACAGCCGCCCATAGGCGGCGCGGTCGCGGGGATAGGCAAGAAATTCCTCGCCCGTGACCAGCCGCAACCGGCAGCCGATCACCGGGCGCAGGCTGGCCTTCCTCGCCTCGGCATGGATGCGCACCACCCCGGCCATCGTGTTCAGATCGGCCACGCCGATCGCGTCATAGCCAAGCGCATGGGCGGTGGCGGCCAGGTCGCTGGCTTCGGATGCTCCGCGCAGGAAGGAAAAGGGCGTGGTCACGCCAAGTTCCACATAGGCCGCAGGCGGATTGGGCGGATAGTCCCCGGTCAGCGTCTTGCGGTCGAGACGGTTGCTATCGGGCATCAGGCGAATATCCCGTGCAGGAACCAGCGCGGCGCGCCGCCGCGGCCATCATCGGCCAGCCCTTCGCGATACAGCCAGAAGCGGTGGCCAACCTCGTCCTCGACCTTGAAATAGTCGCGCAGCCGGGTGCCGGGCCGGTCCTGCCACCATTCCGGCGCGATGCGTTCGGGGCCTTGATAGCGGGTGACGCGATGGGTCAGCCGCCGCCACTGGAATTGCGCGGGCGGGCCTTCCGGCACGGCGTACAGCACGCGGATTTCCTCGGGGTGATCCAGCAGGCGTTGCGGGCGGTCGGCCTGCACCGGCGCGGCCCCCGGAGGGGCAGCCAGCGGGGCGGCCGGCGGGGCGGCCAAAGGGACAGCGCGCGCCTCGGCCCTTTCGGGAATATGGCTGGCCATCGGCTGAAGCTGTGCCAGTGCGGCGCGACCGAAGCGGACCGTCAGCCGGTCGACCAGATGCGAAAGCTCCACCCCCGCATCGCTGCCGCCGGCAAGATCGGCCTGCCGGATGCCCATCGCCTCGGCCAGCGGCGCTTCCAGCGAGATCAGGTCAAAGCCGAAACCGGCGTCGATCCGTTCCAGCCGGTCGCGGAACAGGAAGGCCAGATGGGCGGGGTCGCGGCTGGGCAGAGCGCAGGCGGCTTCGACCCGGCTGACCTCGCCATCGGTGCGATAGACGGTCAGGCGCAGCCGCCGCGCCCCCTGCCGGCCCTTGGCCAGTTGGTCGCACAGCCCCGCGCACAGGGCGGGCAGGTGCTGGGCCGGATCAAGGATCGGCTCGGCCAGCCTTGCATCGGCGCGAAACACGGGCGGTGCCTCGGGCGGGGAGACCGGTTCGGGCAGGTGTCCGGTCATCTGGTCCAGCCGGATCAGCGGATTGCCGGCCGGGGCGGCGCGGGAAAACCGGCGTGCCAGCGCCAGGCGCGGCAGGTCGGCCAGATGGCCGATGGTGCGCAGGCCCAGCCGGTTCAGCAGCAGCACCGTTTCCCCGTCCAGCCGCAGGGCCGCCACCGGCAAGGGCGACGGGTCGGCGCAGATCGCCCGCACCGGCCCGAACCGCGCCAGCGCCCAGGCCGCCCCCCAGGTCGGCGCAAGGGCCAGCCGGGCGGAAACGCCCAGGGCGGACAACCCGGCCTCCATATCCGCCAGCATCGCCGCCTCGCCGCCCCACAGGTGATCCGATCCGGTGGTGTCCAGGATCAGGCCATGCCCGCCCCCGGCCCCTGCCGCCCAGTCCTCGGCAACCGTCCACGGGCACCAGCGCCGCGCCCAGAGCGCAAGGCGGTCCAGCGCCGCCCGGTCGCCGGCGGGATCGGCAAAATCCACCTTCAGCACCGGGCACAGCGCCCGCATGTCGGCCACCCGCGCGCCGACCGTCACCCCGGCCAGGCGGGCCGCACGGTTGACGGCATGGATCACCGGGCCATGCGCGCCGTCGACCGACAGGGCAACCGCCATGTCATCGGGCAGTGCCTCGCCCCGCCTTTCCTGCGCCTTCCGCCATCGTTCCATCGGGAACTGCGGCAACCAGATCGAGACGATCCGCCGCCCGGTCATGGCGCGCCACCCATTCCCCCGGGCGCCCGTCGCGCGACCGGAACCGCTCGACCCGCCAGCGCGGATCGCCGGGGGCGCGGGGATCGTCGGGATGCGCGGCCGAAGGCAAGGGGCCGATCCGCCAGCGATCGCGCGCGGCGCTCAGATCGGCGGTCGCCGCCTGCCGGATCAGCCAGCAGGGCACCCCGGCCGCCTCGGCCCGGACCGCCAGCCGTTTGAGCGCGGTGAAGTTCACTGCCGGCGGATCGCCCCGGATCTCGGCCACCACCGCGGCCAAAGCGGTGCAGCGCAGCCCTTCCTCGGCCGCGGTCATCACATCGACCGGCCGGGAAAGCTGCATCAGCATCAGCGGCCGGTCGAGCCCGAGCCCGGCCCGACAGGGCCGCCCGGTTTCGCGCTGCGCCAGGCGGTCCTGAATCCACAGAACCGGCTTTGCAACCTTGCCAACTTGCGTCAGCACGAATCCGGCCGCCGCCGCCTCTGCCCCGGGGGCAGGAAAGATCTCTGACAAGGTGGCCCCTGCCCGCCGTGCGGGGGGGGCAGACATCATGGCTTGTCTGATCGAATGGGCAGGCGTCCGGAACATGGCACACGGAATCACATCCATATGTTCTTGCTTTGTTCTGATAATCCAGCTTCGCACTCCAGACAAGGCATTGCCTTGGAATACCGGTCAAACCGGGGTCGGCAGTGCAGCCGAACGCGCTTGCAATTGGTCTGCAATGTAGTCCATAAATCCAATAACCTGGCGAGAACTCCGCCCAACGGCGCACCAAATCCTGGCCAGTCTGGAGGCGTGGAATGAAGCTGAGCGGAAAACGAGCGATCGTGACGGGCGGCGCGGCAGGGATCGGCGCGGCGATCGCCGCGCGCTTCGTGGCGGAAGGCGCGCGTGTGATGATCGGCGACCGCAATCGCGAAAAGGCCGAGGCGACGGCGGATCAACTGCGCGGCACCGGTGCGGATGTGGTGGCGCTGGGCGTCGATGTCGCCTCGGCGGGGCCGGTGCAGGACATGGTCCGCGATTGCGTGGCGCGCTTCGGCGGGCTGGACATTCTGGTCAACAACGCCGGCATCGTGCACCCCGGCGACGGCGAGATCGAGACCACCGGCGAGGAGGCCTGGGACACCACCCTGGCGGTGAACCTCAAGGGCATGTTCCTGTGCTCGAAACACGCGATCCCGGCGATTTCGGCGGCGGGCGGCGGGGCGATCCTGAACATTTCCTCGATCGTCGCGCTGGTGGGGTCGTATCCGGCCCAGATCGCCTATACCGCCAGCAAGGGCGGCGTGTTGTCGATGAGCCGGGAAATGGCCGTCGGCCTGGCGCGGCGCGGGATCAGGGTCAATGCGATCTGCCCTGGCTGGACCGCGACCGAGATGGCGATGGGGCTGATGCGCGACGAGGCCGCCTTCGAGCTGAGGCGGATGCACATCCCGATGGGACGGATGGGCCTGCCATCGGAAATCGCCACGACCGCGGCCTTCCTCGTCTCCGACGAGGCCTCCTACATCACCGGCCAGGCCTTCGCGGTGGACGGCGGGCTGACCGGCGCCTTCCTCACGCCGCCCGATCCCTGAGGGCCGGGCACGCGGGGCGGCGGGCGGGCCGACATCAAGCCACGAACAAGGGAGGATCATCATGAAGGACGCCTTTCACGGCAAGAGCATCATCGTCACCGGCGCCTCGCGCGGCATCGGCCGTGGCATCGCCCGCAGCTTCGCCGCCAGCGGCGGGCGGGTGATGCTGGCCGCGCGCAACGAGGCCGACCTCGAGGCGGCGATCGGAGAGATCA